>Ga0181532_10000097_pt1 | contig 83126 bp, 83 predicted proteins | sample PEATcosm2014_Bin_33_FD_119768 | JGI IMG/M metagenome (GOLD analysis project Ga0181532, IMG submission 119768) | Peatland microbial communities from MTU Mesocosm Facility, Houghton, MI, USA - PEATcosm2014_Bin11_30_metaG | ecosystem: Environmental > Terrestrial > Soil > Wetlands > Peat | place...
CGCCTTCCATGAGAAGGCCGGTCGGAGTCAAGTCGATTCTTCACTGGCTTCCTTGAACAAGGTTTTCTTCTCCCGCCGAGTGGCCGCTGTCGCCATGCTTCCATCCGCACTCTCGAGGAGCGATTCGTTTCGCTCGGTGCAGGTTGGGCGTTCTCGGTTCAGCCGGTGCTGCCATCTGTTTGGCGCCCTGTGGTTCTGCTCTTGGAGAGTCGAACCTGGGCCAGGCGATTAACGCAGTCACCGGAACTCGGCTTTGGGCTTTTGTCTTTTCTCTTCCTGGAACGGGTTTTGACTTTTGTTTTGTCTTTTTGTTCTACGCGGCTGCCGCCACTGTCGTTCTGCTGCTGTTGTGCAACGGTGCGTACACTTCTCCGCTCACCCACAAGTGATGCAGCAACACCGCCAGCTTTCTTGCGGTGGCGACGATGGCTCGCTTCTTCCCGTTTCTTCCACCGCGCTCGGCCAGTTTCATGCCCCAGCGCCGCAGATCGCAGTCCACTCCAAATGGACCCAGGATGTGCTGCGCTCCTTGCACCAGCAGCGTGCGCAGATAGGGATCACCTTCCTTGCTGATGGGCAGCTGCGGCTCGCTCTGGCCCGAGTTTCTTCGTCCTGGCTGCAGCCCCAGAGAGCAGCCCACGTCGCGGCTCTTGCGGAAGCGATGCGGGTCCTCCAACGTCAGCAAGAAAGTCAGCGCGATCAGCGTGCCTACTCCCTTGATCTGCTTCAGCAGTGCTACCTGCGGATAACTCTGCTGGGCCAGATTCTCGATGCGCTCGTTGTATTCCACGAGGCGCTCGCTCAGCGACTCCATTGCGTTCCATAGGGGTTCCAGTGCGGCTTGCAGCTCTGGGCTCAAGCTTTCCGCCTTCTCCGGATTCAGGTTGCGCACGTTGCAGCTGCGCAACCGCTCCCCGTAACTCTTGGCCCGCCCGCCCGCCGTGTTGACCAGCCCGGTTCGTGCCCGCACCAGCCCAGCGCGCGCCCGAATCAGCGTTAGATCGGCTTGCGCCTTCGCGCTGCGGTGCTTCACCGGATACAGCAACTCGGGATCGATCCGCGCCAGTCGCGCCAGTGTCTGCCCATCCAGCCGATCGTCTTTCTTGCGGCTCTCCCCGATCAGCCGCACCTTGCGCGCATTCGCCACGATCACTTCATGCCCCATCTCGCGGAGCAAGCGACTGATCCAGGGTGAATGCGTCCCGATTTCCAGTGCGATCCGACGGCGCGGCATCGCCCCGAAGACTTCCTGCAATGTTCTCCCACTCGTATGGACTCGCTGTTCCCGTTGTATCTGCCCGGCTTCATCCACCACGCAGTACCAACTGTTGCGATCTCCCAGATCCAATCCAATGGTCAGTTTCTGCTGCGAAATATTCCTGCTCTGCGCTGCTGCTCTGGTGCTAACCTTCTTCATTGCCGGTCTCCTTTTTATCTGTGCTTCGAGCACGTCGACCGGCCTTCTCATCCCATCTGTTAGTGTCAGTTGATAATTTTTGTGCGAGCAGGTCAGGCATGGAAGATCGCCACGCTGCTACTGCAATTTCGCGTATTCCGCTTTGGCTTCCTTCAGGGTGGGATGTCGGGGTCGGCGTATTTCCAGACGGTGAGGAAATCTTTGTAGGCGGCGAGCGCCCTTCCTCCTAGCGGCCCTGCATTAGTCAAACTAAGGCTGGCAGCGGAGATTGATCAGTGGTTTTCCCAGTTATGCTCTGTCTCCCATCGGTTATCCTTGCCGTTCCACCATTGGTGATATTTGTTCCAGCAACGCTCCCGCTCGGCGTTCAAGTCTCGCCGGCGATCGTCTGCCTGGTGGCTTCGTTCACCATGGTCGCGGATGGCCTTATTCAGGTTTGCCTCCGCCTTCTCAATAGCATGCTGGCATTTCGCTCGATCATCGGCATGCACGCGAGGAGTTGCGACAATAAACAAAAGAGCGATCACCGCCGCAGCCGCGGTAGCAGATTTGAAAAGGAACCGGTTCAAAGAAGTTCTCCTTTCGACTTCGTTGCAATCGTCCCGTCAGAAAACTGCGCGAGACGCCACCCCGTGTGACGATGACTATACGCCCGAATCGCCTCTCGCTTCAACAGACGTGCTCTTGGGCGGCTCCCCCTCCAACAACAATGACCAAGCTTTCTGAGTTGATGAAATCCCGATAATGCATTGAGCGGTTTTGGCGTTATCGCCTGATAACAGAAGTTACCGCGCAAACCACTTCCGCGTGATGCAAAAGAAAAGCCGCCCATGGGTCGGGCGGCTCGTCTGTGATTTCCGTTTGCCACAAATTTCTCTGGCGCACCTCAGTTCCGTTCGTCACGGGCTGCTGTGATCATCCATTCAAGACTTGGTTCACCGTCTGTGGCACCGAAGTCGATCTGCTGTCAAAGCTGGTGCTGCCCTTATACGTTGCCATGATGGTGTGCGTGCCCGCCCTCACTCCCCGGCTTTTTCCACCACCTGCTTCACCGCCTTCGACGTGCTGCCAGCGAAGTTGGAGTCACCGTCGTACACTGCTTTGACCGCCGTTGTACCCACCTTGAGCGTCGAGGTCGTAAAGGTGGCCGTACCGCCGCTCAACGTTCCCTTTCCCAATACCGTTGTGCCTTTCATGAACGAAACGGTTTCTCCATCAGGCGGAGCGCCAATGCTGGAACTAACCGCCGCGGTAAAAGTCACCGCCTGTCCATAGGTAGATGGATTGGGTGATGAAGTGAGCGTTGTAGTGGTCTTCGTCATCCCGGCGAGCAAGCCGTGAAACACATTGCTCGAGTCACTGTAGAATCCTGCGATATCCCCCGCCGTGTTGATGCCGCTGGGGAAGGTCCTCTCAAGCGTCCCCGCGCCTGAGCCTGCGCCCGGAGCATCGAAAGTCGTGATCGTGCCACTGGCAGCGCGCACAAAGCCATGACATACATTGCTCGCGCCAACAAAGTGTCCCGTGACGGCCCCCGCCGTGTTGATGTCCGACCCGACAGTTCCCTGATTGACGCCGGGGCCTGCGCCCGGAGCATCGAACTCCGTTATCGCGCCATCGCTAGCGCGTACGAAACCGTGATACACGCTGCTCGCGTCAACATAGTATCCCGCGATATCCCCCGCCGTGTTGATGTTCTCGGGGACAGTGCCCTGATAGGCGCCGGTGCCTACGTCGGGAGTATCGAAGTCCGTTATCGTACCATCGGCAGCGCGCACGAAGCCGTGGAACTCGGTGTTCGAGTCAATATAGTATCCCGCGACAACCCTCGCCGTGTTGATGCCGCTGGCGAAGGTTCCCTCATAACCGCCAGTGCCTGCGTTCGGAGCATCGAAAGTGGTTATCGTGCCATTGGCAGCGCGCACGAAGCCGTGATACACACTGTTCGCGTCAGCATAGTCTCCCGCAACAGCCCCCGCCGTGTTGATGGCGAAGCCGTAGGTGCCCTGACCGGTGCCTGTGCCCGTGCCCGCGCCCGGAGCATTGAAAGTGGTTATCGTGCCATCGCTGGCGCGTACGAAACCGTGATACACGCTGCTCGCGTCAACATAGTATCCCGCGATATTCCCCGCCGTGTTGATGTCCGAGCCGAAGGTGCCCTCACCGGGGTCGGTGCCTGCGCCCGGAGCATTGAAAGCGGTTATCGTGCCACCGCTAGCGCGCACGAAGCCGTGAAACACACTGCTCGCGTCACTGTAGAATCCCGCGATATTCCCCGCCGTGTTGATGTTCTCGGGCAGAGTGCCCTGACCGGAGCTGGTGCCCGCGCCCGGAGCATCGAAGGTGGTGAAGTCCTGAGCTTGCGCCGATCTGCTCGCGAAGACTCCCGGTAAAAACACGATCGCCAAGGCCAGCGCGGCGCATGCCACTCGCCGGTATATTCCAAGAATCCGTCTCCGATGTTGCATTGGGTTATTGATAAGTCTCCTTAATCAAGCGCCACTCAACGTCTTCGTTCCCAATACAGTCTTGCCTTTCAGTCGACCTTTTCTGCAGCCCCCATCGGATTGGGGAGAGGACTGAATCGTGGACTCTGCTTACGGAAAACCGGTCGGGCATCGCGCCTCAGGGGGCGTGCGTCTCAACGGGCGGGGACCGCGGCTCTTCTGAGAGGCGAGACGTACTTATGCGAACACAAATGAGCTTGTCCAGTCGGTGCGGTTGGTCACATCTTGATGTGCGGTGATCGCCAAGAGCCGCGAGACCAAGAATCATTGTGTAACATCCCGATTACACTCATTGACCGAGCCGACAGTGTAACGGCGGATGACGGTAAGTCTTCTATCCATGCGCTAGCTTGGCCCTCACGCGCAAATAGACGGCGCGGGGAATATGAATCATACGACGGCTGCGCTTGTGCATCGTCTCAGGATGTAGCCGGATGAGGACGCCCGGCTCCTTCTCAAAGAGCCTGATCACCGCCCGCCCGGAGCGCCGGATATCGCCACTAAAGCGGAACCGGCTGCGACAGCAGTCGAAACTGAAATTGACGAGCAGACGAACCTCGAAAGCCACTATTTGCCTGCCTAACCGAGGAGTAGGTGTTAATAAAAAGTCAGGCCGAAGAACCTAAGCCTTCGCAGCCAAGGAGACGATCAAATGGATATACCGCAACAATCAGTGCTGTTTTCGCAGACAGAAACGAGATTCCAGATAAAGAGAGCGGCAGTCTCTTTGCTAGTGACAGTTCCTGGCATGCTTTTGCTGTTCTTTGCCGCATTGAATCCGCCCAGCGCGTGGGCGGTTCCAAGCTATGCGCGGCAGACGGGGTTGGCGTGCAGCGGCTGCCACTACAATCCTCCGGAACTGAACCCTGCCGGACGAAGGTTTAAGCTGCTCGCTTATGTTGATCGAGGCGATCAGACCAAAACCGTGACATCGGAGGGAAAGAAAACGCATGCAGCGCTTGATCTTCTCGCTTCGCTGCCCCTTTCCGTAATGTTGGAGACCTCATTTACCTCGACTAATTCACCGGTACCGGCGACTCAGAACGGCAATTTTCAGCTTCCTCAAGATATATCGCTGTTCCTGGCTGGGGCATGGACCAGCAACGTAGGTAGCTTTCTTCAAGTGACTTACGAAACCCAATCCGATCATTTCACTAGCGATAATACAGATATCCGCTATGCGAATAAGACGAAGATGAGCGGCAAGGAACTGGTTTACGGCTTGGACCTCAACAACAATCCGACCGTAGAGGATCTTTGGAACAGTACGCCGGCTTGGGGTTATCCCTGGATCGCTAGCAATGTGGTGCCTACTCCCAGTGCCACTCCCATCATTAATGGTGGTTTAGCGCAGGACGTCGCAGGAATCGGTGGCTACGCGATGTGGGATAGTCATCTCTATGTGAACATGGAAATTTATCGGTCGCAACACGTGGGCGGACCTGAGCCGAATCCGGGAATTGGATACACGCATAACATCGTGGGCGTCGCACCATACTGGCGCGTCGCCTGGCAGCAATCGACCGGGACGACGCAATTTGAGATCGGCACTTACGGAATCCACATGAAGAGCACCAACAACGGGATCAATGATGGGATAAGTGACGTCTATGATTCGTACACGGACTGGGCCGTCGACACGCAATATGATCGGACATTATTCCGGCATGACGTGCTATCACTGCGCGGCACGTATATCCACGAAAATTCCAATTTGCCGTCCAGCGCCGGCGTCCCACCCCCTACGGGTCCGTTGGCATCGCTGGGCAATCACCATCTCAACACTTTTATGCCCAACGCCGAATACCATTTCGGCAATCGCGTATCGGGCACTTTCGGTTGGTTTATTACCCAAGGTACGATCGATACCACGCTGTATCCGCCGGGTGCGGTGACGGGTAGTGCCAATGGCGACCCGAGAAGCGCCGGGTATATCGGAAACCTGTCGTATTGGCCGTGGCAGAATCTGCAGCTCGCCTTCCAATACACCGGGTACACGCGCTTCAATGGCGGCTCAACCAACTACGATGGCTCGGGTCGCAATGCGAGCGGCAACAATACGGTTTATCTGGATGCGAAATTCTTGTTCTGATACGCTCCTTGGTAATTACCAACTACAAATCCAAAAGGAGAAAAACGCAATGAGGAGCAAGGGATTCATCTTGGCGGTATTGATGGCCGGGTTGTGCACCGCAGCGTGGGCCGGCGATGTCGAGGGAAAAGTTAGTGGCATGAAAGGCCACTCGATAGTTTACGTTGACACGATTGCGGGCAAAACGTTTCCCGCACCTAAGGAGCACCCGGTCATGGATCAAAAGGGACTGGTCTTTGTGCCGCACATTATGGTCGTACAACAGGGCACAACGGTTGAGTTCCTGAATAGCGATAATGTGCAACACAACGTTTTCTGGACTGCTGTCGCGGGTGACAAGAAAGCCGGGAAAAATCTCGGGACGTGGCCCAAGGGTGACAAGCGTCCCTTTACCTTCGATAAGGCGGGCGCTGTGCAGTTGCTCTGCAACGTGCACCCGGAAATGGAGGGATATATCATCGTCAGCCCAACTCCCTATTTTGCCGAAACCGACGACAGCGGGAATTACAAGATCAAAGACGTTCCGGACGGCAGCTACACCGTGATCGCATGGCATGAAGGCGCCAAGAACCAGTCGAAGTCGGTAACTGTGGCGGGCGGCGGCAAAGCGGACTTCACCCTGAGCAAATAGCTAAGAATGGGAGCGGCGGCAAAACCCGCTCCCTCCTTCTTCGAGTAGAATGCTTTCCATTCAACGAGCGCACTGGGGATTGCCATCGTGCTGAAGCGCTTCAAAGACAAGCGGGTGGACAGGGATTGGTTGAACACCAACTTCCCCTGCATGATGGCTTGTCCAGCCCACACTAACGCAGGCCGGTACGTCGCGCTCATTGCGGAAGGGCGATTTGAGGAAGCTTACAAGTTTGCCCGCGATCCAAATCCACTGGCGAGCATCTGCGGACGGGTTTGTGCTCATCCCTGTGAAACCGCCTGTCGCCGTGGAGATGTCGATCGGCCCATCGCCATACGCGCTCTCAAGCGTTTTCTGACGGAGCGGCACGGCCCCGAATCGAAGTATCCCGTCGACATCAATGCAGGACGCGGTCAGAACAAACTGCCCTTCAAAGTCGCAGTGGTCGGCGGCGGGCCGGTAGGATTATCGGCGGCTCATGACCTGGCTCTCATGGGCTACTCGGTCACGATCTTTGAGGCCGCCCCTGTCGCTGGGGGAATGCTTTACCTTGGCATTCCCGAATACCGATTGCCTCGCGATGTGGTGGAAGCGCAAGTGCGCGAAATTCTGGCGACGGGCGACATCACTCTTAAGCTCAATCAAGCCGCTGGCCGAGACTTCACGGTTTCCGACCTGCGCCGCCAGGGCTTCGATGCCGTGCTGGTAGCGGTGGGCGCGCATCGCAGCCGCGATCTGACGATTCCTGGGGTTGACTTGGATGGAGTCTACAAGGGCATCGATTTTTTGCTCAACGTCAATCTCGGCTACAAGTTCACCATCGGCAAGAAAGTTATCGTGATCGGCGGCGGGAACGTGGCCATGGACGTGGCGCGTTCGGCGGCTCGCGAAGTGGTGCGGCAGCATGTTGCTGGAGTCGAAGACCTGGAGCCATCGCTTGAGAGTGTAAGTGCCGTCGCCACAAAAGAAATGGTGGACGTGTCTCTCTCGGCGCTTCGCCTGGGCGCTCAGGAAGTGCATCTTGTTTGCCTGGAAAAGCGTGCAGAAATGCCGGCGGCGCTGGAAGAGATTGAAGAGGCGGAGACGGAAGGCATCATCATGCATCCGGGCCTCGGACCCAAGCGCATGATCGGCAAAGACGGGAAGGTTGTTGCATTGGAAACGCTGAAGACGAAATGGGTGTTCGATCAGAACAAGCGCTTCAATCCTGCGTTCTACGAAGGCAGTGAAACGCAATTGGAATGCGACACCATTATTATGGCGGTTGGCCAGGCGCCTAACTTGGACTTTCTTAAGCCTGAAGATGGCGTGGAAAAGTCTCCCCGGGGGCTGATTGCGGTGAATCCGCAAACGCTGATGACCTCGGCGAGAGGAATTTTTGCTGGCGGCGATTGCGTGTTCGGCCCGCGTCTGATCATCGACAGCGTGGCCGACGGGAAGCGCGCCGCAGTCGGTATTGATGAGTTCCTGCGCGGACGCAAGCATCCCGAGCCGATTGTCGAAGTCGAGGTCTTCAAGCGTCACAGCATGCCGCTGGAGCTGTTAGACCTGACTCGGCCGCCTATACCAATGCTGCCGCTCGAGCGCCGCACCGGAGTGACTGAAGTTGAGGTCGGCTACGACGCTGAGTCTGCGATGGAGGAAGCGCAGCGTTGCCTGCACTGCTGGGTCAACACCGTCTTCGAGGGCGTTCCCGAAGATGGAAGCATGTGCATTCTGTGCGGCGGTTGCGTGGATGTGTGTCCGGAAAACTGCCTGTCGCTGGTTTCACTCGGTCGCATCCAGTTTGAGCCGGAGACGGTGCAACAGATTCGCGAGAATCAGGAATTGTTTGGCGTGGAGTTCGACGAAGTGGCTGCCGATGAACTCGGCGTCGTAACCGGTTCCGCCATGCTGAAAGATGAGACACGCTGCATTCGCTGCGGGCTCTGTGCCGCGCGCTGTCCTGTCGGCACCATCACCATGGAGTCGTACAACATGGCTTCCGCCGAGCCGACCGGATTGATTTCGATTGAAGCGATCGATGGACCACTCAGACCCAAATCGCCGGGTGCGGGTGGAGGCCCGAGGTAAACGTTCGAGGCAAAACAATGTCTGAAGAGAAAAAAACCACGCTGGCGGAGCCGGGCAGAGAAAAAGAGAAAGAGTTCGACCGTCGCGCTTTTTTCGTGAAGCTGGGCCTGGGATCGTTGAGTATCGCCACGGCGGGTACGGCGGCGTTCTCCTACCAGTTTCTCTCGCCAAATGTTTTGTACGAACCCTCTCCGATTATCAACGCCGGCAAGCCGGAGAACTACGCGGTCGATTCGGTGACGCTGGACGTGAATTCTGGAATTTATCTTATCCGTGCGCAAGAGGGCTTCTTCTCGCTGAGTGCGGTTTGTACCCACCTCGGTTGCATGACCGCGTGGAAGCCCGAGTTGGGGATCATCGCTTGTCCTTGTCATGGGAGCAAGTTTTATGTTTTCGAAGCCAGCAAAATCCCCGGAGCGAAGATCGAAGGCCCGGCTCCCAGGCCGCTGCCCTGGCTCGAAGTTTCGCTTAGCGATGAGGGAGATTTGATCGTGGACCGTTCCAAGCAAATTGAGCCCAACACGTTTAAGAAGGTGTGAGCGTGGCGAAAACAATCACCAGCTATTTCGAGGAGCTGCGCGGCACGCGAATCTGGCGCTCGGTGTTCCGCAGCGGCACCGGATCCAGCACTCTGCATCGAGCACTCGCGGTGCAGCAGAACGTATTCCTCCACCTTTTTTCGACCAAAGTGCGGACCCGCATGCTCAGCTTCAGTACCACGTGGTATCTGGGCACGCTGACCTTTGGGACATTTCTCATCTTGGTGGGCACAGGCATTCCCCTGATGTTCTATTACCACCCCTCCGTACCGCAGGCCTACGCGGACACGAAGGATTTACAGTTCGTAGTTTCCTCCGGCTTGTTTCTGCGCAACCTGCATCGCTGGTCCGCGCATGCCATGGTGTTCCTGGTGTTCGCTCACATGTTCAAGGTGTTTTACCGCGGCGCCTACCGTACGCCGCGCGAGTTTAATTGGGTCATCGGAGTTATCCTCCTTCTGATCACTCTTTTTCTCAGCTACACCGGCTATCTGCTGCCCTGGGATCAGCTGGCCTTCTGGGCGATCACCGTCGGTTCGAATATTGCTTCCGCTGTCCCAGTGATGGGCAACAAGATTCATTTCCTCATGCTCGGCGGCAACATGGTCAACGCCAATGCTCTGCTGCGCTTTTACGTGCTCCACTGCATGATTCTGCCGCTGGTTGCGATCCTCTTTGTTGCCATACATTTCTGGCGCATTCGCAAGGATGGCGGCCTCTACGCGCACCAGAGCGAGCCAAAAGCGGTTGCGACGAATGCGATTCCGGCCGCGGCGAAGGGGGTCCAATAATAATGAGCGATCCAACGCCCGATCCCAAAGATTTCATCGCTGGCATGGACTCGAATGCTCGCAAATCGCCGACGCGAGTTGTTTTTGTCACCCGGCGAACCTCGGCTCAGGTCAAGGCCACGGACGAAGAACAGGTGCAGACCTATCCGGAAGTCCTCTTCCGCGCCGTCGTCGCCATCGAAGTGTTGGCGATTGCGTTGGTCGGCATAGCTCTGCTGTTCAACGCACCCCTGGAGGGCATTGCCGATCCCTCGCATACGCCCAACCCCGCCAAGGCGCCCTGGTACTTCCTTGGATTGCAGGAGATGCTGCACTACTTTCCGCCGGTGGTCGCGGGTGTGCTGGTTCCCGGACTGGTAGTGATGGCGCTGATTGTGATTCCGTATTTCAACATCAACATCGAGGCCGAAGGCTTGTTCCTGAAGGACCACAAGCGCCGAGTTTTAGTTTTCTACCTGGGCGCGGCGGCGCTCTCCGTGTTCTTGCTGGTGTTTGATGTTTACGTGGCGCTGGTACCGACCCTGATTGTCGCCGGGTTCATGATGGTGGCGGCACAGAGTTCTCCGCAGTCTAGTTCGGCTTTCCGGCGATATCTGGCCGGCAGGCCCCTTTCCTACTGGATCATGACCTGGTTCCTGTTCGAACTGGTTGTGCTCACGGCGGTTGGCACTTTCTTCCGCGGCCCGGGTTGGTCCTGGGTGTTGCCCTGGAGAAGCTAACTTGCAATCGTCAAAGAACACGTTCTCTACACTGTGGCAGACGTTGTTCGGCCATCCGGTGCGCGCTTTTGGCGTGGTCAGCCTGCTGTTATTGATTTCGCTCGCCATTGCGCCGGCTAAGAACCATTTCAGTGAATGGCGTCATTATCAGAAGAAGTATCTGTCGCTGGTTCGGGGCCGCGGAGACGCGGTCTCGCTCGAACGCCGCTTCCACGACCACGATGGAATCCAGCAAATCTGGCTGCCCCAGCTCGGAGTTGTTGATCGCTGCACCAGCTGCCACGTCGGATTGAAGGAAGCGAGCCTTGCGGACGTCAGCACGCAGCCGTTCCGCAAACACCCTGCGATTCCACATACGCTGGATCAATACGGCTGCGTGATGTGTCACCGTGGACAAGGGCCTGCGACGACCGTCGAGGAAGCCCACCGGAGTACATTGGCGTGGGAGCAGCCGATCTTGCCGGCACGCTATGTGCAATCTTCCTGCGGACAATGCCATCGCGCTCCTCTAACGGGCACACCACAACTTAACTTAGGTCGCAGTTTGCTGGGACGATATGGCTGCGTCCATTGCCACGCTATCAAACTGCCCGACGGCAGCGCGATCAAGCCGACCGATGATCCGCCTTCGCTTGAACACGTCGCCGACAAGACTACGCGAGAATGGATTTATGCATGGCTGAAGGATCCGCAGGCTTATGCGGTCACGGCGACGATGCCGAATTTTAAATTGAACGATTCGGACGCGAGCGATATTTCGGCCTTCCTGATCGCCAACAGCACACCACTCGCGGGAGACACGGAGTCGGGCACGAAAGACCTGAAAGCGCCTGATCCGACGGCTGGCGCCAGCTTGTACGGCGAATCGTTCTGCTCCTCCTGCCACGCCGTGCAGAACGCCGCCGGGAATGTGGTGGGCGGCGATATCGGTCCGGAACTGACCCGGGTCGGCAACAAAGTAAAACCGGAATGGCTGCGAGCCTGGTTGCGCAACCCGCGTGCCTACGACGCTGGAACGGCCATGCCGCACTATCGCTTCACGGACCCGCAGCTTTCGCTGCTCACTGCCTTCCTCGAAAGCAAAACAGATTCCGATCTGCTGGCTAATGTGCACCTCAACGCCGCCACGCCGGAACAGATCGCGCACGGCAAGCGTCTGGTCGCCGAGTACGGCTGCGCCTCATGCCACGAGATCAACGGCATCAAGAAGCCGGACAACTTCGCTCCCGAATTGACCCGCATCGGGAGCAAGCCGCTCACGCAGATTCTTTTCCTGCCCGGGATGACGCACGCTCTACCGGATTACATCGCGGCCAAGATCCGGCAACCGCGTTCGTTTGGAGCAGCACTGAAGATGCCGCAGTTCAGTCTCGCACCCGCGCAAGTTGACGCCTTGACGACTGCGCTTCTCGCCCTCACCGACCGGGCACATGACTTGCCCATGGCACTGACCGTGCCGTCGAAGCCGCCTTCGAACTACCAGCCCGCAGGCAAGGCCGGAAAGCTCATGGACGACATGGCCTGCTTCACCTGCCACGCCATCAATGGACGCGGCGGCGACCTGGCTCCCGATCTGACCTGGGAAGGCAGTTCGGTGCAACGGCAATGGCTGCTGGCATTTCTGAAGAACCCTGGCACGCTGCGCCCGGCGCTCATCCGGCGCATGCCGAGGTTCAACCTTTCCGATAGCGATGCCGCGGAACTGACTGACTACATTATGACCGTCTATCAGACTCCCGAGTTCGACCGCGACTCCATGCCGGCCAGCGGCTATCCGGCTGCGCAAGTGGAACAGGGGAGACAGCTTTTCTATTCCAAATATGCCTGTCAGTCTTGCCACATTGTTGATACCAAAGTCGACAAGGGCTACATCGGGCCATCGCTTACGCAAGTGGGCTCGCGCCTGAATGCCGCATGGATTTACCACTGGCTGAAGGACCCGCAGGCCATGCGGCCCGATACCATCGAACCGAACCGCAACATGAATGACGAAGATGCCCGCGCTCTGACCGCTTTCCTGATGATGCAGAAAGGCTCCCAAAGGCAAGAGGCGAAGAAATGACAATGACCAGACACTGGCGGACACTCTTCGTACTCTCCCTCACTCTCGTGTGTGCAGCGTGCACACACAAATCGGGACCAGCTTCCTCATTGAAGCCAACCGGGTTCGGCGCCGCATTGGTCGAGTCGAGTGGAGGCAAGCAGATCGGCGCAACCGGCACGGTCCTCGCTCAGCCTCTGGTCGTGCAGGTTAACGACGAACAAGGAAATGCTGTCACCGGAGCCCAAGTCGAACTCAGCGCGCCAGCGGGCGTCAGCTTCGAACCTCCGAGCGGCCTGACCGATTCCAGCGGCCAATTCAGCTCGAACGTCACTCTGGGCAGCATAGCTGGCCGATATTCACTTGCCGCTCACACATTTACGAAAGCGCAGAAACCGGTCGACCTCAGGATTGAAGAAATTGCGCTGGGATATCAACAGATGGTCGGATTCCAACTCGACAACAAGTATTGCGCCCGCTGTCACAATCCCGAATCGAGCGCGGAACGGGTTTCCAATTACGACAATCTTGAGGTCAAGCCGCACTCGTTCACCGAAGGCGACACGCTAAATAAAATGACTGACGCCGATCTGACAGCCATCATCAGTCACGGCGGACCCGCGCTCAACAAGTCGGCACTGATGCCCCCCTACGGCTATACCCTCAGCAAGGCAGAGATCGAGGCGCTGATTGCATACATTCGCCTTATCTCCGATCCTCCCTATCATGCTTCCGGGACGGTCTATGCACAAAAGTAGCCCGGTTGGATGGGCTTTGTTCTGGTCGATGCCGGCCCTGAACATTCTTACTTACCCTATTCACCGCCAGCGGCTCGCTTGCTCCGGACACGCTAACCCACATCGGGCACGGATTTTCGCACGTCGGGTCTCACTGTGCAGACCGTCCCGCGGCATTACTTGACTGAGTGCCTCGTGTTCCAAGCCCGATTACCATAGCCATGCCTTTCGGATAGACCACATCGCGCCCTCGGGCCAGAAAGTGGTAATAAATCGACAGCGCCGCTCCATACGATCCAAACCCGGCGGACACCACGCGCGAATGCGCAGCAATCCCCACAATCATTCCTACCAACTTAAATCCCGATGCCCCGCTCGCCGCACCGCCCCCCGCTTCACCTACGCTCTGTCCTCCCTGTCCCGCATCCCGGTCCGGAGACGCCTGTGAGGCCGCCAGCATCACCTGAATTCCGGTGATTAAATATCTAGTCCGCGGCGTCGTTACCTCAGCTCCACCTTCGGCGTCCAGCTTCAGGTGCTCGTCCTTTGCTACGGCCACGCCTTCCAGATTCGTCTCGACCTTCTGCTCCAGCCCGTTCGGCGGCGCAACCTCACGGAACAGGATTCGCAACTGTCCGTTGCGTCCCAACTGGCGCGCCGCATGTACCTCGGCTACTGAGCCTTTAATCACGCTGCCTTCGGGCAGAATCAGATGATCCGAAGCCACCAGCGGCTCGGTTATCAGCGCCTCCACCGGATCTCCCTTCTTTGCATTCGAAGAACTCAGCGCCGTCACCAGCCGCGCATGCACGACGCTTCCGTTCGGAGGCGTCGTTCCAATGTGCGTAAGTGCTTCCGTGTTCACCTCCTCCGTTCCAAAATCCAGCGGCTGCCGTAAGTCGGCGTTGAAACTCGTTCCCGCATCGATGTACTGCGGATGCACGGGGAGCTGCGCCAGGGCGATCCGTTTCAGCTTGTGCATTTTTCCCGGTTCGTGGATTTGCTTCTGCAATTCGCTCCACTGTTGGTGGATTGCCTGCCGCGTCGCACTCACTTTCCTCCCTGCCGCATCCTCGACTTTATTTTTCGTTTCCGTCTCATTCGCTGACACAAACCGCAGAACTCCGTCCGGTGCCGGAGACGCTACTGTCTGCAACGCCACATGCCGCCCATCTGCCATCACGAGCTCGTCAAACTGCACATGCACATGCCGCGCCGGAGAGAAATTCCCATCCGTCGCATCCAGCGCCCGCGTCTTCCCTGGCACACTATCGATTGCCGAAATTTTTCCGTTAACCACCGTCCCCGCTGGAATCAGCAGCTTGTCAAATGCATACACCGGCTCTGTTGTCTTGCCATGGATCGCCTGCCCCACTTCCCGAACTCGCACCTCCGTATCCAGCGCTATCTTCAGAGGGGCACCTGTTGGAACTGTCAAGGCAATGGAACTGACCGGTGCCGGCAGCGAGACGGAATTGGATGGTTGTGGAGTGGGTTCTGCGGTTCTGGCCTTGAGGGTTTGACTCCAAAGCCATGTACTGCAGATGAACATCAGGAAGATCGCCTGAGTTACTTGACGAACGCATTTCACCTAGACACCTCAATTTTGGGCGGTGCGTAGATGAAATCATAGCCGCAGTTAGGAGGAGAAATGCGTCAGTTAGCTGTGGATGAACAAATTGTCATCTTCCAGAGAAGGCACGGTCATGTTGCGGATATATCGTATTTTCGTGGCCCACATACCACACGAGGTCATGGCACCATCGGAAAGGGTGAAGTGAAGGATGTTGAGGAAGGTCTTTCGCACCCGACGTAGTGGCGTCCCTGGCCTCGTTTTTTGGGTTTGTCTGTCCGTTGTGTTCGCTCCGTTTCTAATGGCGCAGACGACTGGAACGGGAACATTGAGCGGCAGGGTTATCGATGCGTCTAGTAACGCAGTTGCGAATGCCACGGTGACGGCAGCAAGTGCAGAAAACGGCCCAATGCGAAGCGCGACCACGGCGACGGATGGCTCTTATGAGTTTGACGGTCTGCCGCCTGGTAACTACCGGCTGAAGTTTGAGGCCGCTGGCTTCAAGACGTTGGAGATTCCTTCCACAACAGTCAATGAAACCGAGACGGCGGTTCTCGACGAGAAGCTGGAGGCTGGCGAACCAATCTCCGAAAAACCAACACCATCGCAACAGGACAACCTGCCGAATGCTCCCTCCAGCATTAAGACAGAACCGTCGCTTCAGGATTTGGGTTTCCCGCCGGAACAAACTCAAGCGAATCCGAGGGAACAGGCGTTGCTCGACAAACGGACGCACATGCTAAAAATCCATCAGCGCATGGGTTTGATCACGACCATTCCGCTGATTGCTACTGTTGCCACTTCCCTCAATGCCGGCGGCAAGAACACGAGCACCACCTCACGCGATCTGCATACGGCTCTCGGCGGCCTGACAGGAGATTTGTATTTCATGACCGCGTACTATGCGATCCGCGCCCCCAGGGTGCCTGGAACCGAAACTCACGGGCCGATCCGCTTTCACAAGGTCATGGCTTGGATCCATGGCCCCGGCATGATCGCGACACCCATCCTAGGAATTATGGCTTTCGATCAAAAAAATAAAGGGGAAAGAGTCCATGGGATCGCCCAGGCGCATGGCCCGGTGGCCATCGTTACGGCCGGGGCGTTTGGCGCCGCCCTTCTGTCGGTGTCCGTTAAGTTTTAAGCCGAGCCTATGAAAAGAAATATCCTGATCGCCCTCGCGCTTCTGGCGTTTCCTGCGCTTGCCCTGGCGGAAGGCCAATGGGTTCTCGAACAGTGCACTCTCACCTACCATGTATCCCATCCATTGCATCAGACCGATGGCGTGAGCCACGCCGCGCGAGGTAAGGGAGCTTGCCACGCCGGACAATGCGATTTTCTGATCGCGGTGCCCGTCAAGTCGTTTGATTCCGGGGACAGCAATCGCGACCTTCATATGCTTCAGGTCACGCGCGGCGCGGAGTTTCCCATAGTGACTGTACGCACCCGACTGCCCGAATCGACCGCCGCATCGGCGACCTTTAACGCCGATCTGGAGATTCAATTCGCTGGCCAGACTGCCCAGTACAAACAGGTTTCTTTCAAACTGGAGACACAAGGCGGCGAGACTCATATCACCGGGACAATTCCGGCCACACTCGCCGATTTCAAAATCGACCCGCCATCCCTGCTGACCATGCCAGTCAAAAACGAAATCCCGGTGCGCGTGGATATGACCTGGCATCCGCAGTGAGGCGACGAACTGACTCTTATCCCGTTCGGTGTGAGGATGTTTCAGGCAACTTTGTTCCGAAGATGGGTCCGGCTCGACGGGAACTTCAACGTTTGAGGAGTTTCCTGCATCCCACCTGGAGGTGTAAAGTTTTGGACTGTCGGGAAGCTCCTATGCGATTGCTGTTGGTAGAAGATGATGTATCCATTCAGCAGTTCCTGAAACGGGCTCTGGCGGAGGCCGGATATCAAGTGGATACAGCCAGTACGGCAAAGACTGGCGAAGCCATGGCTTTGGAAGGCATTCACGATGCCTTCATTATCGATCTTGGCCTTCCCGACCTGGATGGATTGGACTTGATTGCTCGCTGCCGTGCGCAAGGTAGTTCGGCGCCAGTTCTGATCCTGTCTGCCCGGCGTTCTGTGGATGAGCGGGTCCGGGGACTGGAGCAAGGCGGAGACGACTACCTGACGAAGCCATTCGCCCTCCCGGAACTGCTGGCAAGGCTGAGAAATCTCATACGCAGATCCGCGGTTCCGCAGAATGAATCGGTGCGTTTGCAAGCCGCCGACTTGCAACTTGACCTGGTGCGTCGGGAAGCGCGACGGGGCGATCACTTGCTGCAATTGACTCCACAAGAATTTTCTCTATTGGAGTACCTTTGCCGGAACGAAGGTCGCGTGGTGACCCGCACCATGATTCTGGACCACGTCTGGCGGATGCGAATTGATCCCGCAACCAACGTCGTGGATGTCCACATTTATCGTTTGCGCAGCAAGGTGGACCATGATACTCAGCGGCCGCTGATCCATACGATTCGTGGTGTTGGCTATGTTCTCAAGAATGCCTAAGAATTTGCGCACTACCGCCGCATGGCGGATTTCGATTTGGACAACTCTGGCGTTCGCGCTCGGAACCGCTGTGGCTTTCTCCATAGTTTATTTCCTCGTCGCTCAGGGCATTCGAGAGCGCAGTGACACCTGGCTTACCGGCGAAGCTGAGGTTCTGGCCCAGGTCTCGGCAGATACTCCGAGCGATCACCTGTACAAGCGAATCGTTCGAGAGGTGGCCGAGCTTGCTACTCAGGAGGTACCGGACGAGCGCAATGCTCGCGGCGAAAGGCTGAATTCTGTCTTTTTCTTGGCAAGCGATCCTAATAACAGTGAAAGTCCGCTGTGGGTCGGCCCAAGCTCGAAGGATGCTTTTGTCGCAGCGATTCAGCAGGCGAAGTTGGTTCCGGGACCTCCGAAGTCGATAGCAGTGGAGGGATATCCACAAACGTTTCGAGTCGTTGTGAAGGCGCAAAACGCAAGAACTGTGTATCTGGGGCTCTCGGATCGTGGCGCTAAGCAGCTGCTGTACACGTTGGCCCGTCGTTTTCTCTTGGTCTGGGGCGGCATGTTCCTGCTCGGTTTCGCAATCTCCTACTGGAGCGCCCGTCGTACTCTACTCCGTGTCGAACGCATTACGGAGACGGTCGCGCGAATTGGCACCGAAGACTTAGAAGAACGATTACCTGAGCCTGTGAATTCGGATGAAATCTCGCGATTGGCTAAGACTTTTAATCGCATGCTGGACCGGCTGCAGTCCTCGGTGAACCAGCTTCGTACCGTCACCGGTGCCGTCGCGCACGACCTCAAGAGCCCGGTAACTTTGATACGTGGAACGCTCGAATCCGCCCTGTGCGATGAAGGGAACGAGAAATGGCGCGACTGGGTGGGAGAAGCAATCGAGGGCCTAGATAGGCTCTCGCAGCTATTAAACACCACGCTGGATATTGCCGAAGCAGAGGCTGGCGCGCTTCACCTGGATCGCCGCCCAGTTGACTTCTCCGATGTCGTGAGACAACTCGTTGATATTTACCAGCCGGCGATGGCTGAGCGCCATCACGAAGTGAAGAGTGACCTTGAAGAGCATGTGGTCATAGATGCTGACTTGCCTTTGCTGAATCGTGTGGTAAGCAATTTGCTCGAAAATGAATTGACTCACTTGCCGGTGGGATGCCGAGTGAGCATTCGGCTGCATTCGCATCAAGGATCCGCAGAATTCGTGATCGAAGACAATGGCCCTGGATTCCCGCCTGAGATTGGCGGCCGGGCTTTCGATCGTTTCGTAAAGGGGAAACATTCTCCCGGGCATGGTCTCGGGCTTGCCTTTGTGGATGCAGTTGTTCAGGCGCACGGCGGTGCGGCCAAGGTCTCCGAGAACGCGGGGGGCGGCGCTGTTATAACTTTGTCGCTACCCACCCACGTGCTCGAAACGGTATCGGCGACATGACGACCCTGAATCTGGTCATGCCGAAGGAAAACATCTGTTCCGCCTGTCATGAGAAATCTGTGGCCTCCATTGCGCCTCGGCGCCAACCAAGGTGTCAGTCTCAGCGCTCAGTGCCTAAACAACTTGTTGCGCACGTCCGGCCAGAACTCCTTTGCCACATTGAAAAGCGTATCCAGGGCTATTTGTTGTCCCCACTTATTCGCGGTATTTCCAAATGATCGATCTGCGGCTGGATAGTAGAGGTTGGAAATGCCTGCGGCCACAGCATTTCCGGTCAGCTCTGACGTGTTGAAGTGGTTGCGGCCGTCATCGCCGCGAGTGATAACTTCCCGGCTTATAGCATATCCAGTCCGCTTCCAAAATCCGCCGGTGCCTTTCACGAAATAACGAGGATCCTGGTGCAGAAAGACTGGAAACAGGCCTTCGCTCATGATGTTGCCAATTGCTTGGTCGGCGAATGCCCCTCCGTAGTATTTACCAAATCCCTGCGCTCCGGTGCCGAACGAGGTGTATTGCTTCTGCGCCATGGCTACACCGGCAAAGACGCCGGCTACTAAAAACGCCGAAGGATCAAAAGAGTCATCGAATGCAACTTTCATCTTGGCGCTCGGCGTCAGCGCTTTGATTTCCTCCGGGTTTTCGTCCGAGCGATAGTTGGGGATTACCCAGAAGATGTGATTCTTGCTTAGTTCATGTTGTTGAGCATACTGTTCAAGGCTTGCTCGGCCAGATTCAATCTGACTTGCGCTTGGCCCATCTGGCAGCGTTGACGTTTCCTGACCCATCGCCGCAACAGATCCAACAAGGAGATTAAGGAAGAGCAGCAGACGACAGATCACCGTGATTAATGAAACCAGCTGCAGGCTGCGCATTCTAGAATTGATGCAACTTGGCCGAGGCTGTAAGAGAACGTGAACAACTTGTCATCTTGCCGCCACGGCGAATTCATTCTTGACGGGTAGTCTTCCGCTTGAGTCCTTGTAGAATCTGGCGATCTGGGTGAACCCCTTCGCTATTCTTCGAAATTGAATCGGCGCTCCATGAACCCAAAAGCCCTGACAGGGATGACGATCGGCTCCGCGATCATGTTTCTTTTTGGCGTCGTCTGGTTGTTGGTGGGGCTTTCCGGAGGACGATTTTTCCCCGTGTGGCTGCGCGCCGGGCTGCCGGTCGCGGGTCTTGCGCTGGCGGCATGGATTGCAATGCTGGTGGTGCGGGCTGCCCGCGTTTCGCGGAATGCCCCGCCTCCTACAGTGGAGCAAGCGGCGATCGGGCGTCAAATTGGCTGGCGGTTCGGCTGGATCAATGGCATCCAGGGAGGCGCAATCTTTCTTGCCATCGTCGCGCTCAACGCAGCGCATCGTCCGGATTTCATTGCGCCTGCGATCGCCCTGATTGTAGGGCTGCACTTCCTGCCACTCGCCGGACTGTTCCAACGGCCTTCCTATTACGTCACGGGACTTCTGGGATGCGCGATTGGCGTTGCCGGTTTGCTAATCCCGGACCCTTCGGCCCGGCAAAGCACCGTCGGACTGTCGTTCGGATTGCTGCTCTGGCTGACGGCGGCGGCTGCGGTGTCGAGCGCTTTCAGCCTTAGCGGGGAATAAGCAAAGGAACGGAACACTTTAAAACAGGCGCCACGCCTGCCGTCCGCTGCCCTGCATCTTGTTGAATCTGCGTTTTAGCGGGGGGTTCGAGTCCTACCTCAGGAGCCCAAATTTCCGCCTTCGCTCCACCGTAGGTGCTTGCGGCAGTTGCACCGCTTGCAGAATTCATCCCCGGCCCACTTGCAACCCGGCGTGTGGCGAACAAAGATTGTGATGAGTGGTGCGTCCATGCAACTGACGCTAGCGCAGAATTAGCACGAAAATAAGGGCACGAATGTAATCACTAGTATTTATGCGGGCGGGAAACTGGCGGAGAGAGTGGGATTCGAAAAGGCCCTCTGTTACAGCGCCTGCGCGTTCAATAAGATGCCGAAAACCGACGTCTTTACCGTTACTTACCTTTTATCACATCTGGAACATTCGTCACACAAGAAACGCTAATTGACCGCAATTGGCCTGATTACGGTATGGACGGTATGGAGACACAGGATAATTCACCGTTCCGCGTTCTCTAATGTCGATGCTTGGCGTATCTCGTGAGTTTTCGTCAACCCTTTTAGAATCGTTGTCTCCTCGGTCCGAGGCAGGTTTCGCGACCGAAGGGAGATGGTCCCGAGAAGCGCCCTTCTCGTCAGTTGTGCGATTGATGACAAGAAGCCGACTTGTGGGGACTAATCGCCCTGCTCCGTCAGGCGCAACAGCCATTCTGAGAGACTCCCCCAGATCAGCCTGTCCGCCAGCTTCGGCCAGTGAATGGCGAACTGCTCGCAGGAAGGGGCCTTGGGTCAGAGAGACAAAAGCCCCTTCTTCCCGCATCGGCTGCTGGATCTTGGGGCTTTGCCCCGCACGCGCTGCGATCTTGGGAGAGTGGTAGCGATCCGCGACTCAAGACGTCCGGTCCGTATCCGGTTGCTTGCGAACGCTCTCAAACATCCGATCGTGCTCCTAAACGTTCAGGCACCACTAAGATCTGCTCTATTTCGCGAGGATTGCCTGCCCCATGTGGAATGACGCGTGATTCGTCCGGCTCATCACCAGAGCGAGCCGATTGCGCGTCGGGTCTTTCGCAAAATCTTCATCGGAGACCGCAGTATGCTTCTCCAGCCACTCTTTCGGCGTAAAAGCCTCGAAAGCCGAAGTGAGTTTGTGGTTGACCTCGCCCCATGCCTTCTTGAGATCTGTGACGGAAACAGGATCAGGGAGCGCTCTATCGGGACTCTTGATATAGGCTTCATCCAGTTCCGGATGTAAACGTTCACCAAGACCTAGAAGCGGAAACATACGATCATGGATCGCAGTCAGGTGCCCAACGAGGTATCGAACGCGATTCCTGCCTGCAGCAACCTGTCGCTCCAGTTGTTCGTCGCTGAGCGGCGTGATGGCTTGGCTGAAGCGATCGATAACGAGCTTCCAAGAATTGAGCGCGGTGCGGGAAAGTATTTCCTCGGTCGGCATTACTCTGCTCCGGAGTCGATAATTTGATGACCACGTAATTGATGAGCGAGAATCTCGCTGAATTCGGAGAATTAACCTCCGACCGAAGCTTAAGCACGACTGAGACGAATATCTACTTCGCGATCTACGTAGTGCCACTCTTTTGACTCTCTTAGGCGTCTCGCAAGTTTCTCGAAATCCTTGGCGTGCTTTGGCGCATACTCGACCATGTAAGGAAGTCGAAGGGCTCGCCGAGTTCACGGCTGTGATGTAGGCGTCTGGCGACGGCGGGAAGATATTCAATGCCAGTCGCAATATGGTGGGACTGCTCTTCAAAGATGGCTCGACGTTCATCCTGGCTCAGGTCCCACCAGGCGTTATTCTTGCGGATAGGTATGAGCGCGGCGCGCGTGGCGTCCGGCCGTCCAAGAACCTGCTCGCGCCTTCTCAGTTCGTCGACTTCATGATGGTTGCTATAGCGGACGCTGCTGGTCAGACAACGAAGAGTCCAATTCGTGTTCCCGTCCGATTGGGCCTCCTTCCCTTCGAGCATTGCTAAACGCGCCGCTACAGGCAGAGTGTCCCCGATGACTGTACTTAAGCGATCGATCTTTCATATTCCAGAATCGCCGGCAGCAAAGGAAACCACGAGAGGCCACGCGATTCATACCTCAAGCGATGTTCAATCGAATTCATTGCCGCCCCCATTTGGCGCCAATGCGGGTTTGATCCCGCGGCTGGCCCCTAGGGCTGGTGTTCGTGTTTTACAATTGTACACGGATCGTGAACCGCTTGGAAATGTGAACAGAGGCTTCTAACTCATTATGAATGCTGCTTATGTTCATAGTTTTAATTTGTTCACGTAACGTGTACAATATCAAGTAGCGAACAAGGCCGGATGGAGCCTACCATGCCTGAAACAGGTACAGAACGACCCACTCTCGAACGCGTCTTCGAAGCCATGGGCAAGGAAACCGGCCTGACCGCTCGGGTCTTGGAGTGGGAGCCCCAGTTCCATTGGAACACCCCGGTCCGTCCTGACGCACTAGTGGAGATCAATACCCCGAAGCAGGCGGAGCAATTCGCAGTCGAAATCAAGAACGTCGACCGATTCGAAACTCTCCATCAATTGCGGGCCCTCTGGCCACGCCAGGCCAAACCTCCACTCGTCATCGCCGCTCCCTACATCACCGCGCAAATGGCGGAGCGCTGCCGAGACATGGACCTGTACTTCGCCGACACCGCCGGAAACATTTACCTCAGAGCTCCCGGGCTCCATCTTTACGTCACTGGAAAACGCAGGCCCGCCGACCTCGCCAATGCTCAAGCGGGCAAGCTCACCAATCCAGCCGGTCTTCGGGTAGTTTTTGCCCTGCTCTGCGACCAACAACTGCTGAATGCCACTTACCGAGACATCACAAACGCGGCGCGCGTAGCTCTTGGAACGGTGGGACCGGTCATCAAGGAACTCGAAGCCCGCAGGCACATCACGCCGGCGCCGGAGGGCGCGCGCGCGCCGCGCCGAAGATTCCTCGACCCGCAGCGGCTTGTGCAGGAATGGGTTGCCGTTTATCCCACGGTTCTGAGGCCAAAGCTGAATATAAGAAGGTTCCGCGCGCCAGGGCCCGGCTGGACCGAGGGTGTGAATCTCGAGCCGTATCATGCCTATTGGGGAGGTGAAGTGGCTGCCAACCGCCTGCTCCATCATCTTGTCCCTCAGACCGCGATCATTTACGCCAAAGAAACGCCAAAACAACTCATCGCCGAACACAAGCTGCGGGCGGACATCAACGGAGATGTTGAGATTCTCGATGCCTTTTGGAATGGCCCCATACCGGCCATCCGAGATGTGGCTCCACCCATCCTCGCCTATGCTGATCTTACGGCAACGACCGACGGCAGAAATCTTGAGGCCGCAAAGATGATCTATGACCAATACATCGAACCCGCCTTTAGAAATCCGGCATGATCAGATCGATCCGGTCGTCCTCGAAGCGATCCGGAAAATCGACGAGATTGCGCACCGGCACGAGACGGCGTACTTTCTCGCGGGCGCCACAGCGCGGGAAATCATGCTTCGCCATGTATTTGGCCGGCCGCCAGGGCGCAGGACTCTCGACGTCGATTTCGGCATCGCGGTGCGCGACTGGGACCATTTCAAGTTGTTGAAGACAGCCCTGGTGGAACAAGCGGGCTTTCAACCTCATGCGCGCATGGTGCAGCGAATCACCTATCCTTCCAAGCCCGCGGTGGTAGTGGATTTGATTCCGTTTGGAGGCGTAGAGACCGCGGAACGAACCATCGCATGGCCACCCGAAGAGGACATCGTAATGAGAGTGACTGGCTTTAGCGACGGGCTCGAATCCGCCGTTGCGGTGCGCCTGGATCAGAACCTCGTCATCCCGGTGGTTAGCCTTCCGGTCCTGCTTGTCCTCAAACTGTTCGCCTGGACAGATCGAAAACACGAAAAGCGCGACGCACCGGATATATACACGCTGCTGCGGCAATACGGCGACGCCGGCAATGAAGATCGGCTCTACGGCGAAGACATGAGTGTTCTGGAAGCGGAAGGCTACGACTTTGAACTCGCGGGAGCACTCTTGATCGCCCGCGACGCTGCGCGCGTGGTCTCGGCGGACACACAAAAGCGTCTTCGCGAAATCTTGGAGTCCGATGCCCTGATGGAAGAACTCACGAACCAGATTATCGTCTCGTCACCGCGCAATGATCCTGAACACGTCCGCAGGTGCGAAATGCTGATTCGCAAACTCCGTGAAGGTTTCTAGCACCGGTGGCAAAAACTCGCATATTCTTTTCCTCCTAAGCAATTTGTGGTTCAGTCAATAGGGACGAAGCGCTCACCCGACTTGCTAGCCGAGTCGAAGCCTTCGCAGTGATCAATCGCCATTGGCGGGCTGAAGTGGGCAGACCATCGATCTCGATCAACTCCTGCAACCAGGCTTCTGCCGAGAGCGCCGCCTGTTCTGACCCGAACAACTGGGTGACGGCGTTGAAGAATGCTGACAGCTCCCGCTCCGCCATCGTCATGAGGTCGGCGCAAGGAGAATTGGATTTCTTCGGCGGTTTATAACGAGCGAGTGGATTCATAATCCTCATTTCTGGAAGCCGGAGAACGGAGCCCCGGAACCGCTGTGCTCGATGTCCTTGGTGAACACGATGTTGCCGTTGCCATCGTCGCATGTAAGCGTAGCGGAGCCGCCTTGCGCCGAACTTAACACCTTCGTCGCCACGATCTTTGTCTTGCCCGCCAGCCTATCAACGCCATCGGCACGTGATGCTCAAGATAGCGACGCTCGAACTGCTCAAGATCCGTCGGGATGGGGTAGATAACTACAAGCTTTGCTGCCGGCATTTTGCCTCCTCTTTTGTTGTGAATGCGGGAGCCTCTTTTAGGATGGGTCCGTAGCACGAGCGCGCAAACAATGACTTCGGCTATTGTTTGCGCGGCCGTGCTGTCGGACTGTCGAGCGGCTGCGCTCCTGAATTCTTACTGGCTGCTCACCTGCGATGCTGATCCCGTCATCGCCGGCTCATCGCTGAAAGTCAGCGCGTATTTCTTGCCGCGGAAATCGATCTTGGTCAGCGACTGGCTTCCATCAGCGTTCGTGCGCGTCTCCGTCGCGTCGGTAGGTTCGGGTTGACTCAGTTCAAGCAAGAGAGCGGGCACAGTCGCCACGAGTTTTCCATGGGACAAGATCATCAGCTCGACGTTGGAACCTGTTCCGTCCCAAGTAAGCTTGTATTGCCCCGGGGCCAGTTGGTGTCCGCTGACGATTGTGGGCTTATCCAGTTCTATTGAGCCCTTGTTTCCTTTGTTTGATGCGAATGCGCTGGTGGCCAGCAGCAAGGCCAGCCCTGGTAGCAGGATCTTGGAGATGATTGAAGCCTTCATTTATTTATTTCCTTTTCGTTCCCGAAAAACGTCGAGAATCGTTTCTTCCAGTCAGACGCTAAGTGACAAACAAAAGTTACACCGAGGCTCCGCTCTCATTCCCGTCCGGTCTGGCACGTAACTTCTGCTCACAGTCCTCATCCTATGAACAGCCAGCGGCGTTCCGGCTGGCGCGGAACAAAAGGAGGTAGAGAAATCATCATGAAACAAACAGTGTTCCTTCTGCTTATGTTGTTGATGCTGACTGGTCCGGCGATTTCCGCAATCGACAACCTTAAACCTAACTCAAAACTGGACTACACGAGTGACAGCCTCGATGGCCGCCTGATCACCGGAGACGACGCACAATGTTTACAGGGACATTGATCAGGGACTTGATGGCGACGGTGGAACGGGCCGAGCGCAATGCAGGGCCGAAGCGGACGGCCAACGATAGGAGAAGAGTTCATGAACAAGCTGATTTACAGATTGATGGCAGCGTGTCTCCCGTTTGCAGCCAATCCTCGGGAGGACCAAGACTACTCGGTGTTTTACGGCTTATAACACACTGGTTTCCGTGGTAGGAATCCAGGTTGAGGTTGGGGAAATATCGCGTTTGAATTGACGCCAGAAAACTTCGGTACTCAGGTGGGATGTGAAACACCGCGAGAAAGTTACAGAAGGCCCCCTGTCCCCAAATGCCGCTTCGGTCAGTTCCCGCCAACGGATGGCTCAACCTGGTTCGAGAGACGCGTGTAATGAGCGCTCGCACTTGGCGCGGCGAATTTTACTGGGCTCTAGGCCAATTTTGCGGTTACGCCCAAGCGGATGTAACTTTTGCGCAAGTTTCGGAATCTGATTAGCAGTTCGCTGTGGTACTCGCGCACGCCGACGTTTTGATTGGAGTTGCTGTGTACAAGGCGATGGGGTTTGGAATGAAGAGGGAGCCGCGCTGGGATTCAACATCCTTCCTGCATTTCCGCCTCCGCGTCCAACAATCCAAGTCTCTTCAGCTCTCCATCCTTTGGCACGAGTGCGGGTAGTTTCAGTGGGGGAACAGACGTCGGCATCGCCACCCCTTCGGTCACCTTGTACACGTATGACCCTTTGAACAATCTCCTGTGCGCGGTTGAGAAAGGCACCGACACGACGGCTTTTACCAGTTGCGCCGCGGCGTCCGCAACTTGGCGACCGCGTTCGTTCGTTTACGACTCGTTGTCCCGGCTGACGAGTGCCACTAATCCAGAATCAGGAACCATCACTTACGCCTATGATCTTAATAGCAACCTCTCAACTAAAGTCGCACCAAAACCAAATCCAAACAGCACCGGCACAGTTACAACCAACTATTCCTACGACGTACTGAACCGGCTCACCCAAAAGGCATACGTGGGTCTCAGCACGTCAACAATCAAATTCGGTTATGATGGTGGGACCGCTCCTGCGTGCGGGCAAGATCCTCCCACAATTGCCTCCCCAACCAACTTGGTGGGTCGTCGGTCCGCGATGTGCGCGGGGAAGAGCGGCTCTAGCTGGAGCTATGATCCGATGGGACGTCCGCTCCTCGAATCACGTATCAACGCAGGCTCGAAGCAAGCAAAGCTCAGCGTTGGCTACACGTATAACAAGGACGGCTCGCTCAATACTCTGGCCTATCCGAGTGGGGACGTGGTCACATATACCGTCGGCGGCGCAGACCGTGTCACTCAGGTCAGTGATCCCAGCAACGCCTACATGGGCTATTCCGCTTCCCCGATGTATGCTCCCCACGGTGCTCTCGCGAGCATGGTCAATGGATCTACCGGCGGATCGACGGGTATCGTGACTTCCAACGTCTATAACGATCGTCTTCAGCCCATCTTGCTTTCCGCCTCGGTATCGTCAACTGCCGCCTTCAGCCTTTGCTATGATTTCCATCTCCATATTGCGATCTCTCAAAGTTCGTCGAACCCGTGGTGCCAGTTCAACGCTTACCCGACTGGTGACAACGGCAATGTGTTCCAGGTGCTCGATAACGTGGACTCCACCCGAAGTGCAGCTTTTCAGTACGATCCCCTCAACCGACTTTCCCAGGCGGCCACGGTCACCACGACCGGCTCGAACTGCTGGGCCGAGTCTTACACTATCGACGCCTGGGCCAACCTAACCAATCGCGCGGGTGTAAGCGGCTATAGCGGCTGCACAACCGAACCCCTGAGCACCTCCGCTAACACCAACAACCAGCTCGCCATTCTGACTTATGATGCCGCAGGCAACGTAGTCAACGACGGCAACGGCAACCAGCCTACCTATGACGCCGAAAACAGGATCGTTACCGACGCGGGCGTTAACTACTATTACGACGCCGACGGCTTCCGCATGGAGAAATCTTCTGGGACCATGTACTGGCCCGGTCCGGCCGGTGAAATTTTGGCCGAAACCGACCTGAGCGGTAACATCAACGAGGAGTACATTTACTTCGACGGAGAACGCCTCGCTCGGGTGGATCGCCCGAGCGGGACGGTGCACTACTACTTTTCCGACCATCTTGGGTCGGCGAGCACGATCACCGATGCCTCGGGCAACGTGCAGGAGCGATATTACTACTTTCCATATGGAGGTCTCGTCGCCAGCGTCGGCAGTGATCCGAACCATTACAAGTTCACTGGCAAAGAGCGCGACGCTGAGTCAAATCTGGACAACTTCGGAGCGCGGTTTTACACATCCAATATCGGCCGATTTATGACGCCGGACTGGTCCGCGAAAGCGACAGCAGTACCGTACGCTGTGTTCGGCGACCCACAAACGTTGAACCTTTATAGCTATGTGGAGAACCGTCCAGTGAATCGCGCTGACGCGGACGGGCATGCTTCGCAGGCGTATGAATACATGACTTGCGGGTGCGGAGGATTTGGAGACGTTTTGTTTTCCGCCGGCTTTTTTATGTTGAATTCTGAGAACACGACGGAACAGGCAACCACGGCTCAAAACCAAGTAAACGATCAACAACGGAAGTCGGCGCAGAATCAGAGCCAAACCAAACAGCTAACGGCTGATGATGTGTCAAAAGGGATAAAGGCCTTCGACTCAGACTAGGGCGATAAGAATCCCGGGCGGGTGGTGAAGGCTCTCGACACGATGGGAAAAGACTTTACCGTCAGCGGCGACACATTGAAACAAGGTGTCAAAGATAGCGGTGTAGCACTCCCCAAGGCTGCCGACAAAGTCCTGGCAAACGTTGACTCCATTACCAGAACCGGAGACAAGGTCGTAATTACAAACAAGGGCTCAATGACGATTGACCTTCTCGGTCAAGTGGGGAAAACCGTCAGTTTCACAATAAATGAGTCGGCAAAGGGGAAAAGTGGATATCAGGGGCCTGAGTTACAAAACCTCAAGGGAGTCGGGATAGGATTGGGTCCGTTCGCGACCCATCCTGATCATTGGGGTCCGGAGTAGGGGAGCGCTGCACGCTGCGCGTTTGGGGAGAACGGATGTACCGATTGATCGTTGCTATTTCGTGGGGCCTAGCGTTGATTCAAGCACCGAAACTCGCGGGCGATCAGAAGGTTTCCCCGCCAGCCAGTGCGCAGGAGGTTACGGGAGCCGTTCACAAGTACGACGAAGTGTTGCCCAAATGCTCCCCGGATGGACGATGGTTGGCTTTCGAGTTCCATGAGGCCAGCGATCCGAGTTACCCGCACGTTGGGATCATGGATTTAGCCCAAGATTCTCATTCATGGCATCCGCTGCTGGAAGTGAAACCGGGACGACATCTGTATGCCGGGGATTTTAGCTGGTCACCGGATAGTCGATGGCTCGCCCTGATCACAGATTATCCTAAGGGCAGAAAGAGTTTTTGGTCGGACTCGGATATCCAGGTCGTCAAGGTCAACATAAAAACTCACGAAGTGGTCAGGCTCACCAACTTTCCCGATAACGCTTCCTTCGGGCCTACGACGGCCTGGCTGCGATCCGGCATGATCATTTTTGCTGGAGAGGACCAAAACATATACGGCGTTTCCGAGAAGGGCGGGAACGTGCGAAAGCTCATTAACGTGCCCAAGGATAAGTGCGGCGGCATCACAAACACTCTGGCCGTTTCACCGGACGAACAACAGATCGCTTTCGCGATGGACTGGGAGGGTGACAGCCAAATCGACGAATGCAATGCTCTGTGGATCGGCGACTTTTCGACAGGCAATCTGCGACGGGTTCCAACAACCGGTTTGCACCCGCTCAGCCCCTTCTGGCTTGATGAGAATACGATCTTTTTTTCGGGCATAAACATTGACGGAGGAAAGTGGCTGCCGGTGGGGATTTACAGCATCTCGCCGAATGCAGCGAAGGTGACGCGCGTCCTCGATGGGCTTTACCTGACGCCGTTTGTTTGCGATTCCTGCAAGATGCTGTACTTTTCCTGGGGGCCGAAGCTGGAGGCCAAGACGCCCAGCGGCGATGCTTGGCCGACGTTCAACGACTTCTCTGGTTTCCGCATATGGAAAGTACCGTTGGGCGACGTGCTACAGCAGACTGACGACGGGGAACGCCCAGGAATCGGTAAGCCAAAGCACTAAATCTACGACTTGAAGGAGGTACAGCTACGACGGGGCGGGCCGTGAGTTGGCGCAAAATCAGCAATCCAATCTCAAAGGCCCCTATGTTGCTGACCTCAAAAGCAAACAAATAGCTCCTCTTCTCGATCCGAATCACCAACCTTCGGACAAGGACATCGTCGGGAACGGGCAATGCGTCAGCGCGTGCAGCAAGTTTTCAGGCGTAACAGGCGATACCAAGCTATGGAGAGCAGGAGCAGGTGTAGCGGACAATGGTGATGTCAAACCGGGGACGGCGATTGCGACGTTTGACAGTAATGGGCGTTATCCCACTGGCAAAGACAAAAACTCCGGAATCTATCTGGGGCCGGGTACAAAGGGCAGCATTTGGATTTTAGATCAGTGGCCCGCGCACGATCCGAATCCGGCGCACCCACCTCAACCTCGGGAGCTACTGAACGACAACGCACGCGGTGTATCGAACAATTCCAACGCTTACCATGTGATCCTTGTAGCCCCGGAGGAGTGACGATATGAATCTCTTGCGATCCATCCTTCTTCTGCAATTCGCAACAACGCTTGCCCTTGGTCAGTCTGCTCCTCAGGGAAAACCGGCGAGTCTGCCAGATCAGCCCGAGGCATTGGTCCGCAGCCTGTATACCGAGGTCGTAGCTCGTCACCCAATCGGCATTCCTCGGGAGGCGGACATGAAGATTTTCGCGCCATACCTGAGCAAGGCATTGCTGGATAGAATCGACGTAGCCCACGCCTGCGCAGCCGACTACGATCGCCAATATCCAGACCCTAACCTGAAACCACCATTCGCATGGCTCGAAGCTGGACTCTTTTCCGGCGACGACGAGCAAGCGGAACCACGGGCTTTCCAGATTGAAAAAACGCAATCTGAGGACGATGGCTCCTTTCATGTGTATGTGAGGCTTACATGGGGAATACCGCCCGAAAAACCGTCGACTTGGCGAGTTGCGGCAATAGTAGTAAGGGAAGACGACCACTTCGCCCTTGATGACGTTATCTATCTGAAGGACCAAAACCGAGAGACTCAGGCTCGACTGTCGGAGTATCTATCCGCGGGATGTGACGGCCCGTATTGGGTCGGGTATGGCAACAAGAACGCAAAGCCTTAAGTTTACGATCTGAAGGAGGTGCAACTACGACGGGGCGCTCCGTGAGTTGGCGCAAAATAATAGCGTAGGGTTCACGGTTGAAAAAAACGTAGTTAACGAAACCGACACGGACAAAAGTGTCGGTCTCACCGGGAATACAAAAATCATAGGTGGAAGCGTTAGTGGTAATGCCTCTGCCAATCCGTCGCAGCTTTCCGCCAAAGCCTCTGCCGACGCAGAGGTCCACGGCGTCAAATCCGAGCTGAATTTTTCCAGCAATCCCAATGGCGGCCCCGGTCTGGCGAACGGCACTGTGTCGGTGAGCGCATTCACGGCAGGCGCGGGTGCGAGCGTTGGGACCAGCGGTGTGAAGGCCCAAGCCGAGGCCAGTGCAGTCAGCTTCGGAGGAAGTCTGAACATCGGCAAACTTACACTCGCAGGCACCGTGAATGCCGGCGCCGCTGGCGGACAATTCTCTATCACCAAGAGTGGATTTTCGATAGGGGCAAATGCCTTGATTGGTGCGGATGTCAAGGTCCAGTGGGGTTCAACGACAATCAAAACAGTGAGCGCGGAGGCGCAATAACATGCGCAGAAGAAACTTGAGTCTCTTGACAATCGCATTCTCCCTGCTGGTGGCCGCATATGGGCAGCCGTCGTCCGATCCGCAGGCAAGCATCACGAAGCTGCTATCCGATTTTCAGCACGCAGCGGTCCGTGGTGGCCCTGTCGATCAGTTCTTCAGCCCTGAGGTCCGAGGCCGGGAAAAGCGGAAAATCGACTCTCTTCAGTCGAAACCGTTCTTGAAGTTCGCGATTGCAGATTACAACCTTTCGAAGGACCTGAAGGTAGAAGATGCCAATCATGCAACACTCGATGCAACGATCAACTGGGAAACCAGGGACGAGCAGGCGTCAAAGACAACCACGTTGCACTTCGAACAGGAGGGTGGAACGTGGTACTTCAGCAGTGTTGACTTCTGGGTCGTTTCAGTGGTGTGGGTGGTTCCCCTTATCGCCATCGGCGTAGCGTATGGATGTGGTCTAGCGTTTATGTACTGGCACTCCAACAAACAGCAGTGGCCGAACCCAAGAAAGAAAACCCTGTGGCAGACCCTCGCGGTGGTGCCGTTTTCGATTTTCTTCTACTGGTCCCGGAGGCCCTGGACGACGCCATAGCCCTACGACTTGAAAGAGGTGCAACTACGATGGCATTGACTGGGGGTTGGCGCAAAATCAGACCCTCAGCGCAAACGGATTGCAGTTCATCGAGAAACATGAGGGTTACAGCGGCAGTATACAAAGACAGCGCCGGGAATCCCACCATCGGTTACGGACACGTGATCAAAGAGGGTGAGGACTTCAGCAAGGGAATCACTAAAGAAAAGGCCGGCGAACTACTCTCTCAAGACACCAAAACCGCCGTAGACGCGGTGAACAGCAAAGTTACGACCAACCTGTCCCAGACCAAGTTTGATGCTGCGGTCGACTTCACATACAACCTAGGCGGGGCCAACCTAGGAAAATCGACCCTCTTAAAAAACATCAACGCGGGGAACGACGTCACAAAGGAAAACTTCACGGAGTGGAATCACGCTGGCGGCAAGGTCGTCAACGGATTAACGATCCGTCGAACTGACGAGTTCAATCTCTTCTCGAAGGGGGACTATGGTGGTCCGTGAGGACATCGGAGGGCCCGATGTTTACCTGCTTCGGCAGGCGTACCCAACGATGGGGAGAAAACTCCGATGAGATATCTGGCGATCGCATTTCTTATAGCTTCACTTCCGGCTCTCGCTCAAGACTCTGCACAGTATCGCGCTTGCAACGAGAAGGCGAAGGCTCAGATGGAGATGAACGCCTGCGCCAGCGACGAAGCAGCACGCGTTGATGCCGAACTGAATGATGTCTATCGCAAACTGCTGTCGAAGGCCGCGAGTCCACCAGAAGCCGCTGCGAAAATCAAAGCTGCCGAAAGAGCCTGGATCGCCTACCGGGATGCGTACATGGACGCGATGTACCCCGCCAAGGACAAACAGGCCGAATACGGTTCGATCTATCCGATGGATGCAGACCTGCTGCGCGCCAAGCTGACGCAACGACAGGTGACGGCGCTAAAGGAGTTGCTACAACAGTACAGCGGCGATGAGCATTCGGGGACGAGCGAAACCGTGGACCCGAAAACCGGGAATCTGCACCTGACGATCCCGCTGGTGGCGACCACGAAGCCGAGCCAACAGTCCGCGATCACCACTGCCGAGCAGAGTAGCTTCCCTTGGCGTTCCTGGCGGTCAGGCGTGCGATCCGGGAGCGAATGAGGGTGAGTGGAGGAGCAGATTAGCACGCACACGGAGGCGAAGAGGCGTTACGGCTCTAAGCGAAAATCTCGTTGACCTTGTCCCGTGTTTGCTGACTGCGCGATGGTTTCAAGTACCGCATGGTGCTTTCCATATCGCTGTGGCCTAGCCACTCCTGAACCGAGCGCAGATCGACACCAGCCCACAGGCACCGCGTTGCGAACGTGGCGCGAAACTTGTGTAGCCAGAAGCCATCCGAGTCGAGCTTCGCACGTTCCGCAATGGTCTTCAGGCAGTCCAAGAAATCTAGCTTGGGTCTGCATCCAGCAGTGGGGAACACCAGATTGCGATCCTTGGCAGATTTCACCTTCCAGGCCTTCAGGCTCTTTGCCAGCTTGGAGGGAATGGGAATCTCACGCTCCTTGTAAGCTTTCGGTGTCCAGCCTCTGTCTGGTTTGTGGCTCACCCGGACGGTGGATGCTGCGAAGTTCACGTCCGACCAGTACGTGTACATGACCTCTTGCTCTCGCATCCCGGTCATCAGGAAGAACTCATACCAGAGCCGTTCTTCCGCGTCGCACTTTGCAAACAGCTTGTCCAATTCTTCCTGTTCGTAGATCTCCGGTTCTTCCTCTGTGAACCGCGGCCAGTCGTTCTTGCCCACCAACCCGCGAATCCCTTGAGCCTTCAGGAAGGACATGACGGTGGCAAATTTGTTCCAGCAGCTGCGCGGAGCCTGTTCCTTGTCGTCTCTCAAGAACGCATGGAATTTCAGCATGTCGCGTCGATCGATGTCCTCAAGGTTGAGCTTGTGGCAGGACTCCGTGAAGTAGCTCAGGGCCGTCGTGTATGCTGCCAGCGTCTTCGGCTTCTTCGTGAGCTTAGTTTCGTCAAGGAAGTCTGCGACGGTTGCGGCTACTGATCTGTCCCCATTCTGACCGTCAGGCACTACAGCGACCCCATAGTTCACAGCGTTCAACTCGGCTTCCTTGCGCTGACGTCGGGCGCTGGCGTCGGCTGGGTCTTTGCCGACCGACAGGCGCACACGCTTTGCGCCTTCACGCCATTCGACGTAGTAAGCGCCTTCCTTGTGGCTTTCCTGCTTGCCGTTGAAAATGACGAGGTCTGGTTTGATGCGGCCATTAGCGGACAGGACTACCGTGCAATAGCGCCATCCATGCGGTGTTTGGACTCTCTTGGTGAGATTGACTTCGCGATTCATCGGTGCCACCCCCACTGATTTTGGGAATCAGTATAGGTATCACCAGCTTGCAAGTACAAGATTACAAAGGTAATGGCGGAGAGAGTGGGATTCGAACCCGCGCTGAAACGTACATTCAACAAGATGCAGAGCAACGGTAGGCAATTTTAGCGATCGCAGTACATGGTAAGTAGTGCAAACGGCATGTAAACGGCATGTGAGCAGCGAACGGATATCGCCTCGGACATGGCAGTTTCCACGCCGGCGACGCTGTTCTAACCAAAACCGCCGCGGCAAGATTGGCATTTTTCAAATTAAGCAATGAGATGTCTGAGTATGTTTGTCAATCATTTTTCGATCGGCTCAGTTTCGATATCCATTTAGAATTCACAGTAATGTCACAGACTTACTGCCGCCGTGGCGAAGGCAGAGGTCGGGTGCGAACCACGCTTGACCAAGGCCGCGAGATATCTGGTCTCGTCATAAGCCACACGATCTTGCCAGCAGCGAAACACGATGCGAATCCATTTGAAGGCTAAAGCCCTCACGGCGGCGTGGTGTTCCTTGCCACGCTCGCGCTGTCGCTGGTAGTAGGCACGCGCCCAAACGGACTGCCCGTTCTAGTATGTCACTAGACCTTGTTGTGTTTCAAAATGCAACAGAGACAGTGACTGCGGGAATCGCTGCATGCAACGTTCGGTATCGTCAGGAAGGTTACTTCCCGAGGCGGCTTGCGCGGACCTGCCGTCGAAAGCTCAGGAATGATGTCGGGCCGGCAAGTTTAGCAAGTCGTTCACGTTTCTTCTTCAAAGGCAACTTCGCACTCTGAAGCTGTTGCCTGAGCTTTCCGATGTGCTCCACAAAAGATGCCCATTCCGGTTCGAATTGCCGTGCCAGTTCCTTGCGTAGGCGCGCTGCCAGGGCAGGACTGTTGCCATCGGTAGAGATCGCAATCTGCAGTGGTCCGCGACGCACTACGGCAGGGTAGAAAAAGTCGCAGTGCTCGGGGTCGTCAACCACATTGCAAAGTACACCGCGCGCCCGGCAGGCTAGAAACACAGCGCCGTTGGCTGCAGGTGACTTGGTCGCGGCCACCACCAGAAACGCACCTCGTACATCTCGCGCTGAAAATTTCCGGCGACGCCAAGCCAGTTTGCCTAACTGTGCTTGCTCACGAATCCAGCGGATTGCTTTCGGGGCGACCACAACGACCTGGGCGCCGTGGCGCAGCAAACCGGCGGCCTTCCCTGCCGCAATTCGTCCCGCACCAACCACTACGCTGGTCCGTCCTTCAAGTCTGAGCATGATGGGGAAGCAAGTCATGGATCCTCCGGCGGTTCTCCGCGCAATCGTATCCTAGAAATCCAGGAGATGCTAAGTCCGCCCTGGAGAGCGGTTTACCGGCTCATTGCCTCACAAGGCATAGTGATGTAGGTCACATCGCAAAACGTCTCTTGTCTACTATATTTATCGTCTATGTATAGTATCAATCTGGCTGGGGTACCAGATCCTTCAGCAGCATCGTGGCGAAGCCGGGGTGATGCCTGATGCCCGACGATCAGCCAAAAGCCGAACTGCTCGACGAACTCGAAAAAGGCCCGTGGCCCAGCTTCGTCAAGGAAATCAAGTCGGCTGGCCAGACTAGCGCCAGCGCTCACGATCTCCTTCGCCAACTCGAGCTTTCGTATCAAGAGAAGAAAGGACATTGGAAACACGGTGGGCTGGTCGGGGTGCTCGGCTATGGCGGCGGAGTGATCGGACGCTACAGCGATGTTGGCGAGCAATTCCCTAACGTCGCCCACTTTCACACCATACGCGTCAACCAACCCGCCGGCTGGTTCTATACAACTGAGGCACTGCGCACGATTTGCGACATATGGGAGCGCCACGGCTCTGGGCTTACCAACATGCACGGGTCGACCGGAGACCTGATTCTGCTGGGGACCCGCACTGCCGAACTCGAACCGACATTTCAGGAACTGGCGCACGCTGGCTTCGACCTGGGCGGTTCGGGGTCCTCGTTCCGTACGCCTTCGTGCTGCGTCGGCATGGCCCGCTGCGAATGGGCCTGTTACGACGCGATGAAGTTGTGCTACGACCTGACCATGGCCTACCAGGACGAGATGCATCGTCCGCCGTTCCCTTACAAGTTCAAACTCAAGTGCGCCGCCTGTCCAAATGATTGCGTGGCAGCCATCGCCCGCGCCGATCTTTCTATCATCGGCACTTGGAAAGACGAAATTCAGGTGGACGAGGGTGCCGTGACCACGTACGCGTCCTCTGGCCTCAACATCGAGAAGGACGTTTGCTACCTCTGCCCCACGAAGTGCATGACGTGGGATGGTCAAAGGCTGGCCATTGAAAACCACGAGTGCGTGCGCTGTATGCACTGCATCAACGTCATGCCCAAAGCGCTCCGCCCGGGCAAGGAGCGCGGAGCGGTCATCATGATTGGCGGCAAGGCGCCCATCATGCAAGGCGCGCTGCTTTCGTCCGTTCTGGTTCCCTTCGTCGCCGCGGATGAACTGCTGGATACGGTGAAAGAACTGTTGCGTCGCATCTGGGATTTCTGGGACGAATACGGCAACAACCGGGAGCGGGTTGGGGAACTGATCCAGCGCGTGGGGTTGCCCGCTTTTCTCGACGGCATCGGGCTTGAGCCAGTCCCAGAAATGGTTTCTGCACCTCGCGATAATCCCTACATTTTCTATCAGGCCGGCAAGGACGGTGAAAAATGAGCGCCACAGCCGAACCTCGGCTCACCGACATCGGGCCGCCGCATTACGAAAAATATCTGCATCCACTCATCAAGAAGAACTACGGCCAGTGGAGATACCACGAGAATCTGGCCCCCGGAGTCTATTGCCATGTTGCGGAATCGGGCGACCGCATCTACACGGTCCGCGCGGGCACGCCGCGTCTGCTGAGCATCCAGACGCTTCGGATCTTTGCCGATTTGGCCGACAAATACTCGGGCGGCTATTTGCGTTTCACTAGCCGCAACAATCTGGAATTTCTGCTCGACGATCCTGCCCACATCGAGCCGCTGAAACAGGAACTGATCGCTCTGGGATATCCGGTTGGTGGCACCAATAACGCCATCAGCAACATCGTGCACACCCAGGGATGGATCCACTGCCATTCCTCGGCAACCGATGCTTCGGGGTTGGTCAAGTGCGTGATGGATGTGCTCTACGAACGATTCACGCACGAGGATCTGCCGGCCAAATTGCGCATCGCAGTGGCCTGCTGCTTGAACATGTGTGGCGCGGTGCATTGTTCTGACATCGCCATCCTCGGTGTTCATCGCCTGCCACCAAAGATTCAGCCCACGCTATCCAGAGTATGCGAAGTTCCAACTCTGATCGCTGCCTGTCCGACCGGAGCGATTCGCCCGGCGACGGTGGACGGCAAGAATTCGGTCGCGGTCCTAGAACAACAGTGTATGTATTGTGGCAATTGCTACACCGTATGCTCCGCCATGCCCATGAATGATGCCGACAACGATGGATTATCCATCTGGGTGGGCGGCAAGGTGAGCAATGCGCGGAGCGCGCCGAAGTTTTCTAAGCTGGCAATTCCCTTTCTCCCCAACAATCCTCCGCGCTGGCCGGAGGTGGTCGAGGCCGTAGTAAAGATTGTCGATGTCTACGCGAAACACGCGCGCAAGTACGAGCGCGTCGGCGAGTGGATTGAGCGCATTGGCTGGCCGCGCTTTTTCCAACTCACCGGCTTTGAGTTTACGCGTTACCACATTGACGACTTCAAGCATGCGGCGCTGACTTACGCACGCTCGGCGCACGTTCGGTATTGAAGCACCTTCTCCAATCCTCCCCCACGAGGAATCTGGCTGATGGGGTTGTTCAAAGATGTCAAGAAACCGGTGATTCGGAGTGTGGCGGCGGCTGCCAGCGAGATCAGCCCGCTGCGTCCTCGCTTTGCGCCCAAGGCGCCGCCCTGTGCCTCCGCCTGCCCCAACGGCAACGAAATCCGCGAATTGATGGTCAGCATCGCACAAGCGAAAGACTACGGCTTTACTCGCGATCAGGCTTTCGAACGCGCCTGGAACCGGATTGTGGAACGCAACCCTTTCCCTGCTGTCACAGGCCGAATCTGTCCGCACCCTTGCGAAACCGCGTGTAACCGCAGCGCCAAGGATGGACCAGTGGCGTTCAACGCGATCGAACGCATGATCGGGGATTTTGGCATTGCCAACAAGCTGAAACTTTCGAGAATGGCGACCCAACCGCGCGCAGAAAAGGTTGCCGTCATTGGCGCTGGCCCGGCTGGCTTGTCCTGCGCCTATCAGTTGGTTCGGCGCGGGTACGCGGTCACTGTTCTCGAAGCCTTGAAGGAGCCGGGAGGCATGCTTCGCTACGGCATCCCAACCTTCCGCCTGCCGCGTGAAGTTGTCGAGGCAGAGATTGCCCGCATTCTGGATCTTGGAGTCGAGCTGAAGTGCAATTACGCGGTGGGAAAGGATATTTCCCTCGAGCAACTCCGCCAGGAATATGCAGCCGTATTCACCGGCATTGGCGCGCAAGAAGGCATCAAGCTCGGCCTGCCGGGCGAGGATGCTCCCAACGTACTCAACGGAATCGGCCTTCTGAAGCGGGTGCACGGTGGCGAGCAAATCAACGTGGGCAACAAAGTGGTCGTGGTGGGTGCGGGCGGCACGGCGTGCGATGTGGCCCGCCTGACCAAGCGTCTGGGAGCGGACGTCACGATGGTCGCGCTGGAGATGACCGCCCCGAAGTCAGAGGCCGAAAGCGCACAAGAAGAAGGTGTGCGCATCGAATATCCCGCCGTCCCGCTGGAGATACTGCGGCGGAATGGACATGCATCCGGAGTTCGCTTTATCCGCATACGACCGCAACCGACGGCGGATGACACTTCACACGCAGTGCCCATCGCTGGGAGTGAATTTGACCTGGAAGCGGACAGCGTCATTGTTGCCGTCCGCCAGCAGCCGGACTTCCGGGGTTTGGAGACTCTACCTAACGGCAACGGATGGATCAAGGCGGACGAATGGGGCCGGACTCTGGACGAAATCTTCGCCGGCGGCGACGCTGCCGGACTTGGCATCGCAACCGTCGCGATCGCTCAGGGACGGTTGGCAGCCGAGGGCATCGACGCGCGTTTTCAAGGACACGGATTGGAAAAGCCGCCTGCACTCCCTGCCATCCCGACCGAAAAACTAAGGCTTGACTGGTATCCCGCGGCGCCGCGACATGAAGGCCAGCGGGTTTCGATCGCCGAGCGCGAACTTGGCGTCGAGGTCGACCGTGGGTTAACAGAAGAGGAAGTACTGGAAGAAGCCAAGCGGTGCATGTCTTGCGGCATGTGCATGGATTGCGAAACTTGCTGGATGTACTGCAGCAACAACTGCTTTGTGAGGCTACCGAAAGGCGAACATTGCAAGATCAAACTTGAAGTCTGCAACGGCTGCAAGAAGTGCGCGGAAGCGTGTCCGAGCGGATACATCGAGATGAACTAACGAACACTGAGGGTGAACTGTGCCGGTATTTGAAATCAACGGAAGAAGCTACGAGGTAGATGAAGACGGTTTTTTGCAGGAACCGGAACGCTGGAATCATGAAGTGGCCGAGGACTTTGCTGGTACTGAAGCCATCACGGATCTGACCGAAGAGCACTGGAAGGTCATTGACTACATTCGCAACTACTACTTGGAGTTCGGAATCGCACCCATGATTCGCAAACTCTGCAAAGAAACGGGGCACAAACTGAGCGAGATTTACAAACTCTTTCCATCAGGACCAGCGAAGGGAGCGTGCAAACTGGCTGGGCTGCCCAAACCCGCGGGCTGCGTGTAGAGATTATGGACGCGACCGAAACCATTCTGGAGCGTTGGATTGCGCGGACGGCGGAATCTCATCCGCGGCATGCCGCAGCTCTTCTGAGTCAGGAACAAGACCCGTTTCGCAATCCAGTGGGCGCTCTACTACGACAAAACCTGTCGCACCTCCTGCGCGAATTGTCAGGCGAGATGGATACAACGGCAATTTCCTCCGCCCTCGACCCGATTATGCGGCTTCAGGTGGTCCAAGGTTTTTCTTCCGATGACGCCGTGCAATTCGCATTGTTGCTGAAACCCATTCTTCAGGAACTGGCACCAGAAGGAAGGTCGGCAGTCGTTGATTGCAAGATCGACGATAGCAGGATCAATCGGCTCGCAGGCATGGCGGCTGATAAGTACGCACAATGCCGCGAACAACTGGCACGAATCCGAGCGAACGAAGTTCGGCGCACGAACCCGGTGCAACAACGCATCCGCGCGAGGCGACCCGCATGAAGGCTTTCGCTCCGTTGCTGGCCATTCTTGCGACCGTTGCATTCGCCGCTCTAGCCGGACACGTTCATGCGGGCCTTATTTTGCTTGCCGTATTTGTTCCCTATGCGGCCTTCGCAGTTTTTCTCGTTGGCTTCTGTTACCGTGTGACCCGCTGGGCTTGGGCTCCAGTGCCGTTCCGCATTCCCACCACGTGCGGTCAGCAGAAGTCGCTGCCCTGGATCAAGCCTGCATCGCTCGACAACCCCAGCACCGGTTGGGGCGCATTCCGCCGCATGGCGTTGGAAGTTCTTCTGTTTCGCTCGCTCTTCCGCAACAACCGCGCACGGTTGCACGATCAGCGGCTTGTGCTGGGAGAAGACCAATATTTGTGGCTGGGAGCTCTGGCGTTTCATTGGTCGTTGCTGGTAATTCTGCTTCGGCATTTGCGCCTTTTTCTCCAGCCGGTTCCATTCATTGTTACTGCACTTTCGAGGCTGGACGGCGCATTTCAAGTGGGAGTTCCGGCAGTTTACGTTTCCGACGTCGTCATCTTGGGTGCGCTCGTGTACCTGACAGCGCGGCGATTTTGCAACCCTCTGGTTCGCTACCTGTCGCTGCCGATTGATTACCTGGCGTTGTTTCTTCTGCTGGGAATCGTAACTTCCGGTCTCCTCATACGCTACGTGTTCCCGGTAGACGTGGCCGCGATCAAGCAGTTTGCGCTCGGATTAGCGGTCTTCCACCCCGTGGTGCCAAGCGCTCTGCCACCGACTTTCCTGGTCCACCTGCTTCTGGTCAGCGCCTTGGCCGCGTATTTTCCATTCAGCACGCTCATGCACACGGGCGGAGTCTTTCTCAGCCCTACGCGCAACCTGACCAACAACAATCGTAGTAGGCGCCACATCAACCCCTGGAATCATCCCGTCAAAACCCACTCCTATGCGCAATGGGAATACGAGTTCCGAGACAAACTGAAAGCCGCGAAGCTTCCGATCGAGAGCGAAGATGCCGGACAAATTACTGGCGATTGAGCAGAAAAATCCGGAAGGCGGTTGGCGCGACGCCAAGGTTGAGTTTCGCAAAGGGACGATGTGCTACGCCGCGGCGCCAAAGAACATCGCATATCTCGGCGGGACCAATCCACGTGAATGGCAGCCTTTCGACGCAGACTGGAAACTTCCACCCAACTGGAAACGAATCATTCTCGATGGCATGAAGGAGCGATTGCAAAAGTACCGCTCATTTCGTCTATTCATGGAAATCTGCGTGCGCTGCGGCGCCTGCGCCGACAAGTGTCATTTCTATATCGGTTCCGGCGACCCCAAGAACATGCCGGTCCTGCGCGCCGAACTGATGCGCTCGGTGTATCGCCGTTATTTCACGCTCACGGGCCGACTCTTTGGCTCGCTCGTGGGTTCGCGCGAACTGACTGAAGACGTCATCAAGGAATGGTTCTACTACTTCTACCAGTGCACGGAGTGCCGACGCTGTTCGGTTTTCTGTCCCTATGGAATCGACACGGCCGAGATCACCATGATGGGCCGCGAACTGCTCGACCTGATCGGCTGCAACATTAACTGGGTCATGGAACCGGCGGCAAACTGTTTCCGCACCGGCAATCATCTCGGAGTGCAGCCGCACGCCTTTCAGGACAGCCTTCAATTCGCCGCTGACGAAGCATCGGAAATCACCGGACTGCCGATTGAGGTTCCCATTAATCGCAAGGGCGCGGAGATTCTTTTCGTCATGCCTTCGGCTGACTACTTTGGCACTCCGCATTACTACACTCTTCTGGGCTATTTGATGTTGTTTCACGAAATCGGCCTCGACTACACGGTGAGCGCGTTCGCTTCGGAAGGCGGCAACTTCGGTCTGTTTTCTTCGCACGAATTGACCAAGCGCCTCAACGCCAAGATCTACGAAGAAGCAAAACGTCTGGGCGTTAAATGGATTCTGGGCGGCGAGTGCGGGCACATGTGGCGCGTGTTCCATCAGTATATGGACACGATGAACGGTCCGGCCGATTTCCTGGAGCCACCGGTTTCCCCCATTACCGGCACGCGTTTCGACAATGCTCGTTCCACGTGCGCCGTCCACATTTGCGAATTTACAGCCGACCTTATCCATCATGGCAAACTACGGCTCGATCCCAGTCGAAACGATCGTTGGAATGTCACCTACCACGACTCCTGTAATCCTTCGCGCGCCATGGGTTTGTTGGAAGAGCCGCGCCACATCCTGAAAAGTGTTTGCCGGAATTTCCACGAGATGCCGGAGAACACGATACGCGAGCAAACCTTCTGCTGCGGCAGCGGCGCCGGACTAGGCACGGATGAAAACCTGGAGATGCGCCTGCGCGGCGGCTTCCCGCGCGCCAATGCCGTCAAGTACGTACGGGAAAAACACGGCGTGAACCTGCTGGCTTGCATTTGCGCCATCGACAAGGCAACCCTGCCCACGCTAATGGAGTACTGGGTTCCGGGCGTCGAGGTGGCGGGCGTGCACGAGTTACTGGGGAACGCGCTGGTCATGACTGGAGAAAAAGAACGGACCACTGACTTGCGTGGCGAAGACCTGCGCGGCGAACCACTAACAAAAGAGGAGGCAGCGCATGAGTGACCGTCCACTGATCGTCGCGGGCCTGACTCTTTTCGTCGGACTGGTCAGCACTCCCATCTGGCACGGCGCTCTCAACCGGGAAGCGGCCCTGGCGGCTCCACCGATCAAACTCCCTGCCCAGGAAAAGCAGTGCGTGGCGCCCGCTCTCTATATGCGCAGTTCCCACATGCAGTTGCTGGAGCAGTGGAGAAACGAGGCGGTGCGCGATGGGCGGAGGCAGTTCGTCGCATTGAACGGAGAGACTTACAACAAGGACCTCACCCGCACCTGTCTCACCGGATGCCACACCGACCGCAAGGAATTTTGCGGGCGTTGCCATGATTACGCGGGCGTTGCCGACCCGAATTGCTGGAATTGCCACAACGATTCTCAGATGGCTTCGAGGAGCACGCCATGAAGATCACACGAAAGGATTTCCTGCGTCTCTCGGGCCTGGGCTTCCTGGCCGTAGCAGGAAGGAAAGCTGTCCGCGCCGTGGCGGAACGGTCATTCGTGCCCTCGACGCCGCCTGCAAAACCAGTTCGCTGGGGCATGGCGTTCGACCTTGACAAATGCCGACACAAGGACGGCTGCAACCGCTGTATCCAGGCCTGCCACTCCACGCACAACGTACCCCAATTCGCCGACCGCGCGCATGAGATCAAGTGGATTTGGAAAGAGCCATTCCAGAACGTGTTTCCCGCCGCGCAAACCGACTACACGCGCGAGTTTTACGGAAATCTTCCCGTGTTGCTGGCTTGCAATCACTGCGACGATCCTCCCTGCCAGGACGTTTGCCCGGTCGACGCCACCTGGAGACGCGACGACGGTGTGGTCACCATCGACTTTCATCGCTGCATCGGCTGCCGCTATTGCATGGCAGCCTGCCCGTATGGCGCGCGCAGCTTTAACTGGCAAGATCCGCGGCCCGCCATCGCAACTGTGAACCCGGATTTCCCGACCCGTACGAAAGGCGTAGTGGAGAAGTGCAATTTCTGCGAAGAACGGCTGGCGAAGGGGCACGGGCCAGCGTGCGCCGAGAGTTGCGAGGAAAAGGCCATCGTGTTTGGCGATCTCGAGAAGCCCGACTCCGAGCTACGCCAGGTGTTGCGCTCGCGTTTTGCAGTGCAGCGCAAACCGGAATTGGGCACTGGCCCGTCCGTGTATTACGTCGTGTGAGTGTGCTTATGTTCATGTTCGAAAATGCGCTCACGGGAAGCAGGAAATACTGGCTCTGGATCGCCTCGCTTCTCTTTGTGATTCTCGCGGGCTCACTCTGCTATCTCCTGCAATTGATGCACGGATTGGCCGTCACCGGACTCAGCCGCGACGTGAGTTGGGGCCTCTACATTTCGCAATTCACTTTCTTTGTGGGCGTAGCTGCTTCCGCTGTCATGGTGGTTCTGCCCCACTACTTGCACGATTACCAACAATTTGGCCGCCTCACGCTCCTCGGCGAACTTCTCGCGGTCACGGCGGTTACGATGTGCATGCTTTTCATCTTCGTCGACTTGGGCCAGCCGTCGCGGATCTTCAACATCGTGCTTCATCCCCAGCCGCAGTCGGTGATGTTCTGGGACATGATTGCGCTTGGCGGCTATCTGATGATGAACGCAGTGATCGCCGTGGTCACGCTGACCTCGCAGCGTGAACACGTGCCCGTTCCCGCATGGATCAAGCCCGTGATCATCCTCTCGATTCCCTGGGCGATCAGCATTCATACGGTCACCGCATTTCTCTATAGCGGATTGCCCGGTCGATCCTACTGGCTGACTGCGATCCTGGCGCCGCGTTTTCTAGCTTCCGCTTTCGCGTCCGGCCCGGCTTTGTTGATTCTTCTGTGTCTCGCCTTGCGAAAGTTGACTGGTTTTGACGCGGGGCGCGAAGCCATCCGAAAACTGGCGGTCATCGTGACCTATGCGCTCTCCATCAATATCTTCCTGATCCTCGCGGAGGTCTTCACCGCTTTTTACAGTGAGATTCCAGCGCATGAAGAGCCCTTCGAGTATCTCTTCATCGGCCTCAACGGAGACTACCGCCTGGTTCCCTGGATGTGGCTGTCGGTGCTGCTTTCGTGGGTCGCGTTGGCAGTGCTGCTGGTTCCCAAGTGGCGAGCCAACATTCCTCTGCTGGCGGTGGCGTGTGCGGCTATTTTCGTTTCGATCTGGCTGGACAAGGGACTTGGGTTGATCGTTGGCGGCATGGTGCCTTCGCCGCTCGGAGCGGTCACACGGTATGTGCCCACGCTGACCGAGTCAACGATTGTCCTTGGGATTTGGGCCGTAGGCGCCTTGATGATCACCGTGTTCTACAAGATCACGCTCTCAATTTGGAAGGAGAACTGAAAGCGGCACGAATAACAAAGATTCGTGCTGTGGAGATTACCAATGACAAACCTACTAACAACTTCGAATCAACCTGCGGCCCCTTCCGAGGGCGAAGCACTTGCGATTGCGCAAACTCGCCTGAACGAAGATTGGCTCGCGGTGTGGATCGGCCTGTTCGTATTCGCACTGTCGCTGACACTGCTGTTCGGAATCGATCTGCTGGGATGGACGATCACGACTTCCGTTTGGACCGCGCCATCGAAAGCTCTGGCTCCCGCTTCCAAGTTCTATGCTCATCTGCCCGCTTCGCTCTCGCTGATCGCAACCTATTTCTTCTTGCTGGTCGTGCTGCTGGTGTCGGCGAAAGCCCTGCGAGCCGATCTCAAACGCTTCGCCGTGGGCTTCACGGCGATATTCATCGTCAGTTATGCCTGCTGGTTTCTCGGAAGTTGGGCATACATCGCCGCTACGCCAGACAAGCGCCCCGCCTTGAAGATCGCATGGTCGCTGAATCTCACTAACGAGTCAGGATTCATCATCGCCCTGCTGGCGGGCTTGATTGTGGGTAATTTCCTTCCCGGTGTTGCCAGGGCGCTCAAAGAGGCAGTCCGCCCTGAGTTATACATCAAGACCGCTATCGTGATTCTCGGCGGATTTCTGGGGATTGCCGCGCTGGAACAACGACAACTGGCGACGTCGGTCATCTTCCGCGGCATCTGCGCCATCATCGAGGCCTACCTGATTTACTGGCCGATCGTGTATTTCATCTCGCGGCGCTATTTCGGCTTCAGCCGAGAATGGGCCGCTCCTTTGGCGTCCGGCATTTCAATTTGCGGAGTGTCTGCTGCCATCGCGACCGGCAGCGCGATTCGGGCGCGCCCGGTGGTGCCGATCATGGTTTCGTCACTGGTCGTGGTCTTTGCCGTCATTGAGCTCATGGTGCTTCCCTTTGCAGCCCAGCACTTCCTCTACGGGCAACCCCTTGTCGCAGGCGCCTGGATGGGACTCGCCGTCAAGACCGACGGTGCGGCTGTTGCCAGCGGCGCAATCACGGACGCGCTCATTCGTGCCAAGGCACTGGCCGCTACTGGAGTGGTTTACCAGGCTGGCTGGATCACGGGCGTCAGCGCCACGGTGAAGGTGTTCATCGACGTCTTCATCGGAGTATGGGCGTTCATTCTCGCCTGGATTTGGTCGGCCAAGATCGAGCGCCGCCCGGGAGAGAAAGTCAGGGTCGTTGAGATTTGGCAGCGTTTCCCGAAATTCATTCTGGGTTACGTGGCCACGTTCCTGATCGTGCTCGCCATCGGCATCGCCGCTCCCGGTCTGATTCCCAAAGTGAAGGCCTCGATGGCGCAAGCCAATCTGTTTCGCTCCATCTTTTTTCTGATGACCTTTTTCGCCATCGGAGTGCTCTCGAATTTCCGCAAATTATGGCAGGAGGGCATCGCCAAGTTGGCAGCAGTCTATGTGCTCTGCCTGTTCGGATACATCATTTGGGTCGGCCTGCTGATCTCGTGGCTGTTCTTCCACGGAGTGCTGCCGCCGACATTGAAAGGATGAAGTTGAAAGGACAACTATGACTGAACCCCGTGTGGCAGAAGAGTTGAAGAAGATGGAAGGCGAGTATGAGCCTTTGCTTCCGGTTGAGCGCAAGTTGATTTGGTACACGTTCACGACCGGAGTCGTGCTGCTGGCGATTTTCGTGCTGATCAGCCGCTGGTTTGCATAGGTAGGTGTCGCAATCGAGACATTTTTGGCCGATCTTCGAAAGGGAGCGTTGATGACAAACGTTGGCAAAGTGTATTTGGTGGGGGCGGGACCTGGCCATCCCGATCTCCTGACGATTCGGGGGGCCGAATTGCTCAAGACCGCCGAAGTGATCGTCTACGACCGGCTGATTCAGGATGAGGTCTTAGCGCTGGCTAAGTGTTCCGCTGAGAAGATTTTCATGGGCAAGCCGCTGGGCAAGCACGCTTCGCGCCAGGATGAGATCCACGATCTGCTCGTCCGCAAGGCCCGTGAAGGCAAAACGGTGGTCCGCCTCAAAGGCGGCGATCCATTCTTGTTTGGCCGTGGCGGCGAAGAAGCCGAATACCTTGCCGAACATGGAATTCCCTTCGAAGTGGTTCCGGGAGTTTCTTCCTGCCTGTCCGCGCCGCTCAGCGCAGGAATCGCAGTGACCCACCGCGACCGCGCCTCGTCGGTCGCCATTGTTACGGGCCACAGCGCAGACGGAAACGACGATCGGCTGGATTGGTGCGCCTTGAGCAAAGTCGACACGCTGGTGGTCCTTATGGGCGTACACAACGCAGCCCACGTTGCGCAGCACTTGATGGCCGCGGGGCGCTCTGCCGATACTCCGGTCGCCGCCATACAAATGGCTTTCTGGCCAGGGGAATGCGTTGTCTCGGCGACGCTCGGAACCATTGCCGATGAAGTGCGCCGGGCCAATATCGAAGCACCAGCAACTTTAGTGATTGGCGAAGCCGTATCCCTGCGCGAAAAACTGAAAGGTTATCAACAGCACATCGGCCAACTCTTCATGCAAGCTGTCGGAGAAACTACTGTCCGCGATACTTCGTTTCCACTTGTTCCAACCGAACTGACCACGGGCGGCGAACCAAGTTTGGATGCACTCAGTCTGGAAGAGGAAAAGTGCGGAATCCCCGTATCCCTCGAGAAAGAGACCCTCCAATGACAGATGCGACATCAATTCCGATTGAGACGCTGGCCGAGGAGATGTACCGGCTGGTTGCGGACTGCGCCGGAAAGAGAAACTTGAAGCCTGGCGATCTCGCCAAAGAGCTGATTGCCAAACACGGCGCCTCTTGCACAAAAGACGACTGCAAGAAGGCGCTGAGAATCCTGATCGACTCCGGCCGCTGTGTTTACAGCTATCTCGGAGGCACATACATCCAGCTTCCGCCCAAGCCAGGCACCGAACTGTGACGGATTCTCGTCCCATGCCGCGACTGCTGATTGCCGGGATGTCCGGCGGTTCCGGCAAGACGCTGGTTTCGCTCGCCCTCCTGCTCGCCCTGCGCCGTGCGGGATTGCGGGTGCGCGCATTCAAGAAAGGCCCCGACTATATCGACGCTGCCTGGCTGGGTTGGGCGTCCTCTCACCAGGCTCGCAATCTGGACACTTACCTGATGGGACAGGATGTCGTCCGCTCCTCGTTCACCCGCAACGCGATCACGGATGGTATCAACCTCATTGAAGGCAATCGCGGAGTCTTCGACGGCTTCGACGCTGCCGGCACGCACAGCAGCGCTGCGCTCAGTCACTGCCTCGCTGCTCCCGTCGTGCTCGTGATCAACGCCGCCAAAGTCACTCGCACCGCGGCGGCTTTGGCTGCAGGATGCCAGGCGCTCGATCCGAAGCTTCCGATTCGCGGCATTGTTCTCAACAACGTGAGTGGCCAGCGGCATGGACAAGTCTTGCGCGAGGCGATTGAGTCCGTGTGTGCGATCCCCATAGTTGGCGCAGTTCGGAAAGCTGCCGTCAATCCGTTGCCTGAGCGCTACCTGGGATTGGTTCCTCCTCAAGAACACGAGGCTACCGACAAAATCCAGGTAGATCTGCTGAAACTGGCAGATGGGTTCGATCTCGATGCCATCCTCTCGATCGCACGGAGTGCGCCCTCGCTGGCGCCCAACCTATCAGAGGTTTCGTCATCACCAGTGAAAGACATCAAGGTTGGCTATCTGCGCGACTCCGCGTTTAGCTTCTACTACCCGGAAAATCTGGAGCAGTTGAAGCAAGGCGGCGCCGACCTGATCCCAATTTCTGCTCTTCAGACTTATGCTCTGCCGGAAGGGTTGCACGCTCTTTATATCGGAGGCGGCTTTCCAGAGAAACACGCGGATGTCTTGTCGTCCAATCGCAGTTTTCTCGAGTCGATCCGGCAAGCGGCACTCAGAGGTCTGCCGATCTACGCCGAATGTGGAGGCCTTATCCTGCTCGCCAGAACTTTGCGCTGGGATGGCAGAGCGTTTCGCATGGCAGGAGTCTTTCCTTTTGACGTCGAAGGCTTCGAAACGCCACAAGGCCATGGCTACAGCGAGTTGCGTGTGGATCGGCCGAACCCGTTTTTCTCTGCCGGGCTCGTTCTTCGCGGCCATGAGTTCCACTACTCGCGCATCTTTTTCGGGGACGAGACAGTGGAAACCGCCGCCGCTGTGGTTCGGGGAGTGGGATGTTTTCAGAAGCGCGATCTCGTCATCACGGAAAACGTGATGGCAGGCTATACCCACCTGCACGCTCTGGCCACGCCGGAATGGGCGAAGGTCCTTCTAGATGCAGCGCGCCGCTTCGCGCTCATTGAAGCGGCAGTCTAACTCTACGCTGTCAGCCCAACGGGCTGTGGAGCTGCAAACCGCACGACATCGTGCTCCGGCTTGCGAACGCGCTCCCGTGCCCAGATTGCGACTTCGGAGACAGCATGGATCGCGGCGGCTACTTCTTTCTCGGTATTGAATGCGCCAACCGAGAAACGCACGCTACCGTGGTTTTCCACTGTCCCTAATTGTTTGTGTGCGAGCGGCGCGCAATGCAGGCCGGTGCGGACGGCGATGTCGTGGTCGACATCAAGCATGGTTCCGACATCGGCGGGATCGGCGCCTTCCACGTTCATCAAGACAGTTGAAAGATGGTTCTCGAGTTGGTCGCAACAATACAGGCGCACACCTTCGATCTCACGCAGTCCTTCCACCAACCGTTTCGCGAGCTTCATCTCGTGCGCATATACATTTTCGATTCCGTTTTCGTCAAGCCAATCCTGGCCTGCCCAAAGAGCCGCGACCCCCACCATGTTCGGAGTACCAAATTCGAGCCGCCACGGATACTCTTCCAGATGATAAGGATCAACCGAGCGTACTCCGGTGCCTCCACTGCGCACTTGAGCAATTTCGACGTGCTTGCGAATGCAAAGGCCGCCGATCCCCATGCTGCCCATCAGCGCTTTGTGCCCGGTGAAAGCGAGCACGTCAATGTTCATTTCTTTCATGTTAATCGGAACCACGCCTGCGGTTTGCGCGGTGTCTACGAGGAGGGTTATGCCGTGCTCCCGACAAAGGCGCCCCAGTTCTCGCAGCGGCTGCACAGTGCCGATGACGTTTGATCCGTGGTTGACTATTAGCGCTTTCGTATTCGGCCGGATCGCCCGCTTGACCGCGTCGGGTTCGATAAATCCCGCGGCGGTGAATGGCAGATAGGTCGCTTCCGCTCCGCAATCGCGCACCATGTGATTGACCGGACGGATCACAGAGTTATGTTCCAGGTTGGTCGTGATCACGTGGTCGCCCTTGCCGATCAATCCCGGGATAACCAGGTTCAGCGCATCCGTGACGTTGTAGCTGAAGATGAGCCGCTCCGGCGCATCTTCGTCGCCGCCGAAGAACTTGGTCAAACGCTTGCGCAGGTTCGTCAGCAAGGAACCGGCTTCAATCGCCAGATCGTAACCGCTCCTCCCGGGGTTGACTCCGTGCGTGCGGTAGAACTGATCCATGAACTTGTAAACACTCTCGGGCTTGGGCCAGACTGTTGCAGCATTGTCAAAATAGATCAAGCGTTTTTGCATATTTCTGCTCCCTGCTGAGCCGCCACTATGAAGACGGCATCACAAACGTCTTGGCGGCGCGGCGCGAAACGTCGCGTCCCGTTTCGAAAATTATGACCCTTTCCGCCATTAATGTCTATCATATTCATGGACATACTTCGCAATCTGGGTGCCGACCGGCTAGTACGGAGGGATAGGGCTAAGCATAGATTTGTCTTTGGTTTACGGGTATTGAGCGGAGTCGCCCTCGCCCCGCGTATGCAATTTCTTGCTGGTTAGTGGCAGAAAACGTCCGGTCCAGTCCAGCTATTTTTCGGCCTTCCTTTGTGGTGGTTCGACCATATAGGCTGAGTCTGCGGGACGGACTACTCGCGGCATCCACAAGGGACGGCGCAATCCTCCGGGGCCGGGTGCGGGCCGCGCCAGAGCTTTCCATTTCTTGTACACGGCGAAAGAAAGATTCGTGTCCACGAATATATCCCCGTAGCGGTCGGTGGGCGCGGCCTTCTCTACGCGGACCATCTGGTGCCAGCAGTGCATGCCGCTGATGGGATCGGGATGAACGGGAAATGTAATGTCCTGGTGCACGCCGGCATCGCTCCACCAGATGCGCTTCGTGTCGGCGTCGAGGCTGTCGTAAGGTTCGACGCCTGAGATCTGGCGCATTTTCCACTGGCCCTTGCCAACTTCTTTCAAATCGACCCATGCGCTCGACATGCGTTCGACCTGATTCTCCTTATTCAAACGCCAGCGGCCGAGATGGTGCGAACATGCCACTACGCCGGGCACCAGACCTTCCGTTACCCAGGCGTGCAGCACAAGGTAGCCAATTTCGGTGTGAACCTTCATCAGGTCGCCGGTGCGTACGCCAAGCTTCTCCGCATCGATCGGATTTACCCAGAGCGGATTTTTGTGCGAGATTTCGTAAAGGAACTTCGCGTTGCCCGAACGCGTGTGAATGAGATTGGGCAGGCGAAAAATCGGCAGCAGTGTGTACACCTCGCCATGGGCCTCTTTCGGCCAATCGACTACCGGCATGTGCGCAGGATCGAAGTCTTCCGCCGATATGCCGGCCGAGACTTCGCGCGCCGAACGATGAATGTGGCTGCGATAGTATTCCGGAAGCACGAACTCCGGCCACTTCCAATCCGCCAGCGTTTTCGCAAACAATTCCAGTTTGCGCGACGGCGTAGCGTAGCCCACGACCGCTTGGCCATCAACCATCACGCCCACAGGCTTGCCCGCTTTCGTAATGCGCCCAGTCGGTTCGACTTGTGATCCTTCCAGTTCCGCCGCCGACAGCGGCTTTTCGTTCAGCTTGAAGACGTCCGTGGTCACTTCGTAGGCGCCGTACTTGCGCATGTACTGCAGCGGCGTCAGGCCCTCTTTTATTGCCGTCTCGGGCAGACCGGGCACGGAATTCTCGAACATCCACCCGTAGTATTCGTCGACGGTGAGTTTTTGTCCGGAACGGTAAGGCGATTCGAACCATCGCCGGATGCCCATCGAGCCATCGGGATCGATCGCCCAGGACAGGTTGATCCAGAATTCATCTTCCTCCCAGACCTCTCCGGGATTGGCCTGGTAGGTATAGTCGAACTTTTTCCCTTCGCGTTCCTGGAGGACGCGCAGAACAGGTTGGCGGAAGCCGATCCATTTGCTGCCGTGCGTCTCCTGACTCATCAAGTCGTGGCGCTCGGGGCTGAAGCCCATGGGCAAGACGTAATCAGCAAACCACGCGGTCTCGCTCCAGGTGGGCGTGAGCGCGGCATGCAGGCCGACCTTGTTTTCGTCACGCAGCATTTCGATCCAGGAGAAGCCATCCGGATAGGTCCAGACAGGATTGAAGACGCGCGTGAAATAGGCTTCGAGCCGGCCGCGGCCTTCTTTCAAAAAGTGCGGCAGCAGAAACGACATTTCATGCGTGCACAGCGGCCATTCCAGTGGATACAGCAACTCGTTCCAGCGTTTCTGCGGCGGCGGCACCTTGAACGGCCGGGGCACAAACTTGTTCCACGCGTTCAGATTGTGTCCACCCTCGGTGCCAACCGAGCCAGTCAGCACATGCAGGAGCATCAGCGCCCGCACCGGTTGCCAGCCGCCGAGATTTCCGGATGCGCTGCCGCGCCACAAGTGCGAAGCAAACCGGCTTCCCGCGGTAGCGATTTCGCGGGCCAGCTTGACGATGGTCTCCGCCTTGATTCCGCTTTCTTTCTCGGCAAACTCCGGCGTGAATTGCGCGTAGTGACGCTTTAGTACTTCGATGGCAGCTTCGAAGCTCTGCCCCCGTGCACTGAATCCGTCAACTTCCAGTTCTTCCCAGTTCGTCCACTTTCTTACGAACGCGGCGTCGAAGCGGTTTTCGTCGAGGATCACCTTAGCCATCGCGAGAAGAACGGCGGCTTCGGTGCCGGGGTAAGTCGGCAGCCAGTAGTCGGCCATGCTGGCCGTGTTCGAGAGGCGCGGGTCCATCACGGCTAATTTTGCACCTGCCATTTTGCCGTCAATGATCCGTTGCGCGTGGGGGTTGAAATAATGTCCCGCCTCCAGATGCGCCGAGAGCAGCAGAATGAAGCGGGCATTGGTGTGATCGGGCGAAGGGCGGTCGGCATAGTGCCAGAGGATGTAGCCGAGCCGCGCCGATGCAGAGCAGATGTTGGTGTGGGAGTTGTGTCCGTCAATGCCCCACGCCTGTAGCGTGCGCTCCATGATGTAGTCGTGTCCGGGACGACCGACGTGGTACATCACTTCTTCGCCGCGGCCTTCCTGAAACGCCTTGCGAATGCGGCTGCCGAAAGTTTCGAGCACCTCGTCCCACGAAGTGCGCGCCCATTGCCCACCGCCGCGCGGTCCCACCCGCTTCATGGGATAAAGCACGCGGTCTGGGTCGTGAATCTGATTGATTGTGGCTGGTCCCTTGGCACAAAGGCGGCCACGGCTCGCTGGATGCTTCGGATTGCCTTCGAACTTTGCGATCTGGCCGCTTTCTTTGTCAATATAGGCCAGCATGCCGCAAGCCGATTCGCAGTTAAAGCAAATTGTCGGAACCAACTGGTAGTGTTTCTCCACGCGGCGCGGCCAGGCGTCGGGATCGTACTCGACCCAGTCGTCCCACTTCTCCACCGGCGGACAGAAAGCAAGGTGGCTGCCGTCGCGTTTGAAATCCGTCATCGTGAATCTCCCAAGCTGCGGCCAGGCTAGCTGTTCGGCACGCTCTGCCCGGCCATGACAAAGCACCACTCAAAGATCAAAAGTCCGGCCAGCGAAAGCACGGCGGCCAGCGCGGCAACTCCACGGTTCGAAGCGTCAAGCAGCAGTAGCAGCAACGGAAGCACTCCGCCAAACACCACCGCGCCGACCCAGAAGGCGCGGCTAAATGGGCCATGCGTAATCAATCGTGCTGCATATCGCGAGTTGTCAGTCGTATGCGGCATGGCCATTTCCCCGAGTAACATCAGCAAGTGCAGCGCCACGCTGATCCCAAGCGTATGCCTCGCAATCGAAACCAACTGCGGAGATCCGCCCCAGGCTTGCGGTAGAAACGTCAGCACGGCTGAACCGCACAACAGTGCCTGCACGACCAAATGCGCCGGCAGAAGCGGAGTCTGCCAAAGGTCGCGGCCTTCGCATTGTCCGAATAGAAATGCGGTGTACATCGCCGCGAAGAACCCCATAATGACCGTCGGCCAAAGCAAGATTGAGGCCACGCCCGTCATCCCAGCAAAGCTAACAAGCCAGAACAGTCCGACGAGCGCGCTGTAGGCGATCAGGATGAAAGCGCCACGAGTGAGCCAGGATTTCGTCTGCGGTCGAAAAACCACGCGCAGGAACCGTTCCTTATGCTCCAGGTCCCATACCAGCAGCAGAGTGGTGAGTGCGGTGAACAAGAGGGCGACCGTCGAGAGCGCAACATCGCGCAAACGGTCGGCCGACAGCCATCCCAAAGCCATAGCGATCGCCGGCACCGCGAGCGCTCCCGAACCGACGGACTTCGTCCAGCAGTAGGCTGGCACTTGCCAGCTCCAGGGACGTGCGTGCGATACGTCGTAGCTGGCCAGCGCGTTTCGTTGCAGCAGAGGACTGTCAGGCGGATAGATCGCGCCGCCGCCGTACACGCTCTCATTGCGCTCGGACCAGACATAAAACGCTTCGTGTCGTGCGGCCGTGGGCACGATGGCGCTTTCGTCGGCGTCAATGTAGTAGAGCTTGGGTTGAGTTCCCTGCTCGGGCTTGCGAACGCGCACGGTTTCCCGGGCCACCAGTTGCGCGATCTCGCCGCCAGTCGCATCCAAATCTCCCGCGATGATGGCATGCTCCGGGCAGACGACCACACAAGATGGCTCCAACCCAACTTCTGTTCGATGGGCGCAGAAATGGCACTTGGCGGCCGTGCCCTCGTCCGGGTCGATGTGAATCGCATCATAAGGGCATGCCTGCATACAAGCCTTACACCCAATGCAGGCGTCGGAATCGAAATCCACGATCCCGTCTCCCCGCCGGTACATCGCGCTGACCGGACAGATTGTGACGCAGGGAGGCTTTTCGCAGTGGTTACATCGCGTCACCTGAAACACGCGCCGCGTGCTCGGGAACTGTCCCTTTTCCACGTACTTGACCCAGGTGCGATTTATGCCCAAGGCCACGTGATTCTCGGTCTTGCACGCAACGGTGCAGGCATGGCAGCCGATGCATTTCCGGTTATCGATGACGAAGCCGTATCTCATGACAACACTTGCCTCTTGCCAAACACCTGACCGGCTGGCAACGTCTGGCCAGCCAGAGCCAGACACGAGCCTCACTTCAAAGCGAACGCGCCGCCAACTGGTTCCGTCATGAAGCAGTCCGCGTAATGACCCGTACTTTGTAGTATTACCTACTACACCAATAGACATTGCAGTGATTATGGTCACCCGATGATGTGACTTGGCATTAATCCATATAGTGGTGCGCTAGAAATGGCGGAGTGTGCCTCGGTCCATTGTGATTTGTGTCACAGACGATACACTAGTATTACGGTAGACTTACTGGTGTTTTGTGAGATCCGCTTTATCCAATCCCGGGAGGGACAAAACTAGCATGAAGATTGCAAATGACGTCACAGAACTGATCGGCAAGACGCCACTCGTGCGGCTGAACCGGGTTACGCAAGGCGCGGGTGCCGAAGTCGTGGCAAAACTGGAAAGCCAGAATCCTCTGGCCAGCGTAAAGGATCGCATCGGGGTCAGCATGATTGCCGATGCCGAGCGTGCCGGCCGGATTCAGCCCGGGAAAACCGTCCTGATCGAGCCCACCAGCGGCAACACCGGAATCGCTCTCGCCTTTGTCGCAGCTGTGAAAGGCTACAAGCTCATTCTCACCATGCCCGAAACCATGAGCCTGGAGCGGCGCGTTCTGTTACTGGCGTTGGGCGCCGAAATCGTTCTTACGCCCGGTCCAAGAGGAATGAAGGGCGCGGTTCTGAAAGCTGAGGAATTACTTGCCAGCACTCCAGACGGCTACATGCTCCAGCAATTTGACAACCCGGCTAATCCCAAGATTCACTTCGAGACGACCGGCCCCGAGATATGGGAAGACACAGACGGGCGCGTGGATTTTCTGATCTCCGGAGTCGGCACTGGCGGAACCATCACCGGTGTCTCGGAATACATCAAGGCGAAGAAGCCGTCGTTCAAGGCAGTGGCCGTGGAGCCGACCGATAGCCCAGTCCTTTCCGGCGGAAAGCCCGCGCCGCACAAGATTCAGGGAATCGGCGCTGGCTTTGTTCCGAGCATCCTGCGCAAGGATCTCGTCGACGAGATCATTACAGTAAGCAACGATGAGTCCATCGAGATGGCGCGGAGACTTCCGCTCGAAGAAGGCCTGCTAGTCGGCATCTCTTCGGGAGCGGCGGTGGTCGCAGCATTGAAGGTGGCGCGCCGTCCGGAAAATGCAGGGAAATTGATTGTCGTGGTTCTGCCATCTTTCGGCGAGCGCTACTTGAGTAGCATCCTCTTCGAAGGACTCCGGAACCAGGCGCTGCAGATTCCGACATCGCAACTTCCGGGCTGATACATGCCGCATTTGCTATCGCTAATCCGAGAAGATGTTGCCACCGTGCTGGAGCGCGATCCTGCGGCCAAGTCGCGCCTCGAGGTTTATCTGTGCTACTCCGGCTTGCATGCGGTCTGGTTCTATCGCATGAACCACTGGCTGTGGAACCACGGTTTTCTTCTACCAGCGCGCTGGTTGTCGCAGGTCGCGCGCTGGCTCACCGGCATCGAAATCCATCCCGGGGCAAAAATCGGTCGCCGGCTCTTTATCGATCACGGCATGGGCGTAGTGATTGGCGAGACCGCTGTGGTCGGGGAGGATGTCACGCTTTATCAGGGAGTGACGCTCGGTGGGACTGGCAAGGAACACGGGAAGAGACACCCTACGCTTCTCGACAACGTGGTGGTTGGCGGAGGGGCGAAGATTCTCGGCAACATCACAGTGGCGAGTAATTGCCGCATCGGTGCGGGATCAGTCGTGCTGCGCAATGTGCCGGAGCATTCCACCGTTGTCGGCGTTCCGGGCCATATCATCTTCCGCAATGGCGAACGAGTTGTCATTACCGATCCCAAGCAAATCAACGATCCGCTCTCCGAGGCGTTATCCGCGGTCGCTGCGGAGTTGAATAAGCTTCGCGATCGAGTACAAAAGCTCGAAGGCTCTGACGCGGCAGGCCCCGCTTCGGATGAACTCCGAAGGATCATATTCGAAATTGATTATCAGATTTGAGTGCATCCTTATTGGCTAGAGTGGGTGGAAAGGTGCACTCCTTAGGCGAACTTTTGGGCATTTCCTGAATGGGCAGCAGTTTCGGCACTCAGCGCCTGCGGGAATCCTTATAAATACTTGTGCTTCCGGCAGCTGCTTGGAGAAAGTAATTGTATTTCATTGGCCACGTTTGGCCTGGGGGAAGACACGTTTGGAGAATGTACGCTGCTTGCGCTGTAACCGGGAACTGGAGACGGGACGAAAATTCGTCGCGATCTATATGTTCGCGCAGACAGTTGGAATTAAACCTCGGCAGAAATCGGCGGCGCAGCGGATCGTCTTTTGCCCGCAATGCTCGGTCTCATTAGCGCTGGGACTTTCGCCCGAGGGTGCGCTGAACATCGCGGCGTGGGACATGATCCGCGACTTGGTAAGCTCCGACCCGGCATTGAACCAGGCAGCATGGGAGAATCTGCGTGGTGTCGTTGGTTTATTGGAGGCTAGCGCGTCTGAGGCCGAACCGGAACCGCGATCGGATGCGTGGGTGAATTTCAGCCGGGCGGGCTAGCCCTGCCCAATCTCTTGCGATAAGCCAGTTTTCCGGCGAATAGAGTCGAGGGCCTGTCAGCTCTGGTTCGATTTATCCCCGTCCAGCCTGGATACGTAACAGGGCCGCAACCAGCGCGTCGATTTCTTCGCACGTATTGTAGAAGGCGAGCGAAGGTCGCACGGTAGACTCGACACCCATGCGGCGCAGAATCGGCTGAGCGCAGTGATGTCCCGAACGTACTGCGATTCCTTCCTGGTTGAGGCCCACGCCTACATCCTCGGTGCGAACATCATCTAGGACGAAAGAGAGTACGCCAGCTTTTTCACGCGCCGTACCGATCAGCTTCAGACCGGGCACTGTGAGAAGGCCGGCGGTTGCGTAGTTCAGAAGCTCGTGCTCATAGGCAGCAATGCTCTCCATGCCGACCTCTTCGACATAGTCGAGCGCGGCGCCAAGCCCAACCGCATCTGCGATGTTGCCTGTGCCAGCTTCAAATCGAGCGGGGGTCGTCTGGTACACCGTCCTCTCAAACGTGACGTCCACGATCATGTTGCCGCCACCTTGCCAGGGCGGAGTGTTTTCGAGAACCTCGGTCTTGCCGTAGACCACGCCGATTCCAGTCGGCCCGAAAACTTTGTGGCCGGAGAAAACATAGAAGTCGCAATCGAGGGCCTGCACATCCGTCCGCATGTGCGAGACAGCTTGCGCACCATCGACGAGCACACGCGCTCCGTGGCGATGAGCCATCTCGACCATCTCGCGCGCTGGCGTGATCGTTCCGAGAGCGTTCGACACGTGGCTGAACGACACAATGCGCGTGCGCGGGCTCAACATCTTCTCATATTCTTCGAGAATCACTTCGCCGCGATCATTCACCGGCGCTACCCGCAGGCGGGCACCCTTCTCCGCACACAGTTGCTGCCACGGCACGATGTTGGCGTGGTGTTCGAGCCAGGTGATGACGATCTCGTCGCCCTCATAGACGTTGCGGCGTCCCCAGGCTTGGGCGACGAGGTTGATACCCTCGGTCGTACCGCGAACGAATATGATCTCGCGCGTAGAGGAAGCATTCAGGAAGCGGCGCGTCTTTTCGCGTGCGCTTTCATAGGCGTCGGTGGCTCGCGCGGCGAGCGTGTGGGCGGCGCGATGAATATTGGAATTTTCGTGTCGATAAAAATATGAAAGGCGATCAATGACTGCATTTGGCTTCTGAGTGGTGGCCGCGTTATCGAGCCAGATCAACTGCCGGCCATGCACCCGCTCCTGCAGGATAGGGAAATCCTGGCGGATCAGCCGCGGATCGAGCGGGCGCTTGGCAACTCCTAGTTCCGCCGGTTGCAGATCGGGGCGGAACTCGAAGGACTCTACACCTTGCGGCAGAGAATTGGCCTGGCCTGCTCTTTCCGTATCCGTGATGCTGGCGGACGGTCCTGGAATCTTCGGTGGCAAAGCACCTGGAACATGGAGCGAGCTTGCAGGCGAACCAGCGGGAGCGGCCAGCGCTGCGCGGAGGTCGGCTGCGGCCGGAGTTTTTGTAGGGATGGACGAAGGCAGAACTGGAGCGCTGGGAGGCGACTGCATACCCGGCACTCCGGGGAACGAAAACAACTGAGTCACGGATGGAAAATTCGGCGGACTCGCCGGATACGGGGAGTTTGCAGCGGAGGAGGAATCCGTTACAGATTCCGGAGTTGCCAACGTTGCGGGTGACTGCGCAATCGCGGGAGTCGATTCCGGTGCACCTGCTTGGGGTGCGCTTAACGGCCCTGATGGAATCGTTCCGAGAACGGGCTGAGAGGCCGCGATGGTCGGCTGAGACGCGGTGGCTTCCGGCACGCCAGGGATTGAAACTCCGGGGACGCGCGGAAAAGAGAAAACGTCGGTCAGGCCGGCAAAGTGAGGATCTTTGGCCCATGGATCTGTTCTGTCTGCGCCCCCGGAATCTGTTGCCGCAGGTGAGGGCGAGGCTGGAATCGCTGCGATATCCGATCCGCTCGGCGGACTCGTTGGTGGTGTCGACGGCACTGCTGGGACGCCGGGAAAAGCATACATCTCGGCCGCTGGAGGGAGCTGCGGCGAAGTCGCCCACGGCCCACCTTTTTGTGCCTCGACAGACGACGATGAAACGCCCGGCAGCGGAGGGGCTGCCGCAGCGGAAGGAGACACGAGCGCAGTGGCACCCGAAAGCGACGCGGCAATTGCACGGAAATCGGCCTCGGTCAAAGGCCCGGTCGAGGGTTGCGGAGCGCCCGAGACCGCACCGGCATTGGGGACAGCCGGGAATGAAGACATCGCCCGCGGAAAGTCCGGAACCGCGGCCGGTGGTGCCGAAGGAATCGAGCCTGCATCGTTGGTCGAAGGCGACGCTGTGTTAGCGGGCGATGCCCCTCCCGGCAGCGCTGCGAAAAACTCGTTGGCGAGTCTCGCAATCGCTGCGGGATCAGGCATTGCCGACATCAACGCAGAAATCCCCTCAAATCCCTGCGTACCAGTTTCTGGCGCCTGCGATGTCGGCGAGTCGGTCGCCATGCGATCACTTGTACTCGTGGTATTGATCGACATTGACGCCCTCCAACACACCGATCGCATCATCGGTAAGAACGGCGATCGAGCAATAGAGCGAAATCAGGTACGAAGCAATCGCCTTGTGGTTGATTCCCATGAAGCGGACCGACAGGCTGGGCGTTACTTCTCCCGGAAGACCTGGCTGGAACAGCCCGACCACGCCTTGCTTCTTCTCACCGGTGCGGATCAGGAGAATATTCGTTTTCTCCCCTTTGATCGCCAGCTTGTCCGAAGGTACGAGAGGGATGCCGCGCCAGGTCAGGAACTGCGAACCATAAAGATTCACGGTCGGAGGCGGAACTCCGCGGCGAGTGCATTCGCGGCCGAATGCAGCGATTGCGCGAGGATTTGCGAGAAAGAAGCCGGGCTCTTTCCAGACCCTGGAAATAAGCTCGTCCAGGTCGTCGGGCGTCGGCGCTCCTTTTCTGGTCTTGACGCGGAAATCAGACGCGACGTTATTGACCAGGCCATACTCCGCGTTATTCACCAGCTCGTTTTCCTGGCGCTCTTTCACCTTTTCGATCATCAGGCGAAGCTGTTCGCGAATCTGATCGTGCGGGCTGCGGTAAAGGTCAGAAATGCGGGTCTGTACGTCGAGCACAGTCGTAACGGCGTTCAACGTGTACTCGCGCGGTTTTTCTTCGTAGTCCACGTAGATCTCAGGGAGATCGATTTCTTCATCGGGGCTGCACTCGATCGTTCGAGTACCAGGGTGGGTCGGTTTCACTTTGTTGACTCGGTAAGTCCCGGCTTCGACGGGCACCCACGATAGGAACGTCACCAGCCAACGGGGAGTGATCGTCTCCATCATGGGGACGGTCTTGGTGATGTTCGCGAGCTGGCGAGCTTGTTGCTCGCTCAGCGTATGACGGACGTCAGCTTTCTCAGCCATGCGATTGCTCCTCAGTGAATAAGGAAGAAATTGTTAAATCGGAATATGCGGCAGGTAATAAGAGATTTTGCACGAACTTAAACTTTTCCTTTTGCTCAAAAGTTAACCATAACGACGCGCGCGGTCTGTGACACACCTCACGCCAAAACGTTCAATATTCCGGCGCACACCAAATCGGCAAGAAGGTTACGCGTCCCGGCAGCAGTTGAACCTTACACAGATTGATAAGGAATGACGATGAAGATTTAACTGGCTCAGGAGGGCCGTGTCAAGAGAAAGTTTAGTTCGTTGATAGACATACTTCTAAGTGCACCCAGATTGGTGCATTTCCCGGATGATTGCGCGCAGCTAGGCGCCCGCAGCTGCCGCGTGCGCCCGATAGAATTTCTTTTTTGCCCGGGCGCGGACTTCGTCGAGTTCCGCGTGCAACCTTCGGATTTCCGCATCCAGTTCGATAAAACTGAGGCACGGAGCGCTAATCAATTTATCCGCCTGGATTCCTGCGTAGTCTTGTGTTCCTCCTGCCCTCAGGTACAGGCAGGCAGACGGCTGCAGCGTTCCTGGATCGCAATCCAGATAAACAAAATCAAAACTTGTAGTGTCCATCGGTAGGGCGATTATGCCACGTATCCCCGGGAAGAAGTCCATCTGTTTTTTCAAGTCGGAACCTTCCGTCACAGCACCAAAACACGCAAAGACTTTCATCACTTCTACCAGGGCGTGCGACCGGCACAACCCAAAGTAGTCGCAGATTCAAGTACTTCATCCAAGCACCCCCTCTCGGAATAAGGCCCTGAACTTGCATGGCAGAATAGAATAATGTCTATTATTATACTAGGCATTGTGGAGCCCCTCGTTTGGTGAGGCAACAGCAATTTGATGTGTTGATCGTCGGCGGCGGGTTCAGCGGGACCATGCTGGCCATACATCTACTGCGACGATCGTCGTCCTTGTCTGTCGCGATCATCGACCGGGGCGGATTGCCGGGGCGAGGTCTTGCTTACAGCAGCCCTCATCGATTTCACCTGCTGAATGTACCGGCGGGCGAGATGAGCGCGTGGGTCGACGCGCCCGACGATTTTGTGCGCTGGGCCAGAATCCACTACGATGCCGGGCTGCAGACGCGAAGCTTCCCTCCGCGCGCCGTTTATGGAGCATACATCGGCGACCTGCTGGAAAAAGCCCTGGCCGAATGTGGCCGCGAGCGCTTTCAATGGATTCAGGACGAAGCGCTTTCTTTCTATCGTCGGAAAAGCAAGCTCGCTGTGCAGAGGAAAGTAGGCCGGGAGTTGCTGGCCCGCGCGGTAGTAGTCGCGACCGGAAATTTTCCGCCGGCCATTCCGAAAGTACCCGGGCTGCAAGGTCAAACTTCTTTCTATTCGCAGCTTCCCTGGACCAGCGACGCGCTTGAGAGCCTTCCACCGCTTGGCAGTGTTCTGCTGCTCGGTTCCGGACTCACCAGCGTCGACGTCATTATGGCGCTCAAGTCAAAAGGCTTCCGCGGAATCATTCACGTCGTGTCGCGAAAGGGGTTGTTCCCACGTGCGCGCCGTCAACAACGTCCGGACGAGCCCTGGCCTTTATTCTGGAATGACAAGTCCCCGCGAAGCGTGCGCGGCTTGCTGCGGTTGCTTCGCAGCCAAATTCAAGCCGCTGCCGAAAAGGAAATCAACTGGCGCTCTGTTATCGACTGCCTACGGCCGGTCACGCAGGATATTTGGCGATCTCTGCCCCTGGACGAGCAAAAGAGATTCCTTCGTCATGTCCGTGCCTACTGGGATGTTCATCGCCACCGGGTTGCACCGGAGATCGCCGACATTCTTACCGACATGCAGGACGAAGGTCAGGTCCGCATGCATACGGGAGCCATCACGGGCTATTCCGAAAATAACGGCCGGGCCGAAGTCCAATACTGGGACCGGGCGAGCCGGACCAGCAAGACGTTGCAGGTCGCTCGCGTCATCAACTGCACAGGCTCAGAAAACGATTGTCGCAGCATCGATGAGTCGTTCATCATCAGCCTGTTCGTCCAAGGGTTCGCCCGTCCCGACCCTCTTTTCCTCGGCCTCGATGTTGATGACGAGGGCGCGCTGATCAACTACAAGCGAACTCCTTCTCATCTCTTGTATGCAATTGGACCGACGCGAAAAGGCAGTCTCTGGGAGACCACGACAGTGCCTGAGATTCGCGTGCAAGCAGCGGCGATGGGCGATTACCTGGCGGCGAAACTCGAACACACGAGCGCCAGGCAGCGAGGGACGATTCTCAAGACGGCTTAGCCTTGTCGCGATGCTCGTGCCGCCTCAGTGTGGAAGCTTGGGCCTCAGCAGTCCATACAGCCAAGTTCCAGCGAGCGCACTGGCAATGGCCACGATCATCACGGTGACGCCGTTGCCCACGAGTGCAAAGAGCGGTCCCGGACAAGCGCCAGTGAGCGCCCAGCCAAACCCAAAGATTGTGCCGCCAACCGCGTAGCGAATGCCGCGCCCCAGGCTCTTCGGCGGAATCGTGATCGGTTTGCCCAAGACATCCTTCAACCCAAGCCTTTTGATCGTCGCGACGGAAGCGGCGGCAACCACTACGGCCGACGCAATGATCTCGTACATTCGCGGCGAGTGGAACCGGAACATTTCCTGAATGCGAAACCAGGAAAGTACTTCGGACCTTGTCAGTGTGATTCCGAAACAAATCCCGAGAAGAAGGTAAGCCACCAAGGCACCGGTTGTCCGGTCATGACTTTGACTGGTTGAGCCTTGATCGGTTGGCAGATCTGTGGACATTGTCGTCACAAGAACAGCGGGAGAAGAAAATGCGTCGCGATGAGACCGCCGGCGAAGAAGCCGACGACCGCGATCAATGACGCTGCCTGCAGATCGGCAAGGCCCGAGATCGCGTGACCCGAAGTACAGCCGCCAGCAAACGCTGTTCCGAAGCCAACCAGGAATCCTCCGACCACTACGGAAATGAAACCTTTGGGAGTGAGCAGCGCCGACCACGAGAACACTTCGCGCGGCGCCAGCCCCGAGAAATCGTGAATTCCCAATCTCGTCAGTGCCAGTCGGGTCGGTTCCGCAATCGAGATGTCTCGACCACCTCCCCAATGCGAAGCAATCAAGCCGCCAACAAGAATGCCGGCCACAAAAAGCAGGTTCCAGAGGCCGGTTCGCTTCCAGTCGTAGCGTAGATAACCAAGCTTGCCGGGAAGAACGGCCGCGCACAGATGCCGCAGGCTGCTGGACACACCGAATACCTTGCCGTCCACAATCAACAGGGCTGGCACGAATAACCCAATCACAGGCCCGGCAACATACCAAGGCCAAGGGGCGGAGAGGAATGCCATTGCGACTGCCCTCCTGGAATGCTTAGTTTACTTACCCCATCCAAAGCTGATACCGATGGAGTCTTGATACATTCTCAGATTAGCCTCGCCACCGCCGAAAGGTGCGGGGATCGAGTTGGAACCGTTCAATGTGTTCTGGAAGGCGTGCAGATAAGCGATGCTGATCTCCTTGCCGTTCTTGAGCCCCAACGTCGCCCCAAATGTCAGATGGTTCTGAACCACGGCCGGAGCGAGGATATTGAACAGGTTTTGAGTGGCGTCGAACGGTAGACCAGAGTGGTTAAACCCCGCGCGCAGCGTCACCGTCGGACTTAGCTTAAAGTCGAAACCCACCTTCTCGGCGGTGATGTCATGCCACCCAAACCCTGGACCGTTGTTTGCACCCAGAGGAGCTTGGAACGGAAAGTCTGGATTCGCGATCGACTTTACCTGTCCGTAGAAAATTCGCTCGACATCGAACAGAACCGTCGCCTTGGGATGGACCTTGAAGGCCACGCCACCAGCCACATTCGCGGGTATGTCGAACCCGCCCTGCTCGGCAAACAGCCCTTTGTATTTGTCAAACTTCTGCATGTAGGTCCGGCTCTGAAACGTCGCGCCCAGGCTCAGACTCTGATTGATGGTTCCCAGCCAGCCCACGCGGACTCCGGCGCCGAAGGAGTTGCTAAAGCCGCGTTCGGTCACGTTTCCCGGTGCGCTCGAAAAATTTGGATTCGCAAAGTTCTCCAGGCCCTGGGCGGAGAACTTCTGGTAGCCGATGTTCAGCGAGACCCCGAACGCATTGTGCGCGTTGGCCTTGAAAGCGACAGTCGGAGACACAAACAATTGTTGCAGATCCACGCCGGCCCGGAAGTTGGTAGGGCCGCTAAAGAGCGGAATGGGGGTGGTGTAGGCAGTGTTCATGCCCCCGTTCCCATAGATCGAGACTCCAAATGCCAGCTTTGGATTGAACAGGTGGTTGTAACCTAATTCGGGGATGAAGAAATTCTTCTTGCGGCTTCCGTCGTAGATGCCATCAACGCCCGGAGCGCCGCTTCCTGTGATCGAGGCCCCTCGAATCGGACGAAACCACGTCAGCCCGAAATCGAAGCGGTCTCCGACAAGAGCCATGCCGGCGGGGTTGGTCGCGGCCGCCAGGCTGTCCTGTGGAAACGCGATGCCGGCGCCTCCCTGCCCTTGCTGCTTGACCCCATAGCCCGTCGAAAAGTATCCGTCGGTCGCAAACGCCGGGATGGACAGAAGCAGGGTGAAAGTCAGCATACGCATCTTGAGGTCAGTACTCATGCGGGAAGATTCTCCTTAAGGTTGGGTTTTCAGGCAACGTAATACAAGTTTGTCCATTGACATGGTAGAGTATCGTACTAGGTTTTGCCAACCTTATTCTGGAGCAGGGCATGTAAAGCTCGCCCTCCCTCCAAAAGGAAAGAGGCACGAGTTTGGCCGTGCCTCCAAGCTGTTGAAATGGGCTCGCGCTCCAGCGAATCAGCGGCGCTTCCCCAGTCCCTTAGATCATTTTCTAGGGCAGGCCGTTAAACGGTAACCGGCGACTCGGCCACGACTGGCAGTTTTGCTTTTTCCCAGCCGACAAAACCACCTGCGACATTCGTGACGTTCTCGAATCCCGCTCGCTTCAGGAGGCTTCCGGCAATCAGACTGCGATAGCCGCTCCGACAAACGATCGCGATTGGGGCTTTACGGTCAATCTTTGGCAGTGAGCCTTTGAAATCGTCAAGAGCCAACCAGTTGGCGCCCTCTATGTGCCCAGCCTCCCACTCGGGCTTGCGGCGCACATCCAGCAACTGAGTTTTATTTTTCCGCAGCAGCTCATTCAAGAGTCGCGGATTGATCTGCTCCAATTCAGCGACAGGCAGCCCGGCCGTGGTCCATCCTTTGATTCCGTCCTCCAGGTATCCGCGAGCATCGTCAATTCCGACCCTCGCCAGCCGCGTTCGTGCCTCGGTTAGTTGCTCTTCAGATGCTGCGATGAGGACTGGTCGCGAAGATAACCCCAGCAGGCTGCCCGCCCAGAAGGCGAAATCGCCGGAGAGCGGAATACTGATCGAACCAGGTACGTGCGCCGAGGCGAAATCGTCGCCCGGACGGACATCCACCGCAAGCACTCCCTCGCTCAGTAAGGACTGGAGCTTTTCTGCTGAAAGAGGCTCCAACTTAGGGAAATCCGATAATGAGGGGGCGCCCACGCGATTGATCGCCGCATCTTGAGGAAAATATTCCGGCCGGGGCGGCAGGTTGGTAGTCAGCTGGCGGATGAACTCGTCCCTGCTTTCAATCTTCAGCGCGTAGTTGGTGAGGCGCTCCGTGCGGATTGTAGAAGATCGGTCGGCGCGCATGTTCTTGCCGCAGAGCGAACCAGCTCCGTGGCCCGGATACACGATGACATCGTCAGCGAGCTTAAGAACTTTCTTGTGCAGGCTGTCGAAGAGCATCCCGGCCAGCACTACCGGAGTATGCGTTCCCGACAGGTCAGGGCGTCCGACATCTCCCAGGAAAAGCGTGTCGCCGGTTAGAACCGCCCATGGGTTCGGAGACTTCTCTTCATCAGTGACCACCAGGCAGATGCTCTCCGGTGTGTGGCCCGGTGTTTCCAGAACAGAAATCCGGACCTTTCCGATGCGCACTTCAAATCCGTCGTGCACCTCGACGTGCGAGACCTTCGCTCCCCCGTTGGGGCCAATGTAAATCTTGGCACCGGTACGTGCTGCCAATTCCTTATGCCCGGAAACGAAATCCGCGTGCAGGTGGGTCTCGAAAATGTGCGTGATTTTCACTCCATGCTGTTCCGCAGCCTTCAGGTAAATGTCGACATCCCGTTGGGGATCGACCACGACGGCCTCCCCTTCGGACGCCAGCATGTAGGAATCGAGAGCCAAACAACCCAGGTGAAACTGTTCAAAGTACACGACGATCACCTCATGAGAGATAGAGTTAGCAAACTAGTAAGTCTATAACGTTAGTATGGATTGCAATTGGCGCGCCGCATCGTGAGTACCTGTAAATCACTTGCAACAAGGGCTTTATACCCAATCGTGGCAATATCCCATAACCGGCAAAGACCGCAAGATTTTTCACCATTGGACCCGTTTCGCGCCCAGGTGATTGTCCTGGCGCTGGCGGCTGAGACGATTGCCAGTAGCGCACCTCGTAATCTCTATTGTGTAGATAGACATACTTGCTTACAATGCATCGAACACTTTGCGTCGTGCGGGTCATTCCCACGCGCATCAGACAAATATCCATGTCCAACCAAAGGCAATCTTGCCGTCCCGAGGAAAAACTACCCGCACCGTGCGGGCTTTTCCTGTTGTCAAGGCGGAGCCCTCGCTGATGCGGACCGCATGGCTCAACGCGATGGCCCTCGTCGCCGTCGTGATCGCAATCACGCTGGTGGTCATGAAGAACGTCGCGGGCGACACCTCGACACAACTGTTGAACGTTTCCTATGATCCGACGCGAGAATTATTTCAAGACCTCAATCAGCAATTCGTCGACAAGTACTTTAAGGAAACGGGCAAGAGGTTGACCATCCAGCAGTCTCATGGCGGTTCGTCCCGACAAGCGCACGCCGTGATTGATGGTGCTCCCGCTGATGTCGTTACTCTGGCGTTATCCTCGGACGTCGATGCACTCCGTAAGCATGGGCTTATAGCCGGGGACTGGGCCCGGCGATTGCCGAACAACTCCCAGCCCTATACGTCCACGATTGTTTTTGTTGTCCGCAAGGGGAACCCGAAAGCTATCAAGGATTGGCCGGACTTGATTCGGCCTGGCGTATCCGTGATCACTCCGAATCCCAGGACTTCTGGGAATGGAAAGCTGAGTGTCCTTGCGGCATGGGGTTCGATAATCTCCCGCGGAGGAACCGAGGCCCAGGCGCTTGAATATCTGAAGCAGCTTTACCTGCATGTACCGGTGCTCGACACGGGTGCCCGCGACGCGACGAACACGTTCACCCAGGAAAAACTTGGCGACGTGCATTTGACCTGGGAAAACGAGGCCCTGCTCGAAGCACAGGAATATAGAGGCGAAGTCGAGATTGTCTACCCACTCGTCAGCATCCGGGCGGAGCCGAGTGTGGCATGGGTTGACGCCAACGTCGCTCGCCGAAGAACGCAGGCCTATGCCAAAGCCTACCTTGAATTTCTCTACACTGATCAGGCACAGGAAGCCTTCGCGCGGCACGGTTACCGCCCCATCAATGCGGACATACTCAAGAAACATGCCAGCGAGTTGCCGGAGATTGGTCTTTTCCCTGTCACGATTCTCGCGAAAAATTGGGAGGACGCGCAGGAGAAATTCTTTGCGGATAGCGGCATCTTCGACGTCATTCATCCGGCGAAGGGTGAAACCCGATGAAGCTCGACTATTCCTGGGACAATGGCCGCAAGGACCTTCTGGCTGGCGTCACCGTGGCCGCCATTTCTCTGCCTCAGGCAATGGCCTACGCGCTCATCGCAGGGATCGATCCGCGGTTCGGTTTGTACTCGGCCATCGTGGTAACGCTGGTAGCCTCGATCTTTGGCTCCTCGTCTCACCTCATCAACGGCCCCACCAACGCAATCTCGTTAGTAGTCTTCAGCGCTCTTGCATTCTTCGATCCTGACGCGCGCTTCGACGCCTACCAGGCCACTTTCTTGCTGGCCATCATGATTGGCACGATTCAAATTCTGATCGCGGTCTTCAAACTAGGAGACTTGACTCGCTATATTTCCGAATCCGTCGTAATCGGCTTCATGGCCGGCGCGGGCGCACTCGTCGGACTCAGTCAGATCGGCAACCTCACTGGCCTCCGTGACCGCGGCACCGGACAGCAACACGTGCTTTACCGCATCTGGCTTACACTCACAGGCGGTCATTTGAACCCACGCGCGCTCGGCATCGGGTTGGGAACGATTGTCGTGGTTGTGATCCTCAGAAGACTGGCGCGGAAATACCATCTGCCGCAAATCGACATGCTGCTGGCCCTGATCGTTGCGGCCGTTGTGGCAGCATGGTTCGGCTGGTCCAAGCCAGCGCTTGATGGCAAGACGCTGGTATCGGTCGTAGGCAGCGTTCCACGAAGCCTCCCGCTTCCACACGTTCCTGAGATCAAGTTCTGGTGGGTCAAGGAATTGTCAGGCAGCGCGCTGGCCATTGCTTTTCTGGGGTTGCTGGAAGCGCTTGCCATTGCGAAATCTATCGCCACCTATACCCGTCAACAGCTGGATTACAACCGCCAGTGCCTCGCCGAAGGCTTGGCCAATCTCACCGGCGGATTTTTTCAATGCTTGCCAGGTTCTGGGTCATTGACGCGTTCCGCCATCAACTACCAATCAGGAGCAGTAAGTCGCTTCTCCGGTGTGATCGCATCGGGAACAGTGGCTCTTGTGGTTGTCGCGTTTGCGCCCTATGCCCGCTACATCCCGAAGCCTGCACTGGCCGGACTGCTTCTTGTCACCGCCGCCAGGCTGATCGACTGGAAGCGCCTGAGTTATGCGATTCGAGCGTCCCGTTATGATGCTGGCCTGGTGTTCGTAACTGCATTTTCTGCCGTCTTCATCAGCGTTGAATTCTCCATCCTCATCGGCGTGGCCCTTTCGTTTCTGCTGTTTGTTCCGCGTGCCGCGTTGCTCCGTTGGTCCGAGCTGGTCGTTAGCGATGAGCGCGTGGTGCGAGAACGTCTTGACGATGACCCTCCTTGCACTGCGATGCTGCTCTACGATCTGGAAGGTGAGCTCTTCTTTGGCGCTGCACCGGAGTTGGATCGCTGTTTTGAGGAACTGCAGCGACGGACCAAGAGCGAAGATATCCGTCACATTGTCCTGCGGCTCAAACGCACTCGCAATCCCGACATGGTTGCGCTGGAACGCTTCGAACATTTTCTCCGTGACATGGAGAAACATGGAACGACTGTTCTGCTGTGCGGAATTCGACCGGATTTGGCGAAGGCCATGGCAAATCTCCAGTTCGACACGTGGTTGCCCATGGACCACGTCTTCCAAGAAGAGGACGAGAAGTATTCCGCGACCCTGAAAGCTGTCCGTCATGTGCATAAACTGCTGAAGGACAACCCCTGTCCTCATTGCCGTCAAAATGGTTCTGCGTCACCAAACCGTCAGGCACAGTACTATCTGGTGTAGGAAACAGTTGCGGTGACGTCCAGGTGCCCGCGTGTACTCCGTTTGTGATCGCGTGGTTGCCGGACGGGACGCGGACTCTCCAGGTTCGTCATGGGACGGACTTCATGGCTACATCGTCAGTCAGGACATGAATCATCGCTTGGACTTGCTTTCCGTCATCCTGAGACGATAAGGACTACCTGACGGTCGTAGCCTTCGCTGCCGGTTGCGGCAGGCCCTCCGAGACTGGAAGCTGATTAATCACCAGCCAGTACGGTGGTGATCACGTCGCGTTCAACCTTCTGAGCTTCATTCCTAATGACAACCTTCGCTCTCTGTACAATCCACCAAAGTCAAACAAGATGTATCCCTTCGAGTCGGATGAATTCGCTTAGACACTTTGATCGAACAACTGATTCTGAATCAGTCGCTTTCTCGCTTTCAGACTTATTGGAACGTTTTCTGACCGCGCGAAACTGCATGTCGCTCATTCTAAAGATGAAAACTAGTGCCGAGAGTGGGTTATGATTCGGCAACAAAATCACTCTAACTTATTGATTATCAAGAATTTGTCGGAGAGGATGGGATTCGAGCCCGCGCTGAAACGTACATTCAACAAGATGCAGAGCAACGGTAGGCAATTTTAACGATCGCAGTACATGGGTAAGTAGTGCAAACGGCATGTAAACGGCACGTGAGCAGCCAACGGATATCGCCCCGGGCATGGCAGTTTCCACGCCGGCGACGCTGTGCCAACCAAAACCGCCGCGGCAGGATTGGCATTTTTCAAATTAAACAATCAGGCGGATAGCCACAATTCCATTTGCTTTGGGGGCAGGCGCTGGGGCGCATATCTTCGGAGGAAGGACCGGGCGAACTCGTTTGCCAATCGTGAATCGTCGTCGGCTCTCATAATCACACAAGTTTGGAAACACAATGAGGTGTCGGAAAGGGGCTTTACCACTACACCATCGGCCCGAACATCAAGGGCCGTAGGTTTGGTGAGGATGGCCACGCCGACCTGCTCGGATACCAAGTGAACAGCCTGTTGAGCCGTAATAATGTCGTGCGCGTGTTTCGGAGGGATTCCCTCACGTCGTGCGGCATCCATGATTGCGTCATGAACGACGGGGTGAACTCGCCGTGCCAACAGAATCCACTCATCACTTGCCAGATCTTGTAGCACACAGTCTTCCTTTTGGGCGGCTGGGTGGCTCTTTGGCAGAACGGCATAGAGCGCCGTCAGGGCAAACGGCACAGCCGTGATCTTGGGGTCGTCGGGCGGAGCCGTTACCAGCGCCAGGTTCAGTTCGCCGGCCATGACACTTCGGACCGACTCGATTGAGAACTGACTCATCAGTCGAACGCGGAGCTTGGGATACAGGGGAAGACGAATTGCAAGAATGGCCGAAACCCAGGCTTGATCGGCATAGGGCGAGTGTCCAATCGCCAAAACACTATCTCCCCCGTCATGGGCAACACGAGCAAGATGAAAAGCCCGTTCAATATGCAAGAGTAAAGACCTGGCCTCTTCGACGAACACCCGCCCCGCGTCGGTGAGCTCCACGCGTACAACCCGTCGATTATCGCGAGTGAAGAGCTGAAATCTATGCCGTTCTTCGAGTTCACTGATCTGTTTACTGAGTGTCGATTGGGTAATGTTCAATCGATGCGAGGCCCGCGTGAAGTTCAGCTCTTCGGCCAAGACAATGACTGCGTGTAGGTGACGCACTTCGACCGTGGGGAACACCGCTCAAACTCCCTTTTCGCCAAACGGCAGAGATCGGTAAATGCCTTATATCTGATACAGGAACCTCCACGAGGGGGAAAGCAGCAAAACAATCTCGGGATGACCAACGGAAAGAGAATTGCGCCGTACTTAAATATTTTGATGCTTTTCCCCCTCAAACTGTTCCTGAGTTAGTGACGGGTAAATCTCGAGGAAAAACGGTCCAGTTGCCGCTCTGCACCAGGAACCTACGTGTTGGGGCAGTGTGCTGCGATTCTGTTATGGTCGGGGCAATGTGAGGCGTTCGTGCAAACAATAAAAAGACTAGAAGTGAATGTCGGACGGATCGGTTGCCGTATCCATTCTTGGAGCGCACAACCGGAGCACGAAGCAATTTCCCTAACTTTGCATGGTCGCGCGTCAAGACGTCGAGTGATTCGCTTTATTTTGGTTCTGGCGATACTCGTGACAGCATCAAGTTCCGCGGTCCTGGCGGATGATGGAGCGGATACGTTGCTACAGCGAGGGCTGTATTTCTCCGATCTATACAACTGGCACGCTGCGCGTCCGTATTTCACAAAGGCTCATCAGATGTATGAAGCAGCGGGCGACAAAAGAAATGCGTTATACGCTCGGTTGGGAGCAATCAGGGCGGGCGCCGAACCTGCTCCACTCATAAAACTTTCCTACATGCTGGGTCAAGAACTTGCTGCGAATCCGCTCTTGCAATCTGATAAAGAGCTTCGAATGTTCTGTCTCATTGTTAAAGGTGATTTCGACGGGGAAAGCGATACGCCAGCGATGCGTCGCGATTGGACGGAGGTAGCGTCCCTGGCACAATCCCTCGGAAACACAAAGTGGCAATACCGCGCGCAAGGGCAACTGGGTTTTGCAGATTTTTATGACGGAGATCTTCCGGGTGCTCAGCGCAATGTTGCTCAAGCATTGATCGGGGCGACCAAAGCCGGCGATATCGGCGGCCAGATCTTCTATTTGTCTACCACGGCTGGTGGGCTTGTGCTGCAAGGGATGAACGATCAGGCCAATCTGTACGCGATTCGGGCGATTGCAATTGCGGAGGCGAATCCAGATGCAGGATATCCAATAATCGCGCATCAGGTACGACTATCGGCTATGGTTCAAGCTGGCCAAGTCACCGCAGCACAAGAAGAGTTGAAGAAGTTATTCGCTCGCCCTGAGGCTCAAGCCAGTGACGACCAACTATCGGAACTGAATTCAATGGGTGCGCAAATAGCCCGCTCCCGAGGAGACCTGCCGGGCGCCATTGCGTATCTCAGCGAGGCTGTCCGGCACTCAGAAATCGCCGGTGACACGCACGCACTTCCGGAATTTCAGAGCGAACTTTCGGACCTGTATCGACTGACCGGAGATCTGTCGCAAGCCGAAGTGCTTGCTCGCCGTGCGGCTGAGTCCGCGCAGGCGCTCGGATATATCCCCCTGATCCCAAAGCTGCTGAATGTCTTGGCACAGATTCAAGTGAGCCGGAAGGAGTATGCCGAGGCCGATCAGACCTACGACCGCGCCGCTACGATTCAAGATGTAATGATCGGCAACGCCGACAGTGCGCTCGGAAAGACGGCTCTCATTAAAGGTGTGGGCGACTTGTATGAAAAGCATTTCGGCTTGATCGCTGAACAAGGCGGCGATCCGACAAAGGCTTTCACCATAGTCGAGCAGGCTCGCGGCCGAGTAATGACAGATCTTCTGATGTCCGGAGACAAGACCTCGCCCGAGTCTCTGGCCACGGAAAAGAATCTCGCCCGACTGCGCCTTCAACTGACCGAAGCGCATTCAAACAGAGATATTGAAAAGCTCCGAGACCAGATTTTCCTCGCCGAGCAGTTTAGATCGGTCACTCCTGAAGTCAGCATCCTGAAGGCGCGAGAGCACGAGGTTATGACCAGTCGTCAGCTGCAAGAGAGCCTTTCGAATTCGGAGGCTCTCCTGGAATATGTAGTAGATGACCCCACTTCGTACTGTTTGGTCATCACTCGCAGCAGTATCCGCATAGCCAAGCTCCCGGCAAAGGGAGCGCTCTCTTCACTTGTAGTCGCGTACCTTGGCAAGCTGAAGGCGAAGGAACGGGCCGACGACGAGGGCCGCCATTTGTACGATGTCCTGCTAGGAGGACTCCCCGGATTAAAAGGCCTAAAGCAGCTCATCATCGTTCGTGATGGCCAACTTCACCTGGTCCCGTTCGATGCGCTGGTTGAGCCCTCCGGCGGCTATGTTGTCGAGTCCCAAAGAATTGTTTATGCTCCATCAGCAACGAGTTTCTTTCTGTTGCGCGGGGCGGCGAAGCGCAAATCATCAGCACAAGGACTGCTAGCGGTTGGAGGTGTTCCCTACCAGCAAAGCGGGACAAAGCTCGGGGATCTTCCGAGTTCAAGGGACGAGGCGGTGGAAGCGGCGGCGGCACTGCCAAACCTGTCAAATACTTTGCTCCTCGGCAAAGAGGCTACCGAAACGGCATTCAAGAAGTCGGTCAATCATCGAATCATTCATCTCGCCGTACACGCCATTGCAAATAACACGAGCCCCGATCGAGCCGCTCTTGTCCTCCTCAGTGATCCCCAGCAAGGAGAGGACGGGTCCCTGTACCCCTCGGAAATCGTTCAGCTCCCGTTGGATGCCGATCTAGTTGTGCTGTCTGCGTGCGACACGGCTGTCGGACCGGTCCAGGGTGAAGAAGGGATTTCCACGCTTGCTCGTGCTTTCCTCTTGGCTGGCGCTCGTACCGTTGTATCGACTCTTTGGACGATTGACGATGACAGCACTCTTTATTTGATGAAGGTTTTCTATGCGGAACTGGGTCGCAAGAAGTCCGCTCCAGAAGCGTTGAGACTCGCCAAAAGGAGCATGCTCAAGAAGTTTGGCCCGCGCAAGGCCGTTCCTTATTACTGGGCGGGCTTTACTCTAGAAGGGCTTGCCCCACCGCCGATTGTGCAGTAATAAAGGAAGAGCCTTGACTGACCAGACACAGCGCCTAGCGGTCATTTCACGGGTGAAGACCCTAGTCCTCAAGCACCATTTCAATATCGGAAGTGTCGATTATGGGGAATGGTGCCGAGAAGTCGATCAGCAATCAGCCACCCTGGCTGCAGCGGACGAGGGCATCTTCGAAGAAGGCATCCGCGCTCTTCTCGCGAAGCTAAAATCCAGCCATACGAATTTTTATGCTGCCAATGTGAATTCGACCAGGCCGCAGCATGTCATTGGCGCCACTCTGCGCTCAGTGATCGATTCTGGTAGTCCGCGTTGGATGTTTCTCGATGTGTTCGAAGATGGCCCTGCAGCACGCGCCGGGGCCGCTCCCGGCCACCTGCTGGTAAGCGTGGACGGCATACCGGCCGTTCCTCCGGCATTCCCTGCATTTCGTTTCGGTCAAGACCATCAGGTGACTACAAAATTGCCGGGCCAGCAAGAAACAAGGAACATTGCGATAACCATTCCTCAAAGGAAAGCTCGCAAAGGGCGGCCTCCGTTGATCGAGCCAAAGAGCGTCAGCCACCGAATGCTCACGCCGCAGGTCGGGCTCTTGAAGGTTCCTTTTTTCCCTGGATCTTTTGGAATCCGTTTTTCGAAGCTCTTGAAAGCAGCGGTCGGGGATCTGAAGGCCAAGTGTTGCGACCGCCTGATCATCGATCTGCGCGGTTGTCTGGGCGGCAGTTTGGGATTCGCCAATCTTGTCAGCTATCTCTGCGCTGAACGAATTCCCATCGGTTACGACGTTACCCGAAAACGACTCCAGCGAGGATACACCGCCACCGAACTGCCTCGCGTTCCGATGCCGGTGACCAAAGTCGGGGTTCTGTTTTGTCTGGCCCGTTTCGCCGTTCAGGATAAGTCGCTGATGCTACTTACGCAGGGTCTAGGACGACAACCGTTCCATGGCCACGTTGTGGTGTTGGTAAATGAGTTCACGAACAGCGCTGGAGAGATGGCCGCTCAGTTCGCAAAGGACACAAAACTCGCTACTCTCGTCGGTGAAAAGACCATGGGTAATGTCCTCGGGTCTACGACGTTCAACGTAGGAGACGGGTACACCCTCTATATGCCCGTAGTCGGTTGGTACAGTCCAAATGGAAACTACACCGAGGGATCGGGCGTGCAGCCTGACGTTCTCGTGGAGATTGATCCAGAAGTTCTTGCTGGCGGATGTGACGCACAACTCAACAGGGCGCTCGATATCCTTCAATAACGAGTGCTCCGGACCGGCACGACTGCAGTCTTTTAAACCGCAAGCAGTAAAGTCAAACCATACCCAGTGAGGACGGCTGAGCGCGAGACTGGCTTCTCACTGGTGGACAATCCTAAGTCCCGCTTCGCCAGCGTAAATATCGTCACCGCGATCATTGCCGCTGCGATCGTCAGTTGCAGAGCGCGGAGGGGAACCGTCAGCAGGAGCATCGCACCTAATCCAGAGCCGACAACAGTGAGCAAGATGGACATCGGCAGGTAGTCGCGGCGGATGGCACTACTGCGAATGAACGGCACCGAACCGCCTACGCTCATGAACGTGAGCGCCAACATGTTCGTTGCAATCGCAATGTGCGGCTCCATACCGAAGGCAATCATGACAGGCACCGTGATAAGGGAAGTACTTCCAGTGACCACGCTGACGATGCTGGTGAGAAAGAAAACTGCGACAAGAACCAGAAGCTCCGCAGTTGGCATGGTGAAATGATAAGCGAAGGTCGCGTTTTTGTCGGGAAGTTGGCGACCCAAACACGATTACTGTCGTTATATCCCCATAGCGCTCATCGGCAGGCTGTCACGAGGAAGCACGGGGTTTGTTGCCGGTGTACTTCCTCTAACGCTCCGTTTGATCGTGGTCTTCTAATTTGTGAGGTCCGTAATGCCAATTGGCACGGAGTGCCAGGACTCGCCAGCATGGCGGTAGGACAATAAATATCTTCCCGCCGCCATATTCGATAGGTCCAGCTCAAAGTCGAGTCGAACGTCGCCGTCGTTGATAGTCGCATTTCCTTGAGCTGTCTTTAGGGCCTCGCTTTGACCAGATCGTTGAACCCGGACATAGTACAGCCCATCCGAGCTGCCAAGCGGCAGTGTCATGCGACATTCCAGAAGTCGAGCTGGTACTCGGATCATATGGCTGTCATTCGTGCTTGTCTCGCCGCGCGTCGCGGACCGTGTGAGATTGAACATCACCTCGAAGGGTTCCCTGTCCGCTACCGTGCTAGCTACATCCTGCCGCCCACCGCGGTCACTTGTTATGACGGCAGGGTTTGTCGCCGCCACACCCGCAACCCGCGTCGGCATCCCTGGCCCTCTGCCCAAGTACCTCCACAGAAATCCCACACTGGCGAGAACAATGCACGCCGCCGCTGCATATAAAATGACTCGCCGCCGTCGCGCGCCGGACGCCGCTTTAAGCCGATTGAACTCTCCAAAACATTCGCTACACGAGCCGAGATGATCGATCCACGGATCAATTTCAGATATAGGGACTTGATGGCGTGCCACTCGTTGTAGAAGCTCTGCGTCAGGACAGCCGGCTCGATCTGGGTTCGGGAATCCCTCTGCTAACTCTCGATTGAGAAGTTGCGAGAATTGCCTGTCCTCGTCGTTCTGTCGTTTCTTGTGCTGAAGGCTAATCAAGATTCACCATTTCGACATGCGCATCGCCGATCGTCCACTTGGTTCCATTATGAGCATCACGTACTTCAGCTAAGCCGCGGTCCCGCCGCGACGACGAAGGTAATTTCGCAATCGCGCGAGGCTCCGGCGATAACGAAATTCAACTTGGAATTCTGTGAGATCGAGGCGTCGCGCAATTTCCTTAATCGAATAACCGTATTTGATGTAGTTCCACACCCGCCGCGTCCAGGGGTCCAAAAGCTTCAGCGTCTGCTGGACTTGCAGGTCGCGTTCCAGCCGTTCGACAGGTTTCCAGTCTTGGATTCGGCCCAGACTTTCAAGTTCTTCAACTGACTCAGGCAACAACAGGTTCCTGCGGTGATGCCTTTCTCTTACTAGCTCACGGTGAAAGCGGTGGCGAAAAGCACCGATCAAGTACGCTTCCAAGTCCGTAACATGATGCAAGTTTCCAAGCCGACGCATCGTCCTTAAGACAGAACGAAGAAGCTCTTCCCAGACCTCAGTCGCCAGGCATTCATAGTCAGCAACGTCCGTCAACCGTGCGTACGAAAGGACGCGGGGCCATGCGACCCGAGCAGCATCCAAAAGACGCTCATGACTCTTAGAGCGCTTTCGAGCTTCGTCATCTGGGCCCGCAATCACCCACTCAGGGCCAAGGTTTGGGCTCTGCAAGCAAATACTCCAGACTTCCCCGGACTCGACGAAGCGCAACTTGTGGAGAGACTCTCACCGGCACAACCCGCAGTCAAGAGCCCTTTGCAAAAATATATTGTGATGCCTTTGCTGCTCAAATTGTTCCTTAATCAGTAGGAGGGACGCTTTCGCAATGACGGAGGGGGCGTACGAGGTAGCGCTGCTCGATCCGATTGGCGCTGACCTCCTCAGTGCGAGGGCCACGGCTAAACTCGAAGATCAGATTGTGGTCCGGAGGGCTGACGTTGATCTCGCGGCGTCTCCCTGGGTTCGTATTTCCTCGGCTTGCGGCAGCCAGGCTTGGAATGGATGCGATTTCCTGTTCGCGTGCTCTGAGGGCACAACCCAAGAAGGCTCTGAATCTCTGGCGGAGAACGCGTTCATGGTCTCGACGACCACGATGTTTACGAAGAAATGTCCTGGGAGTTTCGCAGTATAATTGCGGGCAATTGTGAGCCGCTCTTCGTCCCCGGAGGTTCTGACATGTACATTCTCGTTCCCTGGAAGCCAGTCGTTCTCGTGTGGGGATTGCTGAGTGGGATGATACTGGTTAGTTTCATTGCATCTTCGCTGCTTCAAGGAAAGAACCCCTTCGCGCCAGGTGCGAACATCACGCAGCCAATCGCGAAAGCGGGTGTTGTGCAAGCGGGGCAACCTAAACACTCCCAGAAAGCGGCTCAGGCTCCGACTCACTGAGAACTCGGAAATATCTATCGCCGTGCTGAGTTCCCTCACCGCCCGATTCAAGGCTCAACAGAGGAAATTTCTAATGAAAGCGAGTGAAGCAGCCCGCATTCGCGAACTCTTAGCAGATCGCCAGCCCCCGGTGATTTATGAGGAGGCCACCATCGAAGGCGTCCGCATGTTGGTAATTATTGGCAAAGATGTAGATACGGTCATCCGCTTCAGCCGTGGCGGCAGCGCCGACATGCCGCAGGTTTGCAGTTATCCAGATGTGGCTGAATCGGCAGTCTATGCCGATCAAAGATTGACCACCCAGCGAGCCTCCGGACGCAGGAATACGACAGGTGAAGGAAACGACTGGCCGCGGGATTGGAAGCTGGACAAAGCAAAGGCTGCGGGCAAGATCTGGTATGCGGAGCCAAGAACGACCCGCTTGCCACCAAAGCCTATTTGTGCGGCTACACCAAAACTGAGTCTCTCAGGCACAGCGCCGAGTGTCGAGGAATTGAGAAAGGCTCACGAAGAATACAAGCGGACAGTACCGAATAATTATGCGATCACGATTCAGCGTGTTGCCGCGGCATTATCCCGACGGAATAGTGACGAACTGGCTGTAGCAGTGGCCGAATGGCTACAGGATCTAAACCGCCAATATTATAGGTTTCGTCCAGAGGAAGCTGCGACTCTGGTCGAACGACTCAAGCCGATCCTGCGACAAGAGCTAAACGCGTTTCTCAAATTCCGTGAACGCTCCATTGCTCCATTACGACTCTAGCGAAAACAGACGAAGCCGAAGCGCTCCGGTTGTTTGGTTTATTTCGGACGGAATGCGGGCCCGTCGGAGCGGGCAAAGCGCTTCATGTCTTGGCACCGAACTTCTTTCCGCCCTGGGACAACGCAATCGCCGAGGGGTACGGTGTTGCAACAGAGACTGGCTATTTCCAGTTCATCAACATCGTTAAGCAGCAGGTGCTCAATCTTACAGAAGAGGTAGCGCCAGAGGTGTCGGCCTTGAAAGCTCTCGACGAGTACAACTATCTCTACGCATCAGCGAGCCAGAAGGCAGCCAGCTAGTTAGTTAGCTTCCAATTCCCAGTAAAACTGGCGGAATGCAAACTTGCACTCCGCCAGAAAATGAAAGTTAATTTTCCGATTATTCTATGCCGCCGTTTTGCGGTTCTTCGGCTTTGCTTTGGGCTTCGTCTTTTTGTCTCGTTTCGCAGCAAGCTCCTCTGCCACGGCCTTTTGGAGTTTCTCAGTATCTACGCGGTAGCGTTTGGCGGCGTCCATGAGAACGTCGTCGCGGCCTGCGGTGGATCGCTGATATGCCGAATCCAGCAGGCTGATTTCGAGAAGCAGCTTGCAAAGTTCGGCCTCGTCGTAGGTGCCCACTTGCTTGGCGAGAAGCTCCTGCGCGGACGCCGAGTCCTTCTTTGCCTCTGCCTTGTGCCGCTTCGCCAGAGCCGGGACTTGGCTGTAGGAGAGATGGCCGATCAGGTAATGGGCCACTGCCAGCAAGTCGGCCTTCTTTAACGGAGCCGATACACGTTGGAGGATCGCAGCCAAGACGCGGTGGCGAGTCGTAATGGCGAGTTTCTCTTTTTCGATGCGTTTGCGTTCCTCAGACCGTTCCTTGGCAACTTGCTCAGGTGAGGGTATGTCGGAATGATGCACCCGGCACGAGGGATCGGCGCAGACCTTAACCAGTTCTCCTCGCCTTCCACCGTCCATGACCACTGCTTCGGTCATCTTCTGGCATGGCTTCTGTTGAGGGGCAACCTTGGAACCTGTGCCGTTGGTTTTGGCCCTCTTGATTTCAAGCTCCACGTAACGGCTCTTTCCCAACGGAGCGCCCTCGCGGGTATTCCAAGCGGAGGAAATCTGCACCAGTTGAGGTTTGGTTTCGAGCGTCTTCGACACATGCGCGTCGATCTTGGCCCGGAAACACTGTGGGTCGGTACAAGAGTCCTTGCGCACGTCGGCAAAAAGCAGCTTGTTGAAGCCTGTCCGCTTGGGGCAATTGCTGCACGAGCCTGCTGCTGGAACCAGTGCTTCGTCCTGCTTGTCGAATGGGGCAGACCCGAGTTGTAGCAGGATGTTGGACTCAATCCATGCGGCCAATAATGCGGTGTGCGTCTTTATGTAAAGTGCCGCAGCGTAGCAGGGGATGAAGTTCTTTAGGGCCAGCATGATAGGCTGATCGCTAGAGAGTGACGGCTTCGCATAATCTGCAATAGA
>Ga0181532_10000098_pt1 | contig 82913 bp, 90 predicted proteins | sample PEATcosm2014_Bin_33_FD_119768 | JGI IMG/M metagenome (GOLD analysis project Ga0181532, IMG submission 119768) | Peatland microbial communities from MTU Mesocosm Facility, Houghton, MI, USA - PEATcosm2014_Bin11_30_metaG | ecosystem: Environmental > Terrestrial > Soil > Wetlands > Peat | place...
ACCCAGAGGGACTTGGCCAGCCGCCTCGGGCTAACACAGACGCACATCTCCGGCATCGAGTCCGGCAAGATCGTACCCCGCTACGACACTCTTCTTGAGCTGGTCCGCATTCTTGACCGAGATCTTCTCATGGTCCCCCGCGCCCTCGTCCCCGTCGTGCAGGCGCTTATACGCGATCATCTGCAGCCGGACAAGAAGGGCGAAGGCGAGGAACGCTCCCTCTACGCCGACGGCGACGAGGACAGCACGCAGGAGCCACGCGATGAAGTTTGATCCCAAGAAGCTCAACGCGCTTTCGGTGCGCCTGCATGGGAAGCAGATCGGCGTCATCAACCGCCTTGCGGGCGACCGGCAGATTTTTGCCTTCGAGCAGGACTACATCGACGACCCGCAACGCCCGACTCTAAGCCTCTCGTTCAAGGGCCGCACCGGCGGGCTCGTTACGGCCCTGCGCCCGGTGCCGCGGCGCGTGCCGCCGTTCTTTTCGAACCTGCTTCCCGAAGGGCGTCTGCGCGAGTATCTCGCAAAGCTTGCCGACGTGAATCCCGAGCGCGAATTCTTCCTCCTCGCGGTCCTCGGCGCCGATCTCCCTGGAGCGCTTGTCATCGCGCCGCTTGAGGGCGATGCCAAGGAGGACGATGCCCATCATGATGATGATCGCCCGCTCGAGGCCGTGCTGCGGTTCTCTCTCGCCGGCGTGCAGTTGAAGTTTTCCGCCGTCATGGAAGCATCCGGCGGCCTGACCGTTCCCGCCGGCGGCATGGGCGGGTCATGGATCGTCAAGCTTCCCTCCGCCCGCTTCGCCGCCGTCCCCGAGAATGAATTCGCGATGCTGGAACTCGCGCGCCGCGCGGGCATCGTGGTGCCGGATACCCGCCTCGTCGAAGTGTCGGAGATCAACGGACTCCCCGAAGAGGCGCGCGCGCCAGGAAGCAAGGCTCTCGCCGTGCAGCGCTTCGACCGCGTCCCCGGAGGCGATCCCGTTCACATGGAGGATTTCGCGCAAGTATTTGGCCAATTCCCAAATGACAAGTACCACTTTCGCAGCTATGCCAACATCGCGTCCGCCCTATGGGCGGAGGCGGGTGAGGACGCCATCGTGGAATTTGTCCGCCGCCTTGTGTTCTCCGTTGTCATCGGCAACGCCGATATGCATCTCAAGAACTGGTCGCTCCTCTATCCCGACCGGCGTAAGCCGGTCCTGTCGCCGGGATACGATTTTGTGGCGACGGTTCCTTATATTCCCAACGACACGCTCGCCCTGAGCTTCGGCGGCAGCCGCAGCTTGTCCGAAATCACGCCTGGCCAGATGCGGCGCTTTGCCGACACGGCCCGGATTCCCGCAAGCCCGCTGTGGAAGATCGCCGTCGAGACGGCGGAGCGCGCCGCCGCCGCGTGGAAGGGCCTCGAACAGGCGGACCTTCTGCCAAAGGCTCTGCACGCCTCCATCGACAAGCAGATTCTCTCGGTCGCCGCCACGGTAAAGTGACGCTATATCGCGTCCGGCGGGATGGGTCTAGATCGCGGACTCCGCCTTCGAATCCTGCGGCAAGTTATCAAACAGTGCAGGTTCAAATTGAACCTCTCTCGCAACGATTGTTCGCAAGTATGCTGCAAACCCTTAGCCGGTCGTTGTATCAAAAGCGACCACCTCAGAGCTGACTACGCTCCCAACCCCCTTGTGCGGTCGCTTCTGATACAACACTAAGACTTATCGTTACCGATCTGCTCCGGCAACCGATTGGACTACTTCCGGCTTCCAGAACGTTCGGTCACGTTCCCAGCAGATTGATTTGCAGTTTCTCGTAGCCGTGTTCGCGCGCCCACAGGTCTAAAGGCATTGTTGCCAGCTCATCGACAACGGCAACTGCCAGCCCCGTTTTCGTCAAGTCGATACTCTTCAGATAGGTGTGGCATGTATCGCACACATCCACCCGGACGTGAGCGATCTCGGGCGCTGAATAATAGGCCATCTGCGGTTCTCGTTCTTCTCCGCACGCCGGGCAATAAATTCTTCGAAAAGCCCATTCGTGGGCGCAGAGCATGCAAATCAGCGACTTTTTCGCGCCGTCGCCTTCACTCCTCAATACGCCGACGGCAGGCTTGCCGCCGCAAAGCGGGCAGGTCGATGGAGTTCCATCCACAATCGTGACTTTGCGGTGATCCGCCAGATATTCAGCATACGGCTGGAGAAAAATCCACGCGAGCACGCGATCGGAATAAGTTGCAGCGCACTGATCGGTGGACTGGGCTTGTTCGGCGCTATCCGCACCCGCAGCTAAATCGGAATCTCTGCACCAGAAGTCTTCAATCGCGTGCTGCCATGCCGATGATCCCTTCATCGCCAAAGCGGCGGCGGCCTGGGCAAGCGGCGCTGGCGCAATCTGCTGAATCAACGACAGAAATCCCGGAAACTTCGGGAGGAGGAGGAAAAAATCCAATTCATCTCGCAGAGGGCGATCCGAGGAAATCTTCGGCGAATCCGCAAGAGCTTTCCGGATTTCGCCGTAAACGCCCTTCTGAAATGTTGCAACGCGGGCGTAGTAACGTAGTCCTTCGGCGGAAAATGGGTAAGATGAGGCGAGTTCGTTGGCGCGGCGAATGCGGCGATCCCACTTCGCATCGTTCATTTGTTCATTTTCGCGCAGCCGAATTGCGCAGGAGTTGCTCATACCACGTGTGGTGATGCTTGTTGGCCCAGGCCCTCGACACATCGCCGCGAATGACGGAGCCAAAAGCACCGCGTTCCATCGCAGTACCCATGTAGACGTGGATGATAAAAAGCGCGATGGTAGCGAGCGCGCACACGGGATGTACGAACACGGCGGCGAGACGCAGGAAACGCAAATTCCAGGGAATGTACTGAGGGAGCCACAGAATCAACCCGGAAAGCAGAAGCACGATACCGTTCCAAAAGAAGCCCCAGAACAGCAACTTCTGGCCAGGGTTGAAGCGGTCGGCGGAAGGAATCTGATCGTCTTCATTGCGAATGTAATGTCCGATCGAGGCCCACCAGGCCTTGTCGGCAGGTGTTTCCTTCATTTGTCGGTGCCACAAGCTGTACATCAGCGAGACCCCGAACACGAAGACGAGGCCGAACCAAGGATGTAGCTCGCGCGAGATCGTGGCCCCACCGAGGATAACGGCGATCCAAAACAGCCAGGGGCTCCAGAAGGCCAGACCCGTCAGCAGGAGGTATACGTAAGAGACGCCCGTCAACCAGTGCACGAGCCGCTCGTGGAACGAATAGCGCAGCACGCGTCCATTCGGGAGCAGATAGGGATCGCGGCTCATGGGGTTCCTCCGTGGAGTTCTTGTTCGTCTTCCTTGACGACCTTAGGGCCGAATCGCAAGTAGTGAATGAAAACGCCGACCGCCCCGAAGATAATCCCAAAGTTCCCAATCCATTTCAGCGGCCCTTTCCACAGCCGCACCGACAGAGGGATGCGCGGATCCTTCGGAAGTCCGCCGTACAACTCCGGATTCTTCGCATCGTGCAGGACGTAGATCACGTGGGTTCCGCCCACTCCGGCCGGATCGTAGACTCCCGCATCCTGGAATCCGGAGTTTGTGCGAAGTTGCTCGGCACGAGTCTCCGCCAATTCCTTCATTTCCGACTTCGTCCCAAAATGCAGGCAGCCCGTAGGGCAGGCCTTGATGCAGGCTGGTTCGAGGCCCACCGATACGCGGTCGTTGCACAGCGTGCACTTGAAGACTTTGCGCGAGGGAGGATCGAATTTCGGAATGTTGAACGGGCAACCCGTCATGCAGTACCCGCAACCGATGCAATTCGCCTCCTGGAAATCGACGATGCCGTTGGCATACTGAACAATGGCGGCGTCCGCAGGGCAGGCCGCGAGGCAACCCGGATCAGCACAGTGCATACACTGATCTTTGCGCATCAGCAGCATCATGCTGCCGTCGGCCCGCTCGTGCTCGTTAAACTTGATCAGGTTCCAGTAATTCCACGCTGTTTCCGGCATGGTCTGGTAGCTATTATCAAAAGTGGTTTCGCTGAACGTGTAACCGTTCCATTCCAGGCAGGCCACTTCGCATGCTTTGCAGCCAATGCACGTGGTCGTGTCGACCAGCTTGCAGACCTGGAATTCACGGTTCAGTCCTGCGCCCGGGACGACGCCGGCGTGACCTGAAATCCGGATTAGCTCTGTTGCCGCCTGGCTCATGGTCGCTCCCTACGCCTTCTCGACTTTCACTAAGAAGCCTTTGGACTCGGGGGTGTGGGCATTCGGGTCGGTGACAGCGGGCGTCAACAAATTTGCCGGCGTTCGCGCATTTCTTCCTTCATCCTCTCCGATACCGCGAAATCCCTGGTGAATCGGCAACCCGATCTGATAGACCTTCTTGCCGTCGATCATCATCGGTTTCAGGCGGCGAGTGACAAAGGCCTTCGCGATGTAGGTTCCACGTGCGCTGATGACCTTGATCTTGTCCGTTCCGCGAATTCCTTTTTCGTCCGCCAACTCCACTGGGATTTCCACGAACGGTTCCGGAATGAGCTGCACATTCATCGGGTTATTCTTCGTCCAGTAGTGATACTGCTCGGTCAGCCGGTAAGTAGTGCAGACGATGCTGTACTCCTCGGGCGATCCAAACTTATCGAAAGGTGTCTTGAACTTCTTCACGAGCGGATTGTTCGACTGATCAGGATGCAGCAGATTCTTGACCGGGCTTTCAATCGGTTCGTAATGTTCGGGGAATGGGCCGTCCGCCAGCACACCGATTGGAGCGAATAATCGTCCGACGCCCTCGGGATTCATGATGAAGGGGCCCATGTGATCTTTGGGCTTGGAGTCGGGCTTGAAGTCCGGCACGTCGTTACCGACCCATTTTGCCGCTGCTTCGTTCCACCAGATCTGCTTGCGATCCGGATCCCACGGTTTTCCGGCGACGTCGCAAGAAGCCCGGTTGTAAAGCACGCGCCGGTTGGCCGGCCACGACCAGGCCCAGTTGGGATAAACGCCCATTCCGGAGGGATCTTCTGTGCCTCGCTTCTGGATCTGCGATCCGGCCTCAGTCCACATGCCGGAATAGATCCAATTTCCGCACATCGTTGTACCGTCGTCCTTCAACCACGCAAATCCTGGCAACTGCTGGCCCGCCTTGATAACCTGTCCCGTCACGTCGTCTTTCAGGTCGGCTAAAGCTTTGCCGTTAAGCTCCATCGCTACCTGGGAAAGTGGAGGATGAGCCGCGTCGGCATACGCCCAATTCAGATTCAGAATGGGGTCGGGGAATTTTCCGCCGTCCTTCTTATAGAGATCGCGAACCCGCAGGAAAATCTGCGCGATGATGTCCTGGTCGAGCCGCGCTTGGCCCGGAGGTGGAACGGCCGCATATTTCCATGTCACCCAGCGCGCCGAGTTTGTCATGCTGCCATCTTTTTCGGCAAAGCCCGCGCAAGGCAATCGGTAAACCGTGGTCTTGATGTTCTTTTGTTCTTCGGTCGTAATTCCCGGTGCTCGCCAGAACTCGCTGGTTTCATCCTCATAAATTTCTCCCACCACCAGCCAGTCGGCTTTCTTCAGCGCACTAATGTTCTTGTTCGTGTCCGGGCCAATCATTACTCCGTTCATTCCGAAGGCCAACATGCCCTTGATCTTTTCGTTGTACATGTCGTCCCAAATGTGGGTCCAAGAGCAATCCTGTCCGGGTTTGGGCAAGTAATCGAAGGCAAATCCGTTTTCTTTTGTTGCGGCGTCTCCATACATCGACTTCAACAACGACACCATGAATTTCGGCGTGTTCGCGTAGTAGTTCATCGAATCCCACGGCGAAGGTTTGGACGACGTGGGCGTAGTGCGCTTCAGATACACAGCCAAATCCGTGTCGTCGGGAACCGGTCCCTTCAGGTAGCCGGGCAGGGAGTCGTACAACCCGGCCATGTCGGTCGCTCCCTGAATATTTGAATGGCCGCGAAGCGCGTTCACGCCGCCGCCAGCCCTGCCAACGTTGCCGAGAAGCAGTTGAATCATCGCGGCGGTGCGGATGATTTGTGTTCCGAAGCTATGCTGTGTCCACCCCACCGCATAGATGATGGTTGCGACTTTCTTCATGTCGCCATCTTTGCGGATCGAGGTAAATAGATCGACGACCTTCAGGTACTGGTCCTTCGGGATGCCCGTAATCCGTTCGACGGCTTCGGGGGTGTACCGGGAATACTGCTGCTTCATCAATTGGAAGACGCACCGCGGATGTTGTAGCGTCAGGTCGTAGGCGACATTCGGGGGCAACGCTGACGGAGGTGCGGGCGCCGCCGGGTGTGAGGGAGCTGTGCGCGCGGAAGTGGCGGCCAAGTCAGCTTTGCCGCTGAAGTCTCCGCCTTCTTCATAATTCCACGTGGTTTTATCGTAGGTGCTCGACGCCGCGTTAAATCCCGAGTACAAGCCGTCCTCGGGAAGTTTGAAACCCTCCTTAACAATGAAGGCTGCGTTGGTGTAGTTGACGAGATATTCCTTGGCGATTCGGTTGTTCTCGATGGCGTAGCGGATCAGTCCGCCGAGGAATGCAATGTCGGTGCCGGCGCGAATCTGTACGAAGAGGTCGGCCGTAGCCGATGTGCGTGTGAATCGGGGATCAACGGAAATGAGCTTGGCGTTGCGGTTGCGCTTGGCCTCCATCGCCCACTTGAACCCGCAAGGATGGTTCTCGGCGGGATTACCGCCCATGATCAACATCATGTCTGTGTTCTTGATGTCGATCCAGCCATTCGTCATGGCTCCGCGTCCGAATGTTGGTCCCAAACTTGAGACCGTGGGTCCGTGTCAAACACGGGCTTGGTTTTCTAAATAAACCAAGCCCAACCCCCGCATGGCCTTGACGGCCAAAAAATTGAATTCATTTGTATCCGTGCAGCCGCCGATGAACGAGATGCCTTCGCAACGATTCACGGTGCGGCCATTCGCATCCTTCTCGACGAAGGAACTATCGCGCGTTTTCTTGGTCCATTGCGCGATCTCATTCAGAGCGTCGTCCCAGGAAATATCCTGCCAGTCCGTCGCGCCCGGGCGCCGGACCTGCGGCTTCGTAAGCCGCCGCGGATTCAGCATGTCTTGTTCGAGCGAAGAGCCCTTGGGGCATAGCGTCCCCCGGTTCGTTGGATGATCAGGATCGCCTTCGACGTGGATCACCTGCGGCGTGACGTTCTTTGCCCGATCGCCGATCGTGTAGATGAGGACGCCGCATCCGACCGCGCAATAGGGACACGTCGAGCGCGTTTCGGCGGCGCGTGCAATCTTCAGCTCTTTGAGCTGCGCGTAAGCGGGCTGGAGGTCGAACCCAAAGATGGTAGCGCCGACTGCGCCTACCGTTGCTGCCTTGAAGAAGTCTCTGCGGGACTGTTGCATCGAAATGATCTCCGCGTGTGTCCGAGAGTCGAAGGAGTTTCAGATTTTCTAGTCTTCGATCATTAGGTTTGTCAAGGGGTACCATTGTTGCGAGCTCACGGGAAAACCGTCTCAGTCCTGAAATTGGCTTCTCGGAGACAGGTGCCTGTGTTACCCGCTGGAAAGAATCGGCAATTACGATGTTTGATCTGCCCTACATTCTTATGCACCCGTTGCTTGGAAACATCATGGTGCGGCATGCGGAGTTGAAGGAACTGTCGGAACGTCTTCCTCAAGGATCGGCGGAGCGAAAGACTCTGGAGAAGCGAATCTCGCGCCTGGAGCAGTACCGGCTTCCGAAAGAGGACGAAAGAGACGCGGAACCAAGAGAGGATGTTGTTGACGGAAGCGGCAGAAAGATCGGCGAACGTCCCAGCGAGCGCAAGCGGATGATCGAGGGCCGAAGGGGCCGACAGAATTCACGATCAAAACCTGTGCCACATATGAAGAGAAATTAGCTCATCCGGAAAAGGTCTGGCGGGTGATTGCGGCACGATTCGAACTCAAGGATCCCTCGCAATTGCGGCGAGCAGTACGGCGCTTGAAAGAAGTGCTGAGAAGTGAAGGAATCAGAATTCCGAGAACCGAGACTACCGTTTCCCCCTGGGGGACCAAATCTTTTTTCTTGAGTGACGGAATTTATTCCTCCTCCCCAGCCGTACGGGTTTTTGGGATGATTCGCCCTCGAGAACTTTAACGAGGGCGGATGAAACGGCTTTGCAAGTGGTACCTGAAAGCGAAAATTCTGATTGTGGAGATCGCCAGTACCGAATATTTCTGGCATTCGTTTATGCCGTGGCGCGGCACGAAGTGACACTATCGTTGAAATGAGAATCAGTCGCGAGCAAGCTGAAATTGAAAATGATTTTCAAAAAAAGTGCAGGAAGGGTGCAAAATTCGCCGCACATACGGTATTTTCGGTTATACTCGGCGAGATAAGTTGTTTATTTTCATTGGCGTTGGAGTTTTTCACCCGCTTTCGAGGCGGATCGTTTCAACCACTCACGCACCTCTCCGGAAAGCAGTTGTCAGTTGCCGGTCGCCAGTTACCAGTCAACCCAAATTCGTCTGGGTCAACGGAAAATCGCTAACGACGGCTCCTAAAGAACGATTGCAGCACTTCCGCGCTGCGCCCGGCCAGCACCCCGCCGCGAACCTCGATCTGGTGGTTCATCCGCGGATGATTCAGAACTTGCATCACCGAATGCACGGCCCCGGCCTTCGGGTCGTCCGCGCCATATACCAGGCGATGAATGCGGGCATGCACCAGCGCGCCGGCGCACATGGCGCACGGTTCAATCGTAACAAACAGTTCGCAGTCTTCCAGACGGTGGTTACCAACGGTTGCACCGGCTTCGCGCAGAGCGATCACCTCGGCGTGGGCCGTCGGGTCCGAGGAGCTGATGTTGAGATTCCATCCGTGCCCCACGATCCGGCCGTCGCATACCACGACCGCGCCGACCGGGACCTCTCCGGCTTCGAGCGCGCGCTGGGCACAGCGCAGGGCTTCTTCCATCCACAGCTCGTCCGGAGGAAGTTCGCCCGCAGGACGTTCGTTAAAGCCGGTCTTACGTCCTGGGTCTTCGGTCTTGGGCTGGCCGCTTGCTTCGACTTTCTTGAGGGGCACTGGGTTGACGCTCCGCTCATTATTCTAGCGGTTGTCGGCACAATTGTCGGGCAGGTTCGGGGCAGAAAAACTGCGTGGCACGCATGATCTCGGAGTTGAAACTCAGATCACGTGCAGCACCGAGCGCAAAATTTCTGGCACGACCGCATGTACCACCGCCGGCACCACAATGCGAACCACCGGGTAGGCAAACACGACCGCGGGCACGACGATCAGCAGCCAGGTTCGCGTCGGCAGGTTTGTGAAATAGGCCTTCATAACGTCCTCTCCTGACAGGTACGGACCGGCGATGAGAAAAGTTCCCCAGCCAACTCCCCTTCGCAAGTGCGGTCCCTTCAATGACTAACACCGCGTTATCTGGTTAGACGTTTGGAAATCGAAACCGTCAGAGGCTATTTTCTTCAGGGCTGAGGGAAAGGCCGGGTTTGGGCGATCGCACGGATAATGGTATGCTTACGGCGTCATGGGCATGCCGAGTTTGCTGCGCAAAGTGTTCCTGGTCGATCTGCTGCAGGGGCTGAAGATCACGTTCCGCTACCAGGATCCCAAGGAAATCTATACCGAGCAGTATCCCCTGGAGCGGCCGCAGGTGGCCGAGCGCTACCGCGGGGCGCCGCGATTGAATGTCAATCCTGACACGGATGAGACCATGTGCATCGCGTGCGACCTGTGCGCACTGGCCTGCCCCGAACATCTGATCGTGGTCTCGAGCGAACGCAACGAGAAGACTCGCCGCAAGGAACTTACCAGCTTCACCTACGATCTAAGCCGCTGCATGTTCTGCGGTCTGTGCGAAGATGCCTGTCCGACGGACGCTCTCGAACTTACGCAGGATTTCGAACTTGCCAGCTACACCCGCGACGGAGCGATCTGGGACCGCGAGACGTTGGAAAAGGGCCCGCAGCCCACGCAGTATCGGAAGTAAGCTTTTATCTGTAAGCCTTCAGCAGAGCGTCGCAGTACGTCTTCTGTTTTCCTTCCTGTCGCTGAAAAGGAACATCCCGTCCTGAGTAACGCGAATCACTGCAAAGGACCTCCGATCCGTCCTATCGTTCCACCGACTCTGGGAAAGGAGCACACACCCATGCCTACTGCAACGAAAATCGATATCTACCGGCAGTTCCGTTCGGAGTACATCACGCCGAAGAAGCCGTCGCTGGTCGACGTCAAACCAGCTCGATACCTGACGGTCACCGGACGCGGAGAGCCGGGTGGTGCGGCATTTCAATCCGCTACCGCGGCCCTTTACAACGTCGCGTTCACCGTCAAGATGGCGCGCAAGTTCGCGGGCCAGGACTACACGGTCTGCAAACTGGAGGGACTCTGGTGGGCAGACGATCCGACCCACTGTTTCGCCAACCAGCCGCGCCAGACCTGGAACTGGTAGCTCATGATTCGCGTTCCGAGCTTTGTGGAAGAGAGCGATCTGAAGGTCGCGATCGAAAAGCTGTTAGCCAAGGGTAAGCCGAGCGAGATTGGCGCGGTAAAACTGGAGCCTCTCGACGAGGGCAATTGCGTGCAGGTGCTGCACGTCGGGCCGTATAACGAGGAGTCTGCGACGATGGTCCAGTTGCAGGCTTTTGCCGAAAACAACGGGTTGGAGTTCCACGGTTTGCACCACGAAATCTATCTGAGCGATCCGCGCCGCATAGCTCCCGCGAAGTTGAGGACGATACTGCGGGTCCCGGTTCAACGGACCGCGTAGCGAGAGCCACGTCGGAAGCTAGTCCTGTTTCGCGAGTCTTTTTTCCGGCAGGAAGTACATTGCCGGGATTAGCGCGAAGATGAAGATGAAGAACGAGGCGTAGACCGACATGTAGGCCAGCGGCAGGGACGAAAGATAGAGCAGCGCCGAGAAGGGGTTCTTGGGTTGGATGGAGCGGTGATAGTCGGCGAGCGTGCCATCCTGGCGATCCTGCTCCACCAGAATGATCCGCAGCCGGTAAAACGCCGACCAGCACAGGACCAGATCCAGCCCGTATAGCGCCACCGCCAGCGGCTCGTGGTAGTTCTTGCCCAGATAGTCGGTAACGAACGGGACCAGCGACATCCAAAACAGAAGGTAGAGATTCGACCACAAAAGGCGGGCAGTGACTCCGTGAATCGCGTGGATTAGGTGGTGATGGTTGACCCACATGATGGCCACCACCAGAAAGCTGAGCCGCTAGGTCAGGAACACAGGCGCGACCTTCCACAGGCCCCTAAGCGTGGGCTGCGAAGGCGCATGCAACTCCAGCACCATGATCGTCACGATAATGGCGATCACGCCGTCACTGAAGGCTTCGAGGCGGCCAGTTGTCATTTCGCTGTGCGGCATGCGGAAAATCTACCACGGAGTCACGGAGAGAACCTGAAAGAGAAAAAACCTAGAGGGCCGGCTGCTGTTGCGTCATGCAGTGCATCGCCCCCAGCCCCCAGATGAAATCCCCGGAATAGATGGGAACGATTTCACGAGTAGGGAACAACGCGGCCAGCGTGTTGAGCGCGATCCGGTCGTTAGGACGATTAAACACCGGCGCCAGCACGACTCCGTTGGCAATGTAGAAGTTGGCATAGCTGGCGGGAAGGCGTCGTCCTTCGAAAACCACCGGCTGAGGCATCGGCAGTTCGACCACGGTCAACTGTATGCCGTTCTGGTCGCGGGCGGCCTGCAAGCGGCGCAGGTTGGCGCGCAGAGGCGCGTGGTTCACGTCCTTCGAGTCGGGCTCAACCATAGTGACGACGGTGTCGCTCGAGACAAAGCGCGTGAGGTCGTCGACGTGTCCGTGGGTGTCGTCGCCGAAGATGCCGCGTCCCAGCCAGATGGTGTGCGGAGCGCCCAGATAGTCGGCAAAAGCCTTCTCATAGTGCACCCGCGCCATGTGCGGATTGCGTTCCTGCACCTTGCTGAGCAGGCACTCTTCCGTCGTGAGAATCGTCCCGGCTCCGTTGACGTCGATTGACCCGCCTTCGAGCACGATGCGCTTGCCGCCCGAGACCGGGCGGATTTCTTGCATGTGCGACTGGTGTGGGTGCCCCATCCTAGTCGCGTTCTTTGCGTCTAGGGTGGGGATTTGAGCTTTCGCCATCAGGCTGCCGACCTTTTCGTCGTGACGCCAGTTCGAGTATTTCGCCCAGGCGTTGAAGCGGAACTTCAGAGCGAGAGCATGGTTTTCCTTTGGGGACAGCCGCCCCCGGCTGTCCGGCCGGGCGAAGTCCGGCTGGGGACTGAGGAAAATGCAGCCAGAATCCCGCAGCCAGATGCGGTTGGTAGCCCAGCGGTGGAAGCGGATGTTGGCGGAAAAAGCATCGCCTCTTTCGAGCACTCTGCGCGCCTGCCTCGCGGCCGAGGCATCGTTGACGATCAACTCCACCCGCTCATGTTTCGCCAGGTTGCGGATAATCTCGGCATACACCCAGGGGATCGGCTCAAACTTTCCCGGCCAGTCGCCGTGGTAGTGAGGCCAGGCAAGCCACGTAGCGGCGTGCGGCTCCCATTCCGCGGGGATGCGGTATCCGCGGGACGCAGGCGTGGAGCCGTCCAAAGTTGAAGTTTTACTTGAAGATCTGCGCAGGGCTTTGGCCACAGTGAATTCCCGGTCTTCCTAGTCGATCAAGCGGTTGGTGATGGGCGCGTAGCTATCGATGCGGCGGTCGCGCAGGAACGGCCAGTTGCGGCGGATGTCTTCCAGGGCCTTCAGGTCAACGTCGCCGACAAGAATTTCCTCGCGGTCGTGCGATCCTTCCGCCAGCACGCGGCCAAAGGGATCGCAGAAGAACGATCCGCCCCAGAATTCAAGTCCCTGGCCAGGCGCAGACTTGCCGCGCACGTTGCCGGTTTCAAACCCGACGCGGTTCACGACTGCCACGTATACGCCGTTGGCAATGGCATGAGCCCGCTGGATCGTCCGCCAGGCGTCGTGCTGGGCCACGCCGAACTCAGCCTTCTCCGCCGGATGCCAGCCGATCGCGGTCGGGTAAAAGAGTATGTGCGCGCCTTGCAAGGCCGTCAGGCGCGCGCCCTCGGGATACCACTGGTCCCAGCAGACGAGCGTGCCGAGACGTCCAGCGCTCGTGTCGAGCGCGCGGAATCCCAGGTCCCCGGGAGTGAAGTAGAACTTTTCGTAATAAAGGGGATCATCCGGGATGTGCATCTTGCGGTACAGCCCGCGCAGGGAACCGTCGCTATCGAAGATCGCCGCCGTATTGTGGTAGACCCCAGCAGCCCGCTTTTCAAACAGCGACGCGATGATTACGACGCCATTCTTGCGTGCCGCTGCGGATACCTTGTCGCTGGTTGGCCCGGGAATCGTCTCGGCCAAGTCGAATAACGAATGATCTTCACGCTGGCAGAAATACTGGGTCTGAAAAAGCTCGGGCAGGCAAACCACCTGCACGTCGCGTCCAGCAGCGTCGGCGACGCGGCTCAGCGCCTTCTCAAGATTCTGTTCCGGCTCCGGTCCGCACGACATCTGCACCAGCGCAACGCGAAATTTTTCAGGGGGCACGCGTCCCGACCTCCGCGAACAATATAGCATTCGCGCCGGGGTCCGGACCTCACGCCACGTCAGTCCTCGAACGTAGTGGCCTCCCACCTCGACTCCTGCCCAGTGGCTCCTGCCCCCCGGTGGAAGCCATACGAATGGCCGGAGATTCCCCGATTTTGGCGCGATGGAGCGGGATTCCCACTTCTGTTCTGGGATCCGGACAAAAATCTTTTCCCGGGCAAGAGCAAGCAAGATGGGCTACAATCGCTGCCGCCTTGAATCAACAGGCCACTTCCTCAGCAACGGATTCGACAGCTGAAAACGCAAATTCCAGAGAGCAGACAACAAGGAGAAATCATGATTCGAAGATTTTGTACATCCCTGTTAACCATCCTCGCAGTCGTTTCGGTCGTGAATATCGTTTGCCAAGCCCAGTCCCGGCGCCCGTTGACGGCGCATATGCGTGAAGTCGTTCTCAGTGGGCGCGCACCTTTGGTCGGGCGCGTCCCCACGACGCAGTCCATGCGCCTTATCCTTGTTTTGCCGCTCCGCAACCAGGATGCCTTAGATAGCCTCTTGAAAGATCTCTACAATCCTTTCAGCCCGTCTTACCGACAGTTCCTGACCGTGGAAGAGTTCACGGCCAAGTTTGGACCCAGCCAGGAGGACTACGACGCCGTCATCGCTTTCTCGGAGGCACACGGCCTGACCGTGGTTGGCACCTCCCGCAATCGCGTGAATATCGATGTCCGAGGATCGGTGGCCAGCATTGAGGAAGCCTTTCATTTGACCATGGGCCTCTATCAGCATCCCAGGGAAAACCGGACCTTCTACGCTCCAGACCGTGAACCCACGCCAGACTTGGCGATCCAGCTGTGGCACATCTCCGGCTTGGACAACTATTCGATCCCGCATCCTGCCCTACATCGCGATCGGACCGCGAGGTCCAACGCGACCACGGGTTCCGGCCCGAGTGCTTCGTTCTTAGGCAGCGATATGCGGGCGGCCTACTACGGTGGAAGTCTCACCGGCAGCGGCCAGTCGCTCGGGCTGCTGGAGTATTACGGCACCGATCTGGCCGACCTGAACACATATTTCAAGAACGTGGGTCAGGCGAATAATGTCCCCGTCACTCTCCATTCGACGGACGGGACCAGCACGAGCTGCGTCTATCCGAGCTGTGACGACACCGAACAGACCTTGGATATGACTCAGGCGATCGGCATGGCTCCGGGCATGTCCAGCCTGGTGATGTACGTGGGATCTACCGATTCCGCCATCTTCAACGCTATGGCTACGGCCAGTCCACTCAACGCGCAATTGAGTTCTTCATGGACGTGGTACCCGGCGGACCCCAACACCGACAACCCATATTTCCAGGAGTTCGCGGCGCAAGGTCAGAACTTGTTTCAAGCAGCCGGTGACAGTGGCAAGTGGACCACGTCTGGTTCGGCCTCCGAGATTTACCCGGCGGATGATGTGTACGTCACCTCGGTCGGTGGGACGGACCTCGAGACAAGCGGCGCAGCCGGTCCCTGGAGTTCGGAAACCGCCTGGGTCGACGGTGGCGGCGGCATTTCGCCGGACAAGTTTACGATTCCTTCTTGGCAAACCGCGGCGGCCAGCGGCTGCTCTTCCTGTTCCAAGACCTACCGCAACGGCCCCGATGTTTCGGCCAATGCGAATTTCACCTTCTACGTCTGCGCCGACCAGACCACTTGCACTGCCAATGAGTATGGCGGGACCAGCTTTGCGGCGCCCATGTGGGCTGGTTACCTAGCCCTCGTCAATGAACAGGCAGTCGAGAACGGCAATCACACGATCGGCTTCATCAATCCGAGTCTTTACACGATCGGTGCGGGCTCCAGCTATGACAGCGACTTCCACGACATCACCAGCGGCAGCAACGGCTATTCGGCAACCACGGGCTACGATTTAGCGACCGGCTGGGGCAGCCCCAACGGAAGTGGATTGATCAATGCACTCGCCGCAAGTTCCTCGGGTTCTGGCTTCAGCCTTTCCGCGTCGCCAGCTTCGGTTGCGGTGGCGCAAGGCGGCAACGGAGCCTCCGCCATTACCAGCACGGTAACGGGCGGCTTTGACTCGCCCATTTCCTTGTCGGCGACTGGCCAGCCAACGGGCGTGACCGTAACCTTCAGCCCAACCTCGATTCCCGGCGCCGGAACCTCGACCATGACGCTGAGCGTGGGCTCATCCACAGCGACGGGCACGTATAACATCACCGTCACCGGAACCTCCGGCAGCACCGTCGAAACCACCACGGTCTCCCTGACGGTCACCGGGACGAATCCGAACTTCACCATCAGCGCATCGCCTACATCGATTAACGTCGCCCGGAACAGCTCCGGCACCTCCACCATCACCACGACTATTTCTGGCGGCTTCAACTCGGCGATTAGCCTGTCTGCTTCCGGACAGGGAAGCTCCCAGACCGTGACCTTCAGCCCAAGTTCCATCGCGGCGCCGGGCTCAGGGACGTCAACCATGACAGTCAATGTGGGTAGGAATGCCAGGCTCGGGAACCACACCATCACGATCAAGGGCACAGGAGGAGGGGTGACGCATTCCACAACAGTCACTCTCGACGTCTTGCAGTAGTGACAATGAAAGTCTCCGGCTCAGTGCCTCGGGAGTGAGCATGCGAAAGCCCGGACCTTTGCGGTCCGGGCTTTTTTTTCGCCATCGATGCAGCTTAGAGACGCAAGAAAAACATCCGACGCATGCACGACGTGGCACCCGCTCGCGCTGTTCCTGTAGAGTATCTTGTCGGGAAGAATGGCAGTCAGCTTGGAGGCTCGCGGTGAAACACGGCAATCATGGCAATTCGAAAGATCATTCGCATCAGGCCCAGGGTCACGCTGCAGGTGGCGAGGGCAAAGATCGTCATCTGCACAATCCCATCGAAGACCGCCTGATTCCGCTTGAACCGCTCGATCTCGGCAAGATTACTTCGATCGACAGCCTGGTGCGGGCGATGGCCAAGACCGCTTTTACCGGACGCCAGTTGGGCGAGGCCGCCGACGTTCTCGAGGCCATGGCGCTCGACGAAGACGCCTTCATCGTGATGACCCTGGCGGGCGCCATGACGGTCGCCAAGCAGGGACTGATCGTCACCGAGTTGATCGACCGCGGCATTGTGAACGCGATTGTCTCAACCGGAGCCCTCATGGCTCATGGGTTAGTTGAAGCCACGGGCCGGGCCCATTTCCGCGCCAATCCGGAAGTCTCCGACGAAGAACTCTACGAGCAGGGATACAACCGCGTTTACGACACGCTCGAGCCCGAGCAGAACCTCGACGACGTCGAAGAAGTCATGTCGGCGGTCCTTGAGGCTTGGGACCACAACGAGATCATGTGCTCGTACAAGCTGAATCATGCCATCGGCGCCTATTTGGCCAAGCGCGATAAGGGCCAGCGCGGAATTCTCAAGTCTGCCTATGAACAGGGCGTACCAGTGTTCGTGCCGGCGTTCAGCGACTCGGAACTGGGCCTAGATACCGCTCTCAACAACCGCCTGCGGGAGTCCACGGGACGACACAAGATCCGGTTCGATCCCTTTGAGGACTTAGAGCACTTTGCCGCGACCCTGCTCCGCCAGAAGAAGCTCGGAATTTTCACCATCGGCGGCGGCGTCCCGCGCAACTGGTCGCAGCAGTTTGGCCCCTTCATTGAACTGCGACACCGGCGCCTGGGCGAGAACCTGCCTCTGAAGCGTTATCACTACGGCCTTAGGATTTGCCCCGAGCCCGTGCACTGGGGCGGATTGTCCGGCAGCCCCTACAGCGAGGCGATTTCCTGGGGCAAGTTCGTGCCTCCTTCAGAAGGCGGGAAATTTGGCGAGGTCTTCGTGGACGCGACCGTCGGCCTGCCGATCATCGTGGCCGCCGTCATCGAGCGCCTTGACAAAGCCAAGAAAGGTGGCGCCCGCAAGGGTGCTAAGACTGCCGCCAGAAAGTGAAGGAATGTCTCGGCGGCATTTCGGACTGGAGCGATCAGGGGACAATGAAATCTCTCCGGCTGCAGTCTAAGGAAGCGCTCGGCGGTAAGAGTGGTGCCTGGTACCGAGATTTTACGCCCACCCTAATCGCGGGGTTCGCCATTTCTCAAAGTTGCTATAGGTTGCTTTGTACTGGCAGGGGTGTGTGTAGCTGCTGGCTCAGAACAGAGTGTTTGTTTTAGGCTGCGCCGTGATGATCCCGGCCGCACTAGCGGATTTCCACGCTGGCCTTACGGGGAATTGGAGAGTTCTGGCCTTTTGCTCGACGCCCTTGGCGGTCGGTTCGTCATCCTCATCTTCGGAACACTAGCGAAGTCGCGCTGGCGTTCGTCCCGCCGACGCGACTGAGTTAGGCGTTGGTTTCGCAACCAGCCGAATCCTGAGCGGTAAACTCCTGGGTGGAGTGGCTTTCTTGGACGTCGTGATTGCCCGTCCGAAGGCGTCGATAGAGTGGAGCAAGAATACTATTTTCAAGTACTTCCGACTCAGCCTGAAACCAATCCTGCAGGGACTGGCCTTCCTCTTGGCCACGGGTTTCGTAGAGCTGCCTAGCCCGCGAACGTACCTTTCGCTCCACCAACTGCACCATCAGGGTCTGTTGCTTCTTTCTGCGTGTTTCGATGTCCACTTCCACTCCTCAATCTGTGTCTTTTCTACCACTTCTATAATAACCGATTCCTGTTAACGGAGTATTACATTCGACATCCGGAGGGTTACCAAAGTTTTACTCCCGTTGGATGTCTATCCGCTCGCGCGGATTCATTTAATTCTATTGATTTCAGCAACTTAGTTCATGGAAAAGATCTTCGCAGAGCCGAACTTTGCGGAAGATCGAGCGGTTTTTCAGTCTTCGACTCGTCCCAGCCGCGGGACTCGATCCCATTCCCTGGCTTGCTAGATCCGTTCTTCCTAGGGAGTCCGTACGCGGCGGAGAGGACGTCGCGCTAAGGGCGAGGCACTGCAGTCCGTTATCCTTCGTTCGGACGAAGCGTTGGACCAGAAAGAAGCCGCTGCAGTGTGGGAACGGCGCCGATGCGGTGAAACGAGGCCTAACGCAAACCCGCCTCAGTCGAAGATCAATACGGCCGAGGCGATCACCGTGGTCCAGAGAGCCCGCTTGTCGCCGACCGCCGACTGCGTCACGTTCGCCGTCCGCACGATTTTGTTGGACAGGCGGTAGATCTGCTTCTTCTCGTCCCAAGATCGGTCAGGATCGAATTCCACGTTGAGAGTGGTGGCGAGCATCTCGGCCGCGAGTTCCTCGGCGTATTCTCCGGCAGCATCTTCCGTCTCGCCGAAAGAGTGATGCTCGCTGAGATAACCGTAGGTGTTGCGGTCGGCAGGAATGGCCACGCCAATCGAGGAAGCCAGCAACCGGTGGGGCTCGCGGGTGGAGTTTTCCGCTACCACGGCGAAAACGACTTCTCCGGGATGGAGATACTTCACGCCTTCCTTCCGGGCCAGCAATTTGCAGTTGGGCGGAAAGATGGAAGAGACCCGCACCAGGTTCTGGGCAGCGATTCCGGCGTCGCGCAACGCCAATTCGAATGAAGTTAGCCGCTCGCGGTGTTTCCCGACTCCCTTGGTGAAGAAAATCCGCTTCGGAACCATGTCTTTGCCCAAATCCGTGATCCTCCGGAAAGAAAGATTGAGTGTTGAGAATGCACAATCTAACACAATGCTTTGTAAAGGAAATATGAATTTACAGCCGAGACGCAAAAAAATGCGGGGAGGCGCTGGCGCGCATCCCCGCCCTTATGCCCGGATTGTGTTGGGGGAGGGCCCGGGCAAAACCTTGTACGACAAGAAATCATTCTGCGAAGGCAACGAAAGTCGTAGGCTCGTGCCTGCGAATGCGCCTTCACTTCGCTGCGACTGCGTTGCTCACGTCAATGTTCGTGCCATCGACAGTGCCGGTGACCGTGGCCTTCTTGCCAGCCTGCTGATCGAGTACCGCCAGCACCGCTTTGTCGTTGGTATTCAGAACATAAAGCTTATCGCCCACGACCAGCGCGTATTTCGAGCCTTTCGACACGCAAGTGCGCGTGCACTCTGCCGCTGTGCCATCCATGTGCTTGACGCCGCACATGGCGTCGCCCACTTCGCCGGTCAAGGTTTGCTTGCCGGCCGCCATCGCCGGACTGGAGGTAAACAAACTGGACGAAATTATCAATGCCGCAATCAGGATCGAACGCTGCCAACTACGCTTCATTCCATATCTCCTTCCAAGCGATGCAGTCCGCCGCGGCCAAACCCGCGAAGACTTTGCGGCACAGTGTACCAATTCGTATTGATTTCACAAGTGCTCCTCCGGTCGCAAAACAGTTGTTCCGCGGCTGCTCGACTTAAAGAAGAGGGCTAAGAGTACCCCGTACGGAGGACGCATCGCAAGCCGCCCGCATTTTGTTCCAAAAACCGGACAAGCCCTGGTTGGGATTGCCCTGCTCCGGAACCGCCCTATTTCGGCGCCTTCACCGAGTAGATAAGATCGACGTCGACCGTTTTCTCGCGGACGTTGGGGGTCACATGCGACGCGACCTCCCAGTCGAGATTGGCCGGAAGCAACTTGTGCGCTGCGGGCAGGTACTCGCTGAGGTAGGTTGCATCGTAGACGTCTCCCGCCCGGATCTTCCAGGCACTGCGGAGTTTCGCCGTCAGGCTGTTATCCAGCCCGCGAAATTCCAACTCGCCCATGTGATAAACGGAGCCTTCCTTCACCTCCACGCGAATCGCGACTGTCCCCGCTTCGTCGTCGAACTCCGCCTCAGGCTTGATCGTGGTGGTCATAAATCCGCGCGATCCATAGAGCTTCTGAACGTCCTTCAGGTTGTCGCCGAGGCGCACTGTATTGGCCGGCTGCCCGAGTTCTGCCCGGACCATCTTCTGCAACGTCTCGGTAGGGAACTCGCGATTCCCCGACCACTCCAGGCTTTTCAGCTTGTACTGCAGACCGGGCGTAACCGCAAATGTCACATCCACCACGGTCTGATTGCGTGGCCCGTCCTCGTTTTCGGTAGAAGGCCGCTTCACCACTTTGGGCTGAGGCTCGCCGAACGCCGCCTTCAGGTATCCTCGCGCGTAATACACCGGCAGAAGCTGGCGCTGGACGAGCAGGTCAAGGCGGCTGCGGGAATACTCGTGATCCGGAAGTCTCTCGCCCGCCGCTTCCAGAGCGGGCACCTCGGCGGCAGCAGCGCCCGCAAATTCGATGTGGCGGACCTCAATGAGAACATCGGTCACGTGGTAATTGATCGACTCGATGGGTCCGTCCTGCTTGCCGGTTCGCAGATACTCCACGTGCCCCGGGATCGAGTTTTCCACCAGCATGGCCTGCAGCACGTCGGAAACCTCGTCGGCCATGCGTCCGAAAAGCGGCAACTCTCCATCAAATAGCGGCGAGTGCTCTTTGATGCGCTTCTCAAGCTCGGCATCCGAGAACCAGACAAAATCCTCAAAGCGAGCCGGAACGAACTTGTCGGCGTCAGTCACGTGCAGTTCGAGTTTGGTTCCAGCCGAAGAATAGGAAAAGGTGTAAGCGATCTCGGTGAAAACTCCGGTGTCGCCCAGGCGGCGCGCGGCCTTCTTGAAGTCGTCGTCGTTAGCCTCCGTGCCCATCTGCAGGCCGGTCGCCGCCGCAATCGCCTGCTCGGGGAACCGTTTGCTCCCGATCACTTTGATGGCGATCAACTGCCGCGCGGAAGCGGGCATCTGCGCCAGCGGCTTCTGCGAGGTCGAGCCTTGCCCCATGCCCGGCAGACAGAGTCCGGCAGAAAGAATGAATAGCACGAGCAGATGCCTGGGGATCGCCTTGGTCATCGACTTGGAATCTGCGCCAATTCTTCCGTGGATTTGTGCTTCACCGCAATGTCAATGAAGGCCAGCGCGGCCCGGCTGAGAGCCTTGTCTTTGCGAAAAACCAGCGCCAGATCGCGGCGCACCTGCGCATCCGCGATGGGAATAGCCGCCAAAACCTTGGCCCGAACGTCTTCCTCGACGTTGGACCGCGCAATGAATCCGACACCCACGTCAGCGGCTACAAATCGCTTCAGCAACTCACTGGAATCCAGTTCCATGGTGAAGTTCGGCTTCAGCCGGCGCTCGTGGAAGAGTTGCTCAATGGCGTCCCGCGTGTGCCCCGCCTTGGGGACCACCAGCGGAAACTTGGCCACGTCGGCAACCGTCGCCGATTTCATCTTTCCCAGGGGATGCTGCGGCGGCGCGATCAGAATCAGCTCATCTCGATGGATGAGCACCACCGTCAGCCGCGGGTCCGTCACCGGAAGAGAGATGACGCCGAAGTCCACCGAGTTGTCGACGATCGATTCGAGAATCTTTCCGTAGTCGGCGCGCTTGATGTTCACCGACACATCGGGATACTGCTTCTTGAAGTCCGCGAAAACATACGGCAGGATGTGCAGGCAGGTCCCCTCGTTCGCCCCGACGATGATTTCGCCCCGCGGCACGCGCTCCATCTCGGCAATTGCCACCAGCATCGCCTTGCGGGCATCGAGAGTTTCCTCGACATATTTCTGGAATGCCTTGCCTGCGGCCGTGAGCGACACCTTCCCGCCCGATCGGTCGAACAGCTTCGCCCCGACGTCTTCCTCCAGCCCGCGAATCTGCGACGAAATCGCGGGCTGCGTCCGAAAACGCTTCTCCGCCGCCCGCGAGAACGATGCGTGCCGCGCCACTTCGAGAAAGGTTTCGAGCTGGTCAAAATCCATAGAAAGCGCTCAGCCGGCAGCTATCAGACAAGGCAGTTCATCCCAGACATCCAGCAGGCCGACGGGTTAGCGGAAAGCTGAGCGCCGATAGCTGACAGCTTCAGTATAAAGTCGCGTTATCCCCGCCATAAAAACAATCGAATTGCCAGCACTCGCGACTGCCTTTAAACTCTCCCGGTCCTGCACAACGCGACCGATTGTAGCAGCCTGCCGGGTGCCCCATCCTTGCCGCGTTCTTGCTGGCAAGGGTGGGATATTGCAGGCCTCTCCGCAACCGCTCGCCCGATCTCCGCAGGGAAGTTACCTTGCAAGGAGTTCTGATGGCTGGCGCCAAGAAGGTTCTCGAGTTCGCCAAGCAGCGCGACGCGAAGATTCTCGACCTGCGCTTCACCGATATTCCCGGGCTGTGGCACCACGTTTCCTACCCCATCGGGCAGCTGACGGAATCGTCGTTTGAAGATGGCTTCGGCATCGACGGCTCGTCCATCCGCGCCTGGGCCGGAATCCATGAGAGCGACATGCTCTTGAAGCCCGACCCGAACTTCCACTTGCTCGATCCCTTCACCGAGGTGCCCACGCTGGTTCTGGTCTGCGATGTGGTCGATCCCGTGACCAAGCAGCGCTACGACCGCGATCCCCGCTACATCGCCCGCAAAGCCGAGCTCTATCTGACCTCAACCGGCATCGCCGACACCGCCTACTTCGGCGCCGAGGCCGAATTCTTCATCTTCGACAACGTGCGCTTCGATCAGCGCGAGCAGTACGGCTTCTACTACATCGACGCCGAGGAAGGTCGTTGGAATTCGGGCAGGGAAGTGAACAATCTCGGCTACCGTCCGCGCTACCGGGAAGGCTATTTTCCCGTCCCGCCCACCGACCATTATCAGGACCTGCGCTCCGAAATGGTGCTCACCATGCAGAGTTGCGGCATCGACGTGGAATGTCATCACCACGAAGTCGCTTCAGGGGGGCAGACCGAGATCGACCTGAAGTTCGACTCTCTGGTGCGCTCCGCCGACAAGATGCTGCTCTATAAGTACATTGTGAAGAATGTCGCCAACCGCCAGGGCAAAACCGTCACGTTCATGCCCAAGCCCATCTTTGGCGATAACGGCAGCGGCATGCACACGCACCAGTCGCTGTGGAAGGGCGATGCTCCCTTGTTTGCCGGCGACGGGTACGCCGGCATGTCGCAGCTGGCCCTCTGGTACGTCGGCGGACTGATCAAGCACGGCCCCGCGCTTTCGGCAATCATCGCGCCCACGACAAATTCCTACAAACGCCTCGTGCCCGGCTTTGAGGCCCCCGTAAATCTGGCGTACTCGCGGCGCAATCGCTCGGCTGCCTGCCGCATTCCCATGTATTCCGTCGCTCCCAAGGCCAAGCGCGTGGAGTTCCGTCCTCCAGACCCGAGTTGCAATCCCTATATGGCGTTTGCGGCCATGTTGATGGCGGGCCTCGACGGCATCGAAAACAAGATGGATCCCGGCCAGCCGCTCGACAAAGATATCTACGAACTCGACCCCGAACAGCTGTCGAACATTCCGTCGATGCCCGGTTCGCTGGAAGACGCGCTCGACGCCCTGGAACACGACCACGCATTCCTGCTCAAGGGCGATGTGTTTACCGAAGAGTTATTGCGGACCTACGTCGATTACAAGCGCTCGAAAGAAGTAGACGCCATCCGCCAGCGCCCGCACCCTTATGAATTCGCGTTGTACTACGACATCTGAGAGTACAAAGCGACTATGAATCGAGATGTTTCCGAACTGCTGGAAAAGGCTCTCTCGCTTCCGCCCGAAGCTCGGGCTGCGCTCGCCGGGTCGCTCCTCGAAAGTCCCGACGACCACGTTGACGCGACGGCAGAAGAGGAATGGAATCGGGAAATTGCACTGCGGATTCAGGAACTGGATTCCGGCAAAGTGAAACCAATGCCTTGGGCAGAAGCACGCCGTCAGCTCTCCGCCATCCTCAATGGCCGTTAAGCCGCCGCAGATTCATCCCGCAGCCTTAGAAGAGCTAATATCCCTTTGACCTGGTACCTAGAGCGGAGTGAAACCGCAGCTCTAAAATTTGTGGCTGAAGTGGATCGAGCACTGGAACTGGTCGTCCAATCGCCCGACCGTTGGCCCAGTAGCGAGCACGCCACCAGGAAATTCGTGCTGAGGCGCTTTCCGTTTGCTTTGCTCTATCGGGAAAAGGAAACCGTCATAGAACTTCTTGCCGTTGCCCATGGGCACAGACGACCATCGCATTGGAAAGAGCGGCTCTAAAGCGTTCCTCAACCGCCCGGCGCACTCACTTCCCCATTTTCCCCACGTAAATTCCTGCCGATGCTAACTACTTCAATTGCTTCTCAATCGCCGTCGTCACTTCCTTCGAATCCGGCGTCACGGCTGGCTCGAACCGCTGCACTACCTTCCCGTCGCGATCCACCAGAAACTTCGTGAAGTTCCACTTGATGTCTCCCGCGATGCCCGCGCCCGTCTCCTTCGTGAGATACGCATACAGCGGTGCCTGCTCCGCGCCCTTCACGGAAATCTTCGAGTACATCGGGAACGTCACGCTGTACTTGCGCGTGCAGAAGGTCTTGATCTCCTCGTTCGTGCCCGGTTCCTGCGCCCCAAAATTGTTGGCCGGGAAGCCGAGAATGACGAATCCCTGATCTTTGTACTTTTCGTAAATGGCTTCCAGCGCGCTATATTGCGGAGTGTAACCGCACTGGCTGGCCACGTTCACCAGCAGGACAACCTTGCCCTTGTACTCGGCCAGCGGCGCCGGCTTGCCGTCGATGGAGTTGAGCGTGAAGGTGTAGACACCTGAGCCTGCAAACAGTGATGTGGCCATAATCAGCAATACTCCGAGCGTAAGATAGATTCCCAGGTTACCCAGCTTTGCCGGCCGACTGGAGGACGATGGTCTCATTTCACACTCCTGTAGTGAGGTGAATTTCTACAGCGTGACAGGTGATTCCCAACGATGAGATTGAAGATACGGGTGAAAAGATGCAAAACGCAATGGAAGAAATGTAAATTCTGTGTCTTACCGCGGGTCGTTCGGAGACTAGACGGCCGTTCGGACGGAGCTTTCCTTCACCATCCGCTCCAGCAACCGCATCCGCTTGTGAGGGAGCGCGGTATCAGCCATTTGCGGCCGCACCACTTCACAGCTGCTGACCGAGAGAAATGCATCTCCCATGTTGTCCAAGGCCGAGGCGGAGCGCCCCAGCACCATCAATAGGTATTTCTGGGCGATTGGCCGGTCGGCCGGGTGGATCAGGGCCCACCACCGACGGACCGACTCCTGCACCTCGGACTCGCTCTTTTCACCCACCACCAGGGAATCGATTAACCGGTAAACCTTGCTCTTAATCGCTTGGTACGACACCGAAATCTCTTGGGGCATAGGGGTCCTGTTTATTGCTGTACCCCACCCTCGTGCAATCCGCCCACCAAACCCGTAGACCCCTGTTTTGGCGTGGTTTACGGCGATTCCCACTAACATGAACGTACTATGAATGGAATAAATCTGGTATGGGATATGAATTCTGGAAGGAGGCTGCCTTCGGGCCGGGCTCTCGGGGGGCGAGTGATCGTTCCGCCAGGGGTGCCGTTTTCGGCTTTGGCTTAATTCACGAAATTCGCTGAGGGACGATCTGGGGGCAACGCTTCCAAACATTCCGACGAAACCCAGATGAATTTTCGCGGCCAAGTGGCCGCTCGGAACCGTATTGGCTCGGGCCGCCGACGGCAATGATCGAACTCGACTCACCGCAGTTCGCGCAGGTCAACGCCTTTTCCGTCGAGATAAGCGCCGCACCGCAGAAACACCGAAAACGGTACTCGACAACCACATCCGACGCTATCGCAGGGCTCATTTCTGAGGGCTCCCGCTTGCACTCCTGACTGCCTAGCATACGCCTTCATGCCGCAAGCTCAAGCCCATTAGCTAAGGCGGCTAAGGCGGGTTTACACGCCGAGACTCATCAAAACTCTGCAGGTTTTGCGTCGTGTTTCTGCTTTCGACTGGCAGCGCCGTGCGGTGTCAACTCGCTTGATACAATGTGGCGCTCTACTCAACCGGACTTTCCCCGACTCCTGGCTTCCAAACCTCGGACGCGGGCCGACAAACTCCGGCATCTCTCGTCAGGACCAAACTTTTGGAGGCGAAATGAAGCGATGGACGTGGCTGTTGGCGGTTCCAGTACTGATATCACTCGCAGGGGCTCAGGTCTCATCGTCCCTCAATTCGCAGACAAATGCTCCCCAGACCGAGAGTTCGCCAGGCACTTGGCATGACGCCGGTCCCGGCGACCGCATGTTTTTCCCCCACGACACATTCTGGGGCTGGGCGCAGGTCGACCTGGCGCCTCCACACAACGAGATCGATCCCAATCAATGCGCCGGCAATGCGGGCCAATACGGCGGCGTCAACGCGCCTTGCAGTTTGTTTGCGCGCTATATGATCTCGGGAATCCTCGAAGTGCGTCCCTTTGGCCGGACCCCGCTGCGCCGGTTCATGGTGTACGGAGCGCCGGCGTTTCTCTTCGGCAAGACCATCCCCAAAACTCTGTACACCTGGTCGCCGGATGCGATTGGCATCGAGCATTCCTGGGGCATCGGCATCTATCTCAACAAGGGATACGAATTCCGTCTGACGCAGCACTTCCTGTTCGACCGTCTGGGCGCGCGTGACACCTACCTCGGCGTAGCCGATCTGGGTACCAACGGGCCGTGGGGCCGCTTCATGACCGTGGGAGTCCGGAAGACCTTCGGCACCCGTCGCTGGTAGCTTGTTTGGTAGCGCCGGCGTCCCGCCGGCTGTCCCGAGGGCGTCTCGCCCTCGGAGCCGCAAACTGAGGATCGCCCGTGAGGCTCTATGCCGCAACTGGCATCACCGGCCGCATCAACCGCCGCACCAGCCAGATGATCAATGCCGCGAAAGCGCCGAATATCGCGAACGGCAGCCCGAAGATCAAAAGCAGCCAGCCCGTCCCGCTGAAATTGGTAACGTCGCCGCTCACCGTCGCCGTGGCATTGCGGCGAAGCTGCCCTCCGAACACGGTGACATCGCCCGCGACCTTCACTTCCTTGTCGAGGCGCACATCGCCGCCAAACGAAGTAGCATCACCGTCGATCTGCCCCTCATCTTCCACCACGATGCCTCCTCCGAAGGTGGTCACGTCGCTCGTGACATGTCCGCGCACTCGGACGCTGCAGCCAAAACACGTCACATCACCCACTTCTTCGCCGGGTCCGATGCTGATGCTGTGGCCGAACTGGGTGCGGTCGGGACCGTCGGCGAACGCGGCGCTGGAAACCACAGCCACGAAAACGAAGGATGCCAACAGTCGCAATACACGGCGAACGCTAAAGCTCATAAAACCCCCTAGCAAGTGCCAGACCTCTGAATTAGTAGGGAATTATGGCACAGCGAAGCAAGAATAGTCTGTTGTTTCCACGCTGGTTCTTTATAATTGGAGGTTTTCCAAGTCGCGGAGCAAAACTTTCATAGTGGAGGTTGTGCATGGCTGGCTCTTATAACGGTGTGGCTGTACCAGCGGACGGAAAGAAAATCGGTTATGCGAACGGCAAGTACGATGTTCCCGACAATCCGATCATCCCCTTCATCGAAGGAGATGGCACGGGCCGCGACATTTGGAAGGCTTCTCTGCGTGTATTCAATGCCGCGGTCGAGAAAGCCTACAAAGGCAAACGCCGCGTCGCCTGGTACGAAGTATTCGCCGGAGAAAAGGCCAAGGCCAAGTTCGATACTTGGCTGCCCGACGACTCCGTCGACGCCGTCCGCGAATTTCGCGTCGCCATCAAGGGCCCACTGACCACGCCAGTGGGCGGCGGCATCCGCTCCCTCAACGTCGCTCTCCGCCAGATCCTCGACCTCTACTGCTGCGTGCGTCCGGTGAAGTATTACAAAGGCGTGCCCTCGCCCGTAAAGCATCCCGAGCGTATGGATGTAGTCATCTTCCGCGAGAACACGGAAGACGTCTACGCCGGCGTCGAGTGGGAGCAGGGAACTCCCGACTGCGCTCGCCTCATCGAGTTCCTCAACAAAGACATGCTGAAAGGCGGCAAGAAGCAGATCCGCCTCGACTCCGGCATCGGCATCAAGCCCATCTCCGTGACGGGAACAAAGCGACTGGTGCGCATGGCGATTCAGCACGCAATTGAAAACGGCCTCAAATCCGTCACGCTCGTGCACAAGGGCAACATCCAGAAATTTACTGAGGGTGCATTCCGCCTGTGGGGATACGAAGTCGCCACCGAAGAATTCCGCGACAAGGTCATCACCGAGCGCGAAAGTTGGATTATCGGCAACAAAGACAAGGATCCCAACCTGACCGTCGCGCAGAATGCCGAAGCGGTCGAACCCGGGATGGAGTTCGCTCCGCCGGCGTTTCGCCAGGCCGTCGAAAAAGAAGTCAAAGCAGTCCTCGACGCCATCTACAGCACGCACGGCAACGGCGCGTGGAAGAAGAAAGTCATGATCAACGACCGCATCGCCGACTCGATCTTCCAGCAAGTCGTGACTCGAGCCGATGAATACTCTGTGCTGGCCTGCCCGAATCTGAATGGCGACTACATCTCCGACGCCTGTGCCGCGCAGGTCGGCGGCCTCGGAATCGCTCCCGGCGCCAACATCGGCGACGGCTATGCCATTTTCGAGGCGACGCATGGCACCGCTCCCAAGTACGCCGACAAGGACGTCATCAATCCCGGCTCAGTGATCCTCTCCGGCGTCATGATGTTCCGTCACCTCGGCTGGAACGAAGCCGCCGACCTGATCGAGCAAAGCATGGAGCGCACCATCGAGCAGAAGAAGGTCACCTACGACTTCGAGCGCCTGATGCCAGGCTCCACGAAAGTGAAAACCAGCGATTTCGCCGGAGCCATGATCGAGAACATGAACGCGGGAGTGCTGGCGGAAACCAGGTAAGGCTTTAAACCACCGAGGACGTAGAGGACACAAAGAACATTCCGGGCTTCTTGGCTTGCTCTGTGAACCCTGTGTCCTCTGTGGTTAAGTTCTTAATTCTTTTCTTAACGAGGAAATCATGCGCAAAAAAGTAACCATCGTAGGCTCAGGCAACGTGGGCGCAACGGCAGCCCACTGGATCGCCTCCAAGGAACTCGCCGACGTCGTACTCATCGACATCATCGAAGGCGTCCCGCAGGGCAAAGGACTCGATCTCCTCGAAGCCATGCCCATCGAAAAGCGCGACTCCTACGTCAGCGGCACCAACGACTACAAGGACACCGCGAACTCCGACATCGTCGTCATCACCGCCGGCATCCCGCGCAAGCCCGGCATGAGCCGCGACGACTTGCTGAACACGAATTACAACATCATGAAAGCGGTAGTCGGCGAGGTGGTCAAGAATTCACCCAACTGCATCCTGATCATCGTGTCGAATCCTCTCGACGCCATGGCCCAAGCTGCCTACAAGCTCAGCGGATTTCCCCGCGAGCGCGTGATCGGCATGGCTGGCGTGCTCGACTCCGCCCGCTTCCGCGCCTTCATCGCCGACGAGCTGAAAGTCAGTGTCGAGAACGTAACCGCCTTCGTCCTCGGTGGACACGGCGACACCATGGTCCCGCTGCCGCGCTATTCCACGGTCGCCGGCATCCCCATCACCGAATTGATCGAAAAGACCAAGCTCGAAGCGCTGGTGCAGCGCACCCGCGACGGCGGCGCCGAAATCGTAAAGTATCTCAAGACCGGCTCCGCCTACTACGCCCCCTCAGCCGCAGCCACGGAGATGGTCGAAGCCATCCTCAAAGACAAAAAGAAAATCCTCCCCTGCGCCGCGTATCTGCAAGGCGAATACGGCATCAACGGCCTCTACGTCGGAGTTCCAGTAAAGCTGGGCGCAAAGGGAATCGAGCAGATCATCGAAATCAAGCTCACGGCAGAAGAGAAAACCGGCCTCGACAAGAGCGCGGCAGCCGTGAAGGAACTGGTCTCTGTGATTGGAGTGTAGCTCCTGTGTTTCGGCGCTTCATTCTTGGAATTAGGGTGGAAACTCCCATGTAATCTCAAAGACGCGAAAATTTAGCCGCTGCATCACTGGCCGATTGGAGTCGCCGTTGACAGCGGAGAGTTTCAGTTTGATCCCTTTGGGTGGCGTGTAATCGAGCCGCAGGACTACGAAACCATCGCCGTGAGGTTCCAGTTCTTCGAGCAAGCCGCCCTGCCATGACACGGGTTGGTCCGTGCCGAAGCCGCCCACGATAAGCGGGCCACCGTTCAGGCGCTCCAACTCGCTCAAATAAGTTCCCCACGAGATTCCATAGACAGCATGCCAGCGACTCGTTTTCCCCGAAATGGTCGCGGATCTGGGCTTGGTCTTCTTGTCCGGATCTTTCCACAGAATCTCGATCGAACGCTGTGCGTCCTTGGGGAAAAGAACAGTTCCGGGCGCCGCCTCCTCACCGTCGGCCACATCCGGCGGCTCGGATCCATGGTCGGAACCGGGAAAATCGTCGGAGACATCGTTGGCCCAACCGGCAGCTGGGACGACTGGGAAGCCTCCCGGTGAAACTGCTCCTCGATACTCACATCTGGCTCTGGAGCGCGCTCGATCCACAGCGCCTTACGCGCCGCCTACACAAGGCGCTGGTGGATCCTGCCAATGAATTATGGCTGTCTCCCGCGAGCGTGGGGGAATTGATCGTGCTGCTTCGCAAGGGACGTCTTACGCTACCGGACGACGTTGCAGCATGGGTCGCCAAGACCATGGCGGACTTGCAACTCACCGAAGCGCCGCTCACCGTCGAAGTGGCATCGCCATCGCGTCAATAAGCTTTCCACACGGGGATCCCGCCGATCACTTTCTCGCGGCTACGGCGAAGGTGTTCGCTCGGACGCTCGTAACCGCAGATGAGCACCTGTTGCACCTGCAGGAATTCATGCACTGTCGAATCGCTGAACGCTAAACTTTCTCGATCGTTACCTTCTTCAGCACTACATCCTTGTTCGGCCTGTTCTGGCGATTTTGGGGAACTCCAGTGATCTTCCCCGCGATGTCCTGCCCCTCCACAACCTCGCCGAAAATCGTGTGCTTGCCCGTCAGCCAGTCGGTCGGCACAGTAGTAATGAAAAACTGCGAGCCGTTGGTGTTAGGCCCAGAGTTCGCCATGGCCAGCTTGCCCGGCTTGTCGAATTTGTGCGGCGATCCCTTAGTCTCGTCCTCGAACTGGTAGCCCGGTCCGCCCATGCCTGTGCCCTGCGGATCTCCGCCCTGAATCATGAAGTCAGGAATCACGCGATGAAAAATCGTTCCATCGTACAGCCGGTCCTTCGACTTTTTGCGCGTCGAAGGATGCGTCCATTCCCGCTTGCCTTCCGCGAGTTCCACGAAGTTGGCAACGGTCTTAGGCGCGTCTTTTTCAAAAAGACGGCAAACGATCGTTCCTTCCGAGGTTTCAAAAATGGCGTAAGTACCCGCGGGACGGCTCATAGATAATGTTCTCCTTGGTTAACGGCTTCTGATTCTAGCAGGAGGCAGGAAAAACGCGACGCACCGGAATCTTACCCGCCACGGGATCGTAGTGCGCCTACCTGACATTGCCCGGCCGCAGTATTGTGTGAAGAATGCCTGCGCCTCGAACGCAAGCCGCTTGCGCGCTTCCGGCGTCCGGAAAGTAAGTACATCTTCCACCGTCACCTACTTGATCGGAACTCCTGCCTGTTTCAGCTTGTCGGCAAGTTCCTGAGCTTGCGCAATGGGCACGTCGGGATCCTGGGTGCCGTGAACGATCAGGAATGGAGAATCATCCTTCGAGACATGAAATGCCGGCGACGCGTCCTGCCAGGTTTTCGCCGCGTGCGCATAGATAGTCCCCGCCGAAAAAAGCCGCCAGAAAAGCATCGGCATCATGATTAGCAGTGAAATCGCTGGGCCCGCTCACATCGACCACCGCCTGCACCCGGCTGGAGTACTTGGCAAGTGCTGGATCGGGAATTGTCACGCGTATCCTCCATCCCCAGCAGGCCCGCCCACTGCGCTCCCGCAGAGTGCCCAAAGGCGCCGATAGGATCGGGATCGATCTGGTATTTTGCAGCGTTGGCCCGAATCCAGCGAACCGCACGCTGCACGTCGTCCAGTTGCGCTGGCCAAAGATCTTCCGTTCCGTGCAGCAAGCGGTAAACGACCGAGAACGCGACAAATCCGCTACGGGCAAGAAACATCCCCACGCCGCGCATGATCGATTTATCAAAGCTTGACCAGTCGCCGCCATCAATAAGCACGACCGCCGCGCGCAGATCGCAACAGTGGTCGCCCGGATCGTAAATATCCAACGCCAGCGGAGAACCACCCGCCGTGCCGTAGGCAACATCCTGCTGCACGGAAATCGCCGGATTTCTTGGAGAACTCGCAGGCGATTGGGAAGTTGTTTGCGCAGGGGCGCTCTGCGGCGCTTGCCCCTGCATCCCCAATACCGTTCCGAGCACGGCAGCGAACAGCAAAGTGCTCTTGGTCATGACGCAAAGCATTTTAGGTCATGGCTCCGTGCACGAATGACTCGAACGCTAATTTGAACTCGGAGGCGTCACCGGCTTGGCAGCCGCAGGCTTCTTCACCGCGGTTCCCGCTTCCGGAGCCGGGCCCGTGCTGCGCACAATGCTGATATGAATAATCTTCACCGGCCGAAAGGGTTTATCATTCGAGGGATCTCTGGTCATGTGCGCGATCACCTTCACCAGGGCCACGGTGGCTTCGTCGCATTGCCCAAAAATCGTGTAGCCGCCGTTCAGGTGCGGCGTCGCCACCTCCGTAATGAAAAACTGCGAGCCGTTGGTGCCCGGCCCAGCGTTGGCGTAGGCCAGCCGACCCGGTTGGTCAAACAGTAGATCAGGCGAGGTCTCATTCTTAAACTTGTAGCCGGGATCGCCGGAGCCATTACCCGCCGGATCGCCGCCCTGAATCATAAAGTCGGGGATCACGCGATGAAAGATCGTCCCGTCATATAGCGGCACACCGTGCTTGGTGGCCCCGCTGACCGGATTCTTCCAGTCCTTGGTCCCGCTCGCCAGACCAATAAAATTCTCCACGCCAATCGGCGCCTTGTCAGGAAACAGCGTGCAAGTCATCTTGCCCGCGGTGGTATTAATGATGGCCGTCGGCTTCGTCGCCGTATGCACCACCGGCTTAGCTGCTCCACTCGGTTTCGCGGCACCACCAGCCGCAGCGGGCGCGGCCTGAGTCCCAGAACTCGCCTGTCCCCATGCAGCCAAAGTCGCCACCGTCATCATCACCAAAATCGCGTACGTCTTACGCATAAGTGCTCCTTGCTCGTCTGGAGAGATTGCCATTCGAAGCCGCGCAACGTTGCATTGTACGACAGCCGCGGCCGCCGTTTCCTCACAATGAAGGAGAGGGTACCGTACCAGTCAGCCTATTTTGCAGCAGTTGCCGCCTGGGCCTGCATGTCGTGGCTCACGCCTTCGACCTCCCGAAACACGCGCATCAGGTTCCCGCCCAGAATTTTCTTGATGTCGTCTGCACTATATCCGCGGAGCAGCAGTGCCTGCGTAATCTTCGGCAAATCGGCCGCCGAATCGATCCCCTGCGGCGTCGCCCCACTCACACCGTCGAAGTCCGAGCCCAGCCCCACATGATCAATGCCCGCAACCTTCGCGATGTGATCGATGTGGTCGATCAGCGACTTCAGCGGTGGGCGTGGAATCTTCGCCGTCCACTCGCGCTCAATGCGGTCGATGTCCACATAATTAACCGGCTTGCCTTCGGCTTTCAGTTGATCAACATATTTCTGGATGGCCTCGGCCTGATCTTTCGCCTGGGCCAACATCGCCTTGCGAAAATCCGCGTCGTCAAAGCCGCTGAAGAAATTGACTTGCACCACGCCATCGTTCTTGGCCACCGCCCGCAGCATCTCGTCGGTCATATTGCGCGGAGCATCCACCAGCGCCCGCGCCGACGAGTGCGACGCAATCACCGGAGCTTTGCTCGTCGCGATCGCGTCCCAGAACGTCTTATCGGCCACGTGCGAAATGTCAACCATCATCCCCAGCCGGTTCATCTCCAGCACCACCTGCCTGCCGAAATCCGTCAGCCCGTTGTGGTGCTGCACTTTCGGATCGTCAATGTCCCCGGAAGAGTCCGCCCACTCGTTTGTGTTCGACCAGGAGAGCGTCATATAGCGCACGCCCAGCCGGTAGTAGTCGCGCAGCAAATGAATGTCATTCTCGATCGAGTGTCCGCCCTCAATCCCCATCAGTGCGGCGAGTTTGTGCTCCTTGTGCGCGCGCTCGATGTCATTCGGCGAGAACGCCATCATCATCTGGTCGGGATGCCGCGCCGCCTGCTCATACAGCGAATCGATCAGATCAAACGTATGCCGGGCGAAATGCCCCTGGTTGGTGTCCGGATCCACCCAGATGGAAAAGAATTCCGCCCCCAGATTTCCCCGCCGCGCCTTGTCGAGGCTGAGATGGCCAACATCCTTGGGATCGGTTGATCCGATATCAAAGCCTTCGTCCAAAAACCGCTGCGGAGTGTCCGCGTGCGTGTCCACGACCAGCGCAGAATCGTGAAGTTTCTGAGCCCGCGCGCTGACCACCACGTCGGACGCGGGCGCTGCCTTTTCCGGCGCTTGGGCCGCAGCTAAGGAAAAAGCACACACAACCAGCAGGCAGCATACAAAGCGACAAAAGGAAGTCATAGTTTTTGCGATGAAATCGTTGCGCAAGGGAACGATTGTATAGCCAATTTGCAAGATGAACCAAATTCAACGATGCAGAAATCCAAATACAGAGTGAAACGGGGCTCACGCTTCGTGCACTATCCAACGAGGTGAAGAAATGTGTGCCGGAGTAAAACCATCCCGCGTGTCGGTCTCCGTCCGCAGAAACAGCTGGCGATCACAAATACGGCCCCTGCTCCTTTGGGTGCTGTTCGCAACTGGCCTGGTGATCGAAAGCCTCGCGCCCCGTCTCAAGATTGAACATCGCGCATTCGTCATGCCACTCACCCTTACCGCCTCGTCTGCACCAATTCGCCCGGACGCAATCGTGGATCGTGAACGCAAAATGCAGGCTGCAGCCAGCCTGCTGATCCTCGGAAGTTCGGTTGGGCTTGCCCTTGTCTATCAGCGGAAGATTATGGCCGCGCTGATGCCGAACAAGTTCTTTCATCCGCCGAGCCTTTAGTTAGGGCTCTTCCACCGAAACCAGACGCTGGCGTTCAACCAGACGCCATCGTCGTCATTTGCCTGGAACTCTGTTTCCAGAACGATTCGAGGAGGACATCCTATGTCGAGAACAGCTGTATCCCGGTTCGGCACGCTGCTGGCAGTTGCAATCGTGGCCTTCACCACTTTTGCGGTGACCCTACACGCCGCCCAAACTATCACTACGCCCAATGAAGCGGTCGTCAACTACAACCTTGTCGGTGGAGCAAGCAGCTCCGCTGTTACCCCAGTCAGTAACGAGCCAGTGCTGGTTCAGGGCGTCCAAACTGCGGTGGGCTATCGCGGAGTGGGTCACGTCAGCATGTTGCGTGTTCCGTCAAGCTTCCTGGAGTGGACTGGGATCGAGTCACCGGCTTCTGCCGCGATCACCTCAGGTTACAGCGGAACCAAAGGAACGCACATCGTGTACCTGGACTATAGTCACTTGGTGGATATCCAGGTGGACACCACGGACGCGTTCATCATTCACAACGGAAACACGGTGACCCAAACTGGAGTGGTCACGTTGATCTGGTAATCGGAGAAGAACTTTGCCGCGCGTCGCCGGGTCGGGGCGCGCGGAGTTTATTTTGGCCGTACAGCTCCTCGCCCTCTTACGTCCTCTTCGCCCGGACCGTTGGTTCTATTTTTCCGGAGACCTCTGGCAACTTTCAAAGAGGCGACCTGGGCCCTTCGCCATTACTAGCACAGAGCCCTTAGCGCCTCTTCGGTGCAACCTGCAATTGGGGCGTCGGTGTCGATGACGGTCTTGGGATGCGTAATCGCCTCGAAGCGCGACTTCACCTCGAGATACAGTTGGTAGTCGCGATTCCCCGCGACATGCGCCCCGCCCTCTGCATCGGCCGCAAGTCTACGCCGCGCGGTCGCGTCCGAACAAACGCACTCTAGAATGCGCCAAGGCTGCCCTAGGGAAGCGGCCGCAGAAATCACGTTTTCAATCTGATATCTCCGTGAGAACGGACGCCCATCCAGAAAGATCACCCGCCCCCGATCGCGCATCAGCAAGTATCCCGCTGTTTCCAGCATGACCCGCACGCAGAAGTCGTCCTGCCGCGAAGAGTATTCGATTTCCTCGGGCAGAAAAATCGCATGCCGAATCTCATCCTTGCTCAACACGCGCCCCGACGTGCGCTCAGCCAACGCGCGCGCCAGCGTGCTCTTCCCGGTCCCAGGAAGCCCAGCCATCAAAACAATCATAAGAACGTGTGGAACGGACACTCCTGTCCGTCGCTCGGAAGAAGAATCTTAAAGGAGTTACCGCGGAAGGAGCACGTGAAGGGTTGAAACCTCGAAACCCGAAAGTCGAGAACTTTGAAACCTGTCCTACTTCGTCCCGCTGCCGAGCGCAACCTGTGTCTCCAGCTTGTCGCGGTCGGGATGCTCCACCGGAACAATATCCTGGGTCTCGCGCCAATCGGAGTAGAGCCCGCTCACCATAATATGGAACACCCACTGATGGCGCTCTTCTTCCGGTTCCACCAGGCCAAGCGCCTTCATATAGAACAGATAGTGTTCCATCCAGCGAATCTCGTCCTTGCTCATGCCCCGGCGTTGCAGGTCGACAGTCACGCCCGCCAGATGGGAAGATGCCGTATCCCCGTCGGCCGGAGCCGCATTGCGGTTGTGTCGCCGCAGCTTCTTCTGCACCATGACCGTCCGCACGGCGGAGTTCACCTGAATCTGCTGATGGAAGCGGTTGTAATAGGCCTGGCTCAGGTCGTTGACAAAATCCAGGGTCCACGGACGGCAATATCGTCGCGAAGGATCCAGCCGCGGATCGAAGCGCAACGTCTCCCCCGCGCGAATCTCCAGCAGGGAACCGTCGGCCTTCAAAGCCTCCAGTTCGGTCTCGTTCTGAATGCGCGGCAGTTCGAGTCGGTTGATCTCAGCGTTCTGGATCAGCAGCGATTCGTGCGACGGCCGAAACATCGGATTCCATCGCAGCCACCGGAAATGCTTGTGGTGCACGTTCGCGCGGCGCATGGCAAACGCGCTGCCCGACATCCCCCCGCACACCATCCCCAGCAGGACAACCGCCGCGAATTGGAATCGAACGCAGTTTCTCAAGAGGTCCCGTATGAGGCAGGCACTGCCCGCCAATTGCGCCCTCACGAACCATTCTGGTGAGTAGCGGCCATTCTAAGCCATGCTGTCAAGTGGTCCAACCCAAGACTCTGTTAAACCGTTACTTGCGTACCCAAAGCACCACTTCCCGGTGGTTACTTAGCTTCCACGAAGGAAGATGCCCAACCGTTCTATCGGCAAATGAGGGGCCATTCTTGAGCACACGCTGCCGCCAGCTATGTGCCTGGCTAGACACGACTTGACGCGTTTAGATGATGCTCAGGGAACTAAGGTTGGGCGCTTTTCCTGCACATTGACAAAAATCAGCGCCGCAAAAGGTCACCCAGCGCCTGCTTCATCACCTGCCCGCTCACCTCGGAGATGGATTTGGTCAGCGGAATATCCTTGGGACAAACCTCAACGCAGTTCTGCGCGTAGCCGCATTCCTGTATGCCGCCATCGCCCATCAGGGCCGCCAGCCGCTCCCGCGCCAGCGCCTTGCCCGTGGGATGCGTATTGAACAGCCGTACCTGCGCGATCGTCGCCGCGCCCACGAAGCCCGTGTCTTCATTGAACTGCGGACACGCCTCCATGCAGCAGCAACAGGAAATGCATCGCGAAATGGGATACGCGGCTTCTTGCTCCTCCGCCGACATGCGCGGCCCGGCGCCCAGGTCGTACGTGCCGTCGATCGGCACCCAGGCCTTCACGGCCTTCAGATTCTCAAAGATCACGCTGCGATCGACCGCCAAATCGCGCACCACCGGGAACTTGGAAAACGGCTCCAGCCGGATCGGCTGCTCCAGATTGTCAATCAGCGCCGAGCAGGCCATCCGCGCCTTCCCGTTGATCAGCATGGCGCACGACCCGCACACTTCCTCGAGACAATTCGAGTCATAAGTGATGGGCGTGGTCGCCTTGCCGTCGCGAGTGGACGGTTCGGCCGCAATGTCCATCAGCGCCGAAATCACGTTCATGTTCGGCCGGTAGGGAACTGAGAACTCCTCCCAATAGGCCTTGGAAGTAGGAGTGTTCTGCCGCCTGATCTTGATGATGACGGATTTATCAGCCATTAGCTCTTAGCCTTTAGCATTCTTTGTCATCCTGAGCGAAGCGAAGGATCTATGCACTCTGCTGCCGCCAACAAACAGCATGGGTCCTTCGCTTCGCTCAGGATGACAACGCGAATAGATGTTTCAGTACTTCCTCGGCCGCGGCGGAATCAGCGACGTATCCACCGGCTCAAACTCAAACTTCGGCTCATCCGCATCTGGCGCGAAATACGCCTTCGTCGTCTTCAGCCAGTTCTTGTCGTCGCGCTCGGGGAAGTCCGGCTTGTAGTGCGCCCCGCGGGATTCATCCCGCATCCCCGCACCCTGCGCAATCACCCGCGCCAGCTGCAGCATGTTATAAAGCTGCCGCGCAAATACCACCGTCGTATTCGCCCACTGCGTGCGATCGCTCAGATTGATCTTGCCGTAGCGCTCCAGCATCTCCACCAGCTTGACGTCGGTCTGCTGCAAAGCCTTGTTGTAGCGGATGACCGTGCAATCCTTGGTCATCAACTCGCCCAGTTCGCGCCACAACTTGAAAGGATTCTCCGCCCCGTCCGCCTTCATCAGGTGGCCGTTGATGTCTTCCTGCCGCTTCTGCTCCGCCGCAAAGCATCCATTCCCGTCCGACGTGGCCTGCAAGCCCCGTGCATACTTCACCGCATTCGGCCCGGCGATCCCTCCGCCATAAATGCATGACATCAGCGAATTCGCTCCCAGCCGGTTGGCCCCGTGATATTGGTATTCGCACTCACCCGCCGCGTAAATCCCGGCGATGTTGGTCGCCTGTTTGAAGTCCACCCACAGCCCGCCCATCGTGTAATGCATGCCGGGGAAAATCTTCATCGGCGTGTCCCGCGGATCATCCCCCACAAACTTCTCGTAAATCTCGAGAATCCCTTCCAGTTTGCGGTCGAGAATCTTGCGGTCGATATGCGTCAGGTCGAGGTACACCATCGGCTTGCCGTCAATCCCCAGGTTGTACTCGTACACCACCTTGAAGATCGCCCGGGTCGCCACGTCGCGCGGCACCAGGTTCCCGTACTTCGGATACCACTCTTCCAAAAAGTACCAGCGCTCGTTCTGAGGAATCGATTTCGGATCGCGATTGTCGCCCGGCTTCTTCGGCACCCACACGCGCCCGCCCTCGCCGCGTGCCGACTCCGACATCAGCCGCAGTTTGTCTTCGCCCGGGATGCAGGTGGGATGCACCTGAATGAATTCGCCGTTGGCGTAATAGCACCCCTGTTGATAGAGCGCCGACTGCGCTGATCCCGTGCACACCACAGAATTCGTCGATTTCCCAAAGATCGCGCCATTCCCGCCGGTGCAAATGATGATCGCGTCCGCAGGGAACGTCCGCACTTCCATCGAACGCAAGTCCATGGCGCAGATGCCGCGGCATACGCGGTTTCCATCGAGCACCGCCGACAGAAATTCCCAGTGCTCGAACTTCTTCACCTTGCCTTCCGATTCGTACCGCCGCACCTGCTCATCCAGCGCGTACAGCAGTTGCTGTCCGGTCGTCGCGCCGGCGAATGCAGTGCGATTGAACAAGGTCCCGCCGAACCGCCGGAAATCAAGCAACCCCTCCGGTGTGCGGTTGAACGGCACGCCCATGCGATCGAGCAGGTCGATGATCCCTGGCGCCGCTTCGCACATGTCTTTCACCGGTGGCTGATTGGCCAGAAAATCGCCGCCGTAAATCGTGTCGTCAAAATGATTCCAGGTCGAATCGCCCTCGCCCTTCAGGTTCTTCGCCGCGTTAATTCCGCCCTGCGCGCACACCGAGTGCGACCGCTTCACCGGCACAATGGAGAACAGGTCGACGTTGGCGCCCATCTCCGCGATCTTGATCACCGCGGACAGTCCGGCGAGCCCGCCGCCTACAACAATAATTTTGGGAGTCGCCATCTTATTGCACCGGCCTTCCGTCGCTTGCGGTCTGCGCGCCCGCTTGATGACTGGAGTCAATCATTGTGCGGTTCTGGTCGTCGTTCGCCATCGGACGCGAGCGGAACGAATACAGACTCGCAAACCCCGCCGCGCACAGCACCAGGAACAGCGCCAGGCATACGCGCAACAGCCTCTTCTGCGCCTTATCTCCCGACACAATCCCCCACTTCGCCGAGAACAGCCAGATGCCATACGCGAAGTGCCACGAAGCCGCCACCAGTCCCGCCACGTAGAACAAGAACAGGCCGGTGTGCATCACCTCACCCTGCACCTTGCCGAACGACGCCATCGGATTGTCGTGCAGGTCGACCCCGGTAAACCGCATCGTGTAGGTGTGCCACAGGATGTAGACGAATGCGATCCCGCCCGTCCAGCGCTGGGCCGTGTACATCCAGTTCCCGCTCCACGGATAGGCGACCGCGTTTCCGTCTCCGCGGTACCAGATGTAGAAGCCGTAGAGCGCGTGGAACAGGATCGGCAGCCAGATCCCGAACAACTCCAGGAAAAACACCAGAGGCAGGTTCGCCAGAAAGCTCACCTGGCGCGCATACGCATCGGGCCCGGTGATGGCCGTCGAGTTCGAAACCAGAATATGTTCAAACAGGAATGCGCCCACCGGAACGATCCCCGAAAGGGAATGCAGCCGGCGCAACACAAACGAATATCCCTGACCAGCGCGCAACGGAGCCACTCCATGCGCGACCACTTTCGGTACCCCGGGAGCAGTAGAACTGGCTGACGCCACGAATCGCTCCTTATCAGTTCAGCTAGTGAGTCCAAGTATGAGAAAAGAACCTGACATTATCGTGTGCCGAGAGAAGTGAAGTCAAGGAAACGAGTGTGGGGCTAGTGTCCTAATTTGGCGCTCGACCTGTAGATGGCACAAGCATTGCGGTCTTGGGTGCATACGCATCATAGGCAACTTCGCCGAGGTCTACCCGCAAGAAACGTTCCTCCCGGCGCGCTCTTATGTAGAAGGCGAAGGTTAAAAAAACGGCCCCAAACAGCGCGAAAGAGGTTCCTTTCTCGATCGTGGTTGCGAACGCGGCAAAGATGAGGCCGAAATAAATCGGATGGCGCACGAGCCGATAAGGGCCTTTATCGACGACTTGGTGGCCAGCCTTTTTAGTTAGCCAGTCGGACCAGAGGCGCCCCAGGTAGATGCGCGCCCACCAGACAAACAAAAATCCGGCGGCTGTCAGTGCGACCAGGATCCATTTCAGAGCAGCGTTGAGGTGCCAAAACTGCACTTGCGCCCAGTAGGGTGGTCTGAGCATGGCGCAAACAAGAGAGTCGCGCTAGCCCAAAAGAGAATGCGGAAAACAGTTTCGGCGACAGTACCTCCGCCTTTTTCAGTGCGGTTGGACCAAAATGCCGCGACGCCCCAGGACACCAGCCAGGCAACCCAGAGCGCTAGTATATCGTCGATTCCGGCGTTATACGGTCCTGCCTCGAAGTCTGCTCCATCAATTTGCGAAGCGTCCCCAGCCTAGCAGAAACGCCCGGTGGCATATCAGGGGTAACTCGAAGGCTCCTGGCAGCCCTGGCTGGCAAATTAGGACACTACCAGTGTGGGGCGGACACTCCTGTCCGCCGCTTTTGACTTTGATTTCTAGTCGTTCTCACGAAGCCCCATCGCACCACTCCAGAAACTTCCGAAACGCCGCGCCCCGGTGGCTATACCGCGCCTTCTCTTCTGCGCTGAGCTCCGCGAACGTCTTCTGAATCTGCGGAAAATAGAATAGCGGATCATATCCGAAGCCGCCCGTGCCGCGCGCCGCATTGAGAATCACTCCCTCGGCCGTCCCTCGAAACGTTGCGAGAGTCTTCCCGTCGCTCGCCGCAGCCAGCACGCACACGAACCGTCCCGTCCGCTTCTCCGCCGGAACATGCCTCAACTCCCGCAGCACGCGCGCATTGTTGGCCTGGTCATCCGTATTCTCGTCGGCCAGGTGAGGCTGAACGTCGAGCAGATCGGGCGCCGCGTAGCGCGCCGAATGCACCCCCGGAGCCCCGTTCAGTGCATCGACTTCCAGCCCGGAGTCGTCCGCCACGACGATTTCTCCCGCCGCGTAGCGGCTGTATTCCTCCGCCTTCTTGCGCGCGTTCTCCTCAAACGTGAGCCCGTCCTCCACCACGGCAGGCAGGGAAGCGAAGCCCGAAATGCTCCCAATCTCAATCCCATGTGGCGCAGCCGCCCCCGCAAAGTCTCGCACCTTCCCCGGATTCGAAGTAGCAATCAGAATTCTTCGCATGATGTTGGCGGTAACCGTTGTGTTGTCATCCGGAGCGAAGCGAAGGACCTCTGCAACTTGCCGACGCTGCGAGCCCGCGACCTTCAGACGCCCGACCTAAACGGCCGAGGTCCGAGGGTCAGGTCCGAAGTCCGGCTGCGCGCAGCAGAATCCAACCCATCACAGCGATCGCGGTGATGAGAGACACCCACCCCCCCGCTGCCCGATCCCACGTCCGCACAAATCGAATCTCCACCCGATTCATCCCCGCCGAAACCGGAACCAGCATCTGCCCCGTCTCGGCCCGCGCGGTAGTCTCCACCACGCGCCCGTTCACTTCTGCCCGCCACGCTGGATAGCGAAACAGCCGCAGCGCCAACTGATCCGCCGCAGACATCTCCGCCGTAAACATGCGCAAGTCCGCGTCCCACTGGTACACATGAATCGCCGCATGTGCCGGCCCGTCCACGGTCACATTACGCGCATCTTTGTCGACGGCCGCAGGATCTGCCCCCACCGGCGTGTATTCTTCCACGCCTTCGTACCCCGCGCCGGTGGCCATGTTGTCCTGCATCTCACGAAGATCGTCGGCATTGTCCCACCACGGCGCCTGAACACGGTGCCAAGCTAATACGATCACCAGAATTGCAACCGCACAGACCGCCCCTCGCCACCACCACCGCCGCAACCCCACCGTCACCAACAAAGAAAAGATCATGCTCAAGCACAGCAGCCAGCGCCACGGAAACTGCATGAACTCCATCTTCGGTAAAACCTTCCACAGCACCGCCGTCACCGGAAACATCAGCACACTGCAGGCGGTCGCCCATCCCAGCAGCACATCCCAAAGTTCGCGCTGCGTTTCCCGCCACTGCCGCGCCGCCCACGCGGCCACAAATATCACCGCCATTTCCAACACCGCTACCCACGTAATGATGCGGTTAAACGCGTCATGATCGGCGTCGGTGGTATGGACAAACAAAAAGTTGTCTGCTGGACGCGATCCCTGCGACACCGCCTGCGCAATATCGATCCACCGCTGCTCGTAAATCGCCGGCAGCAAATAAAATGCCGCCAGGGCCGCTCCCAGCGCCACTGCGCCCGCTCCCACCACGAGCACGCGTAGCGATCGCCGCTGCCACGCGAAGAACACAATCAGCAACGCCAGCGAGTAGTGAATCATCACCCCCGCCGGAGCATTGGTCAGCCACGCGGCCGCCAGCACCAGGGCCAACCGAACAATCGCCCGCCGCCTTGCATTCTCATGCTCACGCTCGTCCCCATCCACAACCTTCAGCACGAACAGCAGCAACAGCGGTACCAGACAGCTCGCCAGCAATTCTGCGAACGCGCTGCGCCAATAAACAATCACCAGATGGTAAGGATTGACCGCATAAAGCACGGCCACAAAGATCGCGTCGCGCCGGTCCAACCATCGCCGCGCCAGCACGAACATCGCGACGCCCGCGGCCACCAGCACGATCCATATGTAAACGTAGGATGCAACCGTCCACGGAAAAATCGCGCTCAGTGCGGCGCCAAGAGTCCACGAAGCGGGTGGATAAAACACAAACCGCGGCTCGCCATACCCGAAGTGCGCGAGCGCAGCCCAGCGCGGATAAAGAATTCCATGCTTCCATTGCGCCAGCACTTCGAGCCACGAGTACAAGTGAAACTCCACATCGTGTCCCGAAGGCGTCCCCAGGAAGAAGAAGGGAATCTCCACGGCGAAGGCTGCGCCCGCGATCGCGAGCAACGGCGCCCACAGCAGTCCCGCGCCGGCCCGTTCCTTGAACAGCGATTCAGCCCTGCTGGTCGTTCCCAGACTCACTCCCCTTGCCGCGAAAATGGCAATGCGCCCGAACGGAAAAATCCAGTCTACTTTAACGGAGATTTAACTTGGCTGAAACCACTCCGCAACGCGCTTCGACTACCGTACTCGCATTGGGGTGGAACAAACAGACCACGAAGAGTTGAGGGACCCGCGCCAAAGACGGGGCCTGGGTTCCTCACTCTTTGTTAGCCCGCCACCGCCGAAGCCTCCCGCTCCCGCGCACTCTTCGCCCGCCGTTACCCTCGCCTGAAATCTCTCCTCCGAGCTCATCTGCCCATGACCTGCCGCGGGAGGCTTTTTTTTCGAAACGAGAACTGAAGCGAACGTAGACGTGCGAACGCCCGCACGCGGCGGGCGATCATGGATGAGAATTTAGGAATGGTGGAAAATCTAGACCGAGGTTTCTTCCGGACTGCGCTGATGCTGAAGTTCAGCCAGGAACTCGTCCTGTTGCAACGACGCGCCCCGACGCAGCAGCTCGAGTAGTGGATCCTCCCACTCGTCGCCGGCCTCTTCCGCCTTCTTGTCTTCCGGCTCAAACTGCTTGAGATCAGCCACCAGGGCTCGCGGAGAAATAATCAGTTCCAGCATCGTCGCGGGACAGTTGCGCAGGAATTCGATCAGGTTGCCCACCTGGGCGCGCTGTTCCGAAGTGCGGGAAGGGAACTCCACACCCATCCCATGCCCGGGGTGAGCCACTCGGACTACGGCTTCGGTATGAACTTCATGCTCCTGGGCTTTCAGGCAAAGGTCCACCAGAGCGCGCTCCGGGAAAGGTGCGTCGGTCTGAACGTAGCACCCGCCCAAACTCAGGTCGGTCAACTTACAGTGCGGCACGGTCTCGTCGGTATCCGAGCCGGCAGCGCTGGCCGCGCCTTGCAGCCATGTCTTCAGTTCAGCTTTTGCGCTCTCCGCAACATCCAGGAAGTGAACTCCCGTTTGCCCGTTGGAATTCGCCCAAGCCACTTGCCCATGGGCCTCGATCTCCGCTGCAGTCTCCGGCAGTTGGAAGCGGAACGCCAGCAACGATCCCGGAATCTGGGTCTCCGCCGTGAGTACTTCCATGCCGGTTTCCGAAAGATCCAGGAGAATTCCGTCCACCTTGCGTGTGTCTGCCAGCGTGATCTCCACCGGCGCCTGCACCGGAATCCGGACCGCCCGGCGCCGCTCCCGGCTCAACAGAGCCGCAGCCGCGCGCAGTCCGGCTTTCGCCACATCTTCGGAGATCGGTTTGTAGAGTACGAAGTGCGCCCCGCCGCTCAGAATGTCGCGCACCTTCGCGGTATCGGCAACCAGGGCAACGCTTAACGGGTTCGTGCCCATCTGCTGCGCCTGCCGCAGCACGCTCTCCGCTAGTTCAGAGTTGTCAAAGTCGACAATGAGCACGTCGAACTTCTGCTGCTGGATTCGGGCAATCGTGGTTTCTGGATCGCTGGAGCGGTCCATGGCAATGCCGAATGCGGGCAGAACTCTGCCCAGCACGTCGGACGCGGAATCGTCGGTCGAAACCAATAATGCCTGAAGTGTCATAAATACGCGTTCCCAGCTCGAGCCCGATTACGGCCAGCGAGGAGCTGTCGGCCGCGCTGCTTTGGAAGAAGCCGCGCTGCCCGAGCCTGCGCCAGCCTTCGCTGCCATCGAATCTCCCTGCAGGGTAGCGTCATCCACTTCCGCCAGCACGCCGTTGTCGTCATCATCGTTCTCAGCCAGCAACGGTGCTACTTCGCGCAGCTTTTCCGCTGCCTGCTGGAGCATCTCGATCTGTTTGCCTAGTTGGGCGTATTTCGCCTGCTTCTGCCGCAGGACCTCATGGATATCTTTCATACAACCCCCTGTTGGCAATTTAAGGAGGCTATGCCGGATGGGTCAACGGTAATCCCCTGGGTCAGATTACCGGGGTAATGGAGATACGATAGTGGCAGAATGCCCGGAAGGCATAAAAAAGCCCCGCCATGCCTGGCGGGGCTTTCGATTCAGGAGATTGGAGCCCGATTACGCCTTCAGCTTGCGGCGCAGTAACCCAGCTAGACCGACCAGGCCTGTGCCCAGAAGAGTCAGGCTGCCCGGTTCGGGAACCGCAATATTGGTGTCGCCACTCGAGATCGTCGTCGACCCGTTGAAGAAGCCCTTCCCGGTATTGATGGTCAGCTGGACGGTCGCGCCATTCATCGCGGTCGATCCGCCCATCCAAGTTCCGGAAATCGAACCCGTCAGAGTGTAATTGTGCGTCCCATTGGCGAGCGTAACCAGCGTCCAGGTCACTGGACCACTGAAGGTTCCGCTGAAAATCGCTCCATTTGGAATGCCATTCGTCCCGTTGCCTTCGACGTCGAACCATCCACCTCCGGCAAAGGTCCCACCCATCTGAAGACTTCCAGAGGCTAACGCACCAGTCCCGAAGCTGATACTGCCCAGGTCGTTGCCGGTCACCAAGCCCATTCCGTTCAGACCGTTCACCGCAATCAGAGCCGAGCTGCTCAAAGTGAGCCCCGCGCTGCTGCCGGCCAATGTGCCGCCGCTATTCGTGAAATCAACTGAGTTTTTGGCAAAGGCCGCCATCGGCAAAGCAAGGGCTAGTAGAACCATCAAGAATATGCGCTTCATAACGAACTCCTCCTGAATCTGACTGGGAAACCAAGGGACAAAGGCCCAGCAGCACATCTGCACTCATAGTGCCAAATCCGCAACACGATCAACGTATTGCAAACAAACACGTTATAAGGCCATTGTCTACTCTCGTCAATTGCCCATGTGCAAACGGATGCACACTTAAAACATCCTTTTGCCACTTACCCTTCGCTTCATGCGTAGACCGACCCACTCCAATCGCCACAATCCGCCTGCATTATCCCGTGAGCGATGGCAGCTTGGCTGCCGATCCCAGCAAGAAGATGGTTCCCACGACAATGCTGTAGGCCGACGTAACTAGCGTCAGCGCCCGTAGGGCATTCGGCCGTGCCAGGGTCGCGGAGAACAATCCCGCCGCCGAGGCGCACATCAGCGTATTCATCACGAGCAGCCCCACGATGAACATCAGCAGTCCCAACAGTCCCGCGCCCGTTCCACCCAAATTCGCCGCCATGAGAAAGAGCAAAATCTGCGTCGGTGTCTCAGCCCCCAGACCATGGATTACGCCCACCAGAAACGTCGAACTCGTCCCGTATCCATCCTTAAAGACCTGCGGAGCTTCCACCCGCGTCCCGCCAAAAATCCGGCTCAACCGCCAGTAGATCCACAACGCCCCGTTGATCAGCAGTGTGATTCTCGTTCGCGGTCGCGCGTGACTGTGCGTCGAAGGGCGAAAAAATGTCCCGAGCACATAAACTCCCAACACCAGCAGAGTGATTCCCACCAGTCGTTCCGCCCAGCGATCGCTGGCCGCCGGCAGCGCGATGCGGAACATCACCGCTGCTGAACCCAGCACGGCCACCGTCGTCGCGTGCCCCGCCACATACAGCAGGCCATAACGCATGGCGTCGCGCGCCTTAGACTGCACGCTGCTGATGGCGGTAATCGCCGCGATGTGATCGTAGTCCAGCCCGTGCCGGAATCCCAGTACCGCCGCCGAGAGCAGGGCCAGTCGTAAATTGACGGGATCAATCAAAGAAAAATTCCGCTTGCGGTGATTTCGCTAGCCAGCGCTTTCCGCTTCGCTGCGCTGGACTTGTAGGCTAGCACATTCCAGGCCCCGGCCTGGCGGTCGACAGCTAATCTTTCTTTGCGGACGCTGCCTTGGGCGCCTCCGCCGGACCGATCAGCTCTCGCAGTCGTCGCGACAGAATGGCAGCTAGAGAATGGTAGAAGCGCGAACCCAGATGGGGAAAGAGTTCAAACAACGACTGCAGTGTCGGCCGGTCCAGGTAGTAGGCCTCCACCTCATCTTTGGCGACCACATTCGCCGTGGCCGGCAGTTCGTCCAGAAAGGAAATCTCACCGCAGGCCTCGCCCGGATTGATCCCCAGCGCCGCCCCCTGCTTGGGAATCTGCACGACCGCCGTTCCCTTGAGCAGCAGGTACACCCCGTATGTGCGTTTGCCTTTCGCTACGATGGCCTCACCCGCCTTGAACTGCTTGCGAACCGCTTTATCCACGATCAGGGCCCAGTCATTGGGCGTCAGATACACCAATCCGTTCCTGGCGGTCGACAATACCGTCACATCTTGCTGCGAGCTTGCTTTCGACATGGCGCGCTAACCTGATATTCCGGAGAGACCCTCCGGTCGCGATTTGACAAAACAGATTTGAATCAGCAATTGACAGAGACAACAGGGCTGAAACGAGATTAGCAGAAACTCGTTCCCACGGCACGAGCCCGTATCCGACAAGTCACGAAGCTATGCACCGGCTGTGCGAGGAAGAGAATGAAGACACAGAAGAGGAATATGGTGCGCCCTGAGAGATTCGAACTCCCGACCTACTGGTTCGTAGCCAGTCGCTCTATCCAACTGAGCTAAGGGCGCATATCTGATTTGCAGGAAGAACCGCCTGTTGATTATAGCGAAAATTTCTTTGCCTGAAAACGCCAACGTCGGTTTCTCTCTATCTTCCCGTAGGGCAACCCCCCTGGCCGCCTCCCGCCAAAAGAAACTGTTTTCAACACCTCCTCCTTGGCCCTCCCGTTGCCTCCCTCACCCGGCGTAATTCTTTCCCGGGGCTGCGCAATTCCTACCGAGGAGCAATCTTAATAAACGCTGATTCTGAATGATTTACGGATGGCATGCAGCTTGCAACAGGGAACGGCAGACGAAGTGGCGCGCAACGGGGTGCTTCAGAGAATAACTTCGGCCAGAGGTTTTCTGTGAGCACCCCTTGCTTTTTCTCCTAAGCGCCCAAAATTCAGCCTTCCCCCCAAATGCAAACCCACGGCTTCAAAGCCGTGGGTAGAGTTTGTTCCCTCAAAGCGTACCGGAGCCCTTTCAGTTGTTCCCTCAGTGTCCTCCGTGGTTAAAGCTCTTTTTGCCGAATGCTGAACTGTATGCTTCTACCAGCCCTCAGGCCAAAGCTACCGGCTCCCGCACATCCACCCCCGCATTCCGCAATAGCTTCGCCACCGCATCCTGCTTCAGACGCGACGCATCGAACTCCACCCGCACCGTGTGTTCCTTGGCGTTGAACTGCACCTGCCGGATGCCATACACCTCTCGCATCGTGTCAATCGCCCGCAGTTCGTTCTCCCCGGGGATCGCTCCGTAGTTGAAAACCACTTCCAGATAAGTCATGCGTTCAAGTCCTTCGATACGACGAATTGGAACTCCCGGCCAGTCCTGCCGGATGAATCCAATATAGATCATCGCCCTTCAAACGACACAGCTTCCTCGATCCGCACCTGCGAATATCAGATTGCTTGGTCATGAGCCATCGAGCGATCCCAACGTTCGCCTGTGCAGCTATTGCAACCACCGCCAGCCACTACAATCTGCATTCGTCGAAGATCACATCACCAAAAGCAAGCTACACATTTAACATCTCACACGGTCGTATGGTCCACCTGCACCGTTGGCCACGGGAGCACATCTAAAGCAGGGAAGCATGGCATGAAGTCGCTGAGCAATTCACTAGGACTGAATTTCACCGAAGCGATGTCGCAAGAACCGGCTGGCCGAGCAGCGGCGACATATGTTAGCCCAAGGACGTAAGTCCTGGGTACGCAGCCGGCAGGGTAACCGAGTCCCGTAGGGACGGCACCCCGCTGTCGAGCACAAAATGTCACCAATGAACGACTCTAATCCAAACCCGTCCCTCGAGCGCGATCCCGTCTGCGGAATGAACGTGAATCCCGCCACCGCCGCGCACGTCCACGAGCATGCCGGAAAAAAATACTACTTCTGCTGCGCCGGTTGCGTGCAAAAGTTCAAAGCAAATCCTCAGACCTACCTGAACAAGCCCGCCTCTTCAGGCCTGGTCACGCTCGGAATGCCCGCCGCGAAACCGGCTCACGCTCCGCTGACGCAACTGCAGCCCGCGCACAAACTCGCGCCAACCGCAGTCGCCCCCGCCGCAGTCCCAGCTTACGTTTGCCCCATGTGCCCCGAAGTCCGCGAGACCAAGCCCGGAGCCTGTCCTTCCTGCGGCATGGCCCTCGAGCCCGACGTCCCCATCGCCTCCACCCGCACCGAATACACCTGCCCCATGCACCCCGAAATCGTGCGTCCCGCGCCGGGTTCGTGCCCCATCTGCGGCATGGCGCTCGAGCCGCGCACCGTGACCGCCGTCGAAGAGAATCCCGAACTCCGCGACATGACGCGCCGCTTCTGGGTCGGCCTCGGGTTGACCGCGCCCTTGCTCGCAACGGCGATGGGAAGCATGCTCTCGTCCAGCTTCAGAGTCACGGTGGACCTGAACTTCGGTGGTGTGCCGATCAATTTACCGTGGATCGAGTTTGTCCTCTCAACTCCCGTCGTCCTGTGGTGCGGCCTCCCGTTCTTCCAGCGCTTCTGGACGTCTCTGATCAACCGCAGCCCCAACATGTTCACGCTGATCGGCCTCGGCACGGGCGTCGCCTACATCTACAGCGTGGTCGCCACAATCGCACCGCAAATTTTCCCCGCGTCCCTCCGCGCCATGGGCGGATATCCCGACGTCTACTTCGAAGCCGCCGCCGCCATCACCACGCTGGTCCTGCTCGGCCAGGTCATGGAACTACGCGCCCGCAGCCGCACCAGCGCTGCCATCCGCGCGCTCCTCGATCTCAGTCCAAAAACCGCGCGCCTCCTCGCTGCAGATGGAACAGAAAAAGATATTCCTCTCGAACACGTGAAGCCCGGCGACCGCCTCCGCGTCCGTCCCGGAGAAAAAGTTCCCGTCGACGGCGTCGTCCTCGAAGGCCGCAGCTCCGTCGACGAGTCCATGATCACCGGCGAATCCATCCCGGTCGAAAAATCTCCCGACAGCAAAGTAATCGGCGCCACTATCAACGCCACCGGATCGTTCATCATGCGAGCCGAGCGCGTCGGCTCCGAAACCCTTCTGGCGCGCATTGTCCAGATGGTCGGCCAGGCCCAACGCAGCCGCGCCCCCATTCAGCGTCTCGCCGATCGCGTCGCCGCCTGGTTCGTTCCCGCAGTCGTCGCCGTAGCCGCCATCACGTTCACCGTCTGGTTCCTGTTCGGTCCTCAGCCGCACCTCGCGCACGCGCTGGTCAACGCCGTCGCGGTGCTAATCATCGCGTGTCCCTGCGCCCTCGGCCTCGCCACCCCCATGGCCATCATGGTCGGCACGGGCCGCGGCGCCCACGCCGGAGTCTTAATCAAGGACGCCGAAGCCCTCGAGACCCTCGAAAAAGTCGACACGTTAGTCGTCGACAAAACCGGCACGCTGACTGAAGGCAAGCCCAAGCTGGTTGGATTCTCGACGGGCGGTCCGTCGCCACAACCTCCATCCGATGCCCACGAACACCTTCGTCTTGCCGCCAGCTTGGAGCGCGCCAGTGAACATCCGTTAGGCGCAGCCATCGTCCAGGGGGCTCTCGACCGCAAGCTGCAACTGTCCCAGCCCACTGACTTCACATACTTCCCAGGGAAGGGAATTCAAGGCAAGGTCGATGGCCGGCAAGTCGCCGTCGGCAACGCCGCGTTGATGGTCGCGGCCGGAGCTCTCGCAAGCGCACAGGATTCCTTCCTGCACGCGACCGTGCCCGGCGGCACAGGCGTAGGCGTTGCGATCGACGGCCACTACGCGGGCACGCTCGTTCTAGCCGATCCCCTCAAACCATCCACTTCCGAAACCGTTCGCGCGCTTCGAACTCTCGGAATCCGCGTTGTCATGCTGACCGGCGATCAGCGCACCACGGCCGCGCAGATTGCTCAGGCGCTTGGTATCGATGAGTTTGAGGCGGGAGTTCTTCCCGAAGGCAAAGTGGAAATCATCCGCAAACTCCAGCAGCAGGGAAGAGTCGTCGCCATGGCCGGCGACGGCATCAACGACGCTCCCGCCCTCGCGCAAGCCGACGTCGGCATCGCCATGGGCACCGGCACCGACGTCGCCATGGAAAGCGGCGGCATCACGCTGGTCAAAGGCGACCTAACCGGAATTCTTCGCGCCCGCAAGCTGAGCCAGGCCACCATGCGCAACATCCGCCAGAATCTTCTCTTCGCCTTCATCTACAACGCCATCGGAGTCCCCATCGCCGCCGGCGTCTTCTACCCATTCTTCGGTATCCTGCTCAGCCCCATCTTCGCCGCCGCCGCCATGAGCTTCAGCTCCGTCAGCGTAATCACCAACGCCCTCCGCCTCCGCCACACCAAACTGTAAAAAAATAGGAAAGAACCGTGGGGGCCAGAACGGGATGTGTGGTAGGAAACGGACCGGGTGGGAGGAAGCAGACCGTGTGGGACGGACACTCCTGTCCGTCGCTTTTGCCCCTGATTCTGCAATCGCAGACCTTCTTATGCTGTATCGTTAAGGCAAAGACGACTGCAAAGCGGCGGCTTGGGGCCGATTAACAATGGCTAGATTCGAGAGATTCGAGTATTCCGTCACAACCACGGCTCCGCCCCAGCTGGCCTGGGAGGTCTTCTCCGACTGGAAGCTATGGCCGCAATTCTCTGAGGCGTACCGTGAGATCCGCTGGACCAAGGGCGAACCCTGGCAAGAGGGAAGCCGCCTTTCCATCAAGGCCTCCATGCCGGTCGGAGTCACTCTCGATCACGTGATCACGATGTGCATCCCGGGGGAAAAAGTCGCATGGATTGATCACGCCCTCGGCACGACCATGGAGCAATGGGTGTTCTTCAAACCTGTGCCAGGCGGCACACTCGTGCGCACCTGGGCGGAATTCACAGGAGTGATTCCCTTAATCGTTGGTCGGACAATGAAGGACGTGCTCCTCGAATTCACGCGAACCTTGTACAACCGCTACGCTAAGGAATGCGATCGCGTTGCTGGAGCCTCTTCGATGTCGATGCAAGATCGCAATGTCACTCGTTCAGTAAGCGATGAGTGACGTCCCCCCCGACTTCAGTCGGGTCGTAAGTACCACGCCCCGCAGGCTTTAGCCGCTGAGGGTCGCCTCGAACCGCAATCGCCCGAGACTCCGGAAGCCGAACAGCGGAAGCCGGAAGCCACCTCTACAGCTTCCCCAGAAAATCCGTAATTTCCGGCTCCGTCCAGTCCACCGCCCCAATAAACTTCCGCCGCATCACTCCATCGCGGTCAATGATGTATGTCTCCGGAAACTTCGCCGTCCCATACAGTGAATTGCTCTTCTGATCCGGATCCCGCACCGTCAGCAGGTTCACATTGTGATCCTTCAAAAACTGCCGGTACGCACCCTCGTCCACATCCACGCTCACCGCCAGCACGGTCACGCCCTTCGCCTTCATGCGCCGCTGCATCTCCACCAGCGAAGGCATTTCCTCAATGCAGGGCGGACACCACGTCGCCCAGAAATTCAGTACCACTACCTGCCCGCGATACTGGCTCAGCGTGACCTTGTTCTGCGCATCCTGTACCGTGAAATCCGGAGCGTTCGACCCAATCCGTGGCGGCCGCGACCCGCTATAACAAGCCGAAAGCGTTAGCAGTAGGAGGCCCGCGAGAGCAATGGATGGAAACTGAACCGTGCGTCGCACACAGCTATAATAATAGATTCGACCGATGCCCGCGATGGAAACCATCTCGCAGCGCCCCACCATCTCCGTCATCGTCCCCGCGCGCAACGAAGAAGCCAGCCTCGCCGATTGTCTCCACTCACTGGCCGCCCAGACCGGCGTGCCCTTCGAAATCATCGTCGTCGACGACCACTCCACCGACCGCACCCGCGAAATCGCCATGTCATTCCCCGCAGTACGCGTCATCGAAGCCGGCCCGCTGCCCGCAGGTTGGACTGGCAAAAACAACGCCGTAACCGCCGCAGCGAACGCGGCCCGTGGCGAATGGCTGCTGTTCACCGACGCCGACACCGTCCACTTGCCGGGATCTCTCGCAGTTGCCTTACGCGAAGCCCAGGAGAACGGCGCAGAATTGCTCTCGTATTCTCCGGAACAGATTGCTGTCACCTTTTGGGAAATGGCGACGCTGCCCGTCGTTTTTGCAGAACTGGCTCGCCAATACGCTCCGACAAAAGTGAGCGATCCGGCTTCTCCGATTGCCGCCGCCAACGGCCAATACATCCTGATCCGCCGCGACACCTATGAAGCCGTTGGTGGACATGCCGCCATCGCCGGCAACATTCTCGAAGATGTCGCCCTCGCCCGCGCCGTGAAGAGTTCCGGCCGGAAGATTCGCTTTCGCTACGCCGCCACCGCCGTCCGCACCCGCATGTACCGTAACTATCGCCAGCTCCGCGACGGCTGGACCAAGAACCTCGCCCTGCTGTTTCCAAACCCCGGCTGGCTCGCGGGAAAATCGCTGCTCTTGTGGGCCTTCCCCTGGGCGTTGTTGACGATTGCCGGTTTCGCGAGGCACTCGTGGTGGAACACATTCGCCGTCTTTGCTTTTCTTTGGCCCATGGCGCGGCTCAGACGTGCCAACTTCGATTGGGCCATGGAGCTTCTCGGCGCCCTGTTCGGCATGCCCATGTTCGCCTATCTGCTGCTACGCTCCAAGCAAGCGCACGCCAACCGCAGTGTCCCCTGGAAAGGCAGAACCTACGCTCCGGAAGTAACCGCACTCAGCAACCGTACAACCACGACTGCAGGACGACTCTCATGAAACTTGCCCTCACTCTGATTATGCCGACCATTCTCTTGCTGGAATTATCCAGCCCCGCCACTCCGCCCGGCATCCGCGGAGTGCACCCGTTTCCTGCGGTTACCTCGCAGGAATCCGAGGCCAGTGCTCTCTCCAGCCAGGTGATGATCGAACCCGGCGCGCGCGTTGGATCTCTCAAACTGGGCGACACGCGCGACCGAGCCCTCGAACTGTTTCCCAAGAAAGACGAAGATCAGGAGTGGAACAACAGTTGCGGCACCACCCTCGACTGGGTCGACTCGCAAAACCCCACCGGTCACGGCGACCTCTTCATTCGCCTCAACAAGAAAGGAAAAATCTTCCAGATCGAGTCCGCCACCACTCGCTTTCGTACCGCCGAAGGCATCACCACCTTCGATCACGCCGACAAAGTGGCGGAGAATTACAAAGACATGCGCGCCTACACTCTGTTGACCCCTCCAGTTCCGGCCCTCGGCGACCGCCCGCTGGTCTACTGGATCGACAAGAAAAATGGCATCGCCTTCGTCTTCGCTTATTATTCCCAAGAGCACAAGCGCTATATCTACAAAATCATCGTCTTTGAACCCAACAAAACTTTTTGTCCGGAGGAAGAAACCACGAGCTCTCCCAAGTGGCAGGCCATTCCTTCGTACGCTCTAGAACCGCCCGCAGAATTGGCTCCGAATCTGAATTAACCCTGTTCTTGCGGCACTGATTTTCTAGAGCTGTGTTGTTGTTCTTGACGTACTGGCAACTGCTTTCTTATGGTCTATCTCACACGCAAAGCCGAATTCTCCGCCTCGCACTATTACCACAATCCCGACCTCACGCCGGAAGAGAACCGCCGTATCTTCGGCAAATGCAACAATCCCAACGGACACGGCCACAACTACACCCTCGAAGTCACGGTGAAAGGCGAAGTCAATCCCCGCTCCGGCTTCGTCGTTGATCTCAAACAACTTAAAGAAATCATGCACCGCGAAGTCCTCGACGCCATGGACCATCGCTTCCTGAACAAAGAGGTCCCCGAATTCTTCACCCAGATTCCTACGACGGAGAATCTCGCCATCGCCGTCTGGCAGCGCCTGGAATCCAAACTCCAAACAGCAAGACTCCACCGAGTCCGCATCTACGAAACCCCCGACCTCTTCGTCGATTTCTACGGAGAGAAAGAATGAGGAATAATGAGGAATGAAGTGTGCTGCTCCAATCGCGAATTCAGCCCCGAAGGGGCGGCATATGTTAGCCGAGGACGTAAGTCCTGGGTAGGCTCGAAAAGGAGAACCAAGTCCCGTAGGGACGGCACAAGCGCCGCGACAAATTCAACGATGAAATACTGATTTCCATGAAAGCCCACCTCACCCGCCGCTACCGTTTCTCGTCCTCGCACCGCCTCAACAGCCCCGACATGTCCGCCGAGGAAAACGCCAGCACCTACGGCAAGTGCAACAACCCCCACGGACACGGCCACAACTACACCCTCGAAGTCACGGTCAGCGGCCCCGTCGATCCCGCCACCGGCATGGTCTGCAACCTGGTCGATCTCGACGGTTTCGTCGAAAAGGAAGTGCTTTCCCGCTACGATTTACAGAATTTGAATACGCTGAAAGAATTCGCCCAACTTGTGCCCACCACGGAAAATCTCTCGGTTGAGATCTTTGAAATATTGCAGCGTGGCTTCCAACGCGCGCATCTGGAAAGAGTAAGACTCGAAGAAACCATGATGAATTCCTTCGAGTACGCCGGCAGCGCCGAGCCAAGAAAATAAGGCCCTTTGGCAGTACACTTGAAAAGTGCGGGCAGCCGTAGCGTTCAGCCGCGAAGCGGCGCAAGATTGCAGCCCACGGCGCAAGCCGTGGGTAGAGCGTGAAAAAAGCAAGGCCCAGAGGGGCGAAAGAAAAGCTTCACCGCATTGACCAAAGGACTCCATGAAACCAGCCCCGATTGAACAAGCGAAAGAGCCCGCCACCCTCACCAGCGCCACCTACGAAGACCTGGTCCGCGAAATGCTCGTCCGCCTGGGCGAAGATCCCAACCGCGAGGGCCTCGCCGCCACCCCCGAACGCGTCCACAAAGCCATGAAGTTCCTCACCAAGGGATACCAGGAAGATCCTGAAGCCCTGCTCAAAGGCGCTCTCTTTACCGTGAATTACGACGAAATGGTCATCGTCAAGGACATCGAAGTCTTCAGCCTCTGCGAACACCACCTGCTCCCGTTCTTCGGCAAAGTGCACGTCGCCTACATCCCCAACGGACGCGTCATCGGCCTCAGCAAAATCCCGCGCCTCATCGAACTCTTCTCCCGCCGCCTGCAAATTCAAGAGCGCCTCACCACCCAGATCGCCGAGACGATCCAAAAAGTAATCGAGCCTCAGGGAGTTGGCGTCGTCATCGAAGCCCGCCATCTCTGCATGATGATGCGCGGCGTAGAAAAGCAACACTCCGCCGCCGTCACTTCCTCGATGCTAGGCTGCTTCCGCCAGGAAGAAGAAACGCGCTCCGAATTCCTCTCCCTAATCCACCAGCGCCCCAACGGCGTCTAAGTTGTTGAGTGCCGGGGTGTGAGAAGAACGGTGTGGGACGGACACCCCTGTCCGTCGCTTTTGACTTTCCTTTTGAGCTTCGACCCATGTGGCGCGGGCGCCCCATCCGCGCGCGCCGACAGCGAATCCCCAGATCTGGAAAATGGGTGCCCCATTTCTCGCGCGGCTCTTTGCGCGTGAAGTGGAAATTTTGATCCCACCGCACAAGAGAATCGGAAACTCCTGCGGTAATATGTCTCGACGACCCCAGTGACAAAACGCACCTCAAGCAGAAGTAAGAAATCCTCCCTCCGCCGTCAAGTCGCCCTCATCACCGGCGCCACCCGCGGCATCGGCCTAGCCCTAGCCCACGCCCTCGCCGCCGAATCCTGCAATCTGATCCTCGCCGCCCGCGACGAAAGAGCATTAACCCGCGTCACCAGGGAACTAGCCTCCACCAAAATAAAAGTTCTGGCTTACCCCTGCGACATCCGCGACCCGCACTCCGTCGACGCCCTCTTCCGCACCGCGCGCCACCAATTCAAGCGCCTCGACATCCTCATCAACAATGCCGGCATCGCGCACCCAAACTTGCCAATCGAAAAACTTCCATTGCCTATCTGGAAAGATGTCCTCGAAACCAACCTGACCGGCACGTTTCTAGTCACCCAGGCCGCGCTCGCCATCATGAAGCGCGGCGGCACCATCGTGAACAATCTCTCCATCGCCGCCACCCGCGTCTTCGCCGGATCCGCCGCCTACAACGCCAGCAAGCACGGAGCCCTCGGCCTCACGAGCACTCTCCGCGAGGAACTCCGCCCTCGCGGAATCCGCGTCATCGCCCTGCTTCCCGGCGCCACCGACACCGACATCTGGACCACTCTCTGGCCTCAAGCCCCCCGCCAAAAAATGATGTCTCCCCAAACAGTCGCCGAATCCGTCCTCCAAGCAATCCTCCTCCCCGCCAACGCCACTGTAGAATCCCTGGAAATCCTCCCCACCGCCGGCACCCTATAACCGACGTGTTGGACGCAACGTGTGGAACCATCGGTGTGGAATAGCCCGTATGGAACCGTCCGTGTGGGACAGACACTCCTGTCCGTCGTTTTTGACTTTTGACTTTGATTTTCCGATTTATGTGGCGCGGGCGCCCCCGCCCGCGTCAGCCCCGGAGGGGCGGGATAGGTTAGCCCAGGACGTAAGTCCTGGGTAAGCACAGCGGGGTGGAACCAAGTCCCGTAGGGCCGGCACAACTTTGCCCCGACGTCCGCTCTCTTTTCCTTCGCGAGCCAGTCCAAGTAAAATGCTCACCGCTAATCCATCCATGGAGGAACTCTCAATGAGGAAGTTAACATTTTTCGCCGCCGCCCTGTTCGCCGCGACTCTCGCTCTTCCCGCCGGCGCGCAGGACGCCATGAAGAAAGACACACCCATCAAGCCCGCAGACAGTCCGTCCAAGGTTGTCCTCGACTCCTGGAACGACGTCGGCCGCAAGCTCATCGCTATGGCCGAAGATTTCCCCGAAGACAAATATGATTTCAAACCCACGCCCGCCCAACGCAGCTTCGCCGAACAACTTCTTCACATGGCCGGCGCCAACTATTACTTCATCAGCCCGGTCATGGGACAGAAGCCTCCCGCCGGCGAAGACCCCAAACGTGATCAGTACAAGACCAAGGCCGACGTCGTCGCCTTCGTCAAGAAATCCTTCGCCGACGGAGCCGCCGCCATCCAGGCCAAAGGCGACACGGGAATGTCCGAACTCATCGTCGAGCCCTTCTCCCACCAATATGTCAGAGTCGGCGATTTAGCCTACGGCTTCGTCGAACATTGCGGCGAACACTACGGCCAGCTAGTCGTCTACTACCGCCTGGCCGGTTTAGTCCCCCCCGAATCGCGCCCCAAGAAATAGCCCAAGTGGCGACGGCTCGTGTGGGACGGACACTCCTGTCCGTCGCTTTTGACTTTGCTCTTGCTGTTGTTTTCGTCCTTGATGTCCAACGGGTGCCCCATTTCTCGCGCGCGCCCTTTGCGCGAGAAGTGGGGATTGATTTCGCGAAAATCAGACAGTGGGGATTTTGACCCCAGCTCCCCCAAGCCGCCCTACCGATAAGCGTAAGGCGTCCGCCTCCGCCGCTCCGGAAATAGCTTGATCATCACCAGCCCCGCCACAAATCCCCCCACATGCGCCCACACGGCCACGCCTCCAACATCGCGCCCTCTCTGCGCCACCGATAGCGCGGCCGCTCCCGACAGAAACTGGAACACAAACCAGTACCCCAACATCACCCACGCGGGAATATAGAAAACAAACACGAAGAACCAGGTCAGCACCCGCGCTCGCGGATACAAAATGAAATACGCCCCCAGCACCCCCGCAATCGCCCCGCTCGCCCCCACCGTAGGAAGATTCGAGTTCGGATACACTGCCACCTGCGTAGCCATGGCAAACAGCCCGCACAACACATAAAACACCAGATACGTGAAGTGCCCCAGGTAGTCTTCGATGTTGTCTCCGAAAATGTAAAGAAACCACATGTTCCCCAGCACGTGCATCCATCCCGCATGCAAGAACATCGACGTGAAGAAGGGAATCACGATCGCTGCCAGCGAATACCTCGGCGACCCCGCCAGAAACGCCGCCAGGTGACTCGGCACCACGCCAAATTCCCGCGCAAACAACTCGTAGCTCCGCGGATCCAGCAGCGACTGAAACAAGTAAATGAGAATATTCAGCACGATCAGAAATCGGTTTGCGTACGGCGTGCTGTATCGTGGTAGGTCGTCTCGGATGGGAAACATGGCAGATTTGGTAAGTTAGTACTACAGAGTACAACAGTTTTCCTAGGCGTCATCCTGAGCGTAACCGTTTTTCAGGCGGAGCGAAGGATCTCGCGCGGAATAAACGCAACTGCGTTATTGCCGGAAATCTGCACCCATTGCCAGCCGCGAAGCGGCGAAAGAATCCAGCCCACAGCGTAAGCTGTGGGTAGGCATCGGACAACGGAATAAGCCCCGGAGGGGCGAAAGAAAAGCTACGGCCCAGACTCGGTAGACACGACACCGTTTCTTCGACGAACCTGACAACGCTCCTTAAGAACGCCGAAACGCCCGACGGCCCGACCGCCCAATTGCTAAATTACTCAATTACCAAGATTACACAATTACCAATCCCCCATGAACTCCGTCCTCGTCATCGACAAGCCCGCCGGACTCACCTCGCACGACGTGGTCAATCGCGCCCGCCGCATTCTCCACGAACGCTCCATCGGCCATCTCGGCACGCTCGATCCCATGGCCACCGGCGTCCTCCCGCTCGTCACCGGCAGCCTCACTCGCCTTGCCCAGTTCTACACCGCCTCCGAAAAAACTTACGAAGGCACCATCCGCTTCGGCTTCGCCACCGACACCTACGACGCCGAAGGCGACCCCGCAACCACGCCGCAAGAAATCACCCTGCGCCGAGAAGAAGTCGAAGCCCTCGCCGCACGCTTCCGCGGCGTGATCCAGCAAACTCCACCCCCATTCTCCGCCAAGAAAATCAAAGGTGTCCCAGCCTACAAACTCGCCCGCCAGCAAAAGGAAGTCGTATTGCAGCCGGTGCAAGTCGAGATCAAGGAATTTGAAATCCTCGAAGTCGCGAACGACCGCGCCCGTTTCCGCGCCCGCGTAACCTCCGGAACCTACATGCGCTCCGTCGCTCACGACATGGGAAGGGAACTAGCCTGCGGCGCGCATCTGGAATGTCTCCGCCGAACCGCAGTAGCCGAATTCACTCTCGAAGACGCCCACACGTTAGAAGAACTAGCCGAAGCTGCGCAAGCTACCTCGTCCGCAAGCTCCGACAGCGACAGTAAGACGGGTGCCCCATTTCTCGCGTCCTTTGCGAGAAGTGGGGCCTTCGAATCCCTGGAAGCGCTCTTCGTTCACCCTCGCAAGCTGCTACCGGAATTTCCCTCCGTCACCGCCGACGAGCCCACCGCCGCCCGCATCCGCAGCGGACGCACCGTCAACCTTTCCGACCTCTCCCGCGCCCGCCAGGTCAAAGTCTTCAGCAGCCAACGCGACCTAATCGCCATCGCCACCCGCGTAGCCGGCAGCTTGTTCCACCCCAAAATCGTCCTGTGTAGCTAGCCCCGGCGGTGTGGGATGCTCGCTGGGAATGCTGATGTGAGAAATGCTCGTGTGGAACGGACACTCCTGTCCGTCCAGGTTTTGACTTTGCTAAGGCCACGACTTCAATCGTGCCGCATAAACGTCACGACCGATGTGGGCTTCAGCCCCCTGAGGGTCGCAGCAAGACGCCTGAAACCTCACTTCATCCTGCTCAACGAGACCACCGCCGTCCGCCGGTTGTTGACACTCTTCAACTCGAGATTCCCCTTGATTTCATCCGCTCCCGCCCGTTTCAAGTCATAGCTGAATCTCCATTCGCCACTCGTGAGCTCAAACGTCACACGGTCTCCTTCGATCTTGCCATTCTCGATGGGATATTGTTCCCCTGCATCCGGGCCCGCCGACCCGGTCAACCGATTTCCGTCCTGCTTGAGGACAATGATTTGCGGGATGCTGTGATCCCCGCCGCTGACCCTAAACGTGCCCGACCATTTGCCAGCCACATCACCCGCCAGCGCACCAACCGCCAACAGCACCACGATCGCAAGGGTTGTTTTCATGGAGTTCCTTTCCCGATTCGATCAGCTCACCTTCCAACGCTTCCGGCGAAGCCACAGCAACCAACCGCTAATGACCTGCACCGGCAAGATGACCGACGTGAACCATGCAACGATCCTGCTGGGCATCCCCAACACTTCGCCTGTATGGATCGCCTCATTGCTAGCCAATATTCTTTCGCTGGATGACAAGTCCCCGGATCGAGTCGAAAAAATCACGTTTCCGCTGTACTGGTCGATCGCAATCAGATTGCGCTCACCCACCACTCTGTCGCGCGGGTAATCAAGACTCACTCGATAAGCGCCGCCGTACCGTGGCATCTGCACCCGATAAGCGAGCGTGCCCGGCATTTGGGCACGCGCAATCACTACCGCTTGGTCCGGCGTGATTTCCAATGCGCCAGCCGCCGGTGGCCGTCGGGCAACGTTCTGGCCGTCACGAATCTGAGTTGCTGCCGTAACTCTGCCAAGCAGCGCGGCGACGTGATCTTCAAAGCCAGTGACCGTTCCAGTCGCCGCCAGCACAAGAAGAGGTACCAGCGACAGGATTCCAACCGAGTTGTGCAGATCAAACCAAACTCTTCCGGTCCGCCAACCGCCGCGAATTCCCACCCGCTTCCTCGGCCACCAAAGATACAGTCCCGAAGCCAACGAGACGAGCATGGCCACGCCCGACCATTTCATAATGGTTCTGCCCACGTCGCCCGATGCGAGTCGCACGTGAAGGTCGCGGGCAAATCCAAAAATGGTTTGCCCCCGCGTCCTCGTTCCAAGAACTTCGCCCGTGTACTGGTTCACACAAACCACGCCCCGCGGCAATATCACCTCCGAGGCAAGGTCGGGCGACTGGGAAGGAAGGTAGGCAACAATCGGCTCTCCATCAAACTGTTTGGAAACAGCCTGGCCAATTTCGGCCAGGGACAGCACACGCCCGCTCGGCCGTACGTACGACAGATGCGGATGGAGCAGCCGATCCAGTTCCGGCTCAAACGCCATGATGCTGCCGGTTAGCCCCAAGACGAGGACGAAAGCTCCTCCGATCAGCGCCACCGTCAGATGCAAGCTGAGAATCAGTCTGCGCACGTGAGAATCCCGCCCGAGACTCTAGCCCCCATTTCCGCCCACTGTACCACGCGTACTCCCGATGGGGTCGATGTCAGTGTGGGACGGACACTCCTGTCCGTCGCTTTTGATCTTGCTTTGCTATTACATCATTCGCCGGGTGCCCCGCTCTAACGTCGCGTCCTTTGCGACGTTAGAGTGGGGGATTTTGACTTTCTCTCCCCGCCACCTTTACTGTGACGTGACGATGAAACTCTCCGTAGTCATGCCGGTCTACAACGAGCAGGCCACTCTGCGCGAGGTCATCTCCCGCGTCCTCACCGTCCCCCTTGCGATTGAACTCATCTGCGTCGACGATGGTTCCCACGACGGTTCCCGCGAGATTCTCTCGGAACTCCAATCCGCCCATCCCCAGATCCGCCTTCTGCTCCAGCCCGAGAACATGGGCAAGGGCGCCGCCCTCCGTCGCGGCATTCAGGAATCCACCGGCGACTTCATCCTCATCCAGGACGCCGACCTCGAATACGATCCCTCCGACTACCCGGCTTTACTTCATCCTTTACTTGAAGGTAAGGCCGACGTCGTCTACGGATCCCGTTTCCTCGGCGCCGCCCCCCACCGCGTCCTCTATTTCTGGCACTACGTCGCCAACCGCATCCTCACGCTCCTCTCCAACGCCCTCACCAACATCAACCTCAGCGACATGGAGACCTGCTACAAAGTCTTCCGCCGCGAGATCCTCCAGTCCATCCCCATCGAAGAAGACCGCTTCGGCTTCGAACCCGAAATCACGGTGAAGATCGCCAAGCGTCACCTCCGCGTCTACGAAGTCGGTATTAGCTACTGGGGACGTACCTACGAAGAAGGCAAAAAGATCGGATGGAAAGACGGCGTCCGTGCCCTCTGGTGCCTCCTGAAATACACCCTGAAGGGAAGCTAGATCTGGGGAAGGCTCGTGTGGGAATACCCCGTGGGGCGGACACACCTGTCCGTCCAGGTTTTGACTTGAGCTTTTCGATTTTCCGATGGATGTGGCGCGGGCGCCCCCGCCCGCGCAGCCGACGTCACCCAATCGAATGTTCGTAAGACGGGTGTTGGAGGTTGAGAAGGGTACGGCTTCAGCCGCGCCGGCGAAGGTCAACCAAGTATGAGGGCTTTAGCCCCTGAGGCCCAGGACACTGCGAGATACGCAATGTCCGATAATTGGTATTATGTTAACCGAGCAGCGAAACAGCAGCACCTGGGGAGATTTAACTGCCAGCTGATAGCTGAACCCCCTACATCTTATACTTCCCCAAATCGTCGTCGTTCAGCCCCTCGAGATATTTTCGCAGCTCTTCGGATGTCACTCGGTCCGACATATTCGCCGCCAGCTTCGAAGTCTTCAACACAACTTCCTCCACAAAGATCGGACAATCCACCCGCAGCGCCAACGCCAGCGCATCCGACGGACGCGAATCAATGCTGATCACCTCGCCCCCGCGCTCCAGCCAGATCACCGCATAAAACGTATCCTCGCGCAGTTCGGTCACCACAACCTTGTGCACCTGCGTCTCCAACCCCGTCAACACGTTCTTGATCAGATCATGCGTCATCGGCCGCGGCGTGCTGACTTTCTCCATCTCCAGCGCAATCGCATTCGCCTCATAAACCCCCACCCAAATCGGCAGCACAGTATCCCCGCCCACATCCTTCAACACCACAATCGGCATATTGGTCACCGGATCCATCATCAGGCCGCGGATTGTCATTTCTACTTCCATGGGGGTCTCCTGCTGAATTCCTTTCTTATATCACCAATTCGCCCAGCAGGCTGTTGGGAAAACTGCCAGTCACGACCACGGGAGCGTAGGTTCCTGGTTTGGAACTTGCATCGGCGGGAGCTGTGAAGTTTAACGTCTTGTTGTGCGATGTGCGGCCGATAAACTGCGCTCTTGCTTCGTTCTTTCCTTCAACCATTACTTCACAGTGTGTGCCGATGTATCTCTTGTAGCTGGCGATTTGTATTTCGCGTTGCTTCGCCATGAGCACTTCCAGGCGGCGGGCTTTCTCTTCGTCGGGGATCGCATCGTCCAACTTCAGCGACGGAGTGTTCGGTCTGGGCGAGTATTTGAACGCGAAGACGGCGTCGTAGCCCACTTCTTCCAGCAGGTCGAGAGTCTCGGCAAAATCTGCTTCGGTCTCGCCGGGGAATCCCACGATCACGTCCGTGGTGATGCTGATTTCGCGCTTCGCCGCTTTCATCCAGGCGATGCGTTCGAGATATTGCTCGCGGGTATAAAGGCGCTGCATGGCGTCGAGCACCCGCGTCGATCCGCTTTGCACGGGCAGGTGGACGTGGTCGCACAACGTCGGCACGGCGTCGATCGTGTCGACGATGTCGCGTCCAAAGTCGCGCGGATGCGAAGTCGTAAAGCGCACGCGCCGGATGCCGGGAACTTCTCCCACGGCGGCTAGCAATTCGGCAAACGTTTTTCTGGCAGCCGGATTCCCTTCCGAGTCTTTGTACGAATTCACGTTCTGCCCGAGCAGTTGAATTTCCGTGTAGCCGAGATCGGCCATCTGGCGCGCTTCGGCGAGCACCGACTCTGACGTCCGGCTGCGCTCCTTGCCGCGCGTGTAGGGCACCACGCAATAGGCGCAGAACTTGTCGCAGCCTTCGATGATGGTGATGTATCCGCGATGCGGATTGGTGCGCGCCGTGAATTCGGTTTCGAAGCAGGCATCGGTCTCGCGGTCGTCGAGTCCGGTCACCCGCTGATTCCCTGCTTCGATTTGCACCAGCATCTGCGGCAGATTGCGGTACGACGCCGATCCAGCAACCAGCGACACGTAGGGCGCGCGCTCGAAAATCTTTTCGCCCTCCTGCTGCGCGACGCAGCCCAGCACGCCAAACGTCTTGCCCTGCTTTTTGTATTTCTTGTAATCGGAGAGCCGGTTGAACACCTTCTGCTCAGCCTTATCGCGGATGGAGCAGGTGTTGTACAGCACCAAGTCGGCCTGCTCGACCGTGTCCACCTGGCAATAGCCTTCCTGCACCAGCGTCCCCACAACCTTTTCCGAGTCGTGGACGTTCATCTGGCACCCGAAAGTTTCGAGGTAAAACGTCTTCTGCGGCGATTTCTGTGGACCGCTCTGTGGAACCCCAGACATATAGGGAAAGTATAGCGGGGAGAGCTTCTAGCTGCTAGCTTTCTAGCTCTTAAGCTCTATGTGGCGCGGGTAGGGCGGGGATTTTGACTTTCAACGAACGTCCGAGGAAATCAGAACCCCAAGGAATTAACTTCCGTGGAATCCCATCTTTGTCGCAGAGTACGCGACAAGGATGGGGCACCCGGCGCCTCATTGCTGTATTTCTCCTTTTTCGCCCTCCGGGCGAGCACTCGTCACACCTTTTGTTTCTTCTGGTCCTCGATAAGTTTGGTTAGCTTGGAGTCCTCTTCCCTTTGTCCCTGTCGCTTCTCTTTCTTGGGTTTGATGGTTTTCTCCATGGGTGCATTCCTCTTTCTTCCCCTTACGGGGATACTGTCGACGTTGCGGCCATAGTCGGTGGAGGGCCATTGCCGGAAGGTGGTGGCAATTCAGCGATGGAGTCCGCGTTGCACTCGATATTTTTGAAAATCTTGTGGCGAGAGACGATCCGCAGCCACAAGCGCACGCCGATCCTGTCGGTGCGGACAGGCAGAGGCACGGCGAAAGATTCTTCTGTGGTCTCGCCCGGCTCAATCCATCGGTGCCGACTAAAGACATCCAGCACTCCACCCAAGCTGTCCTGTTCCACAGTATCCTGTTCGGATTTTGTAACAGAACTAAGCCTTCGTATCTTTCGCGTTCGTTGCGAAAGGTGGGATCCACGAGCGTCGATCGCTTGGGATTTTGATTCTCGCAAAGGCCGCGAAAAGAAGGATGGGGCACCGGCGAGTACATATGTCCTTCACTTCGCTAGGATGACAACGGAGTGGGGTGGGACATTGTTCAGCGCTTGGGCCGCTCCGGTCTGGGATGTTTGGGCTGGTAGATGCCGACTTTGCCGCCGCCGGGGAGGGTTAGAGTGGCGAGCGTTCCCCAACGCTGTTCGTTCACGGCGGAGACTGGGACATTTTTCTCTTTGAGATCGCGCAGGGTAGCGGCGATGTCATCGCACATGAAGAAGAGTTCGTGCTTGCCGTTGCTCTCGGCGTCATGAAAAGCGGCTTCGGCGGGGGGCAGGGCGAAGATGAGCCAGCCCTGGCCGGCGTCCACGGAGGGGAGTTGAAGCACATCGCGGAAGAAGGCGCGGTCGGCTTCGGGATCCTTGGTGTAGAGGACGATGTGGGCGCCGTTGATCATGGCTAGTTCGCTGCGCGCTCCGGCAAGGTCATCGTCTCACTGGGAGTGAGACAGCGCAAGCGACTGATGCACGGGACAACGGCCTAACATTCTGGCCGGGGGTGATGGCGGCGGTGGCCATGGAGTCTCCTGATTTTCGAAATCCCCATTCTAACGTCGCAAAGAACGCGACGTTAGAATGGGGCAGCCGCTCGTATTAGTTTTCCACGAACTTCTTCAACATTTCGACCACGCCGGGCCAGCCGCCGGAGTAATCCTTGCGGGCGACCGCTTCTTGCGCGAGGCCGCTGTGCCTGACTTTGACGTGCGTGCCGTTTGAATTGGGAGTGAGTTCCCAGCGGACGACGGTGCGGCGGGCGAGGTCGTCGTGCCAGTTCGCGAGCCAGGTGTAGACGAGGACGCGCGGAGGATCGTACTCGAGGATCTCGCCGTGGCATTCGAACTCGGCGACGCCGTTGACGACAATCGAGCCCTTCTCGGTGGCGTAACGGTAGAAGCCGCCGGGGCGCGGGTCCATCTCCCAGAACTTGGCGGGACATTCTGGAGAGATGAACCAGCGCTTGAGTTCGGATGCCGTGGTCAGGGCGTGGAAGACGCGGTCCGGGGGAGCAGCGATTTCGATCTCGCTGACGACGGCGTCTTGATCGGGAGTGATGATGGCTGTTGGCATGGTGCTCCTGTCTCAGATTACGTTTTGCGGCGGAGGTCGAAGAATTCTTTCATCTCTTTGCCGTGGTCGAGGAACGTCCAACCTTCCGTGTGGTGATTTTCGTCGAGCATCGTCAGGACCATCTTTTGCATGTGGCCCGCGCCGGGAGCGATGTTGGTGCCGTCGAAGAAGGTGAAGGTGATGGTCTTGCCGTCAGGGGAGAAACTCGCCTGCATGCGCGGCTGGTTCCCGGCTCCGCAATAGTGCGTCATGAGCAGACGGTTAGCCCCATCCATGTGAATCAAACTAACCATGTTTTCAGGGCCCGTGCCGAGGATTTCGCTCATGAGGGCGGAGCCTCCGGCGGTTTCGCGGAAGGAGACCAGCAACGGCTTGCCGTCGGAGGACTTCCCTTCCCAGGTGCCGCTCAGGGATTTGAGCTGCGTGAAGGACTTCTGGGCGTCGGTTTGGGCGAGGGCGGCGGTCGCGGCCAGGGCCACGAACATCACGGCGGCGATGCGGATTGATTTGGTCATGACGTTTTCCTTTCTCTGGAGAGAATCACGGTTTCGGTTTGCGCGAGACTTGCGTCTCGCGCGCGTATTCGGTTTCGACGAACGATTTCAGATTGTTGAGGCTGGCCGCCCAGAAGACGCGGTATTGCTCGATCCAGGAATCGACGGCGCGAAGCGGCTCAGGATTCAACTCATAAACCCGATTGCGGCCTTCGCGGTGTTCGCGGACCAGATGGGCGCAGCGGAGAAGTCGCAGGTGCTTGGAGATGGCAGGGCGGGAGACGGGAAAGGCTTCGGCGATCTGTCCAGCGGGCTGGCTGCCGCGACGGAGAAGATCGAGGACGGCGCGACGGGTGGGGTCGGAGAGGGCCTGGAAGGTGGCTTCGGCCCTTTGGGTTCTGGAATATGTAACTGAACGGTTCCGCATAATGCGTAACCTTATAGTTACGCGAGTATGGTGTCAAGAGGAAAAAGAAAGGCACTCTCAAAGTCTTACCTACGCTATGATGTAAGACCCTTCTGGACAAGACTCAGGAATTCCTGGTGCACACGGGTGTCTGCGGAAAGTTCGGGGTGGAAGGTGGCGGCCATAGTTCTTCCCTGACGAACGGCCACGGGATCGGCACCTTCGGTGGCAATGATTTCGACGCCTTCTCCGACGTGTTCGATTTTGGGGGCGCGGATGAAAACCATTTCAATGGGCGAGGAGCCCAGCTCTTCCTGGATCAAGCGGCCTTCGCGGATGGAGCTGTCGATCTGGCGTCCGTAGGCGTTGCGGCGGATGCGAATGTTGAGGGCACCGAGGCCGGCCTGCTTGGGATTCTCCACTTCCGTGGCTAACAGGATCGCGCCAGCGCAGGTGCCGAAGGTGGGCTTGGCGTGGACGAAATCCTTTAGCTTTGCAAAGCCTTCTTCGCCCAGGAGCTTCAGGAATGTGCCGGATTCGCCTCCGGGGATGACCAGGCCGTCGATGGCGTCGAGTTGATCGGGTTTCTTGACGAGCACAACTTCGGCGCCGAGTTCTTCGAGCCGGCGGCGGTGGGCGTCGAAATCGCCTTGCAGAGCTAGGACTCCGATTTTCACGATGAAATGATTTTACTGGATGGGAGGACAGTCCCGGCTCGACCCACGGGAATTCCCCGCCCAAGCGGAGCTTGGACGGGGCACCCTCAGGAGCAGGGATGCAGGCGGGATTCCGCTTAGAGCGGGAGGGCGCTGGGGAAGCGGGTCTGGAAATCGAGCAGGCCGACCCAATCGGGCGTGATGGTGACGCGAACCATGGACGGAATCATCTTTCCGAGGTTCGCGACCCAGGCTTGTCCTTGTTCGCGTCCGAAGTAACGTTCGGCGGCGATGGCGTATTCCGGGACGACTCCGTTCACGGGCTCCAGACGCGCGGTACCGCGGACGAGGAGGACCTTGTGAGGAAACACATTGTCGTCGATGGTGAGGGCAACTCTGGGGTTCTTGGCCAGAGCCTTCAGCTTGGGCGCCTTGGGCGGCGTGCCCATGACAAACTCGCTGCCATTCCAATGAAACCAGATGGGAATGACGCGGGGCGCGCCGTCGGTCCCGATGTAGGAGAGACGGGCGGGGATGGTGGATTTTAGAAGCTCTTGGGATGCGGGATGCTGGAGAAGTGCGAGGTCTCCTTGTTTGCAGGGCATGATTGCCTCCTTTTCGGCCGACAGGGTGAGCGAATTTCGCGGCAGTATAACTCCTGTGGGAGGCGAGGGCTAGAAACAAAATCAAGGGCAACAACAAGCAACAACAAAGTCAAAGACGGCGGGCGAGGGCGCCTGCCCCACATTTACCAGGGGTAGACGCAGTCGTAGTTGCGTTGGGCTACGATTCTGCCGTCGCGGAACTCGAGGAATATGGCGGAGTGGCAGCGCATCTGGTTGCCTGCGGCGAGCGTGCCGAAGGGGATTGCGAGTGTGCCGGTCCAGAGGACTTCGAGTGCGACGGTGTTTTCGGTTACGGGCTCGTTGGTGATTTCGTAGGTCTGGCGGGAGAAGATCTTGCGGCCTTTTTCGAAGGCTTCGGGGATTTGGGACACGGTACTACGAAGGCCTTGGGGGCAGATGCGGTTGGGGAGTTGTTCCAGGACGGCGTCGGGAGAGAAGAGGCTCAGGACGTAATTCGCGTCGCCTTCTTCTATCGCTTTCAGGTGGCGTCGGGCTCGGTCGAGATGGGTGTGGGTGGGCATGCTGACAAAGCTTTTTGCCACAGAGGACGCGGAGGGCACGGAGGAGGTTTGTCAGTTCGTTCTGGCTAAACGCCCTTCCTATCGCTGTTCGCTGTTCGGAGTGAAATGCAGGCTAAAGGAAACGAACAGCAGATTTACTGGCACGGTGTAGTCTGCGGCAAGATATAGAGTCGATGTCTCTCCGGAGATGGTACGTCGCACGGTGATCTGGGCGGGCTGCAGCTCGATGTCGTGGTCTTTTGCTTTGAGAATTATGGAACGGCTCAAGTCCTCATCGGAGCTGGGCGCAACAGCTCCAACACGCGCGCCTGCCTGGGATGCCATGTCTCGCATTTCTTCCTGCAGGTTCATGTTGGCTACTTCCCAAGCGCCGATCTGCCAGACGGGGGAACCTACCAGGATGACTACTGCTATGACCAGGATGATTTGGAGTCTTTGCATGACGGCGTCGTTCCGTGCAGAAAATTACAAAACCATTTCACCACAGAGGACACTGAGGACGCGGAGGAAAAGAATGCGGAGGCTGGTTCGGTTCCCAATGCGGTGCTTGCACAGGGAGAGCGGCCTTCTACGGCGCGACTGAAGTCGTGGCCTTCCCGGACCACTCGCTTCGTTTGAAACCTTGGTGGTGATTGGCTAAACGCGGGCGAGGGCGCCCGCGCCACATACGTCAAAGATCAACGCAAAGTCAAAACCTGGAGGGGACAAGAGTGTCCGTTCCACACACTCACCACGCACGTCAATACACGTGCATCCCTCACCATCCCGTTTACCAGCCGCGGGTTTGCAGCATTTGAGCTTCTTCTAATCCCGCTACGGCCAGGCCCTTCATCGCGCCCTGCAGGTCTTCGCTGACTTCAAGTAACACTTTAGGGTCGTTGAAGTGGGTGGCGGCTTTGACGATGGCGCGCGCGCGCTTCTCAGCTTCGACGGGATCGGCGAAAGTTGTCGAGTCCTTCATGAAAATGCCTGAGCCTACGAATACGGCTTCGGCGCCTAGCTGCATTACCAGGGACGCGTCGGCTGGGGTAGCGATTCCTCCCGCGGAGAAATTTGGGACGGGGAGCTTGCCGGCTTTGGCTACGATGCGGATCAGTTCGTAGGGGGCCTGGTGCTCTTTGGCTTTGGCGTAGAGTTCTTCTTCGCCGAGGACGGTGAGGATTTTCATTTCTTGAACGATCTGGCGGATGTGCTTAACGGCGTGGACCACGTCGCCGGTGCCGGCTTCGCCCTTGGTACGGATCATGCAGGCGCCTTCGGCGATGCGGCGCAGGGCTTCTCCGAGGTTGCGGGCTCCGCAGACGAAGGGGACCGTGAAGGCGTGCTTGTCGACATGGTGAGACTCGTCGGCGGGGGTGAGGACTTCGGATTCGTCGATGTAGTCGACGCCGAGTTCCTGCAAGATCTGGGCTTCGGCGAAGTGGCCGATGCGGCACTTGGCCATCACCGGGATGGACACGGCGGCCATGATTTCGCGAATCTTTTTGGGCGAGGCCATGCGGGCTACGCCGCCTTCGGCGCGGATCTGCGCGGGGACGCGCTCGAGGGCCATGACGGCGACGGCGCCGGCTCGTTCGGCGATGGTGGCCTGGTCGGCGTTGGTGACGTCCATGATGACGCCGCCTTTGAGCATTTCGGCGAGGCCGGTTTTGAGACGGAGACTGGTGTTGGTGCCGTTGTGTTGGGACATGAGTGGAACCCTTGGATACCTTTTCGCGATCGCGAAGGATGAGCCGACGGCTTGGGCCGGGCGGCGCTGTCTCTATTCTAGCGCCCTTGTATCGATTCACGTAACCCCCGCCTCCAACGTCTCCAACGTCGGGTATGAGAATTCCCGGTTGGGCTGGCTTGTGGATCAGGTGAAAGGGATCCTTCGACTGCGTTGTCGTCCACTTCGTGAACGACAACTTCGCTCAGGATGACAGGGTGAAAAAGCGTTTATCTCTCTACCAACTTGCCGAACATTTTTTCGGGGTCGATGGCGATGAAAAGGCCGCGGCTGCGGGCCAGGATTTCTCCGTTTTCGTTTAGGATTTCGGCTTCGTTGATGTGCTGGCGGCCGTGGACGCTGACTTCCCTGCCCTCGACGTGCAGCGGTTTGTGCAGAGGAACGGGCTTGAGGTATTGGACGGTCATCTCTTTGGTCAGGGCGATGACGTGGTGCAGCTTGTTCACTTTGCCCATGGCGTCGTCGAGGATGGTGGCGATGATGCCTCCGTGGCAGTGGCCGGGAGGTCCAGTGTAGCGCTTGCCGAGGCGGAACTTGCAGACGAAGGTTTGGCGTTCTTCGTCGAGGGTGAACTTGAGTCGCATGCCTTCGGGATTGTTCTGGCCGCAGGCAAAGCAGTAATTCTTCTGGAGTTTGGTGTAGCGCGTGTCGTGGCCGTGGATCTTTGGAGGCATGGGGAGGATTCTACATAACCACAACCGCAGAGGACACGGAGGAAGATTGGGTTTTTGTAGTTGGAGACAAATCCTGTATACATATCAGTTTTGGATTCTGGGCCACACGGTCGCATTTGCTGCACGCCAGTTGCATAGGTCCTTCGGCCGGCAAAGTGCGCCCGCCTCAGGATGACAAATCAAGTTACAACTTTTCGGAATTGGAGCGCTTCATGAAATCGGTCGCCACGGTCGTTCTCCTTCTGTCCCTGACGGTCATCCCGCGAGTCTCCGCTCAGCAGTCGGCGGATAGGGACGCGGATACGAAGCCCGCTTCTGCGGTCGCTGCTCCAGTGCAGAAAAAAGACGCTAAGAAGGATGCGAAGAGGGACGAGAAGAAAGAGGAACCGAAGGAGGAGAAGAAAGGCGGGATGACCGCGGACACTTTTTCTGGGCTGAAGTTTCGGCTGATTGGACCGGCCGTCGCTTCGGGGCGGGTGATGTCGATCGCGGTGAATCCGAAAAACAAGTTTGAGTATTACGTGGGCGTGGCGTCGGGCGGGGTGTGGAAGACGGTGAATGATGGGACGACTTGGACTCCGGTGTTTGATGGCGAAGGATCATATTCGATTGGGTGGGTGACGCTGGATCCGAATGATTCGTCCGTGGTGTGGGTGGGGTCGGGGGAAAGCAATTCGCAGCGCAGCGTGGGGTACGGAGATGGGATCTACCGGTCGGACGATGGCGGGAAGAGTTGGCAGAATCTGGGACTGAAAAAGTCGGAGCATATTGGGCGGGTGGTAGTGGATCCGCGAGATTCGAGAGTGATGTACGTGGCGGCGGAGGGGCCGTTGTGGGGAGCAGGCGGGGATCGCGGGCTGTACAAATCGGCGGATGGAGGTAAGACCTGGAAGGCCGTGCTGACGATTAGCGAGAACACCGGCGTGGTGGATGTGGCGCTGGATCCGTCGAATCCGGACATTGTGTATGCAGCGGCTTATCAGCGGCGGAGGCATGTGTTCACGTTGATCGATGGCGGGCCGGAGAGCGCGATCTATAAATCGACCGACGCAGGGGCTACGTGGAACAAGTTGAAGTCGGGGCTGCCGTCGGTAGATATGGGGAGGGTCGGGCTGGCGGTTTCGGCGGCGGATCCGAATGTGGTTTACGCGACCATTGAGGCGGCGGAGGGGAAGGGCGGGATTTTTCGATCAACGGACAAGGGCGCGACGTGGGAGCGGCGTAACGAGTTTGATCAGGGAGCTATGTATTACGCGCGGGTGGTGACGGATCCGAAGAATGTGGATCGTATTTTTGTGATGAACGTTTCGTTGCGCGAGTCGCTCGATGGGGGCAAGACGCTGCACACGATCAATGAGGTTAATCATCACGGGGATAATCACGCCATGTGGATTGATCCGGACAATACCGAACACTGGCTGTTCGGGTCGGATGGCGGGATGTATGAGACCTGGGACAACGCGAAGAGCTGGGAGTTCAAGGCGAATTTGCCGACGGTGCAGTTTTATGACGTGGCGGTGGACAATGCGAGTCCGTTTTACAACGTGTGCGGAGGGACGCAGGATAATTTTTCGTGGTGCGGGCCGGCGCGGACGCGGAATCTGAATGGGATCGTGAATGCGGATTGGTATGTGACGACGGGAGGAGATGGATTCCGGTCGCAGGTGGATCCGGTGGATCCGAATACGGTTTATTCCGAGTCACAGTATGGCGTGCTGGTGCGGTACGACAAGCCGACGGGGCAGGAGTTGGTGCTGCAACCATTGGAGGGCAAGGGCGAGCCTCCGCTGCGGTGGAATTGGGATTCGCCGATTATCGTGAGTCCGCATTCGCATACGCGGCTTTATTTTGCGGCGAACAAACTGTTTCGCAGCGATGATCGCGGGGATACGTGGAAGGTGATCAGCGGAGATTTGACGCGGCAGATCGATCGCAACAGGCTGGCGGTGATGGGGAAGGTGTGGGGTCCGGATGCGGTGGCGAAGAATCAGTCGACTTCGTTTTACGGAAATATTGTGGCTCTGGCGGAGTCTCCGAAGAACGAAGGACTTCTGTATGTAGGGACGGATGATGGATTAATTCAGGTGTCCGGAGATGGCGGCGCCAGTTGGACGAAGTACGAGAAGTTTGCGGGCGTGCCGGAGATGACGTATGTGAGCCGGCTGGCGGCGTCGAATCATAACGTGAATACGGTGTACGCGGCGTTTGACGGTCATAAGAATTCGGACTTCAAGCCTTATCTGCTGAAGTCGGGCGATGCGGGCAAGACCTGGACTTCAATTGCCGGGAATCTGCCGGAGAACGGGCCGGTGCTGACGTTTGCGGAAGATACGGTGGATCCGAATCTGTTGTTTGCGGGGACGGAGTTTGGAGCGTTCTTTACGATCGATGGCGGGCAGCATTGGGTGCGGCTGAAGGGCGGGCTGCCGACGATTGCGGTGCGCGACATGGTGATTCAGGCGCGCGAGAGCGATCTGGTGATCGCTACATTTGGACGCGGATTTTATGTGCTGGATGACATCACGCCGCTGCGGCTGATGAAGGCGGAATCGACGGAGCAGGCTGCGGCGGTGTTTCCCGTGAAGGATGCGCTGCTTTATGTGGAGCGGCATCCGCTGGGCGGGCCAAGGAAAGGGTTTCAGGGGGATGGGTTTTATACGGCAGAGAATCCGCCATATGGAGCGGTGTTTACGGCGTACATGAAGGAGAAGATCAAGACGAAGAAGGAAAAACGGCAGGAGGCGGAGAAGGACGCGGCCAAGAAAAATCAGACGCTTCCCTATCCGACCAATGACGAGTTGCGCGCCGAGGCGGAGGAGGCGAAGCCCGAAGTTTATTTCGTGGTGTACGACGAGAGCGGGGCGGCGATCCGGCGGGTTGAGGCGAGCGCGGAGGGCGGGTTCCAGCGGGTGGCGTGGGATCTGCGGTATTCGGCTCCGCGGGTGAAGAAACATTCGGAGGATAGTGAGGAGGATTTTCCGAATGCGGCGGATCAGGGGCCGCTGGTGCTTTCGGGGACTTACTCTGTGCGGCTGTTCGATAAAGTCGGCGGCGCGGTGACGGAACTGGCGGGGCCGCAGTCGTTCACGGTGGTCGCTGAGGGAGCGGCGTCGATGAGCGCGGCGGATCGGGCGGCACAGGAGGAATTTCTGCGCAAGGTGACGCGGCTTTATCGGGCAGTGTCGGGGGCGCTGCATACGGCGGAGGATGTGGAGTCGCGGGTGAAGGCGATTCGCGCGGCGTTGCGCGAGGTGCCGGCAGCGGAGAAACAGCTGGGTGCGGTCGCCGATGGGATTGAGCAGCGGGATCGCGAGATTTTGCGGGCGCTGCGTGGAAATGTGGAGATGGCCAAGCGGAGCGAACCGATCGCTTCCTCGATCAATGAGCGGGTGAATTCGGTTATGGAGGGGGAACGGTTCTCGCTGGCGAAGCCGACTCAGTCGCACATTGATTCGTACAACATTGCGGCGGGGGAGTTTGCGGATCAGTTGGGGAAACTTCGAACTCTGTTCGAAGTTGATTTGGCAAAGCTTGAGAAAGATATGGAGGCGGCAGGAGCGCCTTGGACTCCGGGAAGGGTGCCGGAGTGGTCGGAGAAGTAATTTCTTGGCCACTGATTAACACGGATTTTCACGGATCAAGGCAAAGAAAGGGCGTATCGGGGCGGATCCGGCTGGTTGATGGTTGTGTCGGCGGAAGTGTTGAAAAAATTAACAACACGCATGCGGCTGCGCGATTTCTGGTGCGAGCTTGTGTCGTCCCTCCGGGACTTGTCGCACTTTGCCACTTTACCCAGCGCTGAAGCGCTGGGCTAAATTATCTTGCCGCTCTGCGACTCGCTCGTTTTGGTGGCTCGCTCTGTTTATCTGTGGGAAATCTGTTTTGATCCGCGGGGTGATTTTTTCCTCAGGAAGTCCCTTGCTTTTTTCGCGCGTGGCTGTGGTACACTCGCCGCCGACTGGTGCTTGCGTTGTGGGACGCGGCAGCGGCCGTGGGGAAATCCTTTCGTGCCCGGAGGGACTGGGGAATGGGCCTCGCGTTAATGGTCTTGATTTGGCTGATCACCCTGATCAGCACGTATTTCTTTGTCGCCAAGACATGGTGGCTGCCAATTGGAGCCGCGGCTTCCGCGCACTTCATCGACGGGCAATTTACTCTCACCTTCATCATCATGGGGATTGTCTTCCTCGCGGCGCAGCTCGGACTGGGCTACATCGTGTGGAGGTACCGCGAGAGTCCCTCTTCTCCTCCAGTCTCCTACTCTCACGGAAACACAACCCTGGAAGTTCTTTGGACGCTGCTCACGGCGGTGTTGTTCATCGGGCTGAATCTGATGGGCAGCAGCGTTTGGGCGAGCCAGCGTTTTGACGCGGCCGAACCGGGGGCGGTGCAGGTGGAAGTCACGGGCATGCAGTTTGCGTGGTACTTCCGCTATCCCGGGCCGGACGGGAAATACGGATCCACGAGTCCGAAACTGATGGATCCATCGGCGGGCGGCGAGGCTGCGGTCGGATTGAGTCAGACCGATCCTGCGGCCAAAGACGATGTGGTGACCGGAACGATGTATCTCCCGGTCAACCGCGAGGTCGATTTGAGCCTGCGGGCCGTGGATGTGATTCACAGCTTCTTTGTGCCGAACTTGCGCTTCAAGCAGGATGCGGTTCCGGGGCTGAATATTCACATGCACTTCAAGCCGACGGTGGTCGGCGAGTACGAGATTGCCTGCGCGGAACTCTGCGGGCTGGGGCACTACAAAATGCACGGCATGGTGCACGTCGTCAGCCAGGAGGATTTTGACAAATGGCTGGCGGCACGGGAGGCGGAGAAACAGTAATGGTCGCAATGGAGAACCCGCACGCACACGCTCCTCAGGGTTTTATTCGGAAATACATTTTCAGCCTGGATCACAAAGTCATTGGCATTCAGTATTTCTTCCTGGCACTCACCGCGGTGTTTGTCGGGATGTTTCTGTCGCTGTTGATGCGCATTCACATGATCTGGCCGATGGCGGTGCTGCCGCTGGTGGGAGAGATCAAGCCGGAGACGTATCTCAGCCTGCTGACCATGCACGGCACAATCATGGTGTTTTTCGTGCTGACGACGGCGCCGCAGGGCGGGTTCGGAAATTACTTCCTGCCGATTCAGATTGGGGCGCCGGACATGGCGTTCCCGGTCCTGAACATGCTTTCGTTCTGGACGACTTTTGTCGGGTTCATCGTGATTTTGTGCGCGTTCTTTGTGACCGGTGGTGCGCCACTGCACGGGTGGACGGGGTATCCGCCGCTGAGCGCGCTGTCGTCGACTGGGCCAGGCGAGCAACTCGGGGCCGATTTGTGGATCACGAGCATTGCGATTTTTTGCGTGGCGTCGCTGATGGGGGCGCTGAACTTTATCACGACCACGCTCGACCTGCGGGCCAAGGGCATGACTTTGATGCGCATGCCACTGACCGTGTGGTCGTGGTTCATTACGGCGATTCTTGGACTGCTGGCGTTTGGCGTGCTGCTGTCGGCGGGAATTCTGCTGCTGATGGACCGCAATCTCGGCACAAGTTTTTATGTGCCGCTGGTCGTGGTGAACGGGCAGATCATGGGCCACAAGGGCGGATCGCCGCTGCTGTGGCAGCATCTGTTCTGGTTCTTCGGGCATCCCGAGGTGTACATCGCGATTCTGCCGGGCATGGGCGTGGCGTCGCAGGTTCTTTCGACGTTCTCGCGGAAGCCGATTTTCGGCTATCGGGCGATGGTGTACGCGATGCTGTCGATCGGATTTTTCGGGTTTATGGTGTGGGGCCATCACATGTTCATGAGCGGGATGAGCCCTTACTCGGCGTTTGCGTTTTCGCTTTTGACCATGTGCATTGGAGTGCCGTCGGCCATCAAGACGTTTAACTGGCTGGGGACGATGTACAAAGGGCGCATACGATTCCATACACCGATGTTGTATGCAATCGGCTTCGTGTCGCTGTTTGTTTCGGGCGGACTGAGCGGGCCATTCCTGGCGCAGCCGGTGCTGGATATTCAGTTGCACGACACTTACTTTGTGGTCGGGCACTTCCACCTGATCATGGGCGTGGCGGCGATCTTCGGGATTTTCGCGGCTACGTATTACTGGTTCCCCAAGATGTTCGGGCGGATGATGAACGAACCGCTGGGCAAGCTGCACTTCTTCATCACGCTGGCCGGAACGTACGCCATCTTCATGCCGATGCACTACTTGGGGATGGCGGGACAGACGCGGCGTTATTCGCAGTTCACCGAAGTGGCTTACCAGGCGAAGCTGCTGCCGCTGCAGACGTTCATGACGTATGCGGCGATCATCACGATTGCGGCGCAGTTTATTTTTGTGGCCAATCTGTTCTGGAGCATGTTCAAGGGAACGAAGGCCAGTGACAATCCCTGGGAAGCGACGACGCTGGAATGGACGACGGCGACTCCGCCACCCCACGACAATTTTGGCGGCGTGACTCCGGTGGTGAATCATGGGCCGTATGAGTATGGTGTGCCGGGCGCGCCGAAGGATTATGTAATGCAGACGGATCCGGCAACCGTTGCGGCACAATGACACACTAAGTGGTTATGGCGACTTACACTCCAACGACTCCGATTGATCGCATTGGGCATGGCCACAAGCCGCCGGTACCGCCTGCGGCCGGCGGCGATGACGGGCGCGGTGGGGGCGACGTTCCGAATTATGGAGCGCGGTTGCGGCGGGCACGGCTGGGATTGGCGTGTGGGATTGCCACCGTGTGCATGGTGTTCATCTCGCTGACCAGCGCTTACATCGTACGGCAGGGGTTGCCGACGTTTGATGGGACCTCGAATACGTATGTGCGCGATTGGGGGCGGGTGGATTTGCCGTGGATGCTACTGGCGATCAATACGGCGGTGCTTCTGGTCAGCAGCGTGAGTATGGAGTTGGCGCGGCGCAAGGCGGCTCTGCAGGCGGCGCTGGCTCCGGTGAAGTCGATCCCGGGCGTTTCTCTTGGGGAGGAGAAATCATTTCCATGGCTGGGGATTACCGTTCTGCTGGGGATTGGGTTTCTGGCGGGGCAATGGCTGGCTTGGGGAGAACTGCATGCGCGCGGATTCTTTGTGGATACGAATCCGAACAGTTCGTTTGTGTTTCTGCTGACGATTGCGCACGCGATCCACCTGGTGGGGGGAGTGATTGCGTTGGTTTGGGCGGCGAGCGCTTCCCTGCTGCACAAGCCGGTGGAAGCGCGACGGATTGTGGTCGACATCACGGCATGGTACTGGCATTTCATGGCTGTCCTTTGGATTTATGTTTTTGCTTTGTTGGGGTTAGCGCGGTAGCGGATAAGGAAGCGAGCCAAACGCGCGATAGTTGCGTCGCAAAAGACGCGACGCTTCGCAAGGCTCGCCTAGGTCCTTCGTTGGGCAAGAGCGCCCAACTCAGGATGACAATCGAAAGGGGAAATTGAGGAATGGCTGACGCCACGCTTCAGCATGATGCCGTGCAACACGGGCTGCCGGGAGCTTATGAGGCGCCTCTGTTTGGGGCTTATTCGAAGAAAGTGGGGATGTGGCTGTTTCTGGCCTCGGACTCGCTGACCTTCGGAGCGCTGCTTTTCGCCTTCAGCTACAACCGAATTTATACCGCGTGGCCCACGCCGTTTCACGTGCAGAGCATCATCAATTCCACCATCATGACGGGGTGCCTGCTGTCCAGTTCACTGACCATGGTGATGGGAGTGTTCGCGGCGCAGCGCGGCGACCGGACCTGGACGCGCTACTGGCTGTTGGCCACCATGGGGTTTGGCACGGCGTTCATCGTGCTGCATGGCATGGAGTGGAGCAAACTCATCGGCGAAGGGCTGACCCTGCCGATCTTTCCGAAGCCCGCGCATGCGGCGGTCGGAGAGATGGTGGACATTTCGAAGAACACTCCGCAGTTTCCAGCGACGTTCTTTGGCCTGACTGCGATGCACATGCTGCACGTGACCATTGGCGTGATCTATCTGGGAGTGATCGCGTTTCGAAAGTCGTTCCTGCCGGTTCTGGGCGTGCTTTGGATTGCGGGATACTTTTTGATTCCGTCGGATAACGTGTTTCACTACGGGATTCATGTGCTGGGCCTGGGGCTGATCGTGGCGACGATCATCATGTTTTTGAAGCCGAAAGATTACGATGCGCAGGATGTGGAAGTGTCGGGGCTGTACTGGCACTTCGTCGATCTGGTGTGGATGTTTATCTTCCCGCTGGTGTATTTGTTGTCGACGAAGATCAATTAGGACGTTTCGAAGGACCACGCGAGGGAATCACGATGCACGATGCCGCAACGCATGACGACAGCAAGGGGCAGTATTTCTGGGTGTGGGGGGCGCTGCTGGCCCTGACGGCCGTGGAAGTTGTGCTGGGATACAAGCAGGTCTTCGAGCCGGTGCACATGCTCGAAGTGTTGCTGATGCTGTCGATCGTCAAGTCGGCGCTGATTATTGGGTACTTCATGCACTTGAAGTTCGAGAAGGCGCTGATGAGGTGGCTGCTGGTGATCTCGGTAACGGCTTGCTTCGTCATCATGTATTTCTTTTTCTTCCCGGATGCCGGGCGGATTTTGCGGCTCGGAGTGCAGTAGAGCATGAAGCTTGGCTGGAAAATTCGTGTGGCCGGACTGCTGATGCTGACGGCGCTGTGGGCCGCGCCGGCGTTCGCGCAGGGGTGCGCGATGTGTAATGCAAATGCGAAAGCCACTCCGAAGGAAGGTCAGCGAGCACTCAACCGGGCTATCTTTGTGATGCTGGCGCCGCCGGTCGCCATCATGATTTTCGGATTCGGCTTCGCCATTCGATACGGGAAGCGGCGCGACCGGGAGAATAGCTTCGATCCGCAATCGTAGACCTTGGTTTTTCGCAACACTTTTCCTTCGTTTCTCGTTCCTCACCTACTACAGCATGGGTCGCGACCGCACGCGGACGGGGTGCCGTCACGGGCCACCAGAACACACTGGTGCCGTGCACGACACAACGTGGGATAAGTTTGTGGGAGCCCAGAATCTGCGCGTTGTAGAGCACAAACGCTGCCCAACGGGGAAGTTGTTGATGTTTGTGCGCATATCGCCATGTGATAGCAGGACGGAGGCGTGATTGCGTGTGTAATTTTTCCCTAAGCGTTGCGGATGATTGTTGGCATCTTGATGGTCGAGAACTTCCCTACACCAGCGATAAATTACGGAGTGACGGACGCTCGAAGGGGCGGGGATGTTCTGTATGTGCAAGAGGACGCGAACGATAGTGGATTGGCACGGGGCTTGCAAGATTGCGGGCAAGAA
>Ga0181532_10000099_pt1 | contig 82679 bp, 74 predicted proteins | sample PEATcosm2014_Bin_33_FD_119768 | JGI IMG/M metagenome (GOLD analysis project Ga0181532, IMG submission 119768) | Peatland microbial communities from MTU Mesocosm Facility, Houghton, MI, USA - PEATcosm2014_Bin11_30_metaG | ecosystem: Environmental > Terrestrial > Soil > Wetlands > Peat | place...
CGAGATGCCGAGTTCGTCCCGCGCGTGCGCGCCAAGCGCGTCCTTCGCCATGAGCTGGACGGCGACCTGGCGGGCGAGCGCCGGCGCGACGCCGCGGCCGATATAGATCTGCGCCAATTCCGCAGTCTCGAATTTTGGGTCGTCGGCGAGCTCTTGGCGCTCCCGCGCAAGATCGGCGTTCTCCGTGTCGGCCTGCGAGCTGACGGAGACATATTCGCCGGCCGCCATCGACATCGCGCCCGCGATGAGGCCGGCGACGCCGGCGACGAGGATCTCGGCCTGCGAGGTGGCCGCGGCGGCGACGCCGACGATCAGGCTCGCCGTCGAGATGATGCCGTCATTGGCGCCGAGAACGGCCGCGCGCAGCCAGCCGATGCGCTTGACGAGATGGGTTTCCGCGTGACGAACCAAGGTTTCGGGCCTCTTTGTGGGGGTTTAGGCGATGGGCGGCGGCGAGAATAGCGCCGGGCGATGAATGTTGCGTGTCGCCGCGCTTCAGGCGTCGGTCGACTCGAGCCGCTCCTCCGGGACCGGATGGCGTTGCGGCGCCATGCGCATCAGCACCCCGTCCTTCAAAATGTAATGATGCGCCAGCGCCGCCGCGGCGTGCCAGAACGCGACTGCGATCAGGAGATCGGACACGACGCCATGCCACAGGGCGAGAGCAGTGTGCGCGTCCTTGTCGCCGAACGTCGGCAGGCTCGAAAGGTCGGTGAGGCTGAAGCCGCGCGCGAATGCGTCGGCGACGCCGAGCGCAAGCGTTGCGAACAATAGAGCGTAAAGCGCGTAATGCGAGGCTTCCGCCACCAGATGGACGGTGGGGTTGGCGTCGGCCGCGGGCAGGCGGCGCCGGCCCGTGAAGCGCCAGACGATCCGCCAGATCAGCACCGTGACGAGCGCGAAGCCGAGCGCGACATGCAGCGTCCAGCCATTCGTGCGCCAGACCCCCTTGGGAACGAAATCGGCGACCTCGCCGCCCCCCCAAAGGATCGCCACCATGATTGCGGTGACCCAATGCAGGCCGATGGTTGTGGAATCGTAATGCTCGCCGGACCTCGCCATGCGTCTCGTTCCCGCCCTGTTTTTTTGTTTTCGCGCTTTTAGAGGCCCCTTTCCTCCGCGCGGAAGCGCGGGCTTAAGGGCGCCCGACGGGAATAATATATGTTGGAATCGTTCTCGTCTCGCCTGTTGTCCCGGTGCGACGAGGAAAACGCGTCAGGCGTCGGTCAGCTTCGGAGCCGGGCGGCGTCGCGGCGCCATGCGCGCGAGCACCCCGTCCTTCAGAATGTAATGATGCGCGAGCGCCGCGGCCGAATGGACCAGCGCGAGGCCAAGCAGCAGATTGGCGGCGAGTTCATGCCATTCGGTGATCGGCTTTCGCAGCTCCTTATCGCCGATTTGCGGCAGGCTGGCGAGGTCGAACAGGCTGACGCCGCGCACGAAGGCATTGACGAGGCCGAGCGCGACCGTCGCGACGAGGAGGAGATAGAGGCCGTAATGGGCCGCTTCGGCGAGGATTTGGAGCAGGCCGGAGTCGGCGGGCGGCAGGCGGCGGCGGCCGGTGACGCGCCAGACGAGCCGCCAGATCAGCACGGCGGCGAGGGCGAAGCCGAGCAGAAAATGGCACGACCAGGCGTCGGTCCTGAGCGGACCCTTCGGAACGAGATCGGAGAGCTGGCCGCTGGTCCAGAGCACGACGACGAGGACGGCCGTCGCCCAGTGCAGCCCGATGGTCGCCCTGTCGTAGCGCTCGCCGGTTGCTTTCGTCATGTCCGCCGCGTCCCCGCGTTTATCCGCACGATCGATGCGCCCGCGCCCGAGCGGGGAAGCGTCCGCCCGCGAACTTCAGCTTAAGAGCGGCTCGAACTCCGCACCTTGATCCGGCGCAACGGCGCGGGGGCGGCCCGTCAGGCGCTGAAGCGATTATTGATCGACGGAGGTCTTGTGCTGCTGCGAGCGGACATAGGCCTGCGCGTCGGCGGCGTCGGGCGCATCCTTCGGCGCGTCGATCGTCGCGGTCGCCGTCGCCGTCGGCTTGCGGTAGCCGGCTGGCGGCTCGGTCAGATAGGTGCGCCCCGGCTCTTCGTCGCCGGCCTCGACCGTATCCGGCTTGCTGCCGCCGAGCCCGGTCACGCTTTTAAGGATCTGCCAAGGGGTATAGAGGCAGATTGGCGTCCCGGCGCTGACCTGGCAGTCGTCCGATGGTCCATCTTTCGGCAGTTCGTTGCTCTTGCCCGCGAGTTCCTGGGGCGAGAGTTCGGCGCGCGTATTTGGCGTGATCTGCGGGGCCGGGCGCTGCGCGGCGGCGGCGGCATGGCGGCGCTCCTCGATGTTCGGATCCTTTGGCCAATTCGGGTCGCGCGCGACCTCTTTGGGCGCCGGGAGATCGAGCTTCGGCGGAATGACCAGCGGCGCCCGCGCGCGGTAATCGATGTCTTCTTTTTCTTTGTCGAACTGCATGCCGACGAAGCCGAGCACCGAATTCAGCGGATTGGTGTCTTCCTGCGGGGCCTGCGCCCGCGCCGGCGCCGCGCCGATCAGGGCGGAGGCCGCGAAAATGGCTGCGAAGGCGAGCGCGGCGGCGCCGGGGCGCAGTTTGAACATGTCGAAGACCATGAAATTCATCCCCAAACGCCTTTGCCCGGCATCAGCCCGAACAATTCCCGCCTCATGCGCCAAGCCTTCGCCGCGCTTGAGCTGCGAACCATCCGGCGCCATCGGGGCAATTTAGGGGCAAGATCAGTTAAAATGTCTTTATTGGGCTGAAAGGTTTTTTCGCGTGACTTTCTCGCCGAAAAACAGCGAATCCACGATCAGCAGGCCGACGCCGATGACAATGGCCGCGTCGGCGAGATTAAAAATGTACCAGGAGAAGGATCCGACGTGGAAATGATAAAAATCCGCGACGAATCCATAGGCGACCCGGTCGTAAGCGTTGCCGAGCGCCCCGCCGACGATGAGGCCGAGTGCGAAAGCGACAAGCCGGCTCCTCGCGCGCCAGAGCCAGAAAGCGATGCAGGCCGTCGCGACAAGGGTGATCGCCAGCAGGAGGTAGCGCTGAACCTCCGTCCGCGCGCTAAACAGCGAATAGGAGATGCCGGGGTTCTTCGCAAAGACCACATCGAAAAACGGCGTCAGCTCGACCGGCTGGCGCGACGCGATGCCGAAGACGAAGATCAGCCAGAGCTTGTTGGCCTGATCCACGGCCAGCGTCAGAAGGGCGGCAGCGGCGCCGAGCGCGCGGGGGTTTAGCGCCATAGGCCCGCGCTTTTCAGTTCGCGCAGAGCCTCGGCGTCGCGCGGCGTCACGTCCGGATACTCCGGATCGGCGCCGACCAGCGGCGAGATGCGCCACGAGCGCGCGCATTTGCGCCCCTCGGCGCGGCCCGGGACGACGGCGACGCCGGCAACCTCGTCGAGCCGGAACGCGTCGGCCGGCCCTTCGCCGGATGCGATTGAAATGTCGGAGGTGATGCAGACCTCCGCGAAATCGACGCCGTCGAGAACGGCGCGGAACGTTTCATCCGCGATGAAGACCTGCGGCGCGGCTTCGAGCGAGGAGCCGATGCGCTTTTGCGCCCGCTCGATCTCGAGCGCGCCGGTGACGACGGCGCGGATGCGGCGGATCTTCTCCCATTTGGCGGCGAGCGCGTCGTCGCGCCAGTTGGCCGGAACCTCGGGCAGCGTCTCAAGATGCACGCTCGCCTTTTGCGGGTAGCGCGAGAGCCACGCCTCTTCCGACGTAAAGACGAGGATCGGCGCGAGCCAGAGCGTAACGCAGCGGAAGATTTGCTCGATCGCTTCGAGCGCGGCGAGGCGCTTGGCGCTTGAGGGCGGATCGCAATAGAGCGCATCCTTGCGGATATCGAAGTAGAACGCCGAGAGATCGCTGTTGAGGAAGGACGACAGGCGCGCGACGACGCGCTTGTGGTCGAAGCGGCTGTAGGCGTCGCGGACCTCCGCGTCGAGCTCGCTGAGGCGATGCAGCATCAGCCGTTCGAGTTCGCCCATGTTTTCGTGTGCGACGACGCGCGTCGAATCGTAATGCGCGAGCGTGCCGAGCATCCAGCGGATGGTGTTGCGCAATTTGCGGTAGGTCTCGACGAAGGTTTTGAGGATCTCGGCGCCGATGCGCAGATCGTCGGATGTATCGGACGCGGCGACCCACAGGCGCAATATGTCGGCGCCCGCTTCCTTGATAATGGTCTGCGGCGCGGTGACGTTGCCGAGACTCTTCGACATTTTCTGGCCCTTCTCGTCGAGAACGAAGCCATGCGTCAGAACGAGGTCGAAGGGCGCCCTGCCCCGCGTGCCACAGGATTCGAGCAGCGAGGAATGGAACCAGCCGCGATGCTGGTCGGAGCCTTCGAGATACATGATCTCGTCCTGGCCGCCATCGCGCTTGCGATGGATTCCGGCGAGGCCGGGGAAGTGTTTGGCGTCGCCCAGCGTGAAGGCGTGCGTCGAGCCGGAATCGAACCAGACGTCCAGAACGTCGTCGATCTTTTCGTATTTTTGCGGGTCGTAGGCGTTGCCGAGAAAACGCGCGGCGGCGCCATCCGCGAACCAGGCATCGGCGCCCTCGGCCTCGAAGGCCTCAGTGATGCGCTTGTTGACCTGCGGGTCCTGCAAAATCGCGCCGCCCTCCTTGTCGACGAAGATGGCGATGGGCACGCCCCAGGCGCGCTGGCGCGAGACCACCCAATCGGGCCGGTTGGCGATCATGCCGGTGATGCGGTTTTCCCCCGAGGCGGGGTGCCATTGCGTGCGCGCGATTTCGCCGAGCGCGATGGCGCGCAGCGTGTCGTTGGCGCCCCAGCCGGCGCCCGGCTCCGAATCGGTCGGGGCGAACAGCTTGTCGAGCGCAATGAACCATTGCGGCGTGTTGCGGAAGATGAGCGGCTTTTTCGAGCGCCATGAATGCGGATACTGGTGCTTCAGCCTGCCGCGCGCGACGAGATTGCCGGCCTCGATCAGCGCCTTGATGACGGCGTCGTTGGCGTCGCCCTTGGCGCCCTTGTCGTCGATGACGCGGCGGCCGGCAAAGCCCGGCGCGTCCTTGGTGAAGAAGCCGTCGGCGTCGACGGTGTAGGGGATGCGCGTTTCGATGTTGCGGGCTTGTAGGTTACGCGCATTCGCCATCCAGATGTCGAAGTCGTCGCGGCCATGGCCGGGCGCGGTGTGGACGAAGCCGGTGCCTGTATCGGCGGTGACGTGATCGCCGTCGAAGAGCGGCACGTCGAAACCATAGCCTTCGATCAACGCCGCGAGCGGATGGCGCGCCGTGAGACCGCGTAACTCGTCCGCAGGCGCATCGCGCAGGCGTTCAAACGATTCGACCTTGGCGGCCTTGAAGACGCTTTCGGCGAGAGCGTCGGCGAGAAGATAAGTTGCGCCAGCCTTCGCCCAATTATTTTCGGGCGCGGCTGTCACGCGGTAGAGTCCGTATGGAATTTTAGATGAAAAGCTGATCGCCCTGTTAGCCGGAATAGTCCATGGCGTGGTGGTCCAGATGACGATGTGAGCGGGCGTCGCATCCTGCAAGACAACAGGAAACGCCACATACACCCAATCGCTCACATGGTCCTCGTACTCGACCTCCGCCTCGGCGAGCGCGGTCTTTTCGACGACGCTCCACATCACCGGCTTGGAGCCGCGATAGAGCAGCCCATTGCCGGCGAATTTCATGATCTCGCGGGCGATCTGCGCTTCCGCCGGATAGGTCATAGTGAGGTAGGGGTGGTCCCAGTCGCCGGCGACGCCGAGGCGCTTGAACTCCTCGCGCTGCACGTCGACCCAATGCGCGGCGAAGGCGCGGCACTCGCGGCGGAACTCGTTGACCGGCACCTCGTCCTTGTTGCGGCCCTTGGCGCGATATTCCTCCTCGATCTTCCATTCGATCGGCAGGCCGTGGCAGTCCCAGCCCGGCACGTAATTGGCGTCGAGGCCCAGCATCTGCTGCGAGCGCGCGACGAGATCTTTAAGGATCTTGTTCAGCGCATGGCCGATATGGATATTGCCGTTGGCGTAGGGCGGCCCGTCGTGCAGGACGAATTTCGCGCGGCCCTTCGCGGCCTCGCGCAGACGCTGGTAAAGGCCGATCTCGCGCCAGTACGCGAGCAGCTCCGGCTCCTTCTTCGGCAGGCCGGCGCGCATCGGAAAATCCGTCTGCGGCAGGTAGAGACTCTTTGAATAATCGGTGGGCTTTTGCGCCGCGTCTCCCGGCGCGGGCGCTGCGCCTTCCGTCTCGGTCATTGTCTGAATCTATCGAGGTTAAGCGCTGTCGCGCGGCGCGGCTCGGCCGCTGGAATGGGCGAAAATCGTCCCGGCCGCGCGAACAATTCAGGCGCGGGCCGGGCGCATAATTCGCGTGCGGCGCAGTCGGGTTCTGGACCAAAACTTGGACATGCTGGCGTTCTAGCAATGAAATCGCGGCGGATAAAGCGTTTCGACGCGGGCCCCCGGGGCGTGCGCCCTCACCCCCAGTTCTTCGCCGTGCGCCAAAGAATCCATTGCCGGCGCCATTGCGGGAGCTGCACGATCGTTTCGAAGGGTTCGTAGCCGGGCTTCTCCATCTGGCGGAGATTGGGCTCGCAGAGGCTGATCGGCAGAAAGGCGGGGCGGCAGGCGTCGGGCAGGCCCTCAATGCGCGTCAAAAAGACATCGAGATTGTCCCGCGCGAGGCTGCGCATGTCGGCGAGCGCCGCGCGGATCGCAGGGCTCGCCCTGCCAGCGGCGATGGCGGCGCGGTCGCCGCCATGTTTTTTCAGGATTTCGAGCGGCATGAAAAGCTGGCCCCGCGCGCTTTGCCAGGGAAAGGCGCGCAAAAGCCCCGTCAACGCATAGGCGAGGCCGCCATGCTCCGCTGCGCCAAGTCCGGACGCGGGTTCGTCGGGGGTCAGGATCATCGGGATCAGGCGAAAAAGGCTCGACGAGGTCGCCTTGCAATAGGCCTCCAGCGCCGCGACGGTCTCCATCGGATCGTCGTAGAGATCGAAGGTGCGGGCGTCGATCAGCTCGATGAAGGGGTCTTTCGGCAGGTCGAAGCGCGCGATGGCGTCAAGCAGCGCCGCGGCGACGGGATTGGCCCGGACATCGCCATGGTCCGGGTTTTCGAGCGCGTCGCGCCACCATTGCAGCCGGATTTCTCCTAACATCGGCTCCGAGACGACCTCGCGCACGCGGGCGATTTCGAGGTTGAAGGCGAGCACCGCATGGACATGCGGGCGCGCGGCCTCGGGGATGAAGAGGCTCGCGAGCCACCTGTCCGGATCGCCCTGGCGCAGCAGCGCGGCGCAATAGGCCTCGTCCGCCGCTTTGGAGGCGCCGTCCATCAGGGAACCGCCAGAAGCGCCGCGGCGACCCGCCGCTTTTCGCCAAGGAGAATGGAGTAGGTGCGCGCGGCGGCGCCGGTCTGCATCGCCTCGGCCCTGATGCCGGCGGCGCGCAAGCGCTGGCGCAGGGCGGAGCCGAGCGGAACGGGCTCCAGCCCGGTCCCGATCAGGAGGTGCTCGATGAGGCCGGGCGCTTCGCTAAAGAGCTGGCCGAGCGTTTCAATGGTGATGTCGGCTGGGGTCGCCGCGCGCCAAGCGTAAATCCCCGATGGCAGGGCGAGGATCGAGCCGCGATGGGACATGCCGCCGAAGCGAAAGCCCCCGGCGCCATATCCTTCGATCGCATGGGCGCCGGGCAGAAAGCCGGCGTATTGAAGCTCGCTCATGGTCGCCCGCGGAGAAGGTCGCATAGCCGCGGAGCATATCCGCGCCTGCATTTAAATTTGAGTTGGCCGGCGCGATCAAGCCGGAGGCTAATGGGTTAGGTCCGCGATTTTGCCGATCGCCGCGATAAAATCCGTCGGGGGCAGCGCTATCGCGCCCTCGAACGGGTATTCGAGCAGCCTCGCCATCACAAGAATGCTGACGAGGCCGGCCGCGAAGCAGGCGGAGATCGCGACGGCTATCGTCGGATTCTGGATTTGCGACAGCGTCACGAAGATCGACAGCATGACCGTGAAAGCGATCAGCACGCCCCAGAGCGGGACCGGCACGCCATTGCTCGCCTCATAGATCCGCGTTTCACGGTGGACATGGGCCTGCGTCAGCAACGAAAGGATCGTGGCCTTCTTTTCACTTTGATCGGGACCGGCGAGTTGCAGATTGGCCGCTTCCCGGATCAGCGCGGCGAACTTTCGCTCGGTCCCGTGGTCCCCGGTCCGGCGCGCCGCCATAATCGGCCATTCCTGATAGGCGACCGATTCGACATACGCCCGCTGCGCCGAGAGAATCGCGTCGCCCGCCGTCGGGGGCGACAGCGTCGTCGCGATCATGGCTGCGCCATGCATGGCGGCGACTTCCTGATCGATGGCGAGCTGCGTCTCATTGTATGCGCTCCAGACTTCGCTGAACGTGAAGGCGAGAAACACGGCGAAGACGGTGCCAAGCTGCAAAAACACCACCGAGCCGACGTCGTGGTTGCGGCGGCGAAGCTCGATGTCGACATGGCGCTGGTTGAGGGAGGTCGCCAATGCCGCCACGACGCCGGCGGTCAATATGATCGCAAAGGCGGCGAGGTAGCTCATGGGCGATCACGTCGCGCCAGTGGAAACGCGAGCTTTAAGGAAGCTCGGCACGGGCCGCCTCAGGCCGGACCCTTGGCGAGCTTGCCGGGGGTCGGCTCCGCGCCGACCGTCTCGCTGCGCAGGCCAAGATAGATGAGCATGGGCGAGCAGATGAAGACCGAGGAATAGGTGGCGACGAAAATGCCCCAGATCATGGCGATCGAGAAGGAGCGGATCACCTGGCCGCCGAAGACGACAAGCGAGAGCAGCGCGAGGAATACCGTCGTCGCCGTCATGATCGTGCGCGGCAGCACGGCGTTGACCGAGACGTCGATCAGTTCGTCGGTCGGCATCTTGCGGTATTTCCGCATCATTTCGCGGATGCGGTCGAGCACGACCACCGTCTCGTTCAGCGAGTAGCCGACGATGGTGAGAATGGCCGCGATCGAGGTCGTGTTGAATTCGATCCGGGTCAGCGCGAAAAAGCCGACGGTGAGCAGAAGGTCGTGCATCGTCGCGATGATGGCGCCGACGGCGAACTGCCATTCGAAGCGAAACCACAGATAGCACAGCACGGCGATGATCGAGAGCACGACGCCGAGCGTGCCGGACTGGACGAGTTCGCCGGAGACGCGCGGGCCGACGACTTCGACGCGCCTTATGTCGTAATCGTCGCCGATCGCCGCCTTGACGCGGGCGACCGCGGCTTCCTGCGCGCTCGCGTCGCCCTGCTCGCTATGCTGGGCGCCGAAGCGCAAGGTGACGTCGGAGGGCGAGCCGAAACCCTGCACCTCGACGTCGCCGACGTTCATATTTTCGGCGATGGAGCGCAATTTGGCGATGTCGGCGACGCCGGATTGCGCGCGAAGCTCGATCAGCGTGCCGCCCGAAAAATCGATGCCGAAGTTCATTCCAAGCGTCAGGAACAGAACCACCGAAAGGATCGACATCGCGGCCGAGAATGGATAGCTCACGCGCCGGAAGCGCATGAAGGGAAATTTGGTGTTCTCCGGCGCGAGGCGCAGCAGTTTCATTCTTTAAATGCCTTTGTAGACGGGCGCGCGAGCCTCAGATCGGCAGCTTCACCGGCCTCTTGTAGCGATACCACAGCGTGATCATCATGCGCGTCATCGTCACCGCTGTCACGATGCTCGTCAGAATGCCTAGCGCCAGCGATACGGCGAAGCCGCGCACCGGACCCGCGCCCAGAAAATAGAGGATCGCGGCGGCGACGAACATGGTGACGTTGGAATCGACGATCGTCGCAAAGGCGCGCTTGAAGCCAGCGTCGAGCGCAGAGACGATCGAGCGCCCCATATGGGCCTCCTCGCGAATGCGCTCATAGATCAGAACGTTCGAATCGACCGCCATGCCGATGGTGAGGACGATGCCGGCGATGCCGGGCAGCGTCAGCGTCGCCCCGAGGAGCACGAGGCCGGCGAAGATGAAGGCGATGTGGACCGTCAGCGCGATATTGGCGAAGACGCCGAAGATGCCATAGGTGATCAGCATGTAGACGCCGACGAGCGCCGCGCCGACATAGGCCGCGCGTTTGCCGGCGTCGATCGAATCCTGACCAAGGCCGGGCCCGACGGTGCGCTCCTCGACGATGGTGAGCTTGGCCGGCAGCGCGCCGGCGCGCAGCAGGATCGCCAGATTATTGGCGCTCTCCACCGTGAAATGACCGGAAATCTGGCCGGAGCCGCCCATGATCGGGCCCAGAATGCGCGGCGCGGAGATGACCTTGCCGTCGAGCACGATGGCGAAGGGACGCCCGACATTTGCGGCGGTGACTTCGCCGAAGCGCTGGCCGCCGCGAATATTGAAGCGGAAGTTGACGACCGGCTCCTGCGTGCGCTGATCGAAGCCGGGCTGCGCGTCGGTCAGATCCTCGCCCTGCACCATGACCTGCTTCTCGACCGGCAGCTTGACGGCCGGATTCTCGACCTGGTCGAGCATTTCGATCGCCGAGGGGTCCTCGCCCGGCTCCCCCACGAGGCGGAATTCGAGCTTCGCCGTGGTGCCGAGAATTTCCTTCAGCTTGCCGGTGTCCTGCAGGCCCGGCACCTCGACGACGACGCGATCGTCGCCCTGGCGCTGGATGGTCGGCTCGGTCGTCCCTAACGCGTCGACGCGCCGGCGCAGGACCTCGATGGACTGCTCGACGGCGCGGCGGACCTTGGCCTTGACGCCGGCGTCGGTCACCGTGAACTGGACGAGGCCGTCGCTGTTGGTGGCGATGTCGAACACCGGCGCGCCCGCGCCGCCAAGCCCGGAGCTGGCCGGGCTGACCAGTTGCTGGAGTTTCGGCAGCACCCGTTGCAGCTCGGCGGGGTCCGGAATGCGCAGCTGCACGCCGCGCGGCAGCGCCCCGATCCCGCCGGAAATGGAGATCTTTTCGTCGCGCAGCACGCGGCGGACGGAATCGCGCAGATTATCGACCATCGTCTTGACGACGGACTGGCTGTCGACCTCGAGGAGGACATGCGAGCCGCCCTGAAGGTCAAGGCCGAGCACGATGGCGCGGACCGGCAGCCATTTCGGCGAATGGGCGATCAGCGCGTCGCGCGTCGCCGGCGCGAGCAGGCTCGGGACGATGACAAGAAACGCCAGCGCCGTCATGCCGAGGATGGAGATGATTTTCCAGCGAGCGAAACGCAGCATGGCGTTGAAAATGATCCGGAGTTTGGGGTGCGGGCGGGGTCAGCCCTTGGAAGTGCAGACTTGAAAGTTCAGGTTTGGGAACGATCGTTTAGGCTTGATCCTTGACGGGCTCGCCCTTGGCGCGCACGTCCGTGATCAAGGTGCGGATCACCCGCACCCGCACATTGGGCGCGATTTCAAGTTCGACCTCGGCGTCGTCGACGACCTTGGTCACCTTGCCGATCAGGCCGCCGGAAGTGATGACGCTGTCGCCGCGGCGCAGATTCTTGATGAGATCGGCGTGATCGCGGGCGCGCTTCTGCTGCGGCCGCATGATCAGGAAATACATGATGACGAGAATCAGAGCGAAAGGAATCAGCTGCACGATCAGATCTGTCGCGCCGCCGCCCGCGCCGCCGAGGGCCTGGGCGAAAGCAGGTGTGAACACGGGTTCGCTCTCCTAAATGCGCGGCCGCGAGGCTCCTGCCCGGCGACGGCGGGGGGACTATAGCGAGTGGCGTCCTGAAAGCAATGCCCGCCGGGGACCCGCATCGTTCACAGCGTGCGCAGCACGAAACGGCGGTCGATCTGCTGGGCCGGCCGCGCATTCATCGGATAAAGCTTCGCGAAAGCGGCGATGTCCGCCTCGGCGACCTCGATCGGGCGTTTCAGCACGATCCATTCCACCGTCTCGCTGCAGGGCGGCGTCGTCAGCGAGCCGGAGTAATAATAATAGCCGCGCGCTTTCGGCAGTAGGCCCCGCGGGTCGAGGCCCGCGGGCGCCTTGACCGGCTCCCCCTCCGACGGGGGCATGGCGGCGATGATTTTGGCGAAGGCCGGATTGGATCTGCCGGGCTTCACGAGGACGCCGATCACGGCGAGCGCGCCCGCCTCGTTGCGATGGACGAAATGGATCTCCATCGCCGCGGCCTTGCCGTCGATCAGATGTTCGGCCGGATGATGGAAATGGAACTGGACCAATTTATAGGTCTCGGAGCCGACCTTCAGCGCGCCGCCATCGTCGAAATTGAGCTGGATCGTATGGCCATTGTTGACGATCGCATCGGCCTGCCGCTTCCAGGCCAGCTGGAGCGGCGGCAGCGCGGCCGGGATCGAGGCGTCGATGGCGATGGGCGATTGCTGGTTGCCGATCGCGCAGACTTTGTCCACCGAGTCGAGATCGCCCCAGCGGGCGGGGCCGGTGGCGCCCTCATAGCTCCAATGTGCGGCTTCATGAGAGTCTGGCTGCGAATCCTGCGCCGCGAAGCCGGTTTTGGCGCAGATGGCGCAAAATCCGAGCGACGCGAAGCCCTTGAGCGCCGCGCGGCGATTCATGACCGTTTTCATTCCGTTATCCTGCTTCTGCCCGTCAGGCCGCCGTGGACGGCTGCGCCAAAGCTAACGCAGAAGCAGATCGCGCGAAACCGTCCGAGGCGTGAATAACGAAGCGAGGTCGCCCGAAATTCCGGGAAATCCTGAGCGGTCTAGCCAAGCCGGGGCGGCCATGCTCTAACGCCGCTCTGTTTCCTGCTTGCGCGATCCGCTGATGACCAGCTCCGAAAACCTCAAAGGCTCCGCCGCCCCCCGCGCCGCCGACGCTCTGGAGCGGATCGCGGCGGCGCTGGAAAAGCTGGTCCCCGCGCCGCCCGCGCCAATCGATTTCGCGGCGGCCGACGCCTTTGTTTTCTCCGCGAGCGCGCCGCACTTGCTCCCTGTTCGCAAGGTCAACCGGGTCGAGATGGCGCTGCTGCGCGGCATCGACCGGCTGCGCGATTTGCTGACCGACAACACCGAGCGCTTCGCCCGCGGGTTCGCCGCCAACAACGCCCTTTTGTGGGGCGCCCGTGGAATGGGCAAATCCTCGCTGGTCAAGGCCGCTCACGCCGACGTCAATCAGCGCCTTTGCGTGGTGGAGGGCTTGAGGCCCCTAAAGCTCATCGAGATCCACCGCGAGGACATCGACAGCCTGCCCGTTCTGATGGGATTGGTGCGGGACGCGCCGCACCGCTTCGTCGTTTTCTGCGACGATCTCTCCTTCGACGCGGCCGACGCCAATTACAAATCGCTCAAGGCCGTGCTCGAAGGCGGCATCGAGGGGCGGCCGCAGAACGTCCTGTTCTATGCGACCTCGAACCGGCGGCACATCCTCTCCCGCGAGATGATCGACAATGAGCGCGGCACGGCGATCAATCCGGGCGAGGCCGTGGAGGAGAAGGTCTCGCTCTCCGACCGCTTCGGGCTCTGGCTCGGCTTTCATTCCTGCTCGCAGGACGAATATCTCGACATGGTGTTCGGCTACGCCACGCATTTCGGCTTGCTTCAGGACCGCGAGAAGATTCAGCGCGAGGCGCTCGAATGGGCGATCACGCGCGGCGCGCGGTCCGGGCGCACGGCCTGGCAATATATTCAGGATCTGGCCGGGCGACTGGGCAAGACGACGGATTAAGGCGACGGCCTGTCCTTAAGCGAAATCACTTTGCCATCGCGCGCGAAACGCCGATGATATGCGCGCGGGCGCCGCGCGTACGGGGCCGGCCGGCGCTCCGATCAGAAACAATCGGCCTTGGTACGGGGAAAGCGCCATGCCGACCTATGTCACGCTCTACACCTTCACCGAGCAGGGCCTGCGCACCATCAAGGACACGGTCAAGCGCGCGAAAACAGCCAAGAAAGCCGCAGCGGACCTTGGGATCAACCTCAAGGACATCGTCTGGACGCAGGGACAATACGACCTCGTGGCGATCTCGGAAGCGCCGGACGAGGCGGCGGCGACCGCCTTCCTGTTGAACCTGCTGAAGGCCGGCAACCTCCGCGCCCAGACGCTGCGCGCCTTCACCGCCGCGGAAATGGAGAAGATCGTGGAGAAAGTGGCTTAAGGCCAAAGCGAGACGGCCGCCGGCCTATCTCCGGCGGCCGGCAGCTATAAAGCCAATTATATGGATGACAAAGCAGGTTGGCCATGTTATTGCCTGAGCGACAGGCCGGCGCATTCCCGAATCTCCCAATCCCCGAAGGTCTGACCCTTGAGGATTTGGAGGTCGCCGAGGACATGATAATGGATTGGTGCGAGAGCGCCGAAAACCGGGCCGTTGATACGGTCATTAAATTATTTCAGCATCTTCAGGCGGCGCGCCTTGCAAATCTTTCAGGAACGAGCTGAGCGGATATAGGCCCATGTTAAGATGGTCTGCTGTGGCGGCCATTAATATTATCTGATCCAGAGTCACGTCCACTCGCCCAAAGTCCATATGCGGGGCGACTCCGTTTCTTAGGATAGATGTTTCGATGCTTAGTGGTATGCCGGGCTTAAACCGACCCCATTGGGCGTGGGCCACATAGTGCCTGTCTTTTGCCAAATCAGATAATTGCGACTCGAAAGATTCGGCCGCCGGCCTGCGGGCCGCCATGCGGGGAATTTCCGCAAAAGATTTGTTCCAAAATTCTAGGCGCCTGTCGAAGGTCTGGGGGATGCGCTTCGCAATTTTAGCCGGGAACTCCGGTAGGCCGAAGATGTCTAGAAGACACATCAAAAAGTGATTTTCGAGTCGTCCCCACCCCACAATGAAAATGCCGAGCATACGGTAAAACTCTGGCGCGTCTGGCGGATCGTTCGGCGAGGGGGTATGTTCGAGTTGATGTCTGATGATTTGTCTTTTTGGTGCGGATGCCATGGCCGATCCTGACGAAGCTGCGCTGAGCAAGCTGGCGAAGAAGATGCTGGCGACGCCTCCTAGGGAGCGCGAAGACATGAAGGTCGGGACGAGGCGATCGAAGCGACCCAAACTGCCAGCAGAGTCTTCCCAGCCCGATAAAGGAAACAAGACCAAATGAGCGCGATGCAGAGCCGATTCGAGGTCGTTCGCCCAATCGGCGGGTCGTTAATCGTTATCGACAAGGAGAGGGCGATAGCTAAGGAGATAACCTCTTTAGCCGAGCGGGATTTGTGGCTTCATGAATTGCCTGAGCAATCTCATGCTCAACTTCTGAGAGCTTTTTATCCGAATGGGGAAGCTCGATCTGAACGCTGATGTCTATCGCGACCGAATTAAGAAGAGACTTGATTCGGCAAAAGTAAGCCGTGTGCTGTTGTCGCTGTCCGGCCTCAATCTCGATTTTCTGAAAGTCGAGAAAATCCCTAAGCCCCGTTGCCTCAGATATTTCTTTGATGCTTGGCATTTTTGCCCCCTCTTTTGCGCCAGCGCAGAAAGGCGCGGGTTTTCTGTTTAAGCGTTAGCGGTTCTATCAGCAGCGCGATACATAAGCCTCTTTCCCGCAACTCCAGCCGCGATCTTGCGAACACGCTCCGCGTCCTCGACGCCAAGGCTGGTGCGGTTGTTATATCTAAAATCAAATTCCGTCAGATACCGATGCAGATGCGCTTCGCTGACGTTGTGATATGTGCCAACGATCCCGCGCTTGAGGATCGAAAAGAAGTTCTCGCTCGTGTTGATATGCACGAAGCCGCCAAGGCGCGCGTATTCGTTCGCGGAATGATTGACGCTCAGATGGTTAGCAAACTCTTTGCCGAGCCGATTATAGACGCCGCTCTCATCCGTCATTAGCGCCGACGCGCGGTTGACGTTGGTTACGATAAGCGGGCGCACGGTTTCCGCCGTGACGTTCGCAACATGGAAGCTCTTGGCGCGACCATCGCGTTCGATCAGGGTTAGAACGGCTTTCTTCGGCGCGGTTTCGCGATGCGCGCGGTTCTTGGCTTTGCCGCCCACATACGTTTCGTCGGCTTCCACGACCTTGTTTGCCCCGCCTAAGCCGCCTTCGGATTTGTGGCCGTCATCGGTCATTGCCTCGCGGATGCGATGGCAAAGAAACCACGCTGATTGATACGTGATGCCGAGCATCCGATGGATTTGATGCGCGCTGATGCCCTTCTTGCTCGCGCCCATGAGATGCATCGCCATGAGCCATTTATTGAGCGGGATTTTGCTCCGCTCCATGACCGAGCAGACCGTGACCGTGAACTGCTCGCGGCACTCGGCGCACTGGTACAGACCGGCGCGGTGCGCCTTGCCCTTTAGCCCTGTGATTTTGTCCTGATCGCAGTTACCGCAATGAGGACAAACGGGACCGTTGGGCCAGCGCTGCGCCTCAAGGTATTCGCGGGCTTTTTCGGGGTCTTGGAAGCGGGGATCGGTGAGGTTCATGGCGTAGCGTCCGGCCTGTCTGACGCTACCCTAGCATTTCAGTCTGCTTTGTCAACCATATAATCGCCGCTATAAAGGTTCTCCGGAGCGAAGCAAAAGCTCCGCCGCGACTTTTGCGAAGAGATCAGTTGATGGTCAAAACGCTTCACGGGCGCACCGGAACCGTGATGGATAGCTAAAGCACCGTTATAGCTTTTGTTAATATTGACTTAAATCAAAAATTGTGATATCTAGCCAAATATTTGTAGAATAGTTTGCTTATATATCAGCATCAGAACGGATATTTACTTCTATCTGCGCGGCCTTGCATCCGGCGTATATAATCTATACTTTTCACAATGATATATTTTGCAGTGAATTCATCGCTTGGTGTTTGTTTGTGCCGACTCTATACTACGCCTACACGTTTCGCTTCTTAATCGAAGGAGTTAACGAAATGCTCAAGATATCATTGAAAGCAGCTTTGCTTGCATCGTGCTCTATCGGCTTTGCCGGAGCAGCCACTGCTCAAACGTTGGTGCGACAACTTCCGCCGGTCACCGCCAATTCCACCGCGGCGACAACCCTGCCCCCTGAACTGCGTTATCAGGTGGCTGCCTACCTCCCGACAGAACCTGAAGCCTTCGTCAACGAATCGGACGAAAAGGGATATTGCTCGGGCGCGCCTGAGAATCCATACAGCAATTGAGCCCTACTCCGCAGCCTCTGCTTCGGCGTAGCGCCCGCCCAAATAATCCAGCGCCGCGCGCAAAACCTCGATCCCCGCGCCGGGCTTGACCGCGTGCATCGACAGATGGCGGCGCCACGCGCGCGCGCCGGGGCGCCCGCTGAACAGCCCAAGCACATGCCGCGTCATGGCGTGCAGGGGAACGCCTTCCGCGAGCCGCGCCTCGACATAAGGGATGAAGGCGCGGATCGCCTGCTCGCCATTGTCGTAAAGAGCGGCCTCGCCGAAAAGAAGCGGATCGACCTCAAGCAGCAGGGCCGGGTTCTGGTAGGCCGCGCGGCCAATCATGACTCCATCGACATGATCTAGTTGCCCGATCGCGGCCTCAAGCGTCTCGAGGCCGCCGTTGATGGCGATGGACGTCAAGGGAAAACGCCTTTTCAAGGCATGGACCAGCGCATAATCCAGCGGCGGAACGCTGCGATTGTCCTTCGGCGAGAGGCCCTTCAGCCAGGCCTTGCGCGCGTGCACGATGAGCGCGTCGGCGCCGGCCGCGATGACGGCCTGCGCAAAAACCCCCAGCGCCTCTTCAGGGTCCTGGTCGTCGACGCCGATGCGGCATTTGACCGTCACGGGAGCGGCGACGGCGGCCTTCATCGCGGCGACGCAATCGCCGACGAGCTCAGGCTCGCGCATTAAGCAGGCGCCGAATGCGCCGTTCTGCACGCGCTCCGAGGGGCAGCCGACGTTGAGGTTCACCTCGTCATAACCGAAATCGGCGCAGATCCGGGCCGCCTCGGCGAGATCAGCGGGGTCCGAGCCGCCAAGCTGCACGGCGACCGGATGCTCGGAGGGCTCGAAGGCGAGGAGGCGACGGCGGTCCCCATGCAGCACAGCCGCGGTCGTCACCATCTCCGTATAAAGTCGCGCGCGGCGCGTGAGCAGGCGATGGAAGAACCGGCAATGCCGGTCGGTCCAGTCCATCATCGGCGCGACGCTGAATCTAAGATCCTGATTCAATGACATTTTTTCTTTATTCTCAACTCACCAGCTTGGGTCGTGCGCACTATTTTCTACGCCATTATTCGACGCGCGGGGCCGCGCTTCGACCGTGCGCACCTGTTGGGCGGCTTTCACAAAGCTTGGACCCCCGCACGAGGCGCAAATCGGGGTCAAGGCGAGACCAAGTGCGGCGAAAAAGAAAGTATGTCAACGAGACGTCCCTTGGCCGCAAACCGCCGGGGAATGGGCGCTCGAGGTTGAGCGCCGCATCGACCGCGGCTCGTGCGCATGCTCGCCAGCGTCGCGACCGGGCTCATCGTCTGGGCGTTCTCCCTTCTCACGGGCCTCGAACTCGCGGCCGCCTGGGGCGTCATCACATTCGCACTCAACTATATTCCCTTCATCGGACCGCTGATCGCGGCGGCGCCGCCGGCTCTGTTCGCCCTCGTCCAGACGGGATCGTGGGAAATGGCTGTTTTCGTCCTCGCGACGCTGGCGATCATCCAGTTTTTCATCGGCAGCTATCTTGAACCCTTGTTCACGGGCAAGGCCCTCTCCATCTCGTCTTTTTCCTGGTGTTCATGGTGTTCATCTGGGGCTTCGTCTGGGGTGCCGGGAACCTTCATCGGCGTTCCGATCGCGATCGCGGTCCTCACCGTCTACGAGCAGTTTGCAGGCAGTCGCTGGATCGCCGTTCTCCTGTCCGGCCGCGCCGCCCACGAGAAGCCGGACGACGCCCAAGAGGCGCGCAGTGCGGAAGACGGCGCAGCTGATTGACAGGGTCCGTCCTCGTCTGCAAATCTAAAATCGCCAGACGGCAAGAAGAGATTGCCGCTCCGACCTCGTATGCCAAGCAATCGACGCGTTATTGACAATCCAGATGCGCGTTACTGAAATAAAACTTCCACAAAAACACAGGGATTCGAAGCAAATGTTCTCTCGACGTATCTTTTTCCAGGGTATTATTGGCGCCGCGCTCGCCGCGCCCCTGGCGGCAATGCTGCCGTCGGAAGCCGACGCGCAGGCCGCTCCCAATCGGGCGCCGCCGCCGCCCCGCCACGAATCGGCGCAGCGGCCGTTCGCGGGCCATGTCTGGGCCCCCGGCTACTGGCGCTGGAGTCCCGCCCACCGCGACTTCGTCTGGGAGCACGGCAGGTGGATTCGCTCGCGCCGCGGCTTTCGCTGGCACGAGCCGCGGTGGGTGCGCCGCAACGGTCAATGGACCCTGATCGAGGGTCGTTGGGGCCACTGATCAAACGTCATATTCTCGAAGGGCGGCGCGGGTAGGATTCGCGCCGCCCTTTGTTTTGCGCGTGCGGCGGGCGGCCGCCCAGAAGCGGACCACGAAGCACCTGCACCCCGACCTCGTCGCCGCGACCGCCACGGACCCGCGGCGGGCCGGATTCAGCGCGCTTCGGCTCCGAGATCGGCGAGGATTTCCTTTTTCAGCCGCACCAGACTGCGATCCTCGCGGTCGCGTGGATGCGGCAGATCGATCTCGATGGTTCGCCGAATCCGGCCCGGCCGCGGCTGCAGAACGACCACCCGATCGCCGAGAAACAGCGCCTCTTCGATATCGTGGGTCACCATGATCATCGTGATGCCCTTCTCTTCCCAGATGCGCTGCAGTTCGATCTGAAGATAGAGGCGCGTCAGGGCGTCGACGGCGCCGAGCGGCTCGTCGAGCAACAGGATTTCAGGTTCGTTGACAAGCGCGCGCGCGATCGCCGCCCGCTGCGCCATGCCGCCCGACAATTGATGCGGATATGCTTTTTCGAAGCCCGCCAGTCCGACCAGCTTCACATGCTCGTCGATCCGGCGCCGCTTGTCGTCGGAATCGAGCCGGCGCGCCTCCAAGGCCATAGCGACGTTCTGCTCCACGGTCAGCCAGGGAAACAGGCGATGATCCTGAAAGATGATGCCGCGATTGAGGCTGGGGCCGACGACGCCGCGGCCGCCGACAAGGATCTCGCCGTCATAGACCTTGTCGAGTCCGGCGATCAGCCGAAGCAGCGTCGATTTCCCGCAGCCGCTCGCCCCGACGATGGTCAGAAAATGGCCCGGCCCTATGGTCAGATTTATGTCGTCGAGGACGAGAAGCGACTTGCCGTCGATGTCGAAGCTCTTGCCGACATTGCGAATGACGACATCGCCGCCATGAGCGGCAGGTCCGCGCTCGGCGCGCACTGGCTGGGCAGGCGCTGGCTCGGGAGGCGCCCGCTCGCGATCCGGCTTTTGATATTGACTGAAGTCGACCACGCCCGGCTTCGGCATTCGCTTTCACCTAATCCATTTCATGCCGGGCGCTCGCCACAGTGCGATGATGCGCGCCCGATGAACCGCGCCCCGCACTGACGACGCGGCATTCGTAATTATAAAGGACGCCTTGTCAAAAAGCCGGTCGTGTCTCAGCCTGAAATACGGTGCGCGCGGTTCGCCGCCCGGCAAACCAGAGAAGCGCTCTGGCTTCCGTATCTTGAATCCACGCAGCCTTTTCATCGGTGTAGGCGTGTGAATCGTCGGGATGCAGTTCTCGCGCCCTGCGCTTTTCATTTTCATATTCAACGGCCGCCTCTGGATGCTCGCGCAAATAATCTCTAAAAGCGATGTGGCGCTCGACGTGCGGCGAATTTGCTTCGAAAAAATGAAGCTGTGCGACGCGCGCTCCAGCTTCATCGGAAAGTTTGCAATAGCGCCTTCCCGATATGCCCAACTCCCCATGCCAATCATAGCCCAGCGCCTCCACGCGGTAACGGAGACGATCGAGATCAGCCAAATCGGTCACCAGAGGCATCAGATCGATGATTGGTTTGGCCGCCAACCCCGGCACCGACGTGGAGCCAATGTGATGAACCGTAACGAGGATTGAACCGAGCGCTTGCAAGCGCTCGGCATGGCTGGCTGCAATTTTGGGCCATTCGGGGTCATATTCGGCGAGGAAGACGGGGAACGACGGCGGCATCTTCATATCCTGTCGGGAGATGAGGAGAAAATTCAAACTGGGACGCTACTAAAAAATCGGCGCCAGCCCGCGGCGCGCGCGGACGCGGTCATCGGACATGCTCCGGGCGCCAGCGCAGCAGCCGCCGCTCGATCAGGGTCATGCCATAGTTCATGAGAAAACCCGTCGCGCCGATGACGAACATGCTGAGGAACACCACGTCGGTGCGCATCAGCCCGCGCGCGGCACCCATCATGTTGCCGATCCCCGGAGCCGCCGACATGAACAGTTCGGCCCCGACCACCGCCATCCAGGCGAATGACAGGCCCTGCTTCAACCCGGTCATGATCAGCGGCGTGGCGCTGGGCGCCAGCACCCGGAACAGCTTCTGCCGCCGGGTCAGCAGGAACATCTCGGCCACTTCGATATATTGCTGCGGCGCGCGCCTTAGCCCTTCATACGTCTGCAGCGCGACCGGATAAAGGGCGGCGAGCACGATGATGACGGCCTTCGACGTCTCGCCGAGGCCAAACCAGAGCCCGACGAGGGGCACCCAGCCGAACACGGGCACCTGCCGAACCGCATTGAAAACGGGGCCAACCAGCCGGTCGAACCATGCAGACAGCGCGAGCGCCGCGCCGAGCAGCAGGCCAAGGCCGGCGCCGATCGAAAATCCGGCGACGACGCGTTCGACGCTCATCCGGTAATTGAGCCAGAGATCGCCCGACCACAGGAGTTCGCGCGCGCCACGGAAGACGGCCCCGGGCGAAACCAGAATGAGCGAGATGGATCCCGGCTGGTGCGAAGCCCACACCCACCCCGCGATCAGCAGCGCGAAGACCAGCCACGGACGGAAATTCCAGGGTTTCCAATTCCACGCGTGCCACGGTTTCCGATCGAGCGTCGCGACGAGGCCGGAGCCGGCGCGCCGCTGCACCGGGCGAGAGCTGACGACATCGGCCATCAGACCGCTCCCCGTCCGCGCTGCAGTCTGCTTTCGCCATATCTTAGCCCCTTGTCCAGGGCGAAGCCGATCAACCCGATCACGACAATGCCGACCATGACAATGTCGATCTGGAACAGCTGGCGCCCCCAATCCATCATATGGCCGATGCCGACGCTCGACGCGAACAGCTCCGCCGCCACCAGCACCATCCAGGACCGGCTGAGTCCGAGCCGCAGGCCCGTGACGATGGAGGGCAGCGCCGCGGGGAATATCACGCGGCGAAGCAGGGAGGCGTAGCTGAATCCGTAAATCTCAGCGACCTCCCGATATTGCCGCGGCACGCCGCGGACGCCGTCGAACGTGTTGAGCGCCACCGGAAAGAAGGCGGCCTTGGCGATGAGCACGATCTTGAAAGTCTCCTGAATGCCGAAGATCATGATCAGCAGCGGCGCCCAGGCGATCGAGGGAATTTGCCGGACCGTCTCGAAAAGCCACCCGACATAGCTCTCGAACCTGTGCGACAGCCCGATCGCGACGCCGAACGTCAGGCCGACCGCCCCGCCGAAGGCGAAGCCGAGCAGAACGCGGCGCGCGCTCGCCGCCAGCGCGTCCTGGATTTCTCCGCTCCGCGCGAGTTCGAGGAAGGTGGAGAGAACCGTTTCGGGCGGAACGAGGATCGCGGCGGGAAAGAGGCCAAGCAGGCAAAGCCCCTTCCAGGCGCAGAGAACCACAGCGGGCGGATAGAGAATTCGTGCAAAGCGCCCCGCAGCGCGCCAGAACTTTCCCTGCGTGACCATACCCGTCATCCACGCCCTCCCCGCCTTCGGCCCGACTGTCGCCACTTATATAGTCTTTACATAGATTTTGTTCCAAATTATATAGGGCTCGGCGGCAGCGCCAGTTTTTAAGCGGACATGGCGGGGGCGCCAGAAAGAACGAAATAATGACGGGGACAATTGCACGTGACGACGGCGCCGTCCGGGAGCTCTGGTACACGCGCTGCGGCGTGCCGACCGCGTCCGGCATCGCGCTGCATCAGGGGTGGCTGCACGCGGAATTCGCCCGCACCGGCATCCGTCTGAACTCGGTCAGGGCGTCGGAGGATGGGGAGACGAGAGACTCCCACTACGACCACAGCCTGCCGCGCATGTTCCGGGAAGGCGGCAATATTCCGCCGATCTGGGCGCGCTCCCTGGGCCGCAACACGGTCGTCGTGGGCATCACCTGGGTCGACGAATTGCAGGCGATCGTGACGCGCAGCGACAGCGGCGTAAAGGACATCGGCGACCTCAGGGGCCGTCGCTTCGGCCTGCCGCTGCATCCCGGCCGGCTCGCCGATCACAGCCGCGCCAGCTCGCTGCACGGGCTCGTCACCACGCTGCAGCTGGCGGGGCTGCGCGCCAATGACGTCGAGCAGGTCGATATCGCCGCGCCGCGCTTCGACATTCGCGAAAACCCCGAGACCGGGGTTTTGAGCCAGGGCGACAGTCAGGAGCGCGAGGGCTCGACGCTCGGCGCGCTCCGCCAGGGGCAGGTCGACGCCATTTACATCAAGGGCCCGCAGGCCGCTGGGATCCTGCGCGATCCCGCGTTCCGCGTCGTCATCGACCTCAACGCCCATCCGGACCCGGCGGTGCATATCAACAACGCCGTGCCGCGCCCTGTGACCACTGATCGCGAATTGCTGGAACAGCATCCGGACCTCGTCGTGCGCTATCTGACGGTTCTGCTGCGCACGGGACATTGGGCGAAGACCGCGCCCGACGAGGTCCGCCGCCTGATCGCGCTCGAAACGCGCGGCACCGAGGATCAGATCCGCGTCGCCTATGGCCCCAATCTGCATAACTCCTTCGTGCCGGCTTTGTCGGACGCCTATGTCCGCGGCCTCGAGCAGCAAAAGAATTTCCTACGCGATTGGGGCTTTCTGCATCAGGACTTCGATTTCGCGAGCTGGATCGATGCGCGGCCCTTGGCGGAAGCCGAGCGCATCGTCGGCGCGGACGCGTGGCATGGCCTTGAAGCCAGGGTGGCCTGATATCGAGGGCGAGCCATCATGAGGATTTTCTGGAGATATGGCGGCGACGAGCGCCATCCGGCCGAGCAGCTGGCCCGGGCTGTCGATCATCTCGGATATGACGGCTATCTGCTGGCCATCGGCGCCGGCGGCCAGGACCAATGGGTGACCGCCGCGGCCCTCGCTCATTACACCGAGCGAGCGAAGTTCCTGATCGCGGTCTATCCCGGAATCGTGTCGCCGCTGATGCTGGCGTCGCAGACCGCGACCCTCGATAAAATCACCAAGGGACGCATAGCGCTCAACGTCATCAATGGCGAGGCGCGCAGCTCCGCCGCCCACGGCATCTTTCTCGACCATGACGAACGCTACGAAATGGCCGATGAATATTGGACCGCTTGGCGTCAGTTGATGACCGGGGAAAGAGTGAGTTTTGCGGGCCGGCATATCCGCTTCGAGGGTGCGCAGCTGCATGTGCAGGGAGTCCAAAGCCCCCACCCGGAGCTGTTTTTCGGCGGATCCTCGCCGGCCGGGCTAGCGATGGCGGCGAAGCAGGTTCAGACCTATCTGACCTGGGGCGAGCCGCCCGCGCAGGCGGCGGAGAAGATCGGCGCGGTGAGGGTTCTGGCTTCAGCGCGCGGACGCACGCTGAATTACGGCATCCGCCTGCATCTGATCGTGCGCGACACCAAGGAGGAAGCCTGGGCCGCGGTGCAGCGGATCTACGACCGCTTCGACCAGGAGCAGATCCAGTTGGCCCTCAAGGTGCGGGCGACATCCGACTCTGTCGGCGTGCAGCGGATGACCGCCCTCGTCAACGGCAAGATCACGAAGAACGCCCGCGATCTCGAAATCTCGCCCGACCTTTGGGCCGGCTACACGCTGACCGGCAAGGGTCCCGGCACCGCATTGGTCGGTGACCCGGAGACGGTGGCGGAACGGCTGCTCGAATATTACCACGCGGGTTTCGACACCTTCATCCTGTCGGGGCAGCCGCAGCTCGAGGAAGCCTACAGGGTCGCCGAGAAAATCTTCCCGCTGCTACCGTTCAATGTCGAAAACTCGCGGCGCAGGAACGAGTCGCTTCGCACCCTGCGCAATCTCGCCGCCGTGGTGAGTTGAGATCCTTCTACCTTTCAGAGAAAATTCATGGCGCATACGATCGAACAATTCTCCAGTGAGGTTCACGCGGTCCTGGCCGCGGATCCCGGCCCGGCCGGGCGCGAAAAGGTGCGCCGCCTGCTCGAGGACGTACTGAAGGACGAGGATTTCGTCGCGACCCATCTTGGCGACGACCAGCCGGAGCGGCGCGTGCTTTATGAGGACCGCGAACTGGGCTTTCTTATCCTTGGCCATGTGCATCACAATGCGCGGCGCACCAAGCCGCATGATCACGGTTCGACCTGGGCGATCTATGGCCAGGCGGTCGGCCTCACCCATATGGACGAATGGGAGATCGTCGAGCCCGCGACGGCGGAGCGGCCGGGCAAGGTACGCCGCGCGCGAAGCTATGAGCTAACCCCTGGCGACGCCCGCGTCTTTAACGAGGGCGTCGTGCACTCGCCCTGGCGGGATGCTCCCGGAAAGCAGGTCCGCATCGAGGGAGGCCATATCGAGCGGGCCGGCCGGCCCGCCTTCGAGCCAGCTTGAGGCAAAGGCTAAATCCGAACACCTGATTCGCAGAAAGCTTGCATGCAGACCTCAACACCCGCCTCACCCTCCGGCGTCAGCCGACGCGCCGCGCTGCTGACCCTTCTGTTCTGCGGATTGACGGGCGGGCGCGCCCGCGCCGCCGCGGAGACACCGCCGGCGGTCATCAGGATGGGCAGCGGCGCGGCCAGCGCCAGCTTCGGGCGCGGCGTTTCGGGCGGCGTCCCGGGCTGGGTCGTCAATCAGAAAACGCTCGAGCAGGAATTCGCCGGCGAGAACGCGACATTCGAATGGAGCCACATTCCGACCGCGGGTCCCGGCGTCAATGAGGCGCTGGCGAGCGGTTCGCTGGATTTTGGCTATTACGGCGATTTCCCGGCTCTGATCGGCCGCGCTGGCGGCCTGCCGACCAAGCTGATCGTGCCGGGCCAGCGCGGCTCCAATTCAGCCCTTATCGTGCCCTTGGACTCCAAGGCGACATCGATACGCGATCTGCTGGGCAAGCGGATCGCCTATCAGCGCGGGCGCCCATGGGAGCTCGCCTTCACCCGATTGCTCGCCGTCAATAATCTGACCGAGGCGGATTTCCAGATCTTCAACCTGACCGATCCGGATGGTCAGACGGCCCTGTTGGCGGGCGGCGTCGATGCGGAGTTCGGCAGCGACACGATTATCGTCGACGAAAAGCACGCGGCCAAGACGATCTGGTCGACGCAGTCGCAGCCGATCACCTGGCGATCGACCGCCGATCTCTTCGTGACCGACGCCTTCGCGAAACAATATCCCGAGACGACGAAGCGCGTGGCGAAGGCTTTCGTGCGCGCCGCCTACACCGCCTCGCTCGACGAGAACCGGGACGCGGTCTTCGCCGTCTGGGCGCAGGGCAGCGGCGGCAACAGCGCGCGCTTCGCCCTGCAATATCAGGGCGTGCCGCTGCGCGAGTCCTTCGTCCCGCTCATCGATCCCTTTCTCATCCAGCATTATCGCGACGCCGTATCCTACACCGCCAAGGCGCATTTGATCCGCAAGCCCTTCAACGTCGAAGAATGGATCGACCCCAGCTTTCTCAAAGCCGCGCTCGCCGAGCTGAATCTGGAGCATTTCTGGACCGCGCTCGACGTCGACGGACAGCCGTTGCCATCCGCGCGATGATCCGCCCGCCGGGCGCGTCACGCGGCATCCCGCGCTGATTTTCCGGACCCGGACGACGCCGCCGGCGCTTGTTAAAACCTACCATTATGATAGAAATATAAGCGAAGCAGCTTTCTTGCCCCACCCTTGCGGAGACGCCCATGGCCGCCAATGGCAACGATATCGCGCTCGGCTCCCCCGCCGCCCCCTTCCGCCTGCCGGAGCCCAGCACCGGCAAAACCGTGGCTCTCGACGACTTCAAGGACGCCAAAGCGGTTCTGGTCGCCTTCTATTCCAACCGCTGCCCCTTCGTCGTCCATATCCGCGAGTCCTTCAACGATCTCGCCCGCGACTATGCGCAAAGGGGACTCGCCGTGATCGCCATCAACGCCAATGACGTGGAAACCCACCCACTGGAGAGCGCCGAAAAGATCGCCGAAGAGGTGGCCGAGCACGGGCTGGTTTTCCATTATTTGCGCGACGACAGCCAGGATATCGCGCGGGCCTATGAGGCCGCCTGCACGCCGGACCTCTTCCTCTACGATCAGGAACGCAAGCTGTTCTATCACGGCCAGTTCGACGACAGCCGCCCCAAAGGCGAAGAGGCGGCGACGGGCCGGGATCTGCGCGCCGCCGTCGATCGCCTGCTGAGCGGCCAGAGCGCCCCCGCCGAGCAGAAATCCGCGATTGGCTGCGGGATCAAGTGGAAGGCCGGACAGGAACCCGCCTGGCACGCCGCCGCCTGAACGGACCGTCGATCTCCGCGCACGGTTCTTTATAATGCAGTGAAAGACAGGGCGGTTCGCGCCCCGCCTTTCATCGGCGCGGCGCCGGATGCGTGCCGCAGTCATCGGTGCCAAGCTGCTTCCGCCGAGCCAAAGTGCGGCTCGAAGCGAAGCGCATCGACGCGACGCGCCCTCGCCGCCGGAAAACCGGAGCCGGCGCCCGCGCGGCGCAGGCCTGTCCCAAGGCCGCCTTTCAAAGTCGGCGCCGCGCGGTTCCTCCCCCCTCCAGACAGCGCCGGGCGCTGCGATCATCGCGCCACGCGCGGCTCGACAGCGTTTCCGGCGACGCCGTACGCGGCCAAAGCTATCGCAGCCGCCGCTCGGCGCTCTGTTGCATTTTTGCAATCACAGCGCGCAATCGCGCTGGAACGCCGCGCTTAATGAATTAACTCTATAGAATTTGTCATATTTTTTTATATCCTACGTTCACGATCAGATTGATGTGATTTACCTGCCTGCCCATTCAGCGCCCCCATGGGCGCTCGACCAACCAGACCGACGGAACGCCATCATGAAACTGACAAAAACAAGCCTGGCGCGGCGCGTCAGCCTACCGCTCTGCCTCAGCCTTTCCGTTTCGACAGCGGCCCTGGCGCAAACCGCGCAGCCGGAGCCGGCCGCGCAGGAGGGCCATGTCGAGGACGTCGTCGTCTCGGCGCCGGTGGACGCGACGAAAATAGACTCATCCGACGTCGCCGCCTTCTCGCAGGTGCAGGCCACGAAATATCAGGACACGACCCAGGCCGCCACGGTCATCACCGAGCAGCAAATCCAGAATTTGGATATTACCAATGTCGGAGAGGCTGCGAAGCTGGAGCCGAGCCTCCAGTTCAAATCGCAGTTCATACACACCTCGGCCGTCAACATTCGCGGCTTTGGCCAGGCGTCGACATCCCAACCCGAAGCCATTTTCAGCGGCGTGCCAATCAATATCGACGGAGTCTATCAACCGCGCATGGAAACGACGCTCGTCGATATCCCTGATCTCGTCGGCATAGAAGTGCTGAAAGGACCGCACGGAACGTTCGGCGGCCAGGACAGCACGGGCGGCGTGGTGAACATAACGACCGCGCTGCCAAGCTTCGTCGAACATGAGGCCGTGGAGGCCTCCTACGGCAACTACAATTTTGTTCAGTTCAAGGGCAGCGCGACAGGTCCCATCGCCGATAGCGACCAGTTCGCGTTCCGGATTGCAGCCTTCAGCACCGATCGCAACGGCTATATCGGCAACTATTACGGCGGCCAGGACTCCAATGACTGGCATGACAAAGGCGCTAAAGCGCAGATCCTCTACACACCATCGAACGACCTTTCGGTCCGGCTCATTTTCACCTGGTCCGCCGCCAACGGCACCGGCCCCAATCAGTTGTTCAACGGCGTGGTCACGAATTACTTTAACGGTGCGGCGGTGCCGAATAATTACTATGCTCGCGCCGCCAAGCTCAATTATGTCCAACCATGCACCGCCGCGCTGGTCTGCTATACGTCTTCGGTTATCGGCACCCGAGATACACACGTATCGAACTACGAGGCCGCGTCGATCGTCAACTACGACTTCAGCGGCTTCCACCTCAGCTCTGTTTCCTCATTCGTCGGCAATGATTCAGGGCAGGCCACTTTCATGAACGGCTCCGGCACTATAGCGCCGATTCTCGCGCTGACCTCGGCCGGACCAAACCACGACAAATCCTTTACCGAGGACCTCAGAATATCGACGCCCAAAGGGCCGATCGAGGCGAACACCGGTCTGTTTTATCTCTATGACCAGGAATATGGGTGGGGGGGCACCTTTTATGGTCCCGCGACCGGCAGCTGGTATGGCACCAACGCCAGCGCGGCGCTGAACAACGCGGCGCTCAACTATCTCGGCGTCCGCACCTTCGACAACCCATCGATCGATGAAGTCGCGCCCTACCTCAACGGGATATGGCACGCGACCCCCGAACTGGATATCACAGCCGGCGCGCGCTATTCATGGAACGACAAAACCAGCGTGTGGCGAAATTATCAGGCTAGCGCTCAGGACCTCGCCGGATTCAGCGCCAAACAGCAGGCGGCGGGGCTGGCCATGATTACATCCCTAATTCAGGCTCCGGCGAACGTCAATATACACACGCAGGACGGGTTTTTCTCCGGCCTTCTCTCGGCCGACTACAAATTCGCGCCCGATGTGCATGGCTACGTCACTTTTGCACAAGGCGGCCGCGACGGCGGCCCGAATCCCGCCAATCTGCCTGTGGGGATTTCAAATACGGTCAAGCCCGAAATTCTGGATGACGCAGAAGTTGGCGTGAAAAGCCAATGGCTCGATCACCGGCTTCTGGCCAATGTCGACGTGTTCGTGATGTATGACCATAATTACATCACGACGACCACCACTACGCTTGGCTCGACGACGACGTCCTATCTCGCCAATGCGCAGGGCGCGGTTTCGCGCGGCGTGGAGGCGGATATTCGCTACCAGCCAATCGATGGCCTCAACACTTATGCGTCATTCACCTATGACGACACCTTCTATTCGTCCTTCACCAATTCGGCTTGCCCTTTTGAACTGAACTACCTGTCCTCCTGCAATCTGACCGGCCAGCCTTTGTCGCTCACGCCTAGATTCGCGGCCGCCGCCGGGGTGGAATACACCCAACATCTCGGTCAGATCATCGACTTCATCCAGAAGCCTTTGCTTGGCTATATCGGCGCCGACGCCACCTATCAGACCAAAACCTACTCCGACACCACAGATTCATACTTCAGCATCATCCCGTCTTACGGACTGCTAAACTTTCATGCGGGCGTCAAATTCGAGGACAGCAGCTGGGACCTCTCCGCCTGGGTCCATAACGCTCTCGACCTGCACTACTTCACGACCCTCGTCGGAAACGCCGTCCCAGGCGGCGTGATCGCCGGTTCGGTGGGCGATCCGCTCATGGCCGGCCTGACCCTCAGAGCCAGGCTCTAAGGGCATCGCCTACGCATTACCCTTTACCCCGCCCCAAACAAACAGACAGAACTGAGGAGACTTGCAATGTTACACAGACTGCTACTGGCCCCGATCGCCGCCATGGCTTTCGCCGGCCCGGCGCTCGCCGCTGACCTCGCCCCGCCGCCGCCCCCGCCCGAGTTCAGTTTTGCCGGTTTCTATCTCGGCGCGCGGGTTGGTTACGCGTGGGGAGAAGACTCGGGTAACGTTTCCCTTGGTCCGATTCCTTTTGGAGCCAAGAGCTCGCCTGGGACCGTGGACTCTAGCTCGACGCAGCTGCAGGGCGTCATCGGCGGATTCCACATCGGCAATCTTTGGCAGATTAACCACTTTGTCCTCGGTCTCGAAGGGCAAGCCGATGGCAGCAGCCTGAGCAAGTCCACACAGCCATTGTCCGGGCTTGGATCCGCGTATCCCGGGCTCACGTATAATGTGACAACGTCCTCCCCCATTCAAGGCCTGGTTCTCGCCCGCATCGGCTACGCCTTCGACCGGACGCTGATCTACTTCTCGGGCGGCGGCGGTTACGCCCGGGTCGACAACAGTTACACTTTCTATGGGTTGGGAGCCCGCCGTTTCACATCCGACGCCGCCTGGACAATCGGCGGCGGCATCGAATACGCCATTGACAAAAACTGGTCGGTGAGGGCCGAATATCGCTATCTCAAATTCACGGGCATAAATGATGGTCCACTCGTCTACAACGAACTGTGGCAGAGCCATAACTGGACCGAAAATCGGGTCCAGGTTGGGTTCAGCTACAGATGGCCGCCCAAAACTCCAGCGGCGGTCGTCGCCAAATATTGAGTCCCTCGCGATCGTTCTGCAACGCTCGATCGCCGGAGTGCTTCCGGCCATCTGGCCGGAAGCGGATTTGGACTGGAAGGTTTTGTGGCGTGGCCTGCAGCGCCCCGGAACCCTGTGCGGGTAGGATGGCGGTCTTGACCCAAGCGTCGAAGCCGCTGGCGCCGCGCCTCTGTCGAAAATTCGCGGCGCCTATTCGCTCCGGAAGCGCCCCTCCATCACCAGAGATTCCAGCGGAAGCCGTCCGCGCGGAAATTCCTGCTCCTGCAAATTCTCGGGCAGCTTCCCTTTGGGGCCAAGCCGGCCGATCGCGGCGATGACGTTGATCGCGAAATCATCCGGTATGCCAAGCTCCGCGCGAGCCCTGTCCTTGTCGAAACCGCCAATCGCATGCGTGTGCCAACCGGTGAGCTGGGCCTGATGCGCAAAATTCGACCAGGCCGCGCCCGCATCGAAGGCGTGGCTGGTGGCCGGACGCGCCTCCCCGTTGCGCACGACCGTCGTCTTGGAAACGAACAGCACGAGAGCCGCGGCGTCTATCGCCCACGCCCTGTTGTTCGGGGACAGCAAATCTGCGAAGGGCGCCCACTGCGGCGTCTCCCTCGTCGCATAAATGAAACGCCAGGGCTGTAGATTGAAACCCGACGGCGCCCATCGCGCCGCTTCGAAACAGGCGAAAAGCTCATCCTCGGAAATCGCCTCCTCGCCGAAGGAGCGTGGCGACCAGCGCTCCACGAAGTGAGGCGCGATATTGTACTGGGATTGGCGTGCGTTCTGGCTCATGGCGATGCCCTCGTAACGGTCGGTGTCGTATAACCTTTGGAACCGGACCGTTCCTGTTCCATGTGGTGCGCCGGTTTCGACCGGCTCTATGCGAAAGCCGCGACGAGGTCCGCGGCCTCAGGCCATCGCCGCCGGCCGCTGCAGCTCGACCTGGAGGGAATGGAGCCTGCTGTAGAGCCCGTCGGCGTTGCTGAGCAGGGAGCCATGATCGCCCGTTTCGATCACGCGTCCAGCCTGCATCACGATGATCTGGTCGGCGTTGACGATGGTGCTGAATCGGTGCGCGATGACGATCGAGGTGCGTCCGCGCATCAGCTTCTGCAGCCCGTCCTGGACCAGCCTTTCAGATTCCGAATCGAGCGCGCTCGTGGCTTCGTCGAGAATGATGAGGCCCGGCTGGCGCAGCAGCGCGCGGGCGATCGCGACGCGCTGCTTTTCGCCGCCCGACAGCTTGACGCCGCGTTCGCCGACGCGGGTTTCATATTGATCCGGCAAGCGCTGGATGAAGGCGTCAGCATGCGCGGTGGCTGCAGCGGCGAGAATCTCCGCCCGGCTGGCGCTCGGACGGGCGAAGCCTATGTTCTCGCCGATCGTATCGTTGAACAGCGCGACGTCCTGCAGGACCACTCCCATTTGCAGTCGCAGCGATTCCTGCGTAAAGCCGCGTATGTCGCGCCCGTTGACCAGAATTTGTCCCCCCGTCGGATCATAAAGCCGCATCAGCAATTTTATGATTGTCGACTTTCCCGACCCGCTGGGCCCGACCAGCGCCAGCACATTGCCCGCCTCGATCCGGAACGATACGGCGTTAAGCGCCGGATGGGATTTATTGGGGTAGCTGAAGCTGACATTTCGAAACTCGATCGAAGCGATTTGAGGCGCCGCGACGGCATCGGGCGCGTCGGTCACGGTCGGCGCGACGGCCAGCAGTTCGACCAGCCGCTCGGCGGAAGTGTCGACATCGCCGGTCGTGTTGATGAGGCGGGTGATCGGCTGAATCGTGCTGATCAGATTTTGCGTCAGCGTCAGGACGAGGAGGATATCGCCGACTGTGAAATCTCCGGCCAGCGCACCGCGGGTGACGAGGGAGATCGAGGCGACGACGGCGATCGTGTTGAGCAAGTTGAGCCTGAAGCCGGCGCGTTGCTCGATGGCCTGCTCCACCGTGCGGGTCTCCCACCATTCTTCCTGAACGCTGTCGTAGCGGCGCTTGACGATCCGCTCCCCGGCGAAGCTGCGCACAGTGGCGATCTGGCTGATCATCTCGCTCAACAGGCCGCTCATCTTGCCAACGAGCTGGTTCCATTTGCGGCGGAGCGGCTTGGTTTTCCTGACGGCGCGGAACGAGATCAAAAGATTGAACGGGATCACGACCAGCATGATGAGGCCGACGCTCGGCGCCTTCACCAAGAGGACGGTGATGCTGAAAAAGAGCTGAAGAATGCTCGCGAGCGTGCCCTCGCTGAGCTGGAACAGCCACATCGTGATCGATGTGATCGTCCCGAACCGCTCCATGATGTCGCCGACGCGGGTCGTTTCGTAATAATCGAGGGACAGGCCGGTCATGGTGTCGAACACCCGCTGACGCAAGGTGCTGACCGTATTGAGCCATAAGGAATCCGACTGGCGCTCTTGAACGTAGCTGAAGGCGACGAAGGCCAGCCGCAGCAGCGCGAAGCCGACCACCGTCCAGACGACCGAGGTCTGCGCGTCGGCCGCGCTGATCTTGTGCGCCAACAACTTACCGATGACGTCGACGATCCACTTGAACAGATATGGCGTAGCGGTTCCCGCGAACCCCAGCACGGAGCTCGCCAGAATGATGACGGCGACACGCCACCGATATTCCGGAATGAGCTTGATGATTGCCCAGATATTCGACATTCATCCTCTTCGCTAGCCTGGCTGGCCTGAGCTTGTTGAGCAATTTGCGCGCAAGCCGGCCTGCCGCTTTCTCGCTTTATGCGCGCGCATCCGGGCTATTGCGCCGAATTGGAGGCATGAGCTTCATGGGCTTCGGCCGCGCGGTCCCACCACGCGGACAGCAGCCATTCATTGGCGCCGTAATATAATGGGAGAGTCGCCGGCTTGCCGAGGCGGCTGTTATAAATGATATATTGGTGCGTAAGATAACGCCACGGCAGGACGTAATAATTATGGATCAGAACACGGTCCAGGGCGTGGGCCACCGTTTCGCGTTCTTCCTCAGAGTCAGCGTCCAATAGCTTCTTCAGGAGGTCATCGACAACACGAGATTTCACACCCGTCAAATTGTCGGACCCCGGAACATTGGCATCTGCGCTATTGAACCAGCGCCATAACTCAGGTGCGGGATCGCGGGCTTCGCGAGCGGCGGCCGACGTGAAATCAAAATCGAAATTTCGCAGCTTTTGTCGGTCAGCGGTCGGGTCGCCCGATTTTTCGACCAGCACCACGCCGAGCCGTTCGATATTGATATAAAAGGAGTTAAGCAACATGCTCACGCTGGAAGATCCGGAAATCTCGATGGTGAAGGTTTCACCTTTGCCGTTTTTCAGATGCCCATCCGTCTCGTCGAAGTGCCATCCCGCTTCTTCAAATAGGGCCGCGGCCTTGGCCAGATTGCCGCGCAAACTATTCGGCGGCCTCGTCGTTGGTTGTTCCAGCATCGGGCCAAACACCTCAGGGGGAAGTTCGGCGCGGTAGGGTTCGAGCAGTTTCAACTCGTCGGGGCTCGGAAGTCCCTTGGCGGCGAGAGGGGAGTTGTCGAAATAGCTGTCCTGCCGCTCAAATTCGTTTGCGAGGATTTTTTCGTTCGTCCAGTTCCAGTCAAAAGCATAGCTCAGCGCCTTCCTGACGCGGATGTCCTGAAACCGTTCCTTGCGTTGGTTAAAGATATAGGCGTTCATGGGAGCGAGGTTCTGCTTTGCAAATTTCGCCTTGATGTATTCTCCGCTGTCGAACCGCTTGCCGATGAACTGGCAACACCAATAGCGCATCTGATTTTCCAGCGAGAAGTCGAAATCCCCGGCGCGCAATGCAGAAACCTGGGTATCACGGTCCTTGTAAATCTTGTAGGTGACATGATTAAAATTGAAGGCGCCCCGGCGTACCGGAAGATCGGCAGCCCAGTAATGAGGATCGCGCCCATAGGTCAGACTGAGATCGTTAAAGCGCTTTTCAATGGTGTATGGGCCTGTTCCGATCGGCGTTTCGAGGCGTAATTGATCGAAGGGCGTTTTGGCGCCATCGTCGGCCTCGCCCCATTTGGGCGAAAAGACGGGAAGGCTGCCGGCGACGAAGGACAGGTCGCGACCAGGACGCGTGAAGGTGAAGCGCACCGTGCTGGCGTCAAGCACAGTTAGCTCCTTGATTTCGGAAAAATAGGATTTGAAGCGCGGACTCGCCTTTCGGCTGATCAGCGTGTCGAATGAATATTTGACGTCCCTCGCGGTCACCGGATCGCCGTTCGAAAAGCGCGCCTTTGCGTTGATGTGGAATGTCGCGCTGGTGAAATCGGGCGCGACCTCGATATCGTCGGCCAGCAATCCATATTGCGTATTTGGCTCGTCAAGGCTGTTGATCGTAAGCGTTTCAAACACCATTTCGAGCAGGCCCGGCGCCGCTTTGCCCTTCAGGAGAAAGGGGTTGAATGTGTCGAAGCCGGTATTCGCCACCACCACCGACAGATTGACGCCGCCGCCCTTCGGCGCGTTTGGGTTCGCGTAATCGAAATGCTGGAAGTCGGCCGGGTATTTGGGCGCGCCGAACTGCGCGATCGCATGGGCGGCCAAGGCCACGCCGGGCAGCGCGGCAGTCAGGATCAGGGTGGACAGCAGCCAGCCCCGGAGCAGCGTTGATATTTTCATGTGCGGATGCCCGGCTACAGCGATGCCTGAACGAGGCTTCTGGTATAGGAATGGCGCGGATTGACGATGACCGCATCGGTGTCGCCTTCCTCCACGATTTTGCCGTCCTTCATGACATAGACACGGTGCGCCAGGGCGTTGACCACCCCGAGATCGTGCGAGATGAGGACATAACTCAGGCCATATTTTTTTTGCAGGCGAACCAGAAGCCGCAGGACCTGATTTTGAATGGTGGCGTCGAGCGCCGATGTGGGCTCGTCGAGGATCAAGACGCTTGGCTCCAGAACGAGGGTGCGGGCAATCGCGATGCGCTGGCGTTGTCCGCCGGAGAATTCATGCGGGTAGGAGCCTAGTACGGAGGCAGGCAGTCCCACCTCCTTCAAAACGTCGATGACCTTCGCCTGCCGCTCCGCCTTGGTCAGGGCCGGGAAATGCAGAGCGAGGCCCTCGCCGACGATCTGTCCGACCGTTTGCCGGGGGGATAAAGACCCAAAGGGGTCCTGAAAAACGACCTGGAGGCGGGAGCGCAAGGCCCGCGCCTGCCGTTTCGTTCGCTGGGAAAGCGAGATTCCGTCGAAATCAACTTCGCCGGATTTAACCGGAATCAGGCTCAAAATCGCCTGCGCCAACGTCGACTTCCCGGACCCGGATTCACCGACGACGCCAATGGTTTCGCCGGCCCGTAGAGACAGCGTTGCGCCATCGAGAGCGACGAAAGAATCGGAACGCAACAAATTCCGCCAACCCGCGGCCCGCTTCTTGGGATATTCGACCCGCAGCGCCCGCGTTCCCAATAAAGTCGGCGCGTTCGGGTCAACCGGGTCGAGGAGGCGCACAGGACGACTGTCGAGGAGCTTGATCGTATAAGGATGCTGCGGTTGATTGAACAGTTGCTCTGTTTCAGCTGTCTCAACCACTTTGCCGCGTTCCATTACGACGACCCGCTCGGCAAAACGACGGACGAGATTGAGGTCATGCGTGATGAGGAGTATGGCCATGCCATTGCCGCCCTCGCGTTCACTTTCCTCGCGCTGAAGGTCGAGAAGCAGTTTAACGATACGCGCCCGCACCGTGAGATCGAGCGCAGTCGTCGGTTCATCTGCGATCAGCAGCTTCGGCCGGCAGGCGAGCGCCATGGCGATCATCGCGCGCTGGCGTTGGCCGCCGGACAGCTGGTGCGGATGGGAGTCGATCCGCCGTTCCGGCTCGCGGATGCCAGTGCGGGTCAGCAACTGAATCGCCTTCGCGCGTGCAGCCTTGGAGGAGAGGTCCTCATGCAGAACGAGCGTTTCGACGATCTGATTGCCGATGGTGAACAAAGGGTTCATCGCCGACATCGGCTCCTGAAAGATCATCGCGACATCGCCGCCGCGGATCTTGCGCAACTCCGTATCCGACAGCTGGGTCAGATCCCGCCCCTCGAGCCTGATGCTGCCGGAAAGCGTGGCGTGTGACGCCAGACGCAGGATGGATAATGCAGTAACAGTCTTTCCCGACCCCGATTCCCCGACGAGCGCGACCCTCTCGCCGGATCGAATCGTCAGGTTGAGATTGTGCACCGCAAGTTTTGAGCCAAACCGAATTGAAACGTCCTCGAGGGTCAGCAGCGCCGCTTCCGTCATGCCTCCTCACCACCCGCCTGCGCCTTGATCTCAAGGGTGCTCATCGCCGCGCGCAGGGCCTCGCCGATAAAATTCAGCAGCAACAAGGTGAGGACCAGCGCGCCGATCGCCGAGACAGAAATCCACCAAGCGTCGAGATTTTGTTTCCCCTGCAGGAGCAGGTTCCCGAGGCTCGGCGTCCGGGCGACGCCAAGACCCAGAAAATCCAGGCTGGCTAATGCGATGATCGACGCGCTCAAACGAAACGGCAGTAGCGTGATCACCGGCGTAATGCTGTTTGGGAGGATATGTCGAGTGATGATTTGCCAGCTCGACAGGCCGAGCGCGCGCGCCGACTTGACATATTCCAGTTGCCTATTGCGGAGAAATTCCGCCCGCACATAGTACGAAACATGGACCCAACCGAAGACCGCCATTATGATGAACAGCAGCATAAAGGTTACGTTGAAGATCGCCGCAAAAATCAGCAGCAGAAAGAGCTCCGGCAACGCGCTCCACACTTCGATGAAACGCTGGGTGACAAGGTCCACCGTGCCGGCGAAATAACCCTGCAACGCGCCGAAGAAAATACCGACCAGCGTTTCGACGATCGTCAGGGCGAAGGCGAAGGTGACGGAGACCTTGAATCCGACCAGCAGTTGGGCCGTGATGTCGTAACCCACCGAATCGGTGCCGAGCCAGGTGTCGTGGTTCGGCGCTCCGGGATGGTGGTCGCCGGCGGCGAAATAGGCGACCGTGTTCGGCGAGTAGTGGTTTGGGGCGTAGATGACGAAATTACCCGGCGCCGCCAGCTGATGACGAATGAAGGGATCCTGATAATCGGCGAACATCGGAATATCGCCGCCGAATGTCCGCTCCGGATAGTTGTGCAGGATCGGAAAATAAAAGTGGCCCTCATAATAGACGAGCAAAGGCTTGTCGTTTGAAATCAACGGGCCCGCCAAAGTGAGGGCGTAAAGCGATAGGAGGACGATCAGACTCCAATAGCCGAGGCGATGGCTTTTAAAACGCAGCCACCAGCGCCGGCCCGGCGAAAGGGCGTGGTGCTCCGGGATCGCTTCGACCGGCGAAGAAACCTCGGGTTCATGTTTGAAGAGCGACGGCGATTGATAAGTCTGCGCCTCAATATAAGAGCCGGTCATCCTTTAGACCCCCTTCGCGTCATATTTAATTCGGGGATCGGCGAGGACATAAGCGATGTCAGCAACGAGCCTTGTGACAAGATGGATGAATGTAAAGAAATAGAGCGCGCCAAGCACGACAGGAAAATCGCGGCTGATAACGGATTCGTAGGACAAAAGCCCGACCCCATCCAGCGAGAACAGCGTTTCGATCAGCAGATTGCCGGCGAAAATGACGGCAAAGGTCGCCGGAAACGCCGTCACCAGCGGCAGCAGAATGTTGCGGAAAACATGCTTCCAGAGGACCTGACGCTCGGACAGCCCCTTGGCTCTGGCGGTGAGGACATATTGGCGGCCAAGCTCGTCCAGAAACGTGTTCTTCGTCATCAATGTCTTCATTGCGAAGCTGCTGACCACCGCCGCGGTGACGGGCAGGGTGATGTGCCAAAGATAATCGCCAACCTTCCCGAAGAAGCTTAATTCGGACCAGTTCTCCGAGGTCAGCCCGCGCAGCGGGAACAGATCGAGGAACGACCCGCCGCCCAAAATCACGATGAGCAAAACACCGAGAACGAAGCCCGGCATGGAATAGCCGAGCAGCAGCAGGAGGGTGGACGCCAGATCGAAGCGGCTGCCGTTGCGGACCGCTTTGGCGACGCCGAGCGGCAGCGAGACGAGATAGGTTAGGAAGAAGGTCCAGACTCCCAGAGAAACCGACACGCCGAGCTTCGACTTGATGAGCGGCCAAACCCTCTCGTTGCGAAAATAGCTCTCGCCGAGGTCGAATTGCAGAAACCGTCCCATCATCGCGAGGTAGCGCTCTAGCGGCGGCTTGTCGAAGCCGTAGAGCGCGCTCAACTGGGCGACCTGCTGCGCGTCGATCCCCTTGCGCCCGCTGTAGGTCCACCCGCCGCCGGCGTTGCCCTCGGCGCCGCCGCGCGCGTCCGCCTGGTCGATTGCGATCAGCGCGTGATCGACGGGACCCCCGGGCACAAACTGAGTGACGAGAAAAGTCAGCGTCAGAATTCCGAACAAGGTTGGAATCATCGCCGCCAATCGCTTCAGTAAATAGTACTGCATCGTGCCTTCTGTCCCGTAAGGGCCCGGGGTATTCGCCAAAAATGGCGATAGAGTTTCAGCGCCGCGCCATTACCTCGCGTAGGCTTTCGACTTTTCCCAAAGCCCGGTCCGGCTCCACTGAACCTCGAGCGCGCCGGGCGTGTATTCCTGGGCGCCGCCAATCGAAGCGGCGATGGACTGCAGGCGCGCGGATTCCTCGATCAGGAGGATGATGCGCGCCGTGTCGATGATCCCCTTGCCCCAGAAATTGGCGCCGCCATTCGATTCGAGCAGAGCAGGCGGAGCCGCCCAATCGGGATGCTGGTCGAGCCGCTCCTTGATAACCTCGCGGACGCTGCGCTTGCGTTCGAGATGGTTCGGAATCTCGCGCGCGAGCAGGTGGCGCTGCGCCGCGACATAGAGAATCGGAAACGGCTGCTGGGCGACGGACCATGCCGCCAGATGCGGCGTATGCGCATGGATAAGAGTGTCCGAATTCAGCCGCTCTTCATGCAGCACCGAGTCTTTCGCTTCCGAGAAGCTGCTCAAGCGGATTTTCGTTTCCCGGACCTTGGCCCAGGGCGTCGGAAAGCTGACGTGCAGCAGCTTGTCGTGCCCGGGGATGACATGCGTGACGTTGAAGATCCAGCTGTTCGTCAGCGTGCCGGTCTCGCGCAGGAAGTTGAATGCGTGGGTTGCATCGTTCTTCGCTTCATCGATGTATGTAATCAGGTCAATGTTCGAATTCGCTTCGGTCATGGCGTATTCCCATTTGCGTTATGGCGTCCGATGCTGATGCGCCGCGTTTTCCATGGGTCCGCGCGGGACATCGGGTCGCGCCGATGTTTGTAAAAATCTGCTTGAGCTAACTGCGCGCCGCGGTTTACGAGGCGCGAGGCGGCGCGCAAAACCCCGCGCCGCCCGTCCCGTTTTTGCTGACGGGGTTCAGGCCGCCGCCTTTGCGTTCTCGCCGAGGAGCCGGTTCGCCTCTTCGAGCGGACGCCGATCGATCCAGGCGTCGAAGTCGAAATCGCGGTCGAGGACGCCCGACGTAAGCTGGAAGTTCTTCTGCAGCCGGAACAACTCGACGCGCTCGTCGGAAAGATCGGGCGCCAGCGTAAGATGGTAGCCATCGCGATAGGCGGCGGCGACGCCGTCGGCCGACGCGCCCGTCTCGGACTGGAGGATCGCATTGACGCCATCGAGATTTGTCTTCGCCCATTCGGCCGCGCGCAGGGTCTGGACGAGGAAGCGGACCAGAAGGTCGAAGTGGTTCTCGAGGAAATGCTCGTGCACCGTGATCGGACGCGGCGTCCCGTTATTGATGCGGAAACGGCGCTCCGGCAGCTTGTCGAGATCGATTCCGACCTGCAGGCCGCGCTGGCGCAAGGCGTCCTGCGCCGCGGAGCCTTTGACATAGGCGCCGTCGACGGCGCCGCTGAGGACGGCGTCGAGGCTTTCCGACCAGCCGCCACCGCGCTCGCCGCCGGCGCCTTCGCGGCTGCCGGTCCCGACTTCGACGAGACGCACGTCATCGAGCGACGCGCCGATCGAAGCGAGGGCGCCGGCATAGCCATGCAGGCTGCTGTGGCGGCTGATCGAGCGGCCGCGACGATTTTCGAGAATGTCATCGGCCCGGAAGGCGGGCAGCGCGAGACGCTTGCCGATCAGATCCTTCGGGCTGCGGAGATCGGAGTCGGGCCGCACGACGATCGACTGGCCCTCGTCGATCCAGGTCAACCCGATCAGCCGAGTCGGCGCGCGCTGCGCCTTCGCCGGAATGGCGAACAGATTACCGCCCTCGCGGATCAGCGTCGGCAGCAAGTGATCGTAGTGATGAGGCCGGAACTCCCCAGCATCGACATCCTGAAGCGTGCGCAGCCTGATGTTGTCGTCACGAAACTCCTGTTCGAACAGGCCCAGTTTGTAGGCGACGCCTGTCGCGGTCGGCACGCCGCCGTTGCCGCCGCCCGCACAACGCGTGAACCAAAGTGTATCGACATGGGTGCTGTTGCTCATGTTGGGGTGCCCTTAATGCCTAGCTTGAGTGAATTGGAACTGTCCGACGCATCCAACGGGCCGGGTGCCCTAAAGCGCTCAGACCCGCGATCGACGGCAAAATTCGCATGGCCTCTCAGGCCTGTCAACATAAAGTCTATAGACTTTAGCGATAATGTTGCAAGCTGGCGCGGGCGATTGGGACGCCCGCCGCGCGCTTTCGATCCGGTTTTTTTTGCCGAAAGCGGCGGCCGGGTCTTTTTTTCAAGGCGGCGGCGCGGATTCCGCCGCCACCGGCGGTCGTCGCGGGCGCCCCCAGGATTCTCTTTCCCCGCTGTCCCCGCAGTGGCTATAATAATACTATCTCCATAGGGTATATATGTTTATGTCTTGACACAAATCTGCGATGAGGGTTTGAGTGACGGCGACCCGCTCCTGCTCAAGGAGAGCCAAACGCGTGCTAAGGGAGCGCCAAGCGCATGGGAATTAAAGTCTTCTGGCTGCTGCCAACAGATAGCGACGGACGGGCGCTGAGCCCTGAATTATGGAATCGCGGCGACTATGCGCCGACGCGCCCGCGCGCCAACCCGCGCACGGGCGGCCAAAGAGACGGCTTCACCGTTTATGACCACTTCGCCCAGATTGCAGGCGCCGCCGATCTGGCGCGCTTCGACGGGCTGTGGATTCCCCACGGCAGCACCGGCGAAGAACCGCTGATCGTCGCCGGCGCAATCGCGCGCGAGGCCCGCCATGTGAAGCTCGTTCCCAGTCTGCGAGCGCCTTTATTGTCGGCGGTCTACGCCGCCAAGATAGCCAACAGCTTTCAACGCTTGTCCGGCGGCCGTCTGGCGTGGAATCTGATCACAGTCGACGACCCGCCGAAGGTCTGGCATGGCCGCCACTGGAGCATCGCCGAGCAGATCGAACGGACGGGCGAATTTCTCGACGTCGCCAAGGGCTTCTGGAACAATGCGCCCTTCACCTATCAGGGGAAATATTACGAAGTGGAGAATGGCGGCTTCGCGCCGGCCTTGCAGGGTCCGGTGTTTCCCATTGTTTATCTCTCCGGCGAAACGGACGAAGCCTATGCGCTGAGCGCCCGCCACGCCGATATCCATGTCCTCCCATTATTGCCGGTCGACGAGCTGGCGGCGCGAATCGCGCGGCTAAGAGATCTCGCCGGGGGGCGGGGGCGCTCGATCGGCTTTGCGGTCAAGGCGGATATCGTCGCGCGCCACACCGACGACGAGGCCTGGGCCGATCTCCGCGCGCGCTGGGCGGATTCGGCCGACAGGACCGTCGTGCCGTTTTCTTCGGCGGAGGCCGCGAGCGCCGCCCCGACCTTCGAGGCGCTGATCGCCAACGACAATCTTTGGACCGGTTTCGATTTCGTCCATCCTGGCGGCGCGGCCGGTCTCGTCGGCAGTTACGACAATGTGTCCGAACGCGTCGGCGAATATTACGAGGCCGGCGTCGACACCTTCATTCTGGGGTCCAATCCCTCCCTCAACGAAGTGTTGCGCGTCGGCGAGAAGATCCTGCCGCAATTGCGCGCGCGCGCCGCATCCAGCAAACGACAGGCGGCCTGACGCCGCCACCCGATCAGGAGTTCGACATGGTTCAGTTTCATTGGCGCATTCCCATTCATGGCGACAAGGGCGATATCGGCTCGCCGACCTACACAAGAGGCACCTGGGGGCCGCTGGTCGACGGCAACCAGTTTCCCACCGTGGTCAACGGCGACCCCGATTATCGGCGCCCCTACCACGATTATTTGCTCGAAGTCGGCAAGGCCGCCGAATCGGCCGGTTTCGACGGCGCGCTGATCCCGTCCTTTCCCGATTCCGAGGATCCCTGGGTGATCGCTTCATCGATCGCGCGCCATACCAAGACGCTGCGTTTCATGATCGCCTACCAGCCGGTCTGGTACGATCCGCTTTACGCCGCCAAGGCGAGCGCCAGCCTGCAACGCCTGTCGGGCGGGCGCTTGCTGTTCAACATCATCACCGGCGGCGGCGGCCCAGCGCAATTATGGTGGGGCGACCGCATCGCTCACGACGACCGCTATACGCGCACCACCGAGTTCCTCGACATATTGAAAGGAGTTTGGAACGGCGGTCCGTTCAGCTACGACGGCAAGTTCTACAAGATCGACAACGCCGGCCTGCCTGAGCCATTGGCCGGTCAACGCTATCCCGAATTATATTTCGTCGGATCGTCCGACGCTGCTTTAGCGGCCCAGGGCAAGCATGCCGATTACGACATGACCCATCTCGAGCCGGAGGCGAGCCTGCTGCATAAATTCCAGCGGGTGCGCGAGCTCGCCTCGAAGGAGGGACGCACCGTCAAACCCGCGGTGCGCTTCAACATCATCGCCCGCCGCACTCCCGAAGAAGCCTGGGCCGTGGTCAGGCGCGCCTGGGAGAATGTGGACTGGGACAAAAAGGAGGCCCAGGCGGCGCGGCGCGGGCGCGGCGACGGAACCGGATCCTGGTCGAAGCCGGCGACCCGCAACAGCCGCGTCGAGGACCTCATCGTCGAGGATCTCTGGGCCGGCTTCGGCACGCTCGGGAGCCAGGGCTCGCCGCTCGGATTCGTCGGCAGCTACGAGCAGGCCGCCGCGCGCCTCGACAAGTTCATCAGTCTTGGCGTGCGTGGATTCGTCCTCGCCGGCACCCCGATGCTGGAGGAGGCCTATCACGTCGGCGAGGAGGTTCTGCCCCTGGTTCGCGGCAGCGCGCCGGCTACAGCAGCTTCGAACAAGTAAAAAAACTTGCCTGATCGAGAAAATTTCCCTCGATCCGGCAAGTCCCCCAAGCTGGCCGCGGCCCGTTATCCGGGCGCGTCAGACTTCACTCAGCGGCGCTCACATGCCGTTCGAGGGTATGCCGGTTCTGGGGCCGGCGCAGCTGCAGATGATCGCGCAGCGTCGTCCCTTCATATTCGGTCCGGAACAGCCCCCGGCGCTGCAGCTCCGGAACGACTTTGGTGATGAACTCTTCCAGCGAATCGGGAACGGTCGCGGGCTTCATGTTGAATCCGTCGGCGGCGCCGTTGACGAACCAGTCTTCAAGCTGGTCGGCGATATCGGTCGGCGTGCCGTAGATGGTGCGATGGCCCTGCACGATGCTGAACCGCAAAATGACCTGGCGGATGGTCAGATTCTCGCGTTTCGCCAGCGCGACCGCCTGGCGGAAACGGCCGATGCCGTTTGTCGGTTCCGGTATGTTGTCGGGCAGGGGGCCGTCGAGCGGATAGGCGGACAGGTCCACGCCGAGGAAGTTCGTGCGGCCGGTGAGGTCGACAGCTTGCTGGAAGGCTTCGTATTTCTCCCGCGCTTCCTGCCGCGACGAACCGATATGGTAGAATAGTCCGGGCGTGACCCTCAGATCGTCGGGTTCGCGGCCGTATTTGGCGAGGCGCCCCTTCACGTCGTTGTAGAAATCCTTCGCTTCCTCGATGGTCTGCGCGGCGGCGTAGATGCCCTCGGCATATTGGGCGGCGAATTCGCGCCCCGTATCCGAATTACCGGCCTGGAACAGCACCGGATAGCCCTGGATCGGCCGGGCGATGTCGAGCAGGCCGTCGACCGAGAAATGCTTGCTCCGGTAATGCACCGGATGGCCGCTTTCAGGATCGAAGAACTGGCCGGTCTCCTTGTCGGGATGATCGAAGGCGTTATCGTCCCATGAGTCCCAAAGCTCTTTCGACGCGTCGATGAATTCGCCGGCCCGCTGGTACCGGGCGGCATGATCGAGAGGGTTCTCGACGCCGAAGCTTTTGGCTGCGTTCTCGGCGAAAGACGAGACGACGTTCCAGCCGATGCGCCCGCCGCTCAGATGATCAAGCGAGGCGAAGCGGCGCGCGGTGTTGTAGGGCTCGTTGAAATTCGTGTTCACCGTCGCGACGAGACCGATGTGCTTGGTGGCCGCGGCGAGCGCGCCGACGAGGGTCAGCGGCTCAAAGCCGCCTCCCCGAGCCTGGCGTCCATTGCCGACCGCATCGCCGCCATTTCCAACGAAATCGGCGAAGAAGGCGAAATCGAATTTTCCGCGCTCCAGCAGCTGCACGAGACTCAGCCATTTCTGGAAGTCGGGGTTGCCACCCGCTTCGACGCCGGGGCGCCGCCAGGCATTGGCATGCGTCCCGTAGAGCTGCAAAAATACGGACAGGTTCATATGTCGTTTTTTCTTGCCCATTATGCTCTCCTTGCGCGATCGACGTCGTTCAGGCGGCGGAGCGCGCTTCGCGCGCGACCAGCCGTTGCGCTTCTTCGAGCGGCCCCGCCTCGATCCAGCTGCCGATGTCGAAATCATTGGCGAGGAAGCCCCAGTCGCGCAGGAAGTTCTTTTGCGCTTCGAGGCCCCGGACATAATCGGACGTCAGCTTCGGTGTGAGGCTCGCCGCAAGCCGCGGATAGGCCAGCGCTGTCACTTCTTCGCGCGCATCGCCGCCCTCGGCCGCGACCACTTTCACCGCCTCGGACGGATTGGCTTCCGCCCAGGCGGCGGCGCGCAGCAGGACGGCGAGATATCTGACGACGAGATCAGGATGCCGATCGAGAAAGGAGCGATGCACCGTAATCGGGCGCGGCGTGCCGTTGTTGACGCGCTGGAGCGGGTCGGCGAGATCGGTGATCTTGAGCAGCTGGCGCAGCTCGGGTGCGCGCTCCTGCCACAGTTTAAAGCCGGTCCCCTGGCGCAAAAACGCGGCGTCCACCTCGCGATTGGCGAGGGCCGCCAGCACGGCGAAACCGTGCCCGCCGCCCGCGGCGGCGCCGGCGCCGGGCTCGACCGGAATATCGACGAACTCCACCGCGCCGCGATCGATGCCGGCGAGACCAAGCGCATGCTTGAAGCCATGCAGCGCGGCGCCGCGCTGGAAGTCGATCGCGATGTCCTTGTGCAGCGGCACGGCCAGCCGGCGGCCCTTGAGGTCGGAAAGCTCGCGGATGTCGCTGTCGGGGCGAGTCACCACCGCCTGGTATTCGTCGACCCAGGTGATGCCGAGCGTAACGGTGTCGACGCCTTTCGCGCGCGCCCAGATCGGCGGAATATTGCCTCCTTCGCGGAACATCGACGTGAGGTTGTGATCGTAGTGAGACGCCCTGACCGTCGGGTCGTCGGACTCGCGCAGCGATGACAGTGTGACTTCGCTTCCGCTGAACTCCTCCTGCAGCCAGTTCTTCCGAATGGCGACGGTGGAGGCGGTGGCGCCGCCGCAGCGGGTGAACCAGATTTTGACAGGATTGGCTTTCGTGGACGCTTGGTCAATTGCCGTCATGATGATGCCTCTTTCTGTTCGCGTCAGTTGCGCGCGGAAGACAGTGCGGCGGCCGACCGTGGCCGCGCCGGCCGCGATGATGCCATATCTCCCTTCGCCCGAAAACGGATTTCTGATATTTCCGATCTATTTAATAGGCTGTATGCAGGGGCAGGCTTCGTCCCGGAGCCGGGCTCCGGCAATTCATTCGGCCGCCACGACGCCGGCCTGCGCCGCGTGCTGATTTACCGGCCGCGCCAGCCCGAGGTTCTCGCGGAAGGTCTCGCCTTCATATTCGGTCCGGAAAAGCCCGCGCCTTTGCAGCTCGGGCACGACCTGCGCGATGAACTCCTCGAAGGAGCTCGGCATCAGGGGCGGGATCAGATTGTAGCCATCCGCGCCCTTGTTGACGAACCAGTCCTCGAGCTGGTCGGCGATTTCAGCCGCCGTGCCGATGACGACGCGGTGACCGCGCAAGGCGCTGAAGCGAAGCACGAGCTGGCGTATCGTCAGATTCTCGCGCCGCGCCAACGTTACCAGCTGCAGCCATCGGCCTTTGCCATTGTCCGGCTCGGGAAGATCGGGCAGCGGGCCATCGAGCGGATAGGCGGAGAGATCGTGGCCGCCGAGGCTGATGGTCCCGCTATCGAATTCGATCAGGGATTGAATCGACGCGAATTTGTCTTCCGCTTCCGCTTTCGAGCCGCCGATAGCGAAAGAAAGGCCCGGGAGAACTTTGAGATCGTCGTCGGCGCGGCCATATTTGGCGAGGCGGCGCTTGACGTCGGCATAATACGCCTGCGCGTCTTCGAGCGTCTGGGCGGAGGCGTAAATGGCTTCCGCATATTTGGCGGCGAACTCGCGGCCCGTGTCCGAGTTTCCGGCCTGAAAGATCACGGGATAGCCCTGGATCGGACGCGGTATCTCAAGAATTGCGTCGACCTTAAAGTATTTTCCATGATGATGGGTCGGGTGCACGGCGCGCCGGTCAAGATAGATCCCGCTCGCCTTGTCAGCGTGGTCGAACGCGCCATCGTCCCAACTGTCCCACAGCTTCTTTGAAAGCTCGATGAACTCGCCGGCGCGTTCGTAGCGAGCCGAATGCTCCAGCACGTCGTCGACGCCGAAGGCCCGGATCGCGCCTTCCGGCAATTGAGAGACGACGTTCCAGCCGATCCGGCCGCCGGACAAATGGTCGAGGGACGCAAGACGCCGGGCGAGATTGAGCGGCTCGTTGAAATTGGTGTTGACCGTCGCAACGAGACCGATGTGCTTCGTAACGCTGGCAAGCGCCCCCGCGACCGTCAACGGCTCGAATCCGGTGAAGGACGGCGGGTTGCGTTCGATCCTGTCGGTGTTGACGCCGCCCTGGGCGACGAAGTCCGCGAAGAAGGCCGCGTCGAATTTGGCGCGCTCGGCGAGCTGCACGATGCTGGCCAGATAGGCGAAATCGGGATTGCCGCCGCCTGGCGTCCCTGAATTGCGCCACGCCCCGGGATAGTGGCCGTGCCGCGTTACGAACAGATTCAGCGCCAGCTGTCGTTTCTTTGCGCTCATTTCCGGTTCCTTTTTGTTTTTCGCGCACGACGCGGGCGCGCGCCTCGCCGTTGCGGATCGCGCGCCTTGTTTTCCCGCGCTTCCAAACTGATCTTGCACTTTTAGCAGTTTGTCTATAAAATTAGTAGATTAGATAAGGAAAAACTGCTCGCACGGTTTGGAAACAATTAGCTCGACGCGATGGACCGCTTATCCGGGATGACGATTTTTCTGCAGGCTGCGGAAACGGGAAGCTTTTCCGCGGCCGCGCGCGTGTTGAAAGTGTCGCCAGGCGCCGTCACCAAACATGTTGCGACGCTTGAGGATCATCTTGGCGTTCGCCTGTTTGACCGAACGACCCGGCAAGTGAAACTCACGGAAGCGGGCGCCATTCTGAGGGCCCGCTGGTTGAACATTTTCGACGCGATCGCCCAGGCCGACGAAGCCGTCGGGTCAAGGCGGCTCAAGGTGCAGGGAACCTTGCGGATTTCGAGCCCCGCCGCGTTCGGGCGACTCGTCATCGCGCCGCTGCTCGCCGAATACGGCAAGCTGCACCCGGCCGTCGTCACCGAACTGCTCTTCAACAATGATCACGCCGACCCGGTCGCGGACGGAATCGACGTCGCGTTCCAGATGGCCGGCCGCGCCGGTCCCGAAACGTCGAATCGCATCATCCGGCGAATCGGAGTCTATGACGCGGTCGTTTGCGCCGCGCCGTCCTACCTCAGCACTTTCAGCAGGCCGCGCCTGATCGAGGATCTGGCGCAGCACAATTGCCTCGGCCACCGGACGAAGACGGCCCCGGGCGTCGCGCCGTGGAGTTTCCAGACCCCAAACGGACCTTTGAGCGTGGCGGTCGGCGGATCCTTCCTGTCAAACAGCAGCGACGCTGTGGTCGCCGCCGCCGTCCAGGGGAGCGGAGTCATCTGCCTGCCGCGCGCCATGGTTAGGGACGAGATCGCGGCGGGACGGCTCGTTCCGCTGGCGCTCGATTATCCGCCGACCGATGTGCTGGTTTACGCCTGCTGGGCGTCCAATCGGCATCTCGCCGCAAAGGTCAGAACCTTCATCGATTTCATCGTGGCGCATGTCGGCGACCCCGACCCCGCCGGGATCTCTCTTGCTGACAGTTTCGCATCGCTTGCTGAATGAGCCGGCGGCCGCGCCCCGCCGCCGGTCTTTTTCCTCGGCGTGAATAATGTTTTTCCAAATTCGGCCTTGCCGGGTTCTGTTGGTTATTTCTATAGATTTTATGGTATTGTGTCACGCTGCAGGCTCCCCTTTTGTGGGCATGCGGCTCGCCGCGATCGCACGCCGCACGGGGATCGCCCGCGCAAGGATGAACGCAGCCGCGAGCGCTGCCGCGCCTTGGCCCGCGAGGCCCGGCCGGCAAGTCGCTGATCCGCATGTCAATCCAGCGAGCCATCAAGGAGACGAAGGATATGAGCGTTGAATTCTTCTGGAGGCTGCCGACCCATGGCGATGGCCGCAAGCCGCATGACCAGCACACGCGCGGCGAGTGGAACAAGACGCCGCCCGAGCGGCGCATAGCGCCGGGCGTGCGCAACGGGCGGGAGGACGGCTTCGGCTATATCGATTATCTGTCGCAAGTCGCACGCGCCGCCGAAATCAACGGCTTTGACGGCGTTCTGGTGCCGACCGGCCCGGGCGGCGAGCAATCCTGGATCGTCGCGACGGCGCTGGCGCGCGAGACCCGCAAATTGCGGTTCCTGATCGCGCATCAGGCGGCCTTTGCCACGCCGCAGTTCACCGCGCAGATTTCCGCGACATTGCAGCGGATCACGCATGGCCGGGTGGACATCAATTTCATCACCGGCGGAAGCTCCAAGAGCCAGCGCGCGATTGGCGATTTCCTCGATCACGACGCGCGCTATGCGCGCAGCGACGAATTTCTTGAAGTGTTCCAGGGCTATTGGAACAGCCAGAACTACAACCACCAGGGAGCGCTTTATCAGTTCGAGGAAGGCGGATTGGGCGGCCCGCTGGCGCGCGCGACGATACCGGGGATATATTTTGTCGGCTCATCCGATCCGGCCATCGACGTCGCAGCGCGCCGCTCGGACGTCTATCTCGTCTGGGCCGAACCGCTGAAGGGCAATCAGGAAGTTTTCGACAAGGTGCGCCGGCGCGCCGAGGAGGTCGGCCGCAAGGGCAAGGTTCGCTTTGGCGTTCGCGTCGACATCATCGCGCGGCCGACCGAGAAAGAGGCCTGGGACGAAGCGCGGCGGCTGTTCGCGCTCGCGGCCGGCGGCGGCAGTCCGCTCGGCGGCGACATCGCCAATCCGCCGGCGCTCAAGGAATCGGCCGGCGCCGTGCGCCAGTGGGAGCTGCACAAGGGCAATCGCAGCAATTTCGACGACCTCATCGTCGGCCCAAATCTCTGGGCCGGAATGTCAATCCTGCGCGGCGGCCCCGCCTGCGGCCTGATCGGCAGCTACGAGCAGATCGCCGACCGCCTCGCCGAATATATCGACATCGGCGCGAGCAGCTTCATTCTCGCCAGCAATCCGCATCTCGAGGAAGCCTATAGCGTCGGCGAAGAAGTGCTGCCCCGCATCGGCGAGGCCGTCGAATCCTTGAAGCAGCGCCAGCGCGCCGCCTGACGGGGCCTGCCCTGTTGTTTTCGTGAGCGCCCGCCACTCCGGCGGGCGCTTGGACTAGTGGAGGAATATGTGTCGCAGAAACTGGATACACTCTTTTACACGCGCTGCCCGGTCCCGACGGGTCTTGGCATCGCCATTCAGCAGGGCAGATTTCAGGACGCCATAAAGCTGCATGGCGCCAGGCTCGAATCGATACGGGAATCGGCCGATCAGGCGGTTCGCGAATCGCACTTCGACCATTCGCTGCGCAATTCAGTGCGCCATGGCGGCAACATTCCGGCGATCGGCGCCAAATCCCACGGCGCCGAGACGACGCTGATCGGCCTTTCCTGGGCCGACGAGGTCCAGCTCATTCTGGCGCGGCCGGGCGCCGGCATCAACTCCGTGCGCGATCTGAAGGGCCGCCGCTTCGGCGTGCCGAACCGGGCGCAGGTGACCGTCGACTTCGCCAAGGCCCAGGCCGTGCGCGGGCTTGAGAATGCGTTGAGCCTTGAGGGGCTTTCGGTGTCCGACGTCGAGGTGGTCAACCTTGACATCGGCGGCGGCTGGGCCGACGCGCAGCCGCTCAATGTGCGCGGCACGCTGGTTCAGGATGCGCCCCGCGGCAGCGCCAACACAGAACTCGTCAGTCTTTTGCGCGACGAGGTCGATGCGATCTTTCTCAAGGGCGCGCATGGCGCGCGCGCCGCGCGCGAATTTGGCCTCACCACCGTGATCGACACGGGCAGCCATCCGGAGCCGCTGATCCGGTCCAACAATGGCACGCCGCGCACGCTGGCGGTCGATACCTATCTCATCGAAAATCACTTCGACGTCGCGGTGACGATCGTCGAGCAGGTCCTGCAGGCCGAGGCGTGGGCGCATGCGCACCCGGACGAGACGCGCCTTTATCTCGCGCGCGAGACCAACGCCAGCGAATACTGGATCTCCGCGGCTTACGGCGAAGACGCCCATCTTCGCCTCAAGACGGATCTTGAGGATCGGTCGATCAACGCGCTGCAGAATTTCTCAGACTTCCTGCACAGATGGAAGTTCATACCGAACGCGGTCGACGTCCAGCAATGGATCGACGTTCGCCCATTGGAAGCGGCCGGGCAGCGGCGCGTCGCCATCTGACGGAGCGCGTTCGCTTGGCTCCATCGAGCGAAAAGAGGAAAAGCGGACCCCGCTTTTCCTCGCATCCCACTAATGCAAATAGCCGATGCGGCGAAGGAAATCTTCCTGCTCAACATAGGCGGCGCGTTCCAGCGCCGGATCCGGATCAAGACTGCTGCGCTGATCATCGATCTCGCGTGTGAGCAGATGACCGACGCCCGGATAGGCGACGACCTCGCAAATGCCTTGCACGGCGTGCACTTTGGCGCAGTAGGCGTCGGCATTGGCGGCGGGCGCCACCGTATCTTCGCGGCCGACGACATGCAGGGTCGGCGGCGCGCCCGGCGCGATATGGGCAAGCGGGGAGTAGCGGCGCGCATCCGCATTGGGGCCGAGCAACTTGCCGAACTGCGCGGATTGTTCGGTATCGACGCCAGCCGAAACGAGGATCAGAGCATTCGCCGCGCCGGCGGCGGCGTCCGGTCCCGGGCAGCCCGCCGTGGCGGTGGCGGCGGCGAGCTGCCCACCGGCAGAGGCGCCCCAGCCGATTAAGCGTTGCGGATCAATATTCAACGCCCCGGCCTGCCGCCGCACCCAGCGAAAAGCCGCGCAGGCGTCGGTCAATGCATCCGCGGGCGTCGCGGTCGCCCCGGAGAGACGGTACTGCACGGGAATCGCGACCAAACCTTGTGTGGAGAATTGACGCGCCAGACCGAACAACCACTCGGGGCGACCACGCGTCCAGCCACCACTGTGAAAAAGCAGAATGGCCGGCCGCGCCTTGTCGCTGGCGCCATCGGGCGTGAACACGAACAGGCGCAGTTTGGCTCCGGCGGTTGGTTCGGCGTAAACATGCGCCGCATAGCCCGGCGTCTCCTGCCCTTCGACATAGGGTGGAGCATCGAAGAACTGCGCCACTTTTGGATCCGGTAGCTCGCTTGCCGATGCGGCGCAAGCCATGATCATCAGAACAACCGGGATCAGGGTTTTGATCATCTATTTCAGTCCACCTCTCGTATGGGCGGCACAGCAGAACCCCGCGCTTCAGACAATCTCGTCGAAGGACGCGAAATTGCGCGCGCAGAGATCGGCGTAGAGGCCGCCGCTCGTCAGCAGGCGCGCGTGATCGCCCTGCTCCAGAATCTCGCCATTGCAAAGCACGATGATGCGGTCGGCGTCGCGAACCGTCGCGAGCCGGTGCGCGATCACGATGCTCGTGCGCCCGGCGAGCAGCACGCGCAACGCGCTCTGGATCTCGGCTTCGACAAAACTGTCGATGCTCGCCGTCGCCTCATCGAGAATGAGGATCTTCGGATCGGCGACGAGCGCGCGGGCGAAGCTGAGCAGCTGACGTTGACCGATCGACAGGTTTTGCCCGCGCTGGCTGAGCTCCGTGTCGTAGCCGTTTTCGAGCTTCATGATGAACCCGTGCGCGCGCACGGCCTGCGCCGCCCGGATTACATCCTCCCGGCTCGCCCATGTCGAGGAATAGCGAATATTGTCGAGGACCGTGCCGGTGAAAAGAAACGGCTCCTGCAGCACGATTGCGATATTGGTTCCGAGCGAGCGCTGCGTGACGTCGCGCACGTCTTTTCCGCCGACGAGCACCGCGCCACCCCAGACGTCGTAAAACCGGTGCGTCAGCGCGGCGATGCTGGTCTTGCCGGACCCCGTCGGACCAACGAGGGCGACGACTTCGTTGCTCTCGATCCTGAAGCTGAGATTCTTCAGCACCGGCGTTCCCGGCTTGTAGCCGAAGGAGACGTCGCGAAATTCGATGGAGGGCTCGACGAGATCGAGATCGGCCGCGTCCGGCTTGTCGGCTATAGCGATTGGCACGTCGAGCACCTCGAACATTCTCTTGCCCGAGGCGCTGGCGCGCTGCATCATCGTATATTGCATCGACACCGTTCGCAGCGGATCGAAGAAGCGCTGCACATAGAAGATGTAGGCCACCATGACGCCGACGTCGATGGCTCCGGTCGACACCATCTGGCCGCCGACGACGACGATGATCACCATCGCCGCACCGGTCAGAATATCGACCGTCGGCACAAGGATCTGGGCGGCGAACGCCGCGGCGACCTGCGCATTGTAATTATCGTTCACCTTGGAGGCGAAGGCGCGCAAATTAAGCTGCTCGCGGCGCGAGCCCTGTACGATCCTTACGCCGCCGATGTTCTCGGCAAGCGCGCCATTGACGATCGAGGCGGTGTCGCGGGCGCGGCTGAAGGCGACTTTCGCATGCGGCAGCCATATCGCGCGGATGGCGACGAGAAGCGGAATCACGGTGAGGGTCAGCAGGGCCAGCCGCCACTCCATCGCAAACAGGACGCCGATAATGCCAAACAGCAGAACGAGATCGCCCGTCGCCGCGATCGAGGTCTCGAAAAAGTCCTGCAAGGCGTTCACGTCGCCCTGCAGCCGCGACATGAGCCGGCCGACATGAGTCTGGTCCATCGCCGACAGCGACACATGTTGCAGATGCAGAAACATCGCCCGGCGCATGTCGAAGATGACGCGCTGCGCGAGGCGCGCCGCGGTCACTTCCTGCAAATAGCTCGCCGCGGCATTGAGCGCGATCAGAACCAGAAAGCCGGCGAGGATCGTATTGAGCGCGAAGCTGCCGGGTTTTCCGATCATGGCGTCGACAGAGAGGCGAACGAAATAGGGAATCGAGACCTGCGTCGCGACAAAGGCGAGCACCGCCGCGATCGCGCCGACGAGCGCGAGCCAATGCGGTTTGACGAAAGCGAACAACCGCCGGAAAACCCCGCCGTCGATGGTGACGAAGATCTCTTCGCCCTGCGCGCCCGATGCGCCGTGGAGGGGGCCGCTTCCGCCGCCGCGTCCGCCGAATTCCGCGAAGCTCATGCGCGTGCGTGCTCTTTCTCTTGCTGGCGGCCGGGCTTCGAGGCGCCGTCGCGTTGCGCCTGATAGAGCGCAGCATAAATCCCGTTGGCTCGAATGAGTTCGCCGTGGGCGCCGCGCTCGCTGATGCGGCCGTTGTCAAGGACGATGATTTCATCCGCGTGCAACAGCGATCCGAGCCGATGCGAAATAATGATCGTCGCCTGCTGCGTCGTTGTGGCGCGCAGCGCCTGCCGCACCTGCTGCTCCGTCGCGGCGTCGATGGCGGAGGTCGCGTCGTCGAACACGAGGATGGCGGGGTCGGGAACCATGCCCCGCGCGATGGTGAGGCGCTGGCGCTGCCCCCCGGACAGGCTGACGCCGCGCTCGCCGATACGGGTGCCGTAGCCTAGCGGCAGGCCGCTGACGTAAGTGTGGATCTGGGCGGCCGAGGCGGCATCGATCAGCTCGTGCTCCTCGGCGTCGGGATCGGCGTAGGCCACATTGCTTTCGACGCTGTCATCAAACAGGAAGAGGTCCTGCTGGACAACGCCCACAGCCTCGCGCAGCGATTCCAGCGTGACGTCGCGAATGTCCTGACCGTCGATGGTGATGCGTCCGGCGGCCACGTCGTAGAAGCGCGGGATGAGATGCGCAAGCGTCGATTTCCCGGCCCCCGACGGGCCTACGATTCCCAACGTCTCGCCGGCGCGCACGCGAAACGAAATTCCGTCGAGAACAACAGGCGCGCCGGGGCGGTCGTCATAGGCAAAACGGACTTCTTCGAAACATAGCTCCCCCTTTGTGATTGCGAGCGGCTTTGAGAGCTTCGAATCCCGAATGGTCGGCTGAAGATCGAGAACCTCGAAAAGCCGCTTGCCGGAAGAGACGGCCCGGGCGGTGGAATTCATGATCATGCCGATCTGCCGCACCGGCATTTGCAGGATCGTCATGAAGGTCAGGAACTCGGTCAGCTGGCCGATCGTCATATGGCCGCTCGCGACGCGGTGGCCGCCAACCCAAAGCACCACGGTCATGGTGAGATAATAGCCTGCGCCGATCATCGTCATGCCGTTCGAGCGAACGAGGATCCGCTTGTTCGAAAGTTCGAGCGCGGCGTTGCTGGCGGCATCGAACTTATCGAGCTCGAAGGTTTGCGCGAAAAACGCCCGCACCACCCGCGTGCCCTGCAAATTCTCCTCCATGATGCGGGTCAGCACGGCCATGCGCTCCTGCAGCTTTGTCCAGGCGAGGCGCAAGGCCAGCCCCATGCGGGCCGCGCGCCAGCCGATGATCGGCACGAAGCTCAACGTCAGCGCGGCGAGCAGGGGATCGCGGCCGAACAGCAGGGTGGAGCCGACGCCGACCAGCAGGACAAGCGAAATCGACCGCTGCAGTCCGTTCTCGACAAAGCCGCGCACGCCTTCAAGATCGAGCATACCGCGCGTGATCAGTTCGCCCGAATGCATCCGGTCATGATAGTCGAAGCCAAGCCGCTGAAGCTTCTCGAAAAAGGCGAGACGCAGATCGGAGCCGATGTTCTGGCCGATGACCTCGCTCTGGAAGCCGGACACCATCTGCAAGAGACCGCGCATCGTCGCCGCGCCAAGCACCAATACGGCGAAATAGGTCAGCGCATGCAGCGCCCCTTCTGGACTGGTCGGCCGGTCGAGCACCAGCGAGTGGGCCGCGTCGACGGAACGGCCGAGAAGATGCGGCAAAGCGAGGTTGAAAATCGACGCGCCGAGGCTCGTCGCCGTCGCCAGAGCGAAACGCCAGCGATATTTCCCGACAAGACCCATGATCCTGCCGATGACTTGCCGCGCGGCACCAAGATCGAAGTCGAGCCTGGCGGTATCTTCCGGTCCCAGCGGATTTGGACGCAATTTGTCCTGAAGAATAGAGACAATCGGTGGAAGCCGGATGGTGCTCATATTTTTACTGGTCTCTGCGGTGCGGATAGTCTCGCGCGAACGCCGGCGGCGCGTGGCCGCAAGCGCCGTTGCGTGATGAAGAGCTTGCGTGGAGAGCCGTTGCGTGCGTCTTGGCCGCGCAACTTCCATCGTCGCCGCGGCTGCTCAGAACCGTGTCGATGGAATAATCCCAAATGGCATGTTTGAAAATGCCTGCATGGCGCCTCCCTTCGCTTTATCTCCAATGTGGAGCGGTTTTGATCTTAACTCTTTCGTTCCACGGATCCACGCCTTCGCTCCAGCGGTCCCGGGGCGAAGGGCGCTTTGCGGCACGCGCGGCGCCGCTGCCGATCGAGCCGCGACGGCAAGGACAATGCGGTTGAAGCGACGCATTGCGCCGCTTGAAGCGGGAGCCTAACGCGGGCCTTCGCGACGCCTGAGCCGGCGCCGCCAAGCGTCAACTCACCGTGCCCCCAGCGGCCGGGCTGTGGATCAACAGATGCGCCGCCTCGCCCGCGGCCTGGATGATCCTCTCCTGCAAGGCGGCGCCGGGACTTCGCGTTTCGGTGAAGTCATCGTCCGTGCCGTAGACAAAGGTTGGAACCGTAAAGGTGCGAAAGAAGCCGAGCAGCGGCCGCAGTTGATGCTCCCCGACGAGGCAATGCAGGGGGCTGCCGCCGGTGGCGGACAACACCGCGATCCTCCCCGTCAACGCATCGCGGTCGATGAGATCGAAGATGTGCTTCAGGGCGCCGGCGATGCTGGCTCTGTAGACGGGCGTGCCGACCACCAGCAGATCCGCGCTCTCGATGGTCCGAAGGATGGCCTCTCCCGCAGCGGAAGCCTGATCCCGCGACAATGCCGTGAGGAGATGGGGCGCCGCGTCGCAAAGATCCACGCTCTTGACGGTGATTGAAACCTTTTCGGCGATGGCCTCGGCGATGCCGTTCACGACCGCCGCTGTCCGCGAGAGGGAACGGGGGCTGCCGTTCAACAATACAACAGTTCGCGGCCCCAGATGGACGGTCATGTGCGAACTTTCATGCTGGCTTAAACGTTCTAGTGAGGCTTTTGGTCGGTCGATGCCGAAGAGGCGGCAGGCGATTCTGACACCAGCGCAACCTTGGTGTAGCCGGCCGAATTGATGAGACCCATGACCTCAATGACTTTGCCATAGGCGATGTTCTTGTCGCCGCGCACGTGAATGCGGCGGTCCTTGCTGCCGGCGTTCTCGCCGAGCACGGCGACGAGCTCCTCGGACGCGACTTCGCGTTCGTCGACGAAAAATCTGCCGTCGGCGCCGATGCTCACCGCGATCGGCTGCTTTTGATCGACGAGCGGCTTGGCCGCCGCCTTCGGCAGATCGACCGGAACGCCGGCGGCCATCAAGGGCGCCGCGACCATGAAGATGATGAGCAGCACCAGCATTACGTCGACAAGTGGCGTCACATTGATGTCGGCCATCGGCGGCGCGTCGAATTCGCTGTCATGTTTACGCAGCGCGAAGGCCATTGCGGTCTCCCTTCTTGGAAAGCTGGCGGGACAGCTCGATTTCGAACACGCCGATGAACGCGTTGAGGCGCTTGCCGTAGTGCCCGATGTCGTCGCCGATGCGATTGTAGAAAATTACGGCGGGGATCGCCGCGACGAGGCCGAGGGCCGTCGCGAACAGGGCTTCCGCGATGCCCGGGGCCACCACGGCGAGGCTCGTATTGTTGGATTCCGCGATGCCCTGGAACGATGTCATGATGCCCCAGACCGTGCCGAACAGGCCGACGAAGGGACCGACCGCGCCGATCGTCGCAAGGCTTGGCAGGCGGCTTTGCAAATGAGAGAGCGCATCGGCGCTCGCGAGCTGCGCCACGCGATGGACGCGCTCCTGCAGACTGTCCCGCTGGGCTTCGGAGACCACAAGGTCCGCCGAGCGATGATGCTCGTCTACCATGGCCCGGTAGACTGTGACGAAAGGATCGGTCGCGGGAACCTTATCGAAGCTTTCGGCGACCGACGATACCGGCAGGCCCGCCTGAATGCTGTTGATCAATTGTCGCGCCCGCCGGTTGAGCAGATATATCCGGACGAGCTTTTCGAAAATGACCGCCCAACTCCAGGCGGAGGCGAGGAGGAGGAGAATGATGACGAGTTTGACGACGCTGTCGGCGCGCAGGAACAACTCGAGCGGGGACAGGCCGTGCGATGCGACCGCGGTCGCGGCGACGTCGACCGCCGCGCCCGCGGCATCAATGGAATCCGCCATGTTTAAACTCTCCTGGATGTAGGGTCTGGTTGCAGGATCTGGACGAAGCGTGGGTTGATGACTTACTGATAGCGGATGCCGCCGGACACGGCGACGGGACGGGCGCCGCCGAAGGAGGGGAATGGACCGGCCACAGCGCGCCGCGCCGCCGCGTCGAGTTCGGGATGGCCCGACGACGATATGCTCGCGGAGATGACCGAGCCCGAGGGCGCGATGACGATGCGGTAGCCGACGCGGCCCGGTCCCTTCACCGGGTGGCTCTGCGCGGCGCGGGCGACGCGGCTCTCGACCTGATTGAAATAGCCCGACGGAACGGCGTTCGGCGGCGGTGCCGCAGCGGCCGGGCGCAACGGGGTGGGCGACGACGACGCGGGGTGCGGGGCCTGGACCGGCCTGTGTTCGACGACTTTCGGCTTTGCCTGCACGGGCTTCGGTTTCGGCTTCGGCAAGGGCTTCGGCTCGACCGGCGCAACAGGCTCCTCCGCGACGGGCGGTGGCGGCGGCTCTTCGACGGGAGGCGGCGTTTCCTCGGCGACCGGCGGCGGCGGCTCCTCGACGGGAGGCGGCGTTTTCTCGGCGACCGGCGGCGGCTCGTCGACGGCGGGCGCGGGTGGCGGCAGCATGACGAGTTCAATCGCTTCTTCCGGCGGCGGCGGCGCGGGATTCATTCTGTTGAAGGCCGCGACGCCGAGCAGCGCCGCGTATAGGATGATGGCGGCGCCCTGCGGCCAGTAGTTGGACTTTGCGCGCAGGGGCGCGAGAATTGACTGGGCCCCCCCGGCCAGCGCAAGCGGCGGCGGCTCGACGTCGTCGAGCGTGACGGCGGATTGCGCTAAAGCTGAACTCATGGTTCCGACGCCTCTCGATATTCGGATAGCTGCGACAAATATCCAGTTAGTCTATATATATACTAGGGCTTAGGTCAACGCCTTATTTTAGGCATCCGCGCCATGCACCCGCAATTCATCCTAAAATCCCCTCTGGGCGGAGACCGCCGCGGCGCGCCGCCGCAGGCCTCGCGATCCCGCGCCGGCAAGCCTTTAAATATACAAATTCCATAGATATAATGTTGACAATTGCCCCCGGACCCGCAACTCTTGCGGCGAACGTCAGCGGCCCTTTTCCCGCGCTTTGCGCGGGCCCGCGCGACGCAGGGGAACGGACGCCGAATCTTCCGGAAGCTATGGCTTCCTTTTTTCGTTGCGGTTTGTTTCCCTTTTTTGGCCGCGCGAACGACGAATGCGAGAGGCGTAGGCGCACATCGGAATGAAGAACGCTCCCCTCCTCCGATGTCTCGCAATCTACCGCGAGATGCCAATCCGCTTCACCCTGACCGCCACGCTGTTCGCCCTCGTCAATGGCGCCCAGGCTTGGCAGCAGTGGCTGATCGGGCGCGCCGTCAACGAGGTCCAGCACGGTTCGGTCGTGGTCAGGCTGGCCGATGGGGCGCTCGACTTTCATCGCGCCTGGTTCTGGCTGGCGCTGCTGACCGGCATCGCCGCGGTGCGCGGCGCCGTCCAGTACGGCACGGGCATACTGGCTCTCACCATCGGACAGGAGCTGCTCGGCATTATCCGCGACCGGATCATGGCGCAAATCCAGCGGCTCGATCTCGCCTATCACTGGCAGCATGGCGTCGGCGAATTGATCACCCGCACCACGCGCGATTCCGACAAGGTGCGCGACGCCCTGGTCACGTTCTGGCGTCAGGTGGTCGAGACGACCATGGTGCTGCTGGCGTCGGTCGCGATCCTGTTCTGGTACTCGCCGTGGCTCGGGATCATCCCCCTCATCCTGACGCTCAGCGGGCTGACGATGCTCGTCTATCAGACCAACGGGCTCGTCCTGCTCGACCGAGCGGTTGGCGCCGCCTATGACGCTGTCAATCAGGATCTCAGCGAAGGCATTCACGGCGTCCGCGTCATCAAGGCGTTCGGGCTCGAAGCCGCGCGCATCGATCGCTTCGAGTTCCAGGTCGAGCGCTTCACGCGGGAAGCGCGCGCCGCCGTCGCCTACGCCGCGCAGCGCATTCCGCTGCCGCAACTCGTCGTCGCCTGCAGCCATGTCTGGGTGCTGGCCTATGGCGCGCTGCTGGTCGGCGCGGGGCGGCTCCAGATCGGCGAACTCGTAGCGTCATTGCTCGCCGCCAACACGCTGGTGCTGCGGGTCGAAGGCATCGGGCCGACCATGCAGACCTTCGCCGACGCCCGTTCTTCGGCGGGGCGGATCTGGGGCCTGCTCGACGCCGAGCCGCAAATATTGTCGGGCCGCGATCCGCCGCCGGCGGGGCCGCTCGGGCTGAAGCTCGAACATGTGCGTGTCGCGACTCCCGGCGGCGGTGCCGACACGCTGCGCGACGTGTCCTTCACGCTTGAACCCGGCGAAATCGTTGCGCTGGTCGGCACGACGGGCTCCGGCAAAAGCGTGCTGATGGGGCTGCTACCGCGCCTCATCGACGCCGATCAGGGCGCGGTCCTGATCGGCTCGGACAAGGCCGGCTGGCATGAGATCGCGGCGCTCGACTTCAAGCGGCTGCGCGAGCGCGTCCATGTCGTGCCGCAGGAAACCTTCCTGTTCTCGGACACGCTGGCGGCGAATTTGCGCCTCGCCGCGCCCAACGCGACCGAGGCGGAGCTGCGCCATGCGCTGCGCCTCGCTGCCGCCGAGGAAATCCTCGACGGGCTGCCGGACGGCTTCGAGACCAAACTCGGCGATCGCGGCGTCACCCTTTCGGGCGGCCAGCGCCAGCGCATCAGTCTCGCGCGCGCCTTGCTGGCGGATTCCGCCCTGCTCGGCCTCGATGATGCGACCAGCGCGCTCGACGCCGCCACCGAGCGCACGGTGCTCGCCAATATCCGCCAGCTGCAGAACGTCACGGTGCTGATCGTATCCAGCAAGCTCTCAACCATATTGATGGCCGATCGCGTCCTGCTGCTCGCCGATGGGCGCATCGCAGATCAGGGCAAGCACGAGGATCTCGCGGCGCGCAATGCCGCCTACCGTGACCTGATGGGGATCTGACATGGCACCGCCGCCCAGAAACAAAGTCATGTCCGACATCGAGATCGAGGAGCTTCTCGCCAGGCAATCGCTCAACCGCAGCATGTTCGCGCGGCTGCTGCCCCTACTACGGCCGGTCCGGGGCCGCATCGCCGGGGTCATCGCCATCGAAATCCTCCTCGCCATCGCCGTGTTCCTGCGGCCCCATTTCATCGCCGTTGTCATTGATCACGGCTTCATCCACGATGCGCCGCACTGGCGCGCCAACAAGCCGGTGATCTTCTGGGCCAGCCTCGGCATGTTCGCGACCTGGGCCTTCCGCTTCGCGCTCGGCGGCGTCTCGCGTTACCTCGCCGGAACCGCCGGGCTGCGCGTCTTGAACGCGCTGCGCGTTCGCGTCTTCGCCCATGTCCAGGGCCTCAGCGTCGCCTATTTCGATCGGGCCAAGGCGGGCCGCATCATTTCGCGGGTCGACCGCGACGTCGATACGCTGGAGCCGGTGCTGATCCAGGGGCCGCCCGAACTGCTGTCGGCGATCCTGCGCTGCACGCTGTCGGGAATTCTGCTGTGGTCGATTGCGCCGAGCCTGTTTTTGAGTCTCGCCGGCATCGTCCCCGTTCTGTTCGTGGGCACCGCGCTGTTCAAGCGCATCGCGCAGAAGAACTGGGTGCGCACCGCCGAAGCGCGCAGCCGCTTCACCGCGCATCTCGTCGAGACCGTCGCCGGCGTTCGCCTGCTGAAGCAATCGGGCCGCGAGGAGGACAACCAGGCGCGCTACAAGGTGCTGGTCGACGATTTCAACGCCTCGCTCATGTGGGGCAACATCCGGTCGGGATGGTACGCGCCATTTACCGGCGTTCTGACCACGGGCGGCATGGCGGTCATGCTGATCGTCGGCGCGCGGGGCATGGCGCTCGGCGCGATCAGCCTCGGTCAGGTCGCCGAAAGCCTGTTTTACGTCTTCATGTTCCTTGGACCGCTCCAAGAGCTGAACGATCTGTTCGAGCGCTACGCCAGCGGATCGGCGTGCGCGCAGCGCATCTTTCTGCTGCTCGACACGAAGCCGGAGATTGAGGATCGCGCCGATGCGCTGGATCTCGATTCGGTCCGCGGCGAAGTGGTCTTCCGGCGGGTCAATTTCGCCTATGACCCATCAAGGCCGAGACCGGTCATTCGCAACCTCGACCTCGACATTCCGGCGGGCGAGGTGCTGGCGATCGTCGGCCCGACCGGCCATGGCAAGAGCACCCTCGTCCAGCTGCTGACCCGGTTCTACGACGTCGGCGACGGCGCCGTCTCCATCGACGGGCACGACGTCCGCGCCCTGTCGCAGCGCAGCCTGCGCCGCCATGTCGGCGTGGTGCTGCAGGACAATGTCCTGTTCGGCGGCTCCATCCTGGAAAATCTCCGCCTCGCGCGGCCGGGCGCCGGCGACGCCGAGCTGATCGCTTCGGCGCGCGAGCTTGGCGCTGACGAAATCCTCGAAGCCCTGCCGCACGCCTATGAGACCGACGTCGGGCCGCTCGGCTCCTATCTCAGCCATGGCCAGCGCCAGCTTGTCTGTCTGGTCCGCGCCTATGTCGCCGATCCGGCGGTGCTTGTGCTGGACGAGGCGACCTCCGCGGTCGACGTCCATACCGAGCGGCGGATTCAGCGCGCCCTGAGGCGCCTCTGCGAGGGGCGCACCGCCATCATCATCGCGCACCGCCTCGCCACCATCCGGGACGCCGACCGGATCGCGGTCATCCGCCACGGCGAGGTCGTCGAGATCGGCAGCCACACGGCGCTGATCTCCGCCGGCGGCGCCTATGCGAATCTCTATCGCGCCTATGAAAGCTCGAACTTCGGCGACGGGGCCGCGCTCGCGGCGCCGGAATTCGCCGCGGAGTAGCGAGGCCGGCGGGCCAAGGGACGACCGCCCGCCGCGATCCCCATCCGGGCGCATATCCCGACCGGCGTATAATGGTGGTAAAATTGTCCGCGCCCCCGGACGGTGTGCTGGGAGGGGATCAGGCCAATCCGGGACAGCCGACAATCAGTCTGGATGCGACGGGCGAGGTCGTGAAGCGGTTGCAGCGCGCGCTGCGACGCACGCCCGATGAAGGTCTCCATTTCGATGGGGTGTTCGGCCCGCTGGTCGAGACCGCTGTGAAAGAGCTCCAGCGGGGCGTCGGCCTGACGGCCGATGGAATCGTCGGGCCGGTGACCTGGGCGGCGCTGCCCGACGGCGGGCTGGTGCCGACGCGGGCGGCTGTGGGTCTACGCGCGTGAGCAACGGCCGTGGGCCGATGGGGGCGACGCCGGGTGGGCGGCGATCACCGGATTTTGCTGGGGCGAACGCATCGCCTGGCTCTACGCCGCGCACAATCAAAATCTCAAGGTGGGCGTCGCCTGGTACGGGCGCCTCGTGGGCGAACCCTCTGCGAACGCGCCGCGTTTCCCGATTTATGTCGCCGCGTATTTTAAAGTGCCGGTTCTTAGCCTCTATGGCGGAGCCGACCAGGGCTCCCGCTCGACAGTGACGCCGATTATCGTCAGAGCTATCGGGCTGCGTCTGCGGAGGACGCCTGGGAAAGGCTTGTCCGGTTGTTCAGGGCATGGGCTTTAGGCGCGGCCGGCACTAACCACCAAAAGCCTCGCTCCGGTCCGCGGACCTCTCTCTGTCTGAGGCCGCGGGCCGCTGAATCCAATGAACGCGGGTTGCCAGCTTCCGCTTGGCGATCGCAGCCGCAAAGAGAGATTATGCACGTCTTCAAAAGGCCTCGGCGCGCTGCGTTGTGCGCCACACCTCACGATGCGGAGCGGATTTAAATTCGGGATCGCGCAATATATTTTCTAGTAGTTTAATAGAAATATCCCCCCCCGCGCGATAGCGGTCCCCCGCGGTGCGATCAGGATGAGAATTTGCTCTTCTTGGTATTCTCCGTCGCTAAAATGAACTAATTCGTTAGCGTCGGGCAGAAATTTATATTACGCGAATTGCAGGCTTACCCACCTATTGCCCATCGGAAACCATGCTGTCGAACAAATCAAAATACGCGCTCAAGGCGTTGATGCATCTCGCGACCTATGAAGGTCCCTGCCTTGCAGCCGACATCGCCTCGCAAAATCGAATTCCCCGCAAATTTCTCGATACGATCCTTCTCGAGTTGCGCAACGCCGGAATCCTGACAAGTAAAAAAGGCAAGGGCGGCGGCTATCATCTTGCAAGGCCGCCCGAAAAAATCACGACCGGCCAAATCATCCGCATCCTCGACGGCTCCTTGGCGCCGATCGCCTGCGCCAGCCGAACAGCCTATCGACGCTGTATGGATTGCCCGGACGAGGAGGCCTGCCAGATTCGCGACCTCATGATCGATGTGCGCGATTCGCTGGCTCTCATTCTCGACCGAACCAGCATCGCCTCGCTGCGGGCGCGCGGCAAGCGGGAGAGCGTCGGCCTCTGGTGAGGCCGGCCTGGCCGCAGCGCAGCCGACGCGCGCCCCGAAGCCAGTACGGTTTCTGCGCCGTCCGGGCACTTCTGACCGGATCGCGACGCGAACTGACAAGCTATTGTTTTGAAGGTACTTTAAACAAAACCGGAACCGGCTCTGCATCAAAATGCTGCGACCAAGTCGGCCGAAGCCCCCTTAATTGCGGGCCAGCGCCTTGCCGCGCACGCATTATTACTCTAGGTTTATAGAAATTATGCATTAGTCTAGCGTTGGGGTCCATGGGGGCGATATCAGATAACATCAGGGACGAAACCGCCGCGGCGCGCTCGGATCCGCCGTTTGATTTCGTCGCGACCGGCTTTGGCGACCGTCTTCGTCGGCTGATGCTGCGCGAACATCTGTCTCTAGACAAATTGGCAGATTTCTCGGGCCTCTCCCGAAACAGCCTCGCCAAAATCATCAATGGCGAAACCCTCCCGACCATCAGCCTTCTATGGAAAATCGCCAATGTCTTCGGGGTGCCTTTCGGCAGCTTGACATCGAGCCATGAGAGACGCGGCTCCTTCGTCCTTCGGCAATCCCAAAAGAGCTCGCTGTTGTCGACGGACAACCGATTTACGTCGCGCGCCTTGTTTCCATACAGCCGCAGCCGCCTGGTGGAATTCTATGAACTTACTATTGCGGCCGAATATGCCCAAATTTCAGAGGCGCATGCGCCAGGGACAATTGAAAGCCTGATTGTTGTGCATGGCGAGGTTGAAATCACGGCAGGCCGCGAAGCTCCGCAGATTTTGAGAAAAGGAGACGCGATCGTATTCGAGGCCGATGTACCGCATAGTTACGCCAACCATGGCCAAACGCCGGCCATTTTGCATCTCGTCATGTCCTACGCCAATCTCATTGACGCTGAGCAGCCATTTTAGAGCCGACGGGCGAAGCGATGCCGGGATCTGGCAACGGTCCAGAACCCCGTGCGCGGACGCCGCGACCAAGTTCGCGTATCTCGTCGGCGATGCCCCAGCGACGGAAGATCTCCCATGTGCGCGCATGGATGCCGCCGGCCTTGGGTGGCGGGACAGATCCCTGCGACGCTCGAACACGCGGGTCGCGATGCCGAGGCGGCCGAGTTGCAGCGCGGTTGCGAGCCCGACAGGCCCGGCGCCGATGATCACGACGTCGACCTGTTCGTCCTTCGGCCGCTCGACCGTTTCATTCGTCATATGCGTGCTCCCTTCGCGCTTCACTCAGCCAATTTTCTTGCGGGCCGCCTGTCTTCCGGCGGCGCCCGGCGCCTCGGGCGATAGCAAATGGCCGAGCGCCTCGCGGAGAGCACGCGCGGCGCCAAGGCCGCTTTTCGATCTGAAGGCGACATGGCCGTCGGGACGGACCAGCACCGCACCATCCGCGTCGATCCCGTAAACGGTCGTGAAAGAGCGCTCGCCGGGACGCTCGACGAGATCGCCGCCTGCGCCGATGACATAGCCCTTCAGCCGGACGCTGCTTTCCGCCCCGATGCCGCTGGCCGCATCTCGCCAGGGCGCCCCCCTGCGGACCCGCAAGCACGACAAAGCCGTCGTAAAAGAGATCGATCGTCGACAGATCCCGACCGTCCGGACCGCACAACCACAGATGCGGCGCCCGCACTCCCGGATGCGCCGTGATGCGATAATCGCTGACCGTCGACGGCTCCGGATCGGAACCGTCCGGGATCACAGCGGCCGAGCGGTAGATCGAGCCGAACTGTTGCCCGAACGAGTAGAACTGCTCGCGCTGGCGCGGCACCGCCTCGGCGATGCGGTCTCGTATGGCCTGCCCCTCCGGGCCGGGCGCCTCGATTTTTGCGATGGCGTCGGGATTAAAGAGCGGCCAACCCGTCTCCTCCATGCGGCGTGTGTTCTCAAGGCTCTGCGCGCCGTTGAACTCGGCGACGGTCTTTCTCTCGATCTCGTAAGTGTCAAGCAAGGCGTCGTCGGCGAGGCCCTTCAGCGCGAGGTCAATCTTCCACACGAGGTTGACGCTGTCCTGGACGCCGGAGTTCAACCGCTCGCTGACGGGCCGATCGGTTCTTGCCGTCGGGAACTGCCTTCACCGCCGTTTTCATGTTGTCGCAGATGCCGCGGCCGTAGACGCCTCAAAAAGCGAAGGCGCGGCGCCGCCGAATTTATGCAGGCTGCGTCTGCTTGCCTGCATGCGCGTCGACGATCTTTTCCTGGTCCTCGCGCGACTGGCGCGGACGAAGATCATCCGGCGGCGGTAAAGGTCGACATGAGCCACCTTGATGGTCGTCGTCACGGCGTTGCGTGCGACGATCTCATGGCTCCTGTCGAATTGCTGCAAAGCCTATAGACAGAGCAAATCGACCTATAGACAATCGCTATATCCGCTCCCACAATGAGCCGGCGATTTCGAGGGAGCCGTAGTCAATCTTCGTTCGCGCCCTTGCCGGCGCCTCGACGGCTCGACTTTTGGGATGGTCTCATGACGGCGACGATTCCGGCCATACGGCCGACTTGCGCGCAATTTTCGTCCGGTCCTTGCGCCAAGCGCCCTGGTTGGCGAACCAAGAATCTTGACGATGCGCTGGTCGGACGCTCGCATCGGGCGAAGGATGCGAAGGCCAGATTGAAGCTCGCCATCGATCTCACCCGCGAGCTTTTGCAAATTCCTTCGGATTATCGCGTCGGCATCGTGCCGGGCTCTGATACCGGCGCCTTCGAGATGGCCCTATGGTCGCTGCTTGGCCAGCGCGGCGTCGACGTGCTCGCCTGGGAATCCTTTGGCGACGGCTGGGTCAGCGATGTCGTCAAGCAATTGAAGCTGAGCGACGCGCGCGTCCTGAAGGCGGGCTATGGCGACATCGTCGATCTGGCGCGAGTCGATTTCGACAATGACGTCGTCTTCACCTGGAACGGCACGACCTCCGGCGTGCGCGTCCCTAACGGCGACTGGATCGCCGCCGACCGCAAAGGCCTGACGCTCTGCGATGCGACCTCGGCCGCTTTCGCGCAAAATCTCGATTGGCCAAAGCTCGACGTCGTCACGCTTTCCTGGCAAAAGGCGCTTGGCGGCGAAGCCGGCCACGGCATGTTGATCCTGTCGCCGCGCGCGGTCGAAAGGCTCCTCAGCTACGCGCCCGCATGGCCGCTGCCAAAGGTCTTTCGGTTGATGAGCGGCGGCAAGCTGATCGAGGGGATCTTCGAGGGCGAAACCATCAACACGCCATCGATGCTGTGCGTCGAGGATTATATTGACGCCCTGCGCTGGGCGAAATCGCTTGGCGGCCTCGCCGCTCTAATCGCCCGCGCAAACGCGAACGCGAAAGCGCTCGCCGACTGGGTGGCGAAGACTTCCTGGATCGATTTTCTCGCCAGAGAGGCGCGCGTTAGATCGAATACAAGCGTATGCTTGGAGATCGTCGATCCGGCCATCGTCGCGCTGGGGTCCGACGCTCAGTCCCGCTTTGCGAAGGCGATCGCGAGCCTGCTTGAGAAAGAAAAGATCGCTTACGACATCGGCGCCTATCGGGACGCGCCGCCGGGCCTGCGCATCTGGTGCGGCGCGACGGTCGAAACAAGCAATATCGAAGCACTGACGCTTTGGCTCGATTACGCATTCGAGACGCTGAAGAGCGAGCTATCCGCGGCTGCGTGAATTGGCGCATGCGCGATGAAAAACGGAGGGCGCGCGTCAACCAATGCGCCCGCATGTCTCTTTAGACTCGGAGAACGCCATGCCGCGGCGCGTACTTATTTCAGATGCCCTTTCGCCAGGCGCCGTCGCCGTCTTCAAGGATCGCGGCGTCGAGGTTGAATTTCAGCCGGGCCTTGGCAAGGACAAGGAGAAGCTCGCGGCGATAATCGGCGATTTCGACGGCCTGGCTATTCGCTCCGAGACGAAAGTCACCGCCGAAATTCTCGCCAACGCGAAAAAGCTGAAAGTCATCGGCCGCGCCGGCATCGGCGTCGACAACGTCGATATCCCGGCTGCGACCGCCAAAGGCGTCATCGTTATGAATACGCCGTTCGGGAATTCGATCACCACCGCCGAACATGCGATCGCGTTGATGTTCGCGCTCGCGCGGCAAATTCCATTGGCCGACGCCTCGACCCAGGCGGGCAAATGGGAGAAGAACCGCTTCATGGGCGTCGAGATCACCGGCAAGGTGATGGGCGTCATCGGATGCGGCAACATCGGTTCGATCGTCGCCGCGCGCGCGATTGGCCTTCACATGCACGTCATTGCCTACGATCCTTTTCTTTCGCCGGAGCGGGCGCTCGACCTCGACATCGAAAAGGTCGAACTCGACAATCTTCTCGCGCGCGCCGACTTCATCAGCGTTCACACGCCAATGACGGCGCAGACGAAGAACATCCTCTCGGCTGCAAATCTCGCCAAAACCAAGAAGGGGGTTCGAATCATCAATTGCGCGCGCGGCGGCCTGGTCGACGAGCAGGCTTTGCGCGCGTTGCTTGACTCCGGCCATGTCGCGGGCGCGGCCTTCGACGTGTTCGTCAAGGAGCCGGCCACCGACAATCCTTTGTTTGGCCATCCGAACGTCGTCTGCACCCCTCACCTCGGCGCCTCGACGAATGAGGCGCAGGAAAACGTCGCGCTGCAGATCGCCGAGCAGATGTCGGATTATCTAACCCGCGGCGCGATCTCCAACGCCATCAATTTTCCGTCGATCACCGCGGAGGAGGCGCCGAGGCTGAGGCCCTTTATCGCGCTTTCCGACTACCTTGGCGCTTTCGCCGGCCAGATCGTCGATAGCGCTATTAAGAAGGTGACGATCATTTATGAAGGCGCGGTGGCGCAGTTGAAGACGAAAGCGCTCACCGCCTCGGTCGTCGCCGGCCTTTTGCGTCCGGTGCTCGCCGACGTCAGCGTCGTCTCCGCGCCGTCGGTCGCCAAGGAACGCGGCATTGTGATCGACGAAGTGACCCGCGCCGCGGACGGCGATTATGAATCGCTTATCACGCTCGTGGTCGAAACCGAGACCCATGAGCATCGCATCGCCGGCACGGTGTTTCACGCCGGCAAGCCGAGAATCATTTCGATCAACAATATCGAAGTCGACGCACTGGTCGCGCCGACGATGATTTACGTCAGCAACGCAGACAGGCCTGGCTTCATCGGCCGTTTCACCAGCGTTCTCGGCGGGGCCGACATCAATATAGCGACCTTCGCGCTAGGCCGGGACCGCGAGGGCGGTTCGGCGGTCGCTCTCGTCGCGGTCGATGGCGTGGTGCCGGAAAAAGTGCTCGTCGAGGTCAGGGCTTTGTCGGGCGTGAAAGAGGTCAAGGCGCTGAATTTTTAACGCCGCCTCGCGTCGTTACGATGAGGATTGACGCCCCGCGCTTACGGCGCGCGCGTCGCGGGCGAATTCATTGCGCGTAAGACCCTGTGCATAAAGCAAGGCGGTAAGATCGGCGTGGTCGATGCGGGCGTCGGCGCCGGCGGCGACCGCGGGCTTGCCGTGAAAGGCGACGCCAAGACCCGCCTCCCGCAGCATCGGAAGATCATTGGCGCCGTCGCCGACGGCCAAGGTCTGCGCGATCGTCAGGCCATGCTCAATGCGCAGGCGTCGCAGCGTTGCAAGTTTGGCGTCGCCGCCGAACACCGGGTTGGCCACCTCGCCCGTGAAAAAGCCATTGGCGTCGATCTCGAGCTGGTTGGCGTAATGCGCGTCGAAGCCGATCGCGTCCGCGATGGCGTTGGTAAAGTCCGTGAACCCGCCAGAAACCAGCGCCGTATGCGCGCCATGCCGGCGCATCGTCCGGATCAGCGTGCGAGCGCCCGGCGTCAAAGTGACGGCGTTCTCGATCACCTTTGCGATGACGCTTCTGTGCAGGCCCTCGAGCAGCGCCACGCGCTCGCGCAACGCCGCCTCGAATTCGATTTCGCCGCGCATCGCGCGTTCGGTGATGGCCGCGACAAGGCCCCTTTTGCCAACCTCGGCGGCAAGTTCGTCGACGCATTCCTGGCCGATCATCGTGGAATCCATGTCCGCCGTCAGAAGCTTTTTGAGCCGTCCCTCGTTTGGTTGAACGATGACGTCGACAGGCGCGCCATCGAGGGCGGCGCGCACCGCCGCGTCGAACTCTTTGAGATCGTCTTGCGCGCCCGGCGTGAAAGCGATGTCGGCGGCGACGCCCTGATCGAGCCAGCGCAATGCGTGCGCCCGCGGCAGCGCCGACCGCGCCCGCTGCGCAAGTTCTTCCGTCAGCGTCGGAGCCCGCGGATTGCAGACAAGCGTTGCGACATACGTCATCGATTTTGGAATCCAAGATTGGCTCTATTGGACCTTATCAGCAGATCCAAGTCCAAGAGCCTCCGCCACCGTCAAATCCTGTGTGCGGCTCTCCTCGGCGTCTCGCCGCCCAGGGCATCAGATAGGCGACCTGCGCTTCCCTGCGCCTCCCAAGAAGCTTACATCGCGCGCAGAACCAACCATTCAAGCAAAAACGGCCCCGGAGGACCGCTATCAAATTTATGATTTTATTGAAGAATTTTGGAGCGGGCGAAGGGATTCGAACCCTCGACCCCAACCTTGGCAAGGTTGTGCTCTACCCCTGAGCTACACCCGCATCCATGCCGCAGGCGGCAACGCCAGCGGGCTTCGCTATATGGCGCAAACAATTGCCGAATGCAACCGCGTGTTTTGGCGTTTTTCTCGCCGCGGCCTTGCCGCCGCGGCCGCCGCTCGGGAGGTCCATGCGAGCGGCGCGCCGAATCCTGCGTCAAAAGCTTGGCTTCGCCTGCGGCCTGCGCCATCTTTAGGTTGACGCCGCGCCCGGCATCGGCTATCCACAGCTTTTCCAGCCTGAAACGAAGGTTTCGGGGGCCATTGGTATTTTGGCCTCAAGACAAGAGTTCGTCAGACTTTCCGCATGGGCCGGCCTCCACCGGACGCGGATAAAGAGCCAGCGCCGCGCCTTTCATCGCGCGGCCCACATGGAGATTGGATTTTGGCACGTATCGCAGGCGTCAATATACCGACCAATAAACGGGTCGTCATCGCCCTTCAATATATCCACGGCATAGGCCCCAAAAAGGCCGAGGAGCTTTGCGCGAAGGTGAATATCCCGGCCGAGCGCCGGGTCGCCGAACTGACCGACGCCGAGGTTCTTCAAATCCGCGAAACGATCGACCGCGATTACATCGTCGAAGGCGATCTGCGCCGGGAAGTCGCCATCAACATCAAGCGGCTGATGGATCTCGGCTGCTATCGCGGCCTGCGCCACCGGCGTCAGCTGCCGGTTCGCGGCCAGCGCACGCACACCAATGCGCGCACCCGCAAGGGCAAGGCGAAGCCGATCGCCGGCAAGAAGAAGTAAGACCAGACAGGATCGGCCGCCGGTCGATCGAACATCGTCACATCGATTTTGTGCGCGCGTCATAGGCGCGGGCCAGATTGATCGCAACCCGAGCGCCTGGCATTACGGGCGCGCCTGAAGGTAAAGAGAATATGGCCAAGGAAGCTACCCGCGTTCGCCGCCGCGAGCGCAAGAATATCGTCTCCGGCGTCGCTCATGTGAATTCGACGTTCAACAATACGATGATCACCATCACGGACGCCCAGGGCAACACGATCTCGTGGTCCTCGGCTGGCACCATGGGCTTCAAGGGCTCGCGCAAATCGACCCCCTACGCCGCGCAGATGGCGGCCGAGGATTGCGCCCGCAAAGCCGCCGAACACGGCATGCGTACGCTGGAGGTCGAGGTGTCGGGTCCGGGCTCTGGCCGCGAATCCGCCCTGCGCGCGCTGCAAGCGGCGGGGTTCACCGTGACCTCGATTCGCGACGTGACGCCAATCCCGCACAACGGCTGCCGTCCGCGCAAGCGCCGGCGCGTCTGAGGCGGGGCTAAAAGCGTTTTCGCGCGAGGCTGAGGCCGCGCGACGAAAATGCGGAAAAAAGTTAGACCCGCCGTTGCTTAGCAATTTGTCCGGGCGCCCGGCCGGCGCCGCACCGTCAGAAAGGCTCTTTCGTGATTCAAAAAAATTGGCAAGAGCTCACCAAGCCAAACAAGCTCGAAATCATCTCCGGCGATGATCCGAAGCGGTTTGCGACCATCGTCGCCGGCCCGCTGGAGCTTGGCTTTGGCCTCACGCTCGGCAATTCGCTGCGCCGGATCCTTTTGTCGTCCCTGCAAGGGGCGGCGATCACCTCCGTCCATATCGACGGCGTTCTGCACGAGTTCTCCTCGATCCCGGGCGTCCGCGAGGACGTGACCGACATCGTGCTCAACATCAAGGACATCGCGATCAAGATGCCGGGCGATGGCCCGAAGCGCATGGTCCTGAAAAAGCAGGGACCCGGTAAGGTCACCGCCGGCGACATCCAGACCACGGGCGACATCGCGATACTGAACCCCGGCCTCGTCATCTGCACACTCGACGAAGGGGCCGAGATCCGCTTCGAATTCACCGTCAACACCGGCAAGGGCTATGTCCCGGCGGACCGCAACCGGGCCGAAGACGCGCCGATCGGGCTGATCCCGATCGACAGCCTGTATTCGCCGGTCAAGAAGGTCAGCTATCGCGTCGAGAACACCCGCGAAGGTCAAAACCTCGACCTCGACAAGCTGACCTTGCAGGTCGAGACCAATGGCGCGCTGACGCCCGAGGACGCGGTCGCTTTCGCCGCGCGCATCCTGCAGGATCAGCTCAACGTCTTCGTCAATTTCGAGGAGCCGCGCCGCGTCGAGCTGACGCCTTCGATTCCCGAGCTCGCCTTCAACCCGGCCCTGCTCAAGAAAGTCGACGAACTCGAATTGTCGGTGCGTTCGGCCAATTGCCTGAAGAACGACAATATCGTCTACATCGGCGATCTCATCCAGAAGAGCGAAGGCGAAATGCTGCGCACGCCGAACTTCGGCCGCAAGTCGCTGAACGAAATCAAGGAGGTTCTCGCCCAGATGGGCCTGCATCTCGGCATGGAGGTCACGGGCTGGCCGCCGGACAATATCGACGAACTCGCCAAGCGGTTCGAAGAGCACTACTAGAAGAAGCTTGCCCGTCCCCTGGCGGGCAAGACAAAGGCAAAGACAGAAAACGAGCGGCCGTACCTTGGCACGGCGGCCGCAAAATAATGGAGACAGCCAATGTATCACGGCAACGCGCATCGCCGCTTCGGCCGCACGCATGAGCATCGCAAGGCGATGTTCGCCAATATGTGCCAGGCGCTGATTAAGCACGAGCAGATCGTCACGACCCTGCCGAAAGCCAAGGATCTGCGCCCCATCGTCGAGAAGCTCGTCACGCTCGGCAAGCGCGGCGATCTGCATGCGCGCCGCCAGGCGATCGCGCAGATCAAGGATGTCGCGCTGGTCGGCAAATTATTCGCCGTCCTCGGCCCCCGCTACAAGGAACGGCATGGCGGCTATACGCGCGTCCTCAAGGCCGGCTTCCGTTACGGCGATAACGCCGCGATGGCTGTGATCGAGTTCGTCGATCGCGACGTGACGGCAAAGGGTCGGGACTCGGGCCCGGCGCAAGGCATGGCGGACGAAAGCGCGGCCTGAGCGCATCGCTCCGGCTTTGGCCGGGGCCGCCGGGCTGACATGATCTATTGGGATGCTCGATCACTGGAGCGATCCATGGCGGCAAAAGCGTTCTTTTCGCGCGTTGCAGCGTTGATCCATTCGCGCGCCGCCTTAGCCGCGCTTCTACTCGGCTCATTCGCCTACGCAGGTCCGGCCGGGGCGGACCCCGTGCGGCAAGCGCCAACCTCGCCCGGCGAAGAGTACCTGTCCTTTTCGCCTGTCGTCAAAAAGGCGCAGCCCGCCGTCGTAAATGTCTACGCGTCGCGCACCGATAAGCGGCCGAAGAACCCGCTGTTCGACGATCCCTTTTTTGAGCGCTTCTTTGGCGGCGGCGGCCATCCCGGCGGCTCCACTGCGCGCTCGCTCGGGTCTGGCGTTCTCGTCGACCCTTCGGGCCTCGTCGTCACCAATGTTCACGTCATCGAAGGGATGACCGACGTCAAGGTCGCGCTTGCCGACAAGCGCGAATTCGACGCCGACATCGTCCTTCGCGACCAGCGCACGGACCTCGCCGTTCTGCGCCTAAAGGGCGGCGGCGCGTTTCCCGTCGTCGAGCTCGGCGATTCCGACGCGCTCGAAGTCGGCGACATCGTGCTCGCCATCGGCGACCCCTTCGGCGTCGGACAGACCGTGACGCATGGCATCGTCTCGGCGGTGGCGCGCACGCAGGCCGGCATCTCCGACTCCGGATTTTTCATCCAGACCGACGCCGCGATCAATCCCGGAAATTCGGGCGGCGGCCTGATCGACATGAAGGGGCGCCTCATCGGCATCAATTCTGCGATCTTCACCCAAACCGGCAACTCGGTCGGAATCGGCTTCGCGATCCCCGTCAACATGGTGAAGATCGTCATCACCGCTGCGAAAAACGGCCAACGGGTTCGCCGGCCCTGGTTCGGCGCCAGCCTGCAGACCGTCTCGCGCGAAATCGCCGATTCGCTCGGTCTCGACCGCCCCTCCGGCGCCCTTGTCGCCGACGTCGCCAGCGACGGACCGGCCGCGAAAGCCGGCATTAAGCAGGGCGATCTCGTCACCGCCATCGACGGGCAGAGCGTCGACGATCCGGAGAGCTTTGGCTATCGCATCGCGACGAAGCCGCTCGGCGGAACCGCTTCTCTCGCCATTATTCGCGACGGCAAGCCGTTGAATGTCACGCTGACGCTGACCCCTGCGGCGGAGATTCCCGCGCGCGATCCCGTAAAGCTCACCGGCGCCTCGCCCTTCGCCGGCGCGACCGTGGTCAATCTCTCGCCCGCGGTCATCGAGGAGATGTCGCTGCACGGCGCCAGCGAAGGCGTCGTCATCAGCGAGATCGAGGATGGGTCGACAGCCGCGGCCGTGAATTTCCAGAAAGGCGACCTGATCCTCTCCGTCAATGACGTGACGGTCAAAACGACGCGCGATCTCGAACGCGCAACGAGCGGCCGGCATAATTACTGGAAGCTGACCATCGGGCGCGGCGGCGAGGTGGTGACCACCGTCATCGGCGGCTAGGGCGCAGGCGCCGCCTTGCCCGCCGCGCTCGCCTCGGGGACTTCGACTAGCCGACCGCTCTTCACATCGTAATAATAGCCATAGATCGGGATGTGGCCCGGAACCAGGGGACGGGAGCGGATGCGCTTCACGTCCTCGACGACGCTCGCGGCGAGATCCTTGAAGGTGAGCCATTTGATGAAATGGCCGTGCACGCTGCCGGGACCCGGGCCATGATCGTGCCAGCCCTCAGCGTCGATCGTCGCGCCGTGCAGACTTTTATCGAGAAGATCGCTGATGATTTCGTCGTCGAACAGCTGCATTCCGCAATCGCTGTGATGGATCACGAACCATTCCTGCGTGCCGAGCAGTTTGTAGGAAATGACGAGGGAGCGGATGGCGTCGTCGCTCGCTCGGCCGCCGGCGTTGCGAATGACATGGGCGTCGCCTTCCGAAAGGCCGGCATATTTGGCGGGATCGAGCCTTGCGTCCATGCAGGTCAGAATGGCGAAGCGCCGCGCCGGCGGCAGAGCGAGATCTTTCTTGTCGCCGAAGCTCGCGGCGTAAGCCTCGTTGGCTTTCAACACTTCCGGTCGAACCGACATGCAAAACTCCCCCTCTTTTGCGTACGCTCTGACGCAAACGGATGCGCCGCTCCATTCCTCGTTTTCCGGGCGCCGCGACCGTCCCGGATCCGCCGCCGCCCCGCGCAGCGTTGAAATTGCTGGCCTTCCGTACGAAATGATGAGGGAAAATAAAGAGAAAAAATGACTGAAGATTCGTCTCCCACAGCGATATTGTCCTACCGTGACCCTTCTTGCGGGGGATCCTGTTGCGCGCGCGGCGAGCGACGCCCAATTCTTCGCGAAGCTGCGAAAGGCGCTAAGATGCGCGCTCCGACCGGGGCGCCGGCGGTTCCATCAGCGTTGTGTGCCCAATGACCGATCTCTTCGCCGCCGCCGGGCTCGAAAAGGGCGCGCCCCATCCGCTCGCCGACCGGCTGCGCCCGAAAACGCTGGCCGAGGTTGTGGGCCAGGATCATCTCGTCGGCCCCGACGGCGCGCTGACGCGGCGGATCGCGTCCGGCTCGCTCGGCAGCCTCATTTTCTGGGGACCGCCCGGCACCGGCAAGACGACCGTCGCCCGCCTTCTGGCGCAGGAGACGAATTTCGCCTTCGTCCAGATCTCGGCGATTTTCACCGGGGTCGCCGAGCTGAAAAAGATCTTCGACGCGGCGAAGGGGCGGCGCGCGGCGGGCCAGGGCACGCTGCTCTTCGTCGACGAGGTCCACCGCTTCAACCGCTCCCAGCAGGATGGGTTTCTCCCCGTGATGGAGGACGGCTCCATCACGCTGGTCGGCGCCACCACTGAAAATCCGAGCTTTGAACTGAACGCGGCGTTGCTCTCCCGCGCGAGCGTCCTGACTTTCCGCGCCCTCGACGAAGAGGCGATCGAAAAAGTGCTCGCGCGGGCGGAGGCGCTCGAAGGAAAGCCGCTGCCGCTGGGCGAAGGCGCCCGCGAAGCCTTGATCCGGATGGCCGACGGCGACGGCCGCGCCGCCTTGACGCTCGCCGAGGAAGTCTGGCGCGCGGCGGCCCCCGGCGAGATTTTCGACGCGGGCGCGCTCGCCGACATCGTCCAGCGCCGCGCGCCGATCTACGACAAGGCGCAGGAAGGGCACTACAATCTGATCAGCGCGCTCCACAAGACCGTGCGCGGCTCCGATCCCGACGCCGCCCTCTATTATCTCGCGCGCATGCTCGACGCCGGCGAGGATCCGCTGTTCATTGCGCGACGCGTCGTGCGCATGGCTGTGGAGGACATTGGCCTTGCCGACCCGCAGGCCCTCGTCGTCGCCAATGCGGCGAAGGACGCCTATGATTTTCTCGGCTCGCCCGAAGGTGAACTCGCCATCGCGCAGGCGGTGATCTATGTCGCGACCGCGCCTAAGTCCAATGCCGCCTATGTCGCCTACAAGGGCGCGATGCGGCTGGCCAAAGAGCGCGGCTCCCTGATGCCCCCGAAAGTCATCCTCAACGCGCCGACGAATCTCATGAAGAGCGAAGGCTATGGCGCGGACTACGCCTATGACCACGACGAGCCGGACGCCTTTTCGGGCCAGGATTACTGGCCGCAGGCGCTCGGCCGGCAGAAGCTCTATGCGCCGACGAGTCGCGGCTTCGAGCGCGACCTCCGCGAACGTCTCGCCTATTGGGCGAAACTGCGCAAAACGCGCGGGCTCGATCCCAAAGAGTGACGTCGGCGCGCTCAGAATTGATAGCGCAGTCCCGCGACCACGGCATAGCCGCTGATGTTCGGGCCGACGCGATAGTCGCCGCGCAGATAGCCGATCAACCCGGTCTTCAGCACCTGAGCTGAGAGGCCGGCGCCGATCTGGCCGAACGTTCCCACCCGCGTGATGCTAACCGGGACCGCGGTGGCAGGCAGCTCGAACGTCGTCTGGATGTCGCCCTCGAATTCATGCCAGAGACTGCCCGTCGCAAAAGGCTGCAGCGCGAGCCCGATGCTGTCGAAAACATAGGTCGTGCCAACACGCACGCCCGCGCGCCCGAGGGCGCTGAGGAACGGGTTGAAGACGAGGGTCCCATAGGATGATCCGGATGCATCGAGGTTCATGCGCAGCGAATTCTCATGCAGGTCGGAATAGATGAACGCGGCCGAGGGCTCGATGAACCATGACGATGGCAGGTTGAGGCGATAGCCCACCGAGCCGTTGGCCGCCAGCGACACGCCGTAAAGACTGGCGCTGTTGAGAAGCGCGGCGGGGTTGGAGACGCCCATCAGGTAGAAGTCCTCGCGGACCTCGGCGTCGGCGAAGAAATTATGACCCGTCACCGCGCTGTAAACGCCGAGGAACGGAACCTGCGTCTGGCTGCCGATGGTGGTTGTGAGGAGGTCGTTGGTGCGGATATTGACCTCGCCGGCGGTGACCCCAAGATGGGTGTTCCAGCCCAAGCCCGCGACATTGGCGACGCCGAGATCGACGCCGGTCTGGAAACCATTGAAGGTGGCGCGGACCTTGGACGGCTCGATGCCGGTTCCGGTCGGATTTTGCGCCGACGTCTGCGAGTCGATATCGTTTTGTCCCTGGGCGATGCGGATCCACGGACCCCCATTCCACTGGTTTCTACCGGGATCCGGCGGCTCCGAGACGAAGGCGCTGGCGTTCTGGAAAAATCCCGTGTTGAGCGCGGTCACGACGGCGCCGATCCCCGCCGGGGTCGCCGAGACGGCGCTGGTGTTGATCGTCGAGACCAGATTGAAGGTCCCGCCGGATTTCTCCAGGCTGTAATTGATGATGCCGGGAGGATTGCCGATGGTGACCGAAGTCCCCGGCGCGACATTCGTCGCCTCGATGACGGGGATCGGCGCGCTAAGGAGGCCTGCTGCTCCGATTGGGTTGATGAGGATCGTCGTCGAGCCGCTGAGATTTGTTACCTTCAGTATATCGCTGCGCTGGGTCGAGGGGCTCGCGGACGGGTTGACGTCGACCGCGAACTGGCCGCCCTGGCCGTTATAGGTCGTCGCGGTGAAGATATCGGTCGCCTGGAAATTGACGAGGTTCAATACGCCCGAATTGTTGAATGTGCCGATGGCGCCGCCGACCGGTCCGTTGGTAGCGTTGAAGACGCCTGAATTGTTGATCAGCGGCGTCGTCAGGGTTCCTGAGGCATTGAAGACGCCGGCATTGTTGATGGCGGTCGTCGCCGTCAAGATCCCGGATGTCGTCACGACCCCGCCGGCATCGTTAGTGAAATTCGCCGCGCGCCAAGTTCCGTTGTTGGCGATCGAGCCGGTATTCGACAGCAGATCGCCGACCCAAATTCCATTGTTGGTGATGCTGCCGGTCGCAAAATTATTCACGTTTGCAGTATAGGTCGCGTTGTTGACGACGACGCCAAAATTGTCGAGCGTGTCCGTAACGGCGCCGTTGTTCGTGATCACGCCGCCAGGGTTGTTGGTGATTCCTCCGGCTATCAGCACGCCGCCTTCATCAACCAGAAGCGAACCGGCATTATTTATGTGCCCGATCTCACCACCAAGAATTCCGGTTACGGTGAACGCGCCGACATTGTTGATCAGCGGCGTCGTCAGAGTTCCTGCGGCGTTGAAGGCGCCGGCATTGTTGAAAGCGGTCGTTGCCGTCACGATCCCGGTGGTCGTAAACGTTCCGCCAATGTTGTTGAAGACATTCGCGGCGTTCCATGTTCCGCTGTTGATGATCGTGCCTGTGTTGGACACCACATCGCCGGTCCAGACGCCATTGGCGGCGGCCGCGACGGCGAGATTGATGGCGGACGCGGGGAGCTGAGCGGCTTTCAAGCTCGGCGCCGCCCCGTTGTCGATAAATCCGGCGTTATTCACTGCGCCGGTGATCGCGCCGAAATTGTCGAAGGTTCCAGTGTTGCCGATCAGCGGCGCCGTCAGGCTGCCTGAGGTCTGGAACAGGCCGGCATTGGTGAAATTGGCGGTTGTCGTCAATGTCCCGGTGTTTGTCACGGTTCCGCCGGCCGAGTTGGCGAAATTCGCCGCATTCCAGGTTCCGCTGTTGAAGATCCCTCCCGCGTTCGACGCAACATCGCCGGTCCAGGTCCCGCTGTTAAAGATGGTTCCGGTGTTGGACAGCACGTCGCCGGTCCACACGCCATCCCCGGCCGCGGCGGCGAGAGCCTTCGCGTCGGCGGCAACGGCTGGGGCGGCGACTTCGTTGTTGACGACCCCGACGTTGTTCAGCGCGGCGGCGACGGCGCCGAAATTGGTGATCGTTCCTGTCGCATTATTGGCGATCTCGGCCACCGTGACGGCGCCGCCCACATCGACCCGGAGCGTACCGGAATTGGTCAGCGTGCTCGCATTGGTGATCGAGCCGCCTGCCCCCATGATCAGCGTCGCGCCGGCGTCGATCGTCGTCGTTCCCGTATAGGTGTTGGCGCCCGTCAAGGTCGCCGAGCCGCCGCCGACGCTGTCGGCGAAGACGATATTGCCGGGGGTGCCCGGAACCGCATCGGAGAAGGCGCCCGAGAACGTCGAATTATTGCCGAATTCGTCGATGGTATTGGTTGTCGAACCGTCCAGTGTGAAGTTCTGCGCGTAGGTCGCGCCGGCCTGATCCATCCGCAGCGTGCCGCCCTCGAAAACTGGCAAAACATTAAAGCTAAGCGCGCTTGCGAGAAAGAATGGCTGTGTGGTGTCGATGGGGGTAGGCACGACCGGCGGAATGGCGGTCACAAATCCCGAGCCGGCGGGGTTGCAGCTCGCGGTCGAACCGGCGAGGGAAGCGCATGCGCCGGCGAAGGCCCCAAGCTCGATGGTCGGAGCGGTGGCGGCGCCATCCGACTCGGCCGAGAAGGATACTGTGTAGGTTACGCCGCTATTAAGGAACAGTCCCTGATAGAGGGCGTCGAAACTTCCGACCGCGCCGTCATACCATGACCCGGCCGTGGACGTGTTCACGCCGAGTCCGCTGCCAGAGCTTGGCACGCCGCTCCCCGGCGGCATCCACGTTCCGGCGGCGTTCGGCACTACGCCCGTCTGCGTAGCGTAGCCCCAGCTAGTCGGCAGGCTCACCCCCGGCGCGCTCGTGGGACCGCCGGTCGCCAAGGCCGGATTTGACAGCAGATTGGTTGTACTTCCCGCAGCGCTGACGGAGACATTGCCAAACGTCCAATAACCGGGATCGTTTCGAAATGCGAACAGAAGGTAATTATTGCCCGTTTGGGTCGGGGTGTAAGTAAATGTATAATCCTGGAAAACGTTTGGAGTATTGGGCTTGCTGGTCGGCGACGTCCCGTTATCGATCTGGAGCAGAGAGCCGGGCGGCAACGTTTGCGCCTGCGCATGGTTTGAAGCGCTCAAGCCCGCCGCGGCGAGAAGCGCCGCGCTGAGCATTCGCAGCTGAAACCTAAACGCGCCCATCGGCCTTGCGCCTCAATGCATTAAGCGCAAATTTTTAGCTCGC
>Ga0181532_10000101_pt1 | contig 81956 bp, 74 predicted proteins | sample PEATcosm2014_Bin_33_FD_119768 | JGI IMG/M metagenome (GOLD analysis project Ga0181532, IMG submission 119768) | Peatland microbial communities from MTU Mesocosm Facility, Houghton, MI, USA - PEATcosm2014_Bin11_30_metaG | ecosystem: Environmental > Terrestrial > Soil > Wetlands > Peat | place...
CGAAGCCGGAAGCCAGACCAGAGCAAGCCTCTCCGGAGACCTTTACGGTCGCAACAATCTTGTTGGTTGCCGGATCAATTCGCAGCACGCCGTAAGGCTTCGTGCTGGCGACCCAGACTGCATTATCTGTGACTAGAACCCAGTCTGCTGTTCCACCGACCTTGATTGTCGCGGTTGGTTTTATCGAAGCAAAGGGAACCTGAACTTCTTTTATCCCCGGCTTTCGACGGTTCCATTCCACGCTGGAATTCTGAGCCGATACGGTTCCGCAGGTGGCAATCAACAGAAACAATAGCGATCTCGACATGCCGAGAAAGATACCACTTCAACGATTTCCGCAGGCTCGCTCCTCGACTAGAACAGCGTGCTCTGAGTCTGCGCAAGCTCCACGGGCGCGGAGCATTCTTCGTCGTCGTTCGCTACGTGGTTGAGCCGGGTGCTCACGGGATAGCAGGTCTAAGAATGTCCTCCTGTAACCGGGTACTTCTCTCCAACGTAACCTTCAACCGCATCAATCAGCATTTTGAATTGCCGAAGGCGGAACTCTAGATAACGTTTGATGGCTTCAGGTTTGCGGTTCTGCATATTAGGCAGGTCCAGCTTCGCGGTCTCAGTATCGAAGTCCGCAAATGCGCTATCCAACGAGTCAAGTACCCTTGTGAGATAACGCTTGCCTTCGGGCATGGCTGCAATCCGCCTTTCAGCTTCCTTTGTGCTCCTTCGCGAACAAGCGGCAGCAAAGTATTCCAGATACGAGGTGTCCAGAGAAGCAGTGAACGCATCCGCCAGTCCGGGTGTCAATTCGACATCTTTAACATCCTTCACTCGCACGCTCGCAACTTCGAGTTGCGGCGTTCCACAACAGTTTTTTTACTTCTTCCCAGAGCCACACCCGCATGGATCATTACGTCCTGTCTGACTGCTCATCCTTCCCTCCGGCTCGGAATTGTATCCCTCTCACAACGCTAAAAGAACAATCGCCGCGAAAGTCGGGCGTCCGCACATAGAGTCTCTCAGGCTGGCTTCGGCCACTCCTTCTTCAGTTCGGTCAAGACGGGCCGCAGCAGATTGTAATGCTTTAGGTCGGCAATCAACGCGGCCTCAGCTGTCGTCTTAAGAAAGCTGCTGCCGTTCTCCTCGGCCCAGCGAAGCCAGCCGTGCAATTCCACATCGGTAGCGGGGGAAATCATCAGTTTTCGCTCCTTGTGCCCTGACACGCTTGGCGACGATGATAGCAGTCGCCCCGCTCCCACAACGATCACACTTTCTGCATACACGACGCCCGGCCTTTCCCATCAACGCTTCAATCTTTGATAACCCCTCTGATTAGGTCTGTTCACCTAACTCTAAAAATCTCGATTTTCACTTCCTCAGATAGAGATAGTCGGCGGACTCAAACGCAGGGAGGTCATCATGGCAGTCCATCCAATTGAAGTTTTGGAGAAAAGGCTTCGCGATCTTTTGGAAAGGTATCAGTCCGAAGTTTCGCACGCAGTCGATCCCGTGACTGGGAAGTTCGCCGGGGAAATTGAACGATTGATCGAGCAGTTCGGGGCAGAAGAACTCGAACTCAATTTGAAGTATTACCCTGTCACGATTCTTCCAAGAAACTTGCATGAAGCCTTCGCTCCGTTCTCAGCCCTCAGGTTGCAGGACGAGGAGTAGGGGTCATGACGACGAAGGGTGCGGAGGAATCGCTAAAGCAAGCACGCGAGGACGCCAGCCGACAGGTTCCTGAGAATTCAATGCCGTAGTTCTTCATCGGGCATACGCCAGAGCAATCCACGGTGGTAATCCGTCAGCCAGATCGACTCGTGGCACCAAAGAATCCTGATCCACACTCGATCCACAACTCTCAGAATTCGGCGTGGTTTTCAGGGACTTGGGCGGTCTTCATAAGTCTGTAAGTCCCTGATATTCCTAATGCACTCGCAGTGTCAAGGTAGCGCTCTAACCAACTGAGCTACGCGCCTACAACAACTTACAGATTATCATGGGAACGTTTGGGAACGGAAGCCGCAAGAACGGCTCCACTGATTTCGTGTTTCTATCGATCGAGGTTTCCAGCAAGGACCTACTTCTATGGCGCGGGTGGAACACGGGCTAAATCCTGCGTCGCGAAGCGGACGAGGACCCTCAACCCCACTGGCAGTGGTTTTGCAGACGCGGCTAAGTCAACGACGACTTCCTGTACGTCTCGGTCGGCTTTGTCTGCCGGGTCATTTGAGATCGCGGATTTCCGACCCATGTAGGGCATCACGAATGACACCCGCCCTTGAAGTTCTTCCCCCGGCAAGGCCTCGACCGAAACCGTCGCGAGCTGTCCGATCGCTATATTCCCTATGTCACGTCGTCAACCTCCGCCCGAACTCTAGTGGTTGAGAGATCGGCGAATTTCACGAGTGGCTTCGGCATGACCGTACTAAATGTCTCGCCGGGTTTGGCCAATATGCGAAGCACTGTCCCGTTGCTTGGCGCGCGAACGGTGCACTTGTCCAATTGTTTGTTTACGACATCAAGCTGGTATCGGGTTGAGTCCACATCCGCGTTGCTCTTCGCCTCTTCCTCGGGCAGTGGACCTGCCAGTGTCAATGTTTCCTGACTGCGCGCTTCGTCAAGTTGGGCGCGGGCGACATCCAACTCTCGCAAAACCTGGTCGTACTGCTGATCCGAAATAACCTGAGCTTTTGAAAGCTCCTGTGCGCGGCCAAATCGGCTTTGCGCTTCCTGTAAGACTGCTTCCGCAGCCAGCTTACGCTGATGGGCTGCGCGCCTTTCTTCGTCGCGTACCCCTCGCAAGATTCGTTTCCGCTGTTCCAGTGCACTTTCCACCTCAGCTACGGCTTGCTTCTTTCTTGCTTCGAGATCGTCGCAATTCAATTGCACCAATGGAATGCCTGCCGCAACGACCTGTCCATCATGCACAAGGATTCTCTTGACCACACCATCAACGCCCGCCCCGATCGCCACGGAGAACGCTGGCTGATATTTTTGGCCGCCTTCCGTTGCCGCGCGGATTTCTGCAAGTTTTTCAGGGGATACTTGAAACGATGCTAAGGCGATAATTCGGCCTGGAGCCACAAATTCAATTTCGGCCGATTTCACCCACACAGTGTAGTCCGCGCCGAGATTGTGCTGGAGCATCAGCGCATAAAATGGATCGGTCATCGCGAACAGGCTGCCCCCGAACATGGTGCCGACCGCATTCCTGTTCCACCACCTCAGCCGCAATTGGACCTCGACATGACGCCAATCCTCTGCGATCCTCCTTACCCGAATCCCGGAAAACAGCAATGGCGGCCACAAATTTATGAATCTTCGAATCGCGTTGGGTGACACTTTGCCTCCTGAGAACGGCCGTGCCCCCGGCGTGGTCACTGAGATCGTGCCACTGGTAGCTCCCGCCGGTACGGTCGTAGTGATGAATTCGGACCCTCTATCACCTTCCGGACGGAAGCTGGCCTCGGCCAGGCGGAACCGGTACGGCTCGTCTTCCCAAGGGTCGCTGCGCACAGAACAGAACATCTGAATCCCGCGCTTACACATAAAGGCGGAAAGCGCGGGCGAAACGCCTCATCGACACAGGAAGTATTTCGATTCGGGGAGCTTTAGACTTCGTCGCGAGGAAATCAAAGGAGGAAATCAAAGGTGGTTGACGACCGGTAAGCCTGCGAATATCCTGTTGGCCTCTCCCCGGAAAGGGGCACCCGACACCTATGCCCGATGACCAAAAGGGTCAGGTCACCGAGCTTCTGCATCACTGGAAGAAGGGCGACGAAAAAGCCCTTCGTGCCTTGATGCCGTTGGTCTATAAAGAGCTGCGGAGTTTGGCACACTACCACCTCCGCTCCGAGCGCCCGGATCACACCCTCCAGAGCACGGCGCTGGTTCACGAGGCCTACTTGCGGCTGCTGGGAGGTCAACCAGTGGAGCTGCAGAATCGGGCGCACTTCGTTGCGATTGCCTCGCGCCTCATGCGTCAGATCCTGGTGGACTACGCGCGCAGCCGCCGAGCGAACAAACGGGACGGCGGATGCAAGGTCACCTTCGAGGATGTGGCTGCCTTGCCTATCACTGGAGATGCAGAACTCCTGGCCTTGGACGACGCCCTGGACGAGCTATCTCGCATCGATGAGCGACAGGCAAAGATCGTAGAAATGAAGTTCTTCGGGGGATTGTCCGCTCCGGAAATATCCCAAGTGCTGGGGATCTCGCGCGCCACGGTTGACCGCGACTGGGCCACCGCCCGTGTCTGGTTGCATCGCCAAATGAACAGGGCGGCAGAGCTATGACGGTCGAACGTTGGGAGCACGTCAAGGACCTGCTCCACCAGGCCCTGCTACTTGGCCCCGAACAGCGCGCCCCTTTCCTGAGAGACGCATGCTCTTCCGACGATGAGCTTCGCGCCGAAGTCGAGTCCCTTCTGTTGGCCGATGAAGGCATCCGCTCCAGCTTCCTGCAATCGCCTCTGCTGGCCGACGAACTGGGTGGGGGCGCCGTTGCAACATTGGAACCAGGACAGATATTTGCCCAGCGTTTTCGACTCGTCCGCAGGCTTGGCGAAGGCGGCATGGGGCAAGTGTGGCTGGCGGAACAGACCTCGCCGGTGCAGCGGCAAGTTGCCCTGAAGCTAATCAAGGCCGGGATGTATGACGAGGCAGTCGTGCAACGCTTCCAATCGGAGCGGCAGTCGCTGGCGATCATGGATCATCCCGCCATCGCCAAGGTGTTCGACGCTGGAGCGACGCCGCAGGGCCAACCGTACTTCGTGATGGAGTACGTATCCGGGCTGCCAATTACCGAGTATTGCGATCAGAAGAAGCTCAAGATCTCGGATCGGCTCGAACTCTTCACCCAAGTATGCGAAGGCGTGCAGCACGCGCACCAGAAAGCCATCATCCATCGCGATCTTAAACCGGCAAACATTCTGGTAGTGGAAGTAGACGGCAAACCAGTCCCACGGATCATCGACTTTGGGCTGGCCAAGGCGACCACGCCTCACGTGGCGGGTGCGACTGTTTTTACGCAAATGGGACATTTCATGGGCACGCCCGGGTACATGAGTCCGGAGCAGGCCGATCCTGACGTGCACGACATCGATACCCGCACCGACGTCTACTCGCTGGGAGTTGTTCTTTACGTGCTGCTCGCCGGAACGCAGCCGTTTGAAACCAAGCACGGGCAGAAGCAACCGCTCGACGAGTTGTTGCGGAAGTTGCGCCAGGAAGAGCCGCTGCGCCCGAGCACGAAGGTGGGCGCGGATCGCGATTCCTCGGCCGCGACGGCCCAAGCGCGCGGTACCGAGCCCAAGCAACTGGTGAGCCTGCTGCGCGGCGATCTCGATTGGATCACGATGAAGGCGCTGGAAAAGGATCGCGCTCGCCGCTATGGCGCGCCTTCTGAGCTGGCTGCCGACATCCGGCGGTATCTGATCCATGAGCCAGTCGTGGCGCGACCGGCCAGTGCTGGCTACAGGTTGCGGAAGTATGCCCGACGACACCGTGTCGCTGTAGTTGTGGCCGCGGGATTGGTGCTGCTGCTCGCCGCTTTCTCCCTTCTACAGGCGCTCCAGTTGCGCCGGATCACTCGCGAGCGCGACCGCGCGAACCGCGAACGCGATCGCGCCACCCGCATCACCGATTTCATGACTGGGATGTTCAAGGTTTCCGATCCTAACGAAGCGCGGGGCAACAGCGTTACGGCCCGCGAGATCCTCGACAAGGCATCGAGCGATATGGGAACCGGTCTGGCGAAGGATCCTGAGGTTCAATCTCAGATGATGCAGGTCATGGCGACCACATACGAGAACCTTGGGCTGTATGCTCGGGCTCATGAATTGGCCAAGCGCGCCTTGGACGCTCGAATGACCAGCCTCGGACCGGACGACCGAAAGACGCTGGAATCGACGGCTCAGTTTGGTCGTGTTCTCTTGCGCGAAGGACATTACATCGAAGCGGAAAAGCTGAATCGTCAGGCGCTGGCGGGCGAGCGTCGTATTCTCGGAGCCGAGGATCCGCTTACGCTTGAGACCATGAATCAACTGGCCGTCATCCAGGAACGCCAGGGTCATTACGATGAGACCGAGACCCTGGAGCGCGAGGTGATTGAGATCGGGACTCGCAGACTGGGCCCGGAGGATGCCGGAGTATTGCGGGCGATGAACAACCTGGGCCTGATGCTTCTCTACCAGGCACGCTATGCCGAAGGCGAGCAGGAGTTTCGTCAATTAGTCGATGCCGGACGTCGCGTTTGGGGGCCGGAGCACCCTCGAACTCTGATTGCCATTGGCAATCTGGCGATGGCCATCGCCTGGCAGGGGCGCACTGCTGAAGCCGAGCCGCTATATCGCGAAAACCTGGCTGCCCGCCAGCGCGTACTCGGGCCCGACCACCCCGACACAGTTGTCGCCATGGACAGTCTTGCGAATCTTCTCTCTGTAGCAGGTCACCTGACCGAAGCTGAAAAGCTGTTCCGCGAAACGGTGGAGATTCGGTTGCGAACCCTTGGACCTGAACACCTCGATACATTGAGGTCGGAATCCAACTTAGCAAATCTGCTTCTCAAAGAAGGCCATGTCCAGGAAGCGGAGAAATTGCAACGAGGAACCCTTGCCACGATGGTCCGCGTTCTCGGATCGGAAACTCCCCTAACCCTGATGGCACAATGCAATCTTGTCGAAGTACTAAACCAGGAGGGCCGCTACGTGGAGGCTGAAGAATTGGCTCGCCCGACGTTCGAGGTCGAGCTTCGTACTCTGGGCCCGCAACATCCCTCCACGCTGGATGCGCTGCGGGAACTCGGAATCGCGATGGCCCACAACCATCGCTATCCTGAGGCAAGCACGCTGTTCCGCGACGTGATTGCAAAGCAAGACACATCCAAGAGACAGGGAGACCGTTTCTCGGTGTGGTATTCGTTCGCCTCTGCGGCGGCAGCCGCCAACCATAGCGATGAAGCTCTGCAGTATCTGCGTGAAGCCATTAAGCGCGGCTATAAAAATGCCGATGGATTGACGGCCGACGATGATCTGAAGAGCCTACGCCATAATCCTCATTTCCAGGAACTCGTCGCCGAACTCAAGCGCATGCCAACAACAGTTCAGACCCATTAGTGGAGAAAGCTGCTGAAAAGCTGGGCTCCCCTTCCCCTTGGTGCAAAAGAAAAGCCGCCCGAGACCCCGAGCGGCCCATTCCCTGTGCTGTTGACTTCCGGCGTTTCCTTCACCACCAGGCGGTTACTTGCGCCTTCGCTTGTGTCGCAAGGTCCCGCTGCGCGGAATCGCTCTTTAGGAACCGCTAGCCTTCCAACTTACCGTGAAGCTCGCCCCAGTGGAGCCCCCCTCGCCTTCGAGGGGTCCCGGTGTCGCTAAGACCGTTCCCGTTGCCTTGTCCACCATCGTGATCGCTATCGCCTTCTTGCCGAACACAGCAATGTTTCCCGAGGTCGTGCTATCCGTTGCGAAATTGGTGTCGGGAACACCCGTCAGGTATCCGCCAAAATTCGCCTTGTCGAAGTCCGCCAGGAACTCATAGGCGCCGGCGTTATTACAGCATGGCCTCTCGGCAATCCATTCGGCCGAAGCCCGTTGCTGGCCATTGTACGGAACGTTTCGAGTATAGGACTGCCCGGTGGTATAGTCCTTGAGCCAGATGGTCCAATACGGTTTGTCTTTGATGATGTTGTAGTATACGTACGCTCCAATCACATCGCCAGGGCTTATCGGGACGCTGCTAATGACCACACGCGCACTCGGAAAAAACTGGTACCAAGCGAAATAGCCAGGTGTCGTGCAATTGGAGGCGGTTCCAATTTGCTCCGTAGTACCGTTCGCATATCCGTCGATGCCCACCCAAAATAGAGAGTAATCGCCCGGGGTCTTGGTACAGTCGACTTCAGGGACGTGCCATGAGCCTGTGGCGAGGCTGAACTCCGAGCCGGTCACAGCGTAGCCGCTCCATATATTCGAGGTCGCCTTGCTTTGAGCCAGTCCTTGGTTTGCGAAGCTGGCCAGGAACAACGCCAACCCAATACTCAGATGTCTGATCGATAGCTTCATAACAATACTCCTCTCTGTTCTACGTCGTCTCGCGGGAGCGAAAGGATCGGTTAAATCCACGCTCACACCAGAAGGCGTAAAGCGCGAACAAAACGCCTCATCAGCCAGGCTCGTAGCTGACGTTAGGCCGCCTCTCTAACAATGTCGGCGGTGTCAAGCAGTTTTTGAGCACACTACGGCGTGCGCTCGAAGAACAGCGCCATTGCGCTCTCCTAGAAGGTTTCGCCATACCAACCCAGGCCTCGCTCGTAATCCACTCAGGTCAGGACTTCGGCCCGACCCACGCATCTCTTCGGTCTCGAACCGTGATCATGATTAGTGTCATGACGTAATGGCGTTATGGTGTCACACATGAATATCGCCATTTGCACTCGCGTTTCCACAAAAGACGGTGGCCAATCAACTACGCCAGCTTCGGGAGTTCTGTCGCACACAAGGTCGGGTAATCGTGCAGGAGTTCGCGGATCAAGTTGCCGGAAAGCATCCCGACCGCGAACAATTTCAGGAGATGTTCGCTTCTGCCAGTCGTCGAGAATTCGACTGCGTCCTCTTCTGGTCGCTAGATAGGTTCAGCCGCGAAGGCGTATACGAGACGCTCCAGCACCTCGGGTGGCTGACATCCTAAGGTGTCGTCTACCGGAGTTTCACGGAACAATATCTCGACTCCTGCGGCATCTTCCGTGACGCAGTCATCAGCATCCTTGCGACGATTGCCAAACAGGAGCGCATCCGGCTGAGTGAGAGAACGATTGCCGCGTTGGAACGGGCAAAGGCCCAAGGTCGGGTTGGTGGCAGACCCCGCGTTATCTGCACCCGAAGAGAAAGTCTTCTTGCTTCGTCTCGAACCAAGGACTGGTTCGCGCCTCGTTTCGTGAAAGCATTGAAACGGGCAGTCGAGCTTTGCGGTGGGAACAGTGCCTCGTACTCGCAAATGAGAGCGCCAGAAAACCCGCCCGCTTTGTGGGAACGAATCTGGGAACGGAACTAGTATCTGACTGCTCTAAGCGTGCTCAACCGTTCCCCGGCTTGTCTGCTAAGTCCCTGATTCTACATGTCTCGTTAGAGTGTCAAGGTGGCGCTCTAACCAACTGCGCTAGGCGCCTATATTTTGTCCTTCAAGCAACCACAGCCGCCACGGCCAAGGCGGTCGTGGGACATTTGCGTCCAGTAAAGATTTTACGATGCAGACCTCTGCCTGGCGCATGGCCGGGCTCACCCTGATCTGGTTGTTCCTGCGGTCGTCGCGCGACGAAGTAAGTCCGGGGAGTTCATCCGGCGGCAGTATTCCGAGAAGACCGGCCTCACTCCCTTCCAACGGAGATCGTCGACCGTCTGAAATACGGAGACATCGAGCCGCAAGGTTGCCAGCGTGCGAAACAACAAGGCGTCGTTCCAGGTGCCGAACAGCGATTCGGACAGCGCGTGGGCCTTGCGGATGGATGGATGCCATTCCCGCCAATCTTTCGGAATGTTCTCCAGATGAGGGTATTGCGACAACACCAGAGCCGCAGCCTTTTGGCCCCATCCCGACACGCCTGGGAAGCCATCCGCGCTGTCGCCAACCACCGCTAGATAGTCCGGAATCGATTCCGGTTTCACCCCAAACTTGGCGACAACGCCTTCTTCATCGCGTATGATGTTTCGCCTGCGATCCAGTTGAACCACTCTTCTGCCTACCACGCACTGACCTAGATCTTTGTCCGGGGTACAAATGAGCACCTGCCCTACACGGTCATCCTGCGCGGCTTTCGCGGCGGCGGACGCGAGTGCGTCATCCGCTTCGAACTCGACCATCGGCCACACAACCACTCCCATGGCCGCCAGCGCCTCTTCGAGAATCGGGAATTGCGAGAGCAGTTCCGGAGCTACTCCCTCGCTGGTCTTGTATCCGATATAAAGATCGTTGCGAAAGGACTCGACGACGTGGTCAGTCGCGACTCCAAGGTGGGTTGCTCCCGCCTCCATCATGGACAACACGGATGTCAGGACGCCCCGTACAGCGCCGATTTCCTGACCGCTTGCGTCTTTCGCCGCTGGCACGGCGAAAAAATACCGGAATAATTCGTAGGTGCCGTCGATCAGGTGGACATCCATGCGTCTCCGTTCGCGTTCCAGGAAAAACCCGACGTCAGTTTAGTCTACGATCCGCTGTCCATGGCCATGAACAGGTTGTTTAGCGACTCCGCCAGGGTAGGGTGGGCGAACGTGCCGTCGCGCAATGCCGTGTAGGGCAATTTCCCCATCATGGCAATCTCGAGAGCAGACATGATTTCTCCGCCTTCGATACCGAGAATGGCAGCGCCCAGGATCTGGTTGGTCTCCGCGTCCACAACGGCCTTCATGAAACCGCGGGTCTCGTCGACTTCTAACGCTCGGGCCACATGCGTCATGGGCAGTCTCGCAACCCGGATGTTGCGGCCCTGTGCGCGCGCTTCCCTCTCGCTCAGCCCGACGCGGCCCAACTGCGGATCGATAAACAAGGTATATGGCACCTGGCGGTCCCTCGTGGAAGCGGCTTCCTTTTCGATCAGATTGGCGCGAATGATCCGGAAGTCGTCATACGAGATGTGTGTGAAGGCCGGACCGCCTTTGATGTCGCCCAGTGCATAGACCCCTTCCGCGGTCGTTTCCAATCGGTCGTTTACGTGGATGAAGCCTTGCTCGCCCGTGCCGATTCCGGCTGCCTCAAGATTGAGGGTATCCGAATTCGGCACACGACCCGTGGCCACCAGCAGATGTGATCCCAGGAGAGTGATCGGGCTTTCCCGGCCGTGAAGTTCTAATCGGATGTTCTCGCCCGATTGGCTCACTCGAGCTGCGTTCGCATTCAGCAGGACTTCAATCCCGTCCTCCCGAAAGATGTTGGCAACTTCTTGCGCGATATCGGGATCTTCCCGGGTGAGAAGCTGGCCCCCGGATTGAACCATCGTCACTCGACTGCCGAAACGGCGGAATAGTTGTCCGAACTCCAATCCGATGTAGCCGCCACCCAGGATCAACAAATGGTCCGGAACAGCGTCGAGTTCCATGATGGAAGCATTGTCGAGAAAAGGCACCGTATCCAGACCGTCCAGCTTGGGCCGGGACGCACGGGTGCCGGCGTTGATGAAAATGTGCTTCCCCGACATTACACGCTGGCCGCCGTCTGCCGATCGAACGGCAACTGTCTTGGGGCCGGCGAAGCTCGCCTCGCCAAAGATCAGTTCGAGGTTTGCAGTCTTCTCAAGGCGCGACTGGCTTCCGTTTCGGAAGCCTTCCACAATGTCACGTTTGCGTTGGCGAACCTTCGCCAGGTCAATACTGATCGGGGCCACGTGCACGCCATAGTCGGCGGCGCGACGCGCCAGGTGCGCGACCCGACCGCTAGCCACCATAGTCTTGGTGGGAGTGCATCCCTCGTTGATGCAGGTACCACCGACATGTTTCCGTTCGATGAGAACGGTGTGCATTCCCGCCCCGGCAAGGGCCATGGAGAGCGGGTTACCACCCTGCCCGGAGCCGATAACAATGGCATCGAATTGCTGGGGAGTGGTCATAAGCGCGCTCTAGAACCTGGAAACTAGAAACAGTCCCAGCCCGATCGCCACCAGATCCTCCGGGATCGCAATCGCGAAATCCGGGACGTGCAGGATCCGCGCTAACCCTACGCGTGACTGATATCCGCCAAAGGCGCCTGCAATGCCGCCGACCGCGCCACCCAGCGCTCCCAACCAAATCGTCGCACCGCCAGCGATGGCCAGGCATGCACCAGTCAGTCCGCCTGTAACAATTCGCGCGGAGAGTCCAACCGGGGCCGTACGGGCAGGGGCAGCGGGAAGTTGATCAGCGACAAACTCGACAAGAGCGAACACGGTAAAGATTCCCACCGTCCACATCGCTCCCATGAAGGCCAAGCGAGAACCATGAAGATTGATCCACCCGATGTGCGCCGCCCAAGCAACAACCGCGGGCGCAGTCAGGGACCGTAGCCCCGCCACGATTCCAATGCCTAGCGCCAACAGCAGGACGAGTCCGGAACTCATGACGTTCTCCATCCAGCTACACTGGGGGATTAGGCAGCGCCTTCCGCCAACGGCAGCCACACCTGGAAGCGCGTGCCGCCAGGCTCGGAACGCACTTGGATATTGCCACGGTGCTTCTTCACAATGCGTTGCACCGTGTCGAGACCTAGCCCAGTTCCTTCGCCCACTCCCTTAGTCGTGAAGAATGGTTCAAAAATGTGGGGCTCGACTTCCGGTGAAATTCCGGGGCCATTGTCGGTGATTTCCACCACAACGCAATGGTCTTCGCGGTAAGTGCGAACCCGCAGCTCGCCTTTTCCGCCCATCGCGTCGATGGCGTTGTCGATCAGGTTGGTCCAGACCTGGTTCAGTTCGCTGCCGAAGGAATTCACGAGCAGAGGAATCTTCGGGTAATCCCGGTGCACAGCCACTCCGCGCTTGAGCTTGTGATTCAAGATGGTAAGCGTGGTTTCGAGGGTCTTGACAATATCCACGTTCTGCACGGGCGCTTGATCCATGAACGTGTATTCCTTGATCGCGCATACCAAATCGGAAATTCGAGAGGTGCTGCTCTCAATTTGGTTCAACAGGTCGGCGATCTCCACCGACGACGAAATCCTCACCAGTGCCGCCCGGGCAGTGTCCGCATCGAGTGTCGCGAACAATTGTTCCAGCAACTCCGGCTTGAAATTCTTGTGTGCGAGATCGGCCGCGAGCTGCCACAGGTCGCTTTGTCCGTGACTGCGCAGCAAGGAGTCGAGCTGATCCTCCAAGTCGCTGGCTGTGAGAGCGTCTGGCGGAGACACATCGGTCTGAACCAGCGAAGTTTCCAACTTTTCAATCTCTGACTTTTGTGCCGCGGTAAGGTCGCGTCTCCCCAGTTCGAGACTTGCGTCGCGCACCCGTTTCAGAATTGCGCGCAGTTGGCTGGTAGCGCGTTTCGCGGCAGAAGCGGGATTGTTGAGTTCGTGCGCAAGACCTGCCGAAAGCTTGCCCAAGGCAGCAAGCCGGTCCTGCTGTTGTTCGAACCGGGTCGCCTCCCGGATCCGGTCCGACATCAGACCCACGAGACGCTGGGTGAGTTCCGGCATCTTCTGTACGAGGTCTGGAAATAGCGGGGCAGGAAATCGTAGGGCGAGGCTGTCCGTCTCGGCTCGCCCGCTTACCGTAAACCGCTTCATCCTCGAAAACGGCAGCAATCCGGTGACGTCGCCTGCCTTGAGGTCAAAGACGATGGTTTCGCCCCCAAGCTCGCCCCGCCCCTGCAGCTGCCCCTCAAGAATCACAAACATCGCATCGGCCGGGTCACCCTGACGCGCGTAGACATCGCCGGCCTTGAGACGCAGTTCTTTTGATTGACCGAGGAACCAGGCGATCTGGTCCTCGGGCAACCCATCGAAGACTGGAACGCAACGCAGGAGATCCAATGTCTCAGCCATTTATACCTTGCTCAAATACTGATGGATAAACTGCACCGCAACTGATCCTTCGCCAACTCCGGACGCCACGCGCTTGACTGACCCGTGGCGCACATCGCCCACTGCGAATATGCCAGGCACATTCGTTTCCAGAAGAAAGGGATCGCGATCGAGTGACCAACCTTTGGGATGCTGTCCACCTTGCATCACGTCGGCACCGGTCAGAACGAATCCGCGTTCGTCCCGCTCGATGGTGCCCGCCAGCCAGTCGGTTCTTGGTAAGGCCCCAATAAAGATAAACATCGCACTCGCGGGCACCCGCTCGATTTTATTGGTGTCGGAGCAAAGGACAGAAATCTCCTCCAGGTGCGTGTCGCCGTGCACTTCGGAAACACTAGCGTGGGTCCACAACTGAATCTTGGGAGTTTCCTTGACCTGGTCGATCAGATATTGCGACATGGTGCTGGAGAGCGAATCGCCACGCACGAGAATGACCACGCGTTCCGCGTACTTCGCGAAATTCATTGCGGCCTGGCCGGCAGAGTTCGCGCCGCCCACAACGTAGACGATCTCGCCCTGGCACGAGAGCGCCTCGGTCGATCCGCCGCCATAGTACACCCCAGCGCCTTGCAGCCGATCGACCCCTGGAGCCTCCAGTCGCCGCCATTGCACTCCGCTGGCAATCATCAGGGCATGGCAGGAGATCTCGTTGCCGTCGGCCAATTTGATGATGCGGTAGGGGCCCTCAACGCGGACGCCGACAGCCTCCTGCGGCGCCAGGATTTCGACTCCGAATCGCCTCGCTTGCACCACGGCGCGGCGCGCGAGATCGCCTCCGCTGAGCCCGGCAGGAAAACCGAGATAGTTCTCAATCCGCGAACTCATTCCCGCCTGGCCACCCGGCGCTTCCTTTTCGACCATGACTGTGTGCAAACCTTCCGAAGCACCGTAGACCGCAGCCGCCAGGCCGGCCGGGCCTCCGCCCACAATCGCCAGATCGTAGAAACTGGTCTCGGCGCGCGTCCTCAAGCCCACTTTCTGCGCCACTTCGGCGGGGGCGCTGTTGAGCAGTTTCGTCCCATCGGCAAACAGCACAACTGGAAGATCAGTCGCATCCGGCCCCAACGCTTCGAGAAGGCGCTTGGTTTCAGGATCGTTGGCCGACCCTTCAACGTCGATCCACTGATAAGGAACGTGGCTGCGCGCCAGAAAATCTCGCAGTTCATAGGATCGCGGCGACCACCGCGTCCCCAACACCCGTACCCCTTGAAAAGCGGGACGGTACGAAGCCAGCCAATCATCGAGCAAGTCATCCAGTTGGGGGTACAAGTGCTCGCTGGGCGGATCCCACGGCTTCATAAAAAAGTAATCGAGACTGGCCTGGTTAATGGCGCTGATCGCGGCGTTCGTGTCGGCATAAGCGGTGAGCAACGCCCGCTTCGCCTCGGGAAATATTTGCCGGGCGTGCTGTAGAAACACGACGCCATCCATGTGCGGCATGCGCTGATCTGCCAGGAGCAGGGCCACTCCGTCGTTGCGAACCTTCAATGCCTTCAGCAGGTCCAGCGCTCCTTCCGGGGAATCGCTGCTGACGACGCGATACTTGGCGCCGTACTGCGATCGTAAATCGCGCTCGATCGCCCGCAGGACATCGGGATCGTCATCGACCGTCAGCAAAATCGGCTTCGGCATGGTTACTCTCACACTTAATGGTGAAGCAGGTGATTCCGGAAACGCGGGACCCGAATAAACTGATTAGATACAGAAGTCTCGATTCGGTTGCACCGAATGGAATCCCTCAAGCCTCAATTTCTCCGGCCTCAATTTCGTCCACGTAACACCAAACCCAGGATTCCCCTGGCTCACTGGAACGGATGAGAGGGTGCTGCGTTTTGTGAAAATGCTTGGTGGCGTGCTTGTTCTTCGATGAGTCGCAACACCCCACATGTCCACACGTGAGACACAAGCGTAAATGAACCCAGGTATCGCCGGTTTTAACGCAGTCTTCGCACACATGCTTGTTGGTTTCTTTGATCTTGATCTGGTTCAGGTGAGTGCATTTTGCGGACATCGCTTCCTCCGGGAAAAGAGTCTCGATTTCGGTCAAGTGACCTCGGTCATATAACGAAAGGGCATAATCACAGTCAAGGGCCGCATCTTTCACGCACAATGTTTTTGGAGGTCTTCATCTGTGTTTCGGCTCGATTATTTATCTTGCGTATTAACCGTAGCATCCACAGTTCTGGTGGGGCGGCGGTGCTGGGAAGGCTGGGCCCTGGCCGGCGTCAATAGCGTCGTCGTGTGCGTCATCGGATTCAGAACGGCCCAAATGGGATTCATTCCTGCCAACATATTTTGCATGGTGATGAGCGCGGTCAACCTGCGCGCATGGCGCAAGACTGGAGCATCTTGAGGACACTGCCTCGAGATACACGCGCCATCACGCCGCGATGAGCAAGTTCTCGGCAAAAGGCCACTGCTCATCGATCCATTGAGCTTCGCAGCGGAAACCAGCAGCGCGCGCTGTCTCGACCACCTCGTCGGCCGAGTACTTGTGGCTGCTTTCCGTCCATATGGTTTCTCCCTCGTGGAACTCAACCACCACTTCTGCCGCGGGAATGCTGACGATCTGCCGCCGCTTCGACAGTAAGTGCATCTCGACACTCCGCGCCTCGTGGTTAATCCTTGCCAAGTGCGCGAATTCGCGCACATCAAAATTAGCGCCGAGTTCGCGATTGACCCGGCCCAGCAGGTTGAGATTAAACGCAGCCGTCACTCCGAGTTCGTCGTCATAGGCTCCGAGAAGCTGAGCGCTTGGTTTCTCCAAATCCGTTCCCAGGAGCAGGGAGTCTCCCGGCTCAAGAATGCCGCGAACCGCGGCCAGAAACTTCTCCCCCGCCGCGCGATCGAAGTTCCCAATCGTGCTCCCCAGGAACAGCACGAACAACCGCTGGCCGCTCTTGCGGTATGCGGCCACTTCCAGCAGCCCATCCAGATATTCGCGCTCAAAGCCCACCATGCTGATGGCATCAATGTCACTGAGTTCCCGTTCGCACATGACGAGAGCCGAGCGCGATATTTCGACCGGATAATAGGACGTGCGCTGGCGCCGGCAGAAGGCTTCCAGTAGCCAGCGCGTCTTCTTGCCGCTGCCGCTTCCTAATTCCGCCACGGCGACCGGTCCGGCTAGCCGGTCCACGATCTCGTCCGCATGCCGGCGCAGCAATCGCTCGTCGGCTCGCGTGAGGCCGTACTCTGGCAGGTGGCTGATCACTTCAAACAGCGCCGAGCCGACGTTGTCATAAAGATACTTTGAGGGAAGTTCCTTCTGGCCCGTTCGTGTAAGCCCGGCGCGAACGTCGGCCGCGAATTCGTAGGTGGCATTGGTGGGGATCGCTTGAACGAGCATTGGCCAACTCCTTCGATCAGATTCATGTAGATCAGTGATTCACGCAGCGGAATCCCGCATACACGTACTGGTAATGTGCCTGGAACCAGTTGCGAAAGGTGGGCCGCAGCATGCATGCCGCCGTGCGCGGTGAGCCGCCTTTCATGACGAAGTGCTTGCCATCGAAAAAATCAGCCGAGTAGCCGGGGTAGAACGGAAAGGGCTCGAAACCGGGAAATGGGGCGAAGACGGTGGAGGTCCACTCCCACCCATTGCCCAACATGTCATGAACACCGAAAGCACTGCGGCCCGATGGAGAGGCATTCACCGGCGTGGGATTCCAATGGTTGAAGTCGAAATTGCCGAAACTGGAATTCGGCACTTCGTCGCCCCATGAGTAATATCTCTGGGTCCTGTCATCAGTGCCGTACGCTGCGCGGTGCCATTCTCCTTCCCTGGGTAGGGACTTGCCTGCCCATCGCGCGTACGCCGTGGCCTCAGCGTGACTCACATAGACAGGCCAGTCCGAGGGCAGCGGAACCTCTTCGAACATCGTGCGGTACTGCCATCCGTCGCGCGTCTTGGTCCAGAACACAGGATGAGAGACCGCATGGGCAGTCTTCCAGTTCCAGTCATCGTCGCTCCAGAACGCACGCGTCTCGTAGCCGCCCGCCGCCATGAACTCGCGGTATTGCTGGTTCGTCACCTCGTACTGGTCGATCTCGAACGCGGGCACGTGCGTCGTGTGGGCCTCGTATTCGTTGTCCCAACCGAAAATCTCGCTTCCGCGCGAGAGCCCCAGCGTTGCGACTCCCGCGGGAATCTCAATCATTCGATGGGGTACAGGCGGAGTAACCGCCCGCGGCGTATTCTCTTGCGGAACTTTCCGGTCCAGCGGCAGCTGATGCAGCATGTAGGCCAAGGTCTCGACATGCATCAAGCGATGCTCAATGGCCACGTTGAGCAAAGTGTCGAGTGGAAAGCCATCGCGGGCCTGGCTGTACGATTCCAGCCTTCCGTCCGCCAGTTTCTCGTCCAGTGTGGCCCGGATCGTGGTCACGTAGTCGCGCAGAACCTCGGGAGCGGGCCAGTCCGACGGCTGGTCGGAGGGTAATCCGCCGCCCACGGGATCGATGCCGAAAGCAAATAGCCGGTCAAATTCGGGATGGAAACGCTTCAGACCCAGGACGTTTTCGTGAAGCAAGTTCCAATCAAACGCCTCGAGATGTCCCACATAAAAACAGATGCGGTGGCGCTCCGGTATGGGCCGCTCGTACATCGATTCAGACCGCACGATGCTAAAAAGCGCGTCACTTCGCCTGCGGGTAATGGCCAACCGCTCCAGTAATTGGTGCCGGACTGCGACCTCTCCTCGAGCAGCGAGCATTGGTCCTCCTGACGAACGGGTTGGACGCAGACGAACGCTATTTGGAACGCAATGGGAAGCGGGCGCACCCATCACCACGTGCCTCGGCGGAAATCGCCTGCACGCGGCGTACAACGGACCATTCGTCCCCCACAAGACGAAGGTCTCAAAGATTATCACCGCCCCACAACCGCCATCAACAGAGGTCGCAGACAGCCGTCATTCCTCATCGCGCGCCCAGTACAATCAAGGCGATGCGCATTCCGCTGTTTCACGTTAACGCATTCACCCATGAGCCGTTCCGAGGCAATCCCGCCGCGGTCTGCCCTCTTCAAGCGTGGTTAGATGACGAGACTCTGCGTAAGGTCGCTGCAGAAAATAATCTTTCTGAGACCGCATTTTTCGTGCCGGGACCCGGACATTATGACTTGCGGTGGGTTACGTTCCGCGGCGAAGTGAGGCTTTGTGGGCATGCGACGCTGGCTTCCGCCTACGTGGTACTCAACTTGCTGGAATCGAGACTCGACACCGTGCGGTTCGAGACGCGTCACAGCGGGACCCTGACCGTCCGCGGGGACGGCGATCTCCTCGCGATGGACTTCCCCGCACTGTTCCCCAAGGACTACGAAAATCTGCCCGCAGGTCTAGTCCGCGCCCTCGGACCGGGCCCCCATCCATCGGACATGCTTGAAGTGAACGATATCTACCTGGTGGTGTACGAAAACGAAATCGCAATCCAAAACATGCGCCCCGATTTCTCCCGTCTGGAACTACTCCATCCTTTTGTTGTGGCGGTCACCGCACCCGGAGAGAAAGTCGATTTCGTGTCGCGCTATTTCAAACCCAGCTATGGCGTGCCAGAAGATCCCGTGACCGGTTCGTCCCATTGCGCGCTGACTCCAGTATTGGTCACAGCGCCTGGGGAAATCGCAGTTGCACGCTCGCCAAGTATCGGAGCGCAATGGCGAACTCTGGTGCGAAATGGCTGGAGACCGAGTCATCCTCAAGGGCAACGCAGTGCTTACAATGCAGGGGGAGTTGGTAATCTGAGCACCGGGCTATCACCTCGATTGGATTACTGCGCGAGTCCCTTGCTTCTCAGGAATTCTCGCACGACGTCGGTCGCGTCGCGGTGCTGGCCATCGACCGCATAATTCAGGTGTTGCATCTCTTCGTCGGAAATCTTTCCCGCCAACTCCGCAAGGACTTTAGCAACCTCCGGATGCTCTTCCAGAGCCTGCATGCGTATGACTGGCACGGCTTCATACGGAGGGAAATAGCGGCGGTCATCTTCAAGCACGAAAAGATCCAGAGCCGGAATGAGCCCGTCGGTAGTGTTCCCGGCAGCCAGGTCGATCTGGCGATCTTTGAGCGCCCGCGCCAGCAAGCCTAGATCCATGATGCGCGGCTGTTCCGCAAAGCGCAGACCATAGGTTGCGGCCAGTCCTCGATATCCGTCAGGCCGCTCCATGAACTCGTAACCAAACCCTGCGCGCCATTGGGGAGTAAACGCTGTTGCCTGCGACAGAGTCTTTATGTGCAAGCGGCGGGCATCTTCTCCGCGGATCTCCATCGCGAAAGTATCGTTGAAGCCCAGAGCCGGTCCGAGCGTCAGTCCGAAGCGGCGTTCGTATTCACTCTTAACTCGTCGATAATCATCCTGCTTATCGCTGCCGGCGTTCTGCTTGAGGATCGCGGTGAGCGCCGTGCCCGTGTATTCCGGATACACATCGATTCGTCCCGCCAGAATCGCCTGCTGGCAGATGTAGGATCCGGCCAGGTAGAAGCGCCGTTCCACTTTCAGATTGGTATGAGCCGCGATTTGCTGCGCGATGAGCTCGCCCAAAATAAAGGACTCCGTGAAATTCTTGGAGCCAACCACGATGCGATCGTGATGCGACGGTGAACAGGACGGCAGCAGCAACATCAGCGCCGCGAAAAACAACACGCCGAGATTCGATCGCCGTGCCGTCATCGTGGCTGCAGTCGCCTTTCCACCCATCCCACGCCAAAATCGGCCACCAGCGCCAGGATTGCGGCTGGAATCGCTCCAGCAAAGATGACTCTGTCGTCCACCATCGCCAATCCCCGGAAAATAAACTCTCCCAGTCCCCCGGCGCCAATCGCCGCCGCAATCGTCGCCAGCCCGACCGAAATGACAACTGCCACGCGCACGCCTGACAGGATCACACTCACCGCCAGAGGCAGTTCCACATGGAATAAAAGTTGAGATTCCGTCAGTCCCATGCCTCGCCCCGCCTCCAGCACGGCAGGATCGACTCCGCGAATCCCCGTGTAGGTGTTCCTGATAATGGGCAGCAAGGCATACAGCGTGAGCGCCACAATCGCCAGTCGGTCTGCGCGCTCGCCCAGCCACGGCACGGGCAGAAGAAACCCGAAGAGCGCGAGGCTGGGAATCGTCTGGATAATATTGGCGCTAGCCAATACCGGCTTGTTGAACCGCGGCCGGTGGGCGATCACGATTCCCAACGGTATCCCAATCAGCATGGCGAACAACGTGGAAAAACCGACCAGCCGAAGGTGCTCCAGCGTAAGTTCCAGCACCTGACCGTGATTGTGCCAGATGAATCGAAAGACATTCATGACGTGCCCCGATTTGCAGCCGACTCCAAACCTTCCCCAAACGCTCTGACATAAGCAGACGCCAACGGATCGGTGGACTGCAGAAACCCCTTTGGCGTCAGGACCGTGACCAGCCGGCCCGCCTCCATCAGCGCAATCCGCGTTCCCAGCCGCACCGCCTCGCGCAGATCGTGCGTCACAAACACAACGGTCTTGTGGAGTCTCTGCCGCAGCAAAAGAAACTCACGCTGCAACTCGTCGCGAGTAAGTGGATCGAGCGCACCGAAAGGCTCGTCCATCAGAAGTATTTCGGGGTCCGCCGCCAACGCCCGCGCCACGCCGACTCGCTGTCGCTGCCCGCCAGACAGCTGATGTGGATAGCGCAATGACGTTTCTGGCGCTAGCCCAACCATCTGCAGCAATTCTTGTACGCGTGCGCGAATTCGGTCCTCGGGCCAGCCTTCGATCCTCGGAACCAACCCAATATTCCGTTGCACCGTGAAGTGAGGGAACAATCCAACGTCCTGGATCACATAACCGATGCTGCGTCGCAGGCGAATGACGTCGCCTTCTGCATTGGAAACACCTTTCACGCGGATGTCCCCGGAAGTGGGCGACAGCAGGCGATTGACCAGCTTGAGCGATGTCGTCTTGCCCGACCCGCTGCGCCCCAGGAGCACCAAAGTTTCTCCGCTCTGGACTTGCAGACTAAATCCGGAGAGTACCGGTGTGCCCGCTACATGGTAGGAGACATCACGGAATTCAATCGCCGGAATTGCCGTCGCGGGTTGCATGTCCGCCCAGCATACCGGAGTTCGCCGCCAAAAGTGAGCAGTCAGTAATTCTTTGCCAGGTACTCGCGCAGCCGGTCACTCCTGAAGCTCGCATCGCCGGTCTCGACCTGCAAAAGCAACTGCGCAGCCGTCAACTGATTATGGAAGTCGAAGGCTGCTGAAGTGTCCGGACTGCCCAGCAGTTGAAGATTCTTGTCGATCTGTCCGCTCTCTTCCTGCAGAGACTTGAGTTTGGATTCTTGTACCGCAACGTTATCCACCAATTGCTGCCGAAGCACCTCCGCGTTGCGCACGACGTCGCCCTCCTGCACTTCTTTCCATTCGCTGTAGGCTTCCACCGCCCGATCCAGGTGCTTGTTGATGGCCCGGCTCGCGAAATTGTAGTTAACCGAAACCGCTCCATACGGTTGCGGGGTTTGTGCAATCGGATTGACCTGTTGATGGACGCCGACCGAGAGCGCCACATCCCAGTTATTTTGCCGGTTTAACTTATCCAGCGCTTTCTGCTCGCTCGTTTCCCTGCCCAGTTTTTCCGCAACCAGCTCTTTCAGTGGTTTGTCACCCAGCGGAGGAACATAGAGCGCTGCGATTTTCGATTCGGTGTCGGCTCGGTCCGCGTCCAGCTTGATCTTCGTGGTTTGCAGCGAGAACAACATAAGGCGCGTTGCATTCTGCGCCTCCACCATCTTTGCCGTCTTTTCCATCAATGCATCCAGCGACTTTGAAGCGTTTTCGATCAGTGCGAGCCGGTTACGCAGGGCTTCTTTCTCCAGGCTGGCCAGAGCATATTGAACATCCTGCTGGGCTCCGGTCGCGGCTTTGTATAGCTCGCAGTTCTTGCGTGCGGCGTCCATGGTCAGACTGGCTTTTCTGATGTCGGAGAGACCCACAGAAGCACCCGCGACCACTTGCATCGGCAAACCCTCCTCGGGCTGCGTGAAGCCGGCCGAGGCAATGGGCGTGCGCAGAAGATCCCGCTGGGCCTGTGCCTGCTCCATCACGTAGGAGCAGTACGCCAGTTGATCGCTCAGATCCGCCGCCAAGCCTGGGACCGTGACAAACAGGGCAAAGGCTATTACACACTTCCAGCGATTCAGGAACATTCTTGTTCTCCTCACAAAGATGACGCCAGACGGGTTAGAGCAGCACCGGCTTGCGGCCCAGAAACACGGTTCTCGATTTCGCGGATTCCGCGTTGTCCAGATTCAGTTGGATCAGAAAGCCGCGTATCTGAGTCTTGAAGATGGGATGGACGGCTTGCTCTTCCCCGGCGAAGATCTGTTTCACCGTGCCTACCTTGCGGCACGCAACCATATTCAGGTAACAGTCGTAGACCGCAGCTCCGACGATCGCAGAGGCCTGGTTGTCATAGGGAACAAACGCGAAGTACAACCTCTGCTGCCCGGACGCGTTCAAGTAATACGGACTCTGCTTGGCTGTAACGATCGCCTGTCGCAATCGATCGATCTGCCGCGTTTCCTCCTGAAGCTGCTTTTCCGCAACGTTGATGGCAACATCCAACTGGGCAACCTCCGACCGCAACTCCGCCTGCTTGACCAGCACATTGAGCGAACTGGTGCCCGTCGTCGTTTTATCCAGAACGCTGTCGGTCAGCAGAAGCTCGGCAATTCTGTTGTCGGTATACGCCCCCTGAGCTTGGTTCAACGCCGCCAGTTGTGTCGCCGCATCGCCCTGCGTAATCAACCCGGCAGCCAGGTCTTTGTTGATATTGGACTCCACTTGCTTGAGCTGGGTCAGGACTTTTTGGGTTTTCTGGTTGTCAGCCAGTTTCTGCTGGTCGAGCGTCGCGAGTTCTGGACCAGTAGCGAGATTGTGGGTTTGTTCCCGCACAATGGCTTGCTGGAGTTCGGGCTCCAGCTCCAGCAGCGCGCCGCGGTGCTTTTTCATTTCGGCTAGACCGCTGTCCAGTTTCTTGGTATCGACCTTCAGATCTTCGATGGTCTGCTGGCTGATCACCAGCTTGTCCCGGAAGTCGAGGCTCTTCTCGTCCGCGGCAGAGAGAATGACCGGCGCGGCCCAGGAACTGTTCACTGCGTAAAAGCCCATCACCCACGCATAGGCAAGAATGCCGGCCAGCACCAGATACAGCACGGTGATGGCAAAAACGCGGTAGAGTGCAATCACCATCCGGTAGTGCAGCGATTGCTTGACCGGCGCTCGCTTCGTTTCCGGCGCAGGCGTATTCGCCTTAACTTCAGCAGCGGGTGTATTAAGGGTTGGCGTTTCCAACGGGCACCTCTTCTCGTTCTAAGGTCTGCTCTATGGTTCGAGTCCCCCAGTCGGCGGAATCCATCGTGCACAGCGCCAGGGGCGTGAGGAACAAGCTGCTGACCAGCGACCAGCCTACATAAGCAGCAAAGGCCAGCGGATGGACGATCGCTTCCTGCGCACTATATTTCTTGATCACCCAGGTAAGTACAGCTCCAATTCCAAGAGCGGTAAGCAGCGGCACCGGTCCTGCCCATGCCAGCGGATCCGAAGTAAGCGCAGTAACCACGACCAGAACTCCCACCAGCGCTCCCAGCGGAACCAGCACCAGCGTCAACACCGTGTTGGGATGCAGCTCAAAAACATGTTGCGGCAGGGTTTTGAGGGTGAAGAAAAAGTCGCGCACGATGCTGCGCCGCCAGCGCAGCTGCTGCTTGAACAGCACCGACAACGTATTCGGCACCGTGGTCCAGCACAGCGCGTCATTGTTGATGTAAGTTCCGTAACCTCGCAGCAGGGTCTGATGGGTCAGGAACCGGTCTTCCCCCTGATTCACCGGAATCCCAAACCAGTTGCGCGCGCGGATCGCCGGCTCGATCTCAAGCAACAGCGTGCGCCGGATCGCGAACAGGCATCCGCTGATGCAGCACACACTGCGGGTCCAGTTCTCCGGAATTTTGTAAAGCTGAAACGCAGAGTAGTAAATGATGGTTTGAATGGCAGTGATCACACTGTCGTTGGGATTCCTGACCCCCACTCTGCCGCCTACCGACCCCATGCGCGGCTCCGCAAAGCAGGCAGTCAACTCCCGAATCGCATTCGGATGGAAGATGCAATCCGAATCAATGGAAATGATGATCTCCGCCGTGGAGTGCTGCAGCGCATTGCAGACCGAACGCGCCTTCCCGCTGTTGACCTCATTCCGTCCGGTCCGTATGCGTATGTTGGTGAAATCGCGCTGGGCCTTGAGCATCCACTCGTAACTGTCATCGGCGGAGCAGTCATCCTGCGCGATCACTTCGAATTTCTCGTTCGGATAGTTGCTCTTGCTGATGCTCTCGATCGTCTCGTACACCGTCTTGCCCTCGTTGTAGCAGGGCATCAGCACGCTGACGGTCGGCTCGTACGTGTAGTCCTTTCGGGCCTTTGTGCTGGGAAAAGAAAACTTCAGGATGATTCCCATCAAATACTTGACCACGGAAATCAGCAGGCAAAGGACGAGGATGAGCCACAGCAGAATGGGGGCCATTACTGCCGCGCCTCCCTTCGCGGATCAGTCATGCCAGCGACACCCGTGTGCCTGGCAGATCGGACGGCCATCGACAACTCGCTTCCGGACGCTCCCGAAGCCGCACGATATCACATCCCGGCCGACGCTTGAATTGATGGAAATGACAACCCCGTGATTCCGGCCTGCATTTGCAATGAGAGCCTCTCCCGGCGACAATCTTAGCGTGGAGAACAACTCACTGAGCGGCGGTCTAACCGCTTCGCCGAAGAGGCGAGAGCCGTTTGTACCCGGTGCACTTGTGATTGCAACCCTATGTAACCCGCGCGAGAAGTTTTGGGGGATGATCCTGGCGCTTGCCGCTGAAGGCCTCAGCCTGAGCGGAGCCGAACTCGCCTCTTTCGAAGATCTCGCCGTGATGGTCAGGGACGGCGAGCCGTTCACTCCGGCTGTCGTCTTCTTTCCCATGCACCGCATTGAGCGCGTGGAGCTCGACCTGCCCGACGGCAGCCTGCCGTCCCTCTCGCAACGCTTCTTTGCTAAGACCGGGCTGGAACCATCCGCCGCTCTCGCACCCGGGGATCAGGGAAAGGCCGGCAACGACTCTCACGACTCTGGACCGCCTGCTCTCAAGGAGCGTGCGTGAAGCTCTCACAAATCTTCACCGCTCCCAATCAACTCACTTTGCTGCGGATGATTTTCGTTCCGTTCATCGTGATTCATCTGGTGGAGGGGCGATATCTCTGGGCTCTGGTCGTTTTCGTGATCGCCGGATTCAGCGATGGCCTGGACGGCATGCTGGCCCGGACTCTGCACCAACAAACGCTGCTCGGACAATACCTGGATCCGATTGCAGACAAGCTTCTGTTGAGCACGATGTTCCTCGTGCTCTCCATCCTGCACAAAATTCCCTGGAAATTTACGGTGCTGGTTTTCAGCCGCGACATTTCGATTCTTGCCGCCAGCGCGGTTTTGTTCGCGATCGCCGGTCTGCGAAACTTCCGTCCCAGCATTTTCGGCAAGGCCAACACGTTCTCCCAGATCAGCGCTGTGTTTTTCGTCCTCCTCTATGAAATTCGCCCCGTGCGCGCGATTTGGATCGCGCGCACGGTGTTTCTGCGGGCCACCTTCATCTTCACCATCGTCTCCGCTCTGCACTACGTCATCCTGGTGCAGCAGCGTCTGCGCGAACACACGCACGCCTTGCCCCCAGCCCGGAACCCGGCTATCTGACGGCGATTTGACCCACTCTCCCGCCGACCCTAGAATCTTAGGTTCGTTTCCCGGTGCTCGAACTTCCTATGGCGCTTCGTCTTTTCAATACCATGTCGTCGCAAATCGAGGACTTCCGCCCTCTCCGCGACCGCGAAGTCCGTATGTACGCCTGCGGCCCGACCGTCTACGACTACGGACACATTGGCAACTTCCGCACCTTCGTTGCCGTCGATCTTCTGTGCCGGTTCTTCCGCCAGAGCGGATACACCGTGCGCCACGTCATGAACATCACCGACGTGGACGACAAAATTATCCGCAACGCCGCCCGCGACGGCGTCAGCGTTCAGCAATACACCGCGAAGTATGAAAAGGCGTTCCTCGAAGACGCCGCCATGATCGCTATCGAAGAGCCGACTCTCGTCCGTGCCACCGAGCACATTCCGGAAATGGCCAGCTTCGTCGCAAAACTGGTGGAGAGGGGTATCGCCTACCGCACTGACGACGGCTCCTATTACTTTCGCATCGCCAAGTTTCCGCAGTACGGCAAGCTTTCGAAGAAAGATTTCAGCAACATGCTGGACGGAGCGCGCGTCGACGTCGATGAGTACGACAAAGACAGCGCCCGCGACTTCGCTCTCTGGAAAGCTCCGAAGCCAGGCGAGGCTTCGTGGGATACCCCGATTGGACCAGGCCGTCCGGGCTGGCATCTGGAGTGCTCGGTCATGTCGATGCAGGAACTCGGAGAGAGTTTCGATGTGCACGCCGGGGGGGAAGACCTGATCTTTCCTCATCACGAAAACGAGATCGCGCAGTCGGAATCCCTTACCGGCAAGCCGTTTTCGCGTTTCTGGTTCCATGCCCGCTTCCTCCTGGTTGAAGGTGAGAAGATGTCGAAAAGCCTGGGAAACTTCTTCACGCTTCGCGACCTGGTCCTAAAAGGGCATAAACCCTCGTCGATCCGCTATCTCCTCACCTCAGTTCCCTACCGCAACCAGCTCAACTTTACGTTCGACGGACTCCAGCAGGCTGCTGTCTCCGTCGAGCGCTTGCGGAATTTTCGCCTTCGTTTGAGCTCGGGTACTTTTGCGGAGGGCGCCAGCCCCGAGATGCAGTCTCTCGCCGCGCACTCTGTCGAGCGCATGACCGCCGCGCTGGATGATGACCTCAACACCGCGCAGGCGCAGGCTGCCATCTTCGAAATGGTCCGCCAGGCCAACGCCGCGTTCGACACTGGCGGGATCAAGAAAGATGATGTCGCGCTGTTCCTCGCCGCCCTAGTTAAATTCGACGAAATTTTCGCCGTGCTCGACGACGATGATGGTCCGAAGATGAAGCGGGTCTTCGACTGGGCCCATACGGAAGGCCGTGACCAAGACATCAGCAACGAGTTGCGCGACGCCGTTCAGTCGGCACAACTCTCAGATGCCGCCATCGAAAAGAAGATAGATGAGATGAAGTCCGCCCGCAGCGCCCGCGACTTCAAAACGTCAGACGCAATCCGAGCCGAACTTGCCGACGCTGGCATCCTGGTAGAAATCACCAAAGACGGTATCCGCTGGAGAAGAAAATAGCACCGGCGATGTTAAGCTGAAGGCTGTTCTTAGCCTGCCCTGAGGCGAACGCCGAAGGGGCTGATAGCTGAAGCTCTCCCCGTGAAATCCCTCGACGAATATCTCCGCGACGCTGAACAGGCCCACGGACACATTTGTGCCGGGCAAGTCCTGGGCGTGCGTCTCGCAATGCTTGGCTTGCAGAAACTTGGCATTGACGATCCGCAAGGAAAAGACCGGAAACGCCTGGTCACGTTCGTCGAAATCGATCGCTGCGCCACCGACGCGGTCGCCGTCGTCACCGGATGCCGCCTGGGTAAACGCGCGTTGAAGTTCCGCGACTGGGGCAAGGTTGCCGCCACTTTCCTGGACGTGCACACCGGCAAAGCGGTACGCATCGCGGCAAAGGAATCGTCAAAGGCCTTGGCTCGCCAGATGCATCCAGAAATCGCAGACAAGAACCAGCAACAGATGCGAGCCTACCGCGAAATCAGCGACGACGACCTTTTCGCCACCCAGTGGGTGAAGGTCGAACTTCCGCCAGAAGAATTCCCGGGATTCAAAGGTGAACGCGTCACGTGCGAGCAGTGCAGCGAAGGAATCAATTTCCGCAGAGAAGTTCGCCGCGACGGAAAGGTTCTGTGCCGTGCTTGCGCTGGAGAATCCTACTACCAGCCATCAGAAGAGTGACTGCACATCGCATCTACGCTCAGGCCTGCTCGTACGCATGCGCCACCCGTAGAATGGTCGCTTCATCAAAATGCTTCCCTAGAATCTGCAGCCCGATGGGCAACTTCTCTTTCGTCTCTCCGCACGGCACAGAAATCCCCGGAATTCCCGCCAGATCGGCGGTCACGGTATAGATATCGGCCAGGTACATGGCCAGCGGATCGTTCGACTTCTCGCCCAGCCGGAACGCCGCCGTCGGACTGGTCGGCGTCACAATCGCATCGACCTTATGGAAGGCTTCGTCGAAATCACGCGTCAGCAGCGTCCGCACTTTCTGCGCCTTCAGATAATATGCATCGTAGTAGCCGGCACTCAGCGCATAGGTCCCAAGCATGATGCGCCGCTTCACTTCGTCTCCGAAGCCTTCGTCGCGGCTGCGCCGGTACATTTCGGACAACGTCTTCACGCCGCGCGCCCGATGGCTGTAGCGCACGCCGTCGTAGCGCGCCAGATTCGCCGAAGCTTCCGCCGTCGCGATCAAGTAATACGTCGGGATGGCATAAGAAGTGTGGGGCAGAGACACCGTCACAATCTCGCAGCCCAATCCCTGCAGCTTATCGATCGCCGCTTCCACGGCCTGTCGAACTTCCTCGTCCAGACCCTCGCCGAAATATTCCTTGGCCACGCCGAGTTTCATCCCACGTACAGGCTTGTCGAGTTCCGCAACGTAGTCAGGGACCGGGGCATCCGCCGAGGTGGAATCCATCGGATCGCGCCCTGCGATCGTGCGTAACACAATCGCCGCATCTTTCACGGTCTTTGCCAGCGGCCCAATGTGGTCGAGCGACGATGCAAACGCGATCAGACCATAGCGCGAGACGCGTCCATAGGTCGGCATCAATCCCACCACGCCGCAGAAAGACGCTGGCTGTCGGATGGAACCTCCGGTGTCCGAACCAAGCGTAACCACCGCCATGTCCGCGGCTACTGCGGCGGCCGAACCGCCCGAAGAACCTCCGGGCACACGATTCAGATCGCGCGGATTGCGCACCGGATGATAGGCGGAGTTTTCATTGGACGAGCCCATGGCGAACTCATCGCAGTTCATCTTGCCCAGCACGACCGCGCCCGCGGCTTCCATGCGCCCCACGGCGGTGCAATCATAAGGAGGAATGTAGTTCTCCAGAATCCTCGACCCCGCGGTGGTGCGCACGCCGCGCGTGCTCATCACATCCTTGACACCGACTGGCACGCCGCCCAGGGGCGGCAGAGTCTTGCCTTCCGCCGCCATCCGATCGATGCGGTCCGCCTGCTCGCGAGCGCGCTCTTTCGACAGCGTCAAAAACGCGCCGATCTGGCCGTCTTCCTGCTTAATGCGGGAGTAATGAGCCTCCGCCAGCGCGAGTGCCGTCGTTTTGCGCTCCTGCACGGCGGAGCGGGCACTGTCGATCGTGAGTGAGGTCAAGTCCATCTGGTCTGTTTCGCGGAACCTGCGTCTATCGCTCAATTACCTTCGGGACTCGGAAGAAGTCTTCGTCCGCATCGGGCGCGTTCGCCAGCGCTTCTTGATGCGGCAATGACTTGCGCAGTCCTTCGAGAACATCTTCGCGGCTCGCATAGGCGAAGCGCGCGCTTCCCGGCTTCGCCTCGTCAACTCCATAGCGATCGGAAACCTGCGCCATCGGTGGCACATGGGATGTGTCAAGTTCATTGAGCCGGTCAACATATTCGAGGATGGAATTCAGATCGCGCAACATTCCCGCGCGCTCCTCCTCAGTGAGCTCCAGATTAGCCAGCTCGGCGACGTAGGCAACGTCTTTGTCGGTGACTTTCATGAAGAAAAAAGAAAAAGGGTCAGAGTTCAGAGCAAGTTCTTGTCTGCGCTTTCCGCACGCGCAACCACAAATTCGATTCTGCGAACCGCTTCGCTCGTATACCGGTTGATCACCGCCAAATAGCGCGGCGCAAGAGCCTGTAACTCAGCTTTCCATCGCAGACCGGCAACTTCCACGCGCAACACTCCATCCTCGAAGCTCAGAGCGCGCGTGCGCTCGGCCACGGCCGAGCCGCAGACGACCGGCCAGGCCATCAATGGCGCTTCCGCCCGCGGCGCCAGCCGCAAGGACTGCGCTACGATCTTTTCCAACCCTGATCCCGCCTGTTCCAAGTGCAGTTCCTCTTCTCGCCAAGTCTTGCGGCTAAATCGAGAGACAACGATTTTAGCATTGCCCTCGCGCGACTGGCTCACGACCCAGCGATACTCAGACAGGGAATTCGCGACGCACGAATTCGAGCGCCGCATCGCGCGAGAGCAATCGTCCTTCGAGCTGCGCATCTTCCACCGCAGTAAGGATCTCGCGAAACTTCGGCCCCGGCAGATGTCCCGCAGCGATCAGATCATCGCCCGTCACCAGTGGCGAAGGGCGCATCTTTTCCGCCGGAATTTCCGCGCGCTTCTGTTGCACGAATTCATAGGTACTCAGATTGCGGTGGCTAGCCAGGCAGTCCGCGCGATGCAGCGCAAGATGCTCGTCGAACGCAGGCATGCGAAGAAACTTCTTCAGCGTCGATTCCTTCATGCGCGCAGCGTGGCCGAAGCGCATATGGTTATCGACGAGCGCCAGGATCTGTTCGGTTTCGTCGTTCGAAAAACGCAAGCTCCGGCAGATTTCCTCCGCCATCTTCACGCCCACTTCGACATGGCCGTCGAAACGGATGCGGTCTGGAGCCACCCGGAACGTCGGCGGCTTGCCGACGTCGTGCAGCAAGGCTCCCCACGCCAGCGTCAGCGGGCAAGGATGGGGCAAGTTGTCCAACAACAGCAACGTGTGCACAAACACGTCGCCTTCGGGATGAAATTCCGGCGGTTGCTCCACTCCCTTCATCGCCGAAATCTCCGGCAGAACTTGCTTGAGCAATCCGCTCTCCTCCAGCAGAAGAAACGCACGCCGCGCGTGCCCTTCGGTCAACATGCGTGTCAGTTCGTCGCGCACGCGCTCGCGCGATACCACCCTGATCTGGTCCGCCAGTTTCTGCATGGCGGCGAACGTGCCTGGCTCGATCATGTATTCGAACCGCGCCGCAAAACGCACGGCGCGCAGCATGCGCAACTTGTCTTCGCTGAAGCGCCGCTCCGGATCGCCGATGGCGCGTATGACACCCGCTTCCAGATCCTTGCGCCCTCCCACAAAATCGAGCACCTGGCCGCTCACCGGATCGAGCAGCATACCGTTGATGGTGAAATCGCGGCGTGCCACATCTTCGCGCGGATCACGGCTGAACCGCACCTCGTCCGGATGGCGCCCGTCGGAGTAGCCGACATCGCTGCGCAACGTAGCCACTTCGACCGCATGCGACTTGGAAGACATTTCCACTGCAACGCCGTCGGCCCCGTCTCTGTCCGGCGCCGGCACCAGCACGACTCCGAACTGCGCTCCCACGGCATAGGTCTCGGGGAAGATGGCCATGACCTGCTGCGGCGTCGCGTTCGTAGCCAGGTCGTAATCCTTCGGTTCCCTGCCGAGTAGAAGGTCGCGCACACAACCACCTACCAGATAGGCCTGAAAGCCTTGCTGGCACAGGGTTTCGACGATCGAGGTGGCGAAATCCTTCAACATTGTCGGCTATCTCCCATGATACCGCTCATCCCCCCCAAGAAATCGCTTGACCGAAATGTAAAGCGTGCTTTACATCGCGTTGTGTCAAGCATGCTCTACACGCATGACACTTGTCATACCGGCCACGTGACGAGTTGTACTGGTGACTGTACTCGCCGAGGAGGACCATCGGGATGAGAATCCGAAGCACGCAGCCGACGAGCGGTGTGACCGCGAATGAATCACGCATTTTGTGGAGAAGCAACATGAAATCCAAGAAACTCACTGCCACCCTCAGAGTCTTTGGCTGGATGGCGTTCTATCTGCTGTTGTCTGCGCCAGCGATCATTCTGCCAGCCCCGACCATGGCAACAGCTTTGTAATCCGCGGCGCCCGCGTGTTCGATGGCGGCAAAGTGCTTGAGCAAGCCGACGTCTGGGTAGAAGGCGGCAAGATCAAGGCTGTGGGAAAAGGTCTGAAAGTCCCGTCCGACGTCAAGACGATCGACGCCACGGGCGACACGCTGCTCCCCGGCCTGATCGATTCCCACACGCACGCCTGGGGCGCCGCTCTCAAGGAAGCCGAGATCTTCGGCGTCACCACCGAACTCGACATGTTCGCCGACGTGAAGTACATGCAGCAAACGAAGAAGGAGCAAGCCGAGGGCCAGGATCTCGACCTGGCAGACCTGCGCTCCGCCGGCACTCTGGCGACCGCGCCCGGCGGACACGGGACCGAATACGGCATCGAGATTCCCACGCTCTCCTCGCCCTCCGAGGCGCAGGCCTGGGTCGACGCGCGCATTGCCGAGGGTTCGGACTACATCAAGATCGTGATCGACGATTTCAGCGCCTACGGGAGTCATCGCCCCACGCTCAGCAACGACACCTTGAAGGCGCTGATCGATGCAGCCCACAAGCGCGGCAAGCTGGCCGTGGTTCACATCGGCAACCAGCAGGAAGCTCACGACGCCATTGCCGCGGGAGCCGACGGGCTGGCGCATCTGTTTGCCGACAGCGCTCCAGCGCCGGATTTCGCCAAGTTCGTTGCCGCCCATCACGCTTTCATCGTCCCGACACTGGACGTGCTGGAAAGCATGAGCAGCACCGCCAGCGGCGCGTCACTTACTACGGATGTGCGTCTCCAGCCCTACCTCACCGGCGACGACATCGAAAACCTGAAACGGTCGTTTCCGAAATTCTCGACCTCTCCGAGCGAAAAATATGCCGAGCAAACTGTCGCGCAACTGAGAGCGGCCCATGTTCCGATTCTGGCTGGAACCGATGCCCCCAACCCCGGCACATCGCACGGCGCCAGCATCCACCGCGAACTGGAATTGCTGGTGCGTTCCGGACTCCCGCCCCCGGAGGCGCTGGCGGCGGCGACTTCGGTACCGGCGGCAGCCTTCCATCTCGACGACCGTGGCGTGATCGCTCCGGGAAACCGCGCCGATCTGCTGCTGGTCAAGGGCGATCCCACGCAGGACATTACCGCAACTCGCGACATCGTTTCCGTCTGGAAACTGGGTGTGGGAGATGACCGCGCCAGCTATCGCGCCTCCGTCGAGAAGGCAAAACAAGAGGCTGCGAAAGCGGCCCAGGCCGCACCACCCGCAGATTCCGCTAGGGGATTGATCAGCGATTTCGACGACGGCACTGCCAACGCCAAATTCGGCACGGCATGGATGGTCTCGACCGACAGCATCGCCGGCGGCAAATCTACCGGAGACAGGAAAGTAGTCGATGGCGGCGCCCACGGAGACAAGCACGCGCTGGACATATCTGGCGTTATCGACGGCGGCCTCCCTTACGCCTGGGCCGGCGTGATGTGGGCGCCAGGGTCTCAACCGTTCGTTCCGGTAAATCTGTCCTCCAAGAAGAACATCTCGTTCTTCGCCAAGGGCGACGGACAAACCTACCGGGTTCTTGTTTTCACAGCCAGCGGCGGCCGAATCCCCGCCCAGCAGACGTTCACCACGGGGGCAGAGTGGAAGAAAACCAGCATTCCTTTCTCGGCGTTCAACGGAACCGACGGTCACGACATTGCCGCGATTCTCTTTGTCGGAGGCCCGGCGGCAGGCAAGTTCGATTTTCAGATCGACGAAGTCGCCCTTGAGTAGCAAGGTGAACCCGCGAAGCATGGGACGCCACTGGTCTCGATGTAGACGCCATAGATGTCGAGGTCGTCCGTACCGTGAACCTTGGTGCCATGCAGTTCGGAGCCGCCCACAAACAGGTGGATCAGCCGATCCGGGTAAGGGAACCCTGATTCCCGCACGTGTTGGAGCAAGTCAGCCATAAGACATCGAATAATATAGGAATATGCCCGACGCCTTCATCCTCGGCATCGAGAGTTCCTGCGACGAGACCGCAGCGGCGGTGGTGCGCTCGGGTGAGCAACTTATCTCGAATGTGGTCGCGTCGCAGATCGCGACCCATCAGCCCTATGGCGGCGTCGTACCGGAACTGGCTTCGCGGGAACATCTGCGCGCGATCGTGCCCGTCGTGCGCCAGGCGCTGGCCGAGGCCAAGCACACTTACGATTCCGTCGATGCCCTTGCAGTCACACAAGGGCCCGGCCTCGCCGGAGCATTGCTCGTGGGCATCAGCTACGCCAAGGCGCTGGCCTTCGCCCTCGATAAGCCGTTGATTGCCGTCAACCATCTCGAAGGCCACATTCACGCCGTACTGCTCGAGGAGCGCCAGAAGGGCAACCACGAACTGCCGTTCCCAGTGCTGGCCCTGGTCGTTTCGGGTGGACACACCCATCTTTATCTCGCCGCGCAAAAAGACGCTTCCTGGACTTACGAAAACATCGGCCACACTCGTGACGACGCCGCCGGAGAAGCCTTTGATAAAGTCGCCAAGCTTCTCGGCCTGGGATATCCCGGGGGCCCGGCGGTCGATCGGCTCGCTCCGCACGGCGATCCCAAAGCCGTGAAATTTCCCCCAGCCCAGATCAAGCATCGCGATCGCCGCGGCCGAGACGATGGCAAAGGGATCGATCCCGACGACGGCCGTCCGCGCTTCGACTTCTCTTACAGCGGGATCAAGACGGCCATCCTGCGCTACGTCGACGCCCACGAGATGCGCGCGGCCGTGGAAGCGCGGCGGAAGGTCTTATTGAACATCTCGAAACCAAAGCTGGAGGATTACCTCGCCCACTGTGACAAACTCACCCTCGACCTCGTGGCCTCCTTCCAGCGCGCAATTGTCGAGGATCTTGTGGGCAAGACTCTCACGGCGGCCCGGGCCTACGATGTAGCCACACTCTTCGTCACCGGCGGAGTTGCCGCCAACCAGGAATTGCGGCAGACCTTTGAGCGCGAGGGAGCGAAGCAAGGCCTGCCCGTACACTTCCCCTCGCGTCCGCTGTCGACCGACAACGCGGCCATGATCGCCGCCGCTGCCTATCCTAAATTTCTGCTGAAAGATTTTGCTGCGATGGATTTTTCCGCGGAGGCAGGTCTGCTCTTAAAGTAAGAAACCCGGTTACTTCCCTGCGGCGTGCCCGCGGCTCGCTTGTGCCAACACCGCATCCAGCGCCTTGGCAAGCTGCGCCTCGACATCGACATCTTTGTAGATAACGCAGTTGGCGTGCTTCTCGGTCTCGGCGAAACGGGCGTCCGGGCGCGCGACAATAATGATCGGAATCCCGGCTGTCTCCGTCTTGCTCTTCAACGCCGCAATCAATTCGCTTCCCGACATCTTCGGCATCTGCATATCGGTGACGATCAAGTCCGGCTGCACGCGTTTGAGAACGTCCAGCGCTTCCGCGCCATTGCTGGCAGACTCGACCGCGAAACCGCGCCGCTCCAGAAAACGGCCCACGGTGAAGCGGATCAGCATGGAATCGTCGACGACTAGGGCGACTTTGGACATAGAGACGGGGACCCGTGTCCGCACACGCCCCCCGGGTCGGACAGTAACAGACAGTTTTTGGACAGAACAAGCCGAAACTTAGCGCCGCGATTACCGCCGTCACACCGCCCCAGGAAAAAAGACCTCAGCGCTCACTTTCCTGGGTACGCTCTTCGATATTCATGTCCTTGAATTCGCTGGACTCGAAGATCTCGCCGCATTCCTTGCACTCGACGAACTCAGAATCTTCGTCCCGGCTCACGATTTGCACGCGTGGGTGTTTGCAGGGCTGCTTCATATCACGGCTTGGAGGAGGAGCGGGCGACTTTGAGGTCATAAATCCACAAGGTCCACCGCAGGAACAAAGGCGGGGGCTGGTTTTCGCCGGAATTTCCCGGTATTTTAGACCGCCTTTGCGAGTTGTCAAGCCCCCCTCGCATTACCCTGTCGTGAATTTGTAACAAGTGCTATGCCAGGCCCGAGCCCGCTGATCTCCCGCCCTGTCACTAAATTCCGACTGAAAAGATCGCACACTCATAAGCCATTCAATCCTTGATACTTACCGTTAAAAACCGTTTCTTGACCTATGCCTGCGCGGGCTTGCTTCAATCCGACAGAGTGACGTAGAATGAATTGCGACGGAAAAGGTCGGAATTAACCCCGACCCTATTGGTCGGGTTTTACACAGGATCACCAGTGCTCAAGCTGACCAAGAAGGCCGACTACGCTCTGATGGCGATGAAGCATCTCGCCGAGCACTCCGCTGAGGGCTCACGCAGCGCGAAGGATGTGGCCGACGCCTATGGCATTCCGCCCGAGGCTCTGGCGAAGATTTTGCAGCGCCTGGCAAAAGCTGGCCTGTTGCAGTCGCAGCACGGCACCAACGGCGGTTACACGCTGGGCCGGCCGGCACACACGATTTCGGCCTTCGAGGTGATTCAGGCCATCGACGGACCGCTGTTCATCACGTCGTGCATCACGGTGCGGGGAGAATGTGATCAGAGCGACCGCTGCAACATTCGTGAGCCGCTGCGCAAGGTCAACGAGAGTATCGAAGCGGTTTTGAAGCGCATCAAGATTTCGCACATGCAGGAAGAACCGGAACAAACTACGAACGGGACGCTCAAGGCGGTCGAGTTAGTGACGATCAGCTGAAGCCTAGATGGCACCAGATTCATCCAAAAGATTAACGAAGCAGGAGAAGCAATCCATGAGCACGGACGTCAAGATCCCCCAGGCACTCACGCAGGCACACCACCCCGACGCCAAGGGTGTAAAGCTGCCCATCTATATGGATAACCACGCCACCACCCAGATGGATCCCCGGGTGTTGGAAGCGATGCTGCCCTACTTCATGGAGAAGTTCGGCAACTCCGCGAGCCGCAATCACTCCTTCGGCTGGGCGGCTGAAGAGGGCGTAGAAACTGCGCGCGAGCGCATCGCTAAGCTGGTCGGCGCCACCACCAAAGAAATTATCTTCACCTCCGGCGCCACTGAGAGCGACAACCTCGCCATCAAGGGCGTGGCCGAGATGTACCGCGAGAAGGGCAACCACATCATCACCGCGGTGACCGAGCACAAGGCCGTGCTCGACACCTGCAAGCGCCTCGAGAAGTATGGTTACCGCGTGACTTACATGCCGGTCCAGAAAGACGGCCTGATCGATCTCGACGACCTGCGGCGTGCCCTGGACGACAAGACCATCCTGGTGTCGATCATGTATGCCAACAACGAAATCGGCGTGTTACAACCGGTGGCCGAAATCGGCAGGCTCTGTCACGAGCGTGGCGTCATCTTCCACACCGATGCGACGCAGGCGATCGGCAAAGTTCCAGTGGACGTGATCAAACAGAACATCGACGTGATGTCGATCTCCGGCCACAAGATGTACGGCCCCAAGGGCGTCGGTGCCCTGTACGTCCGACGCAAGAATCCCCGGGTGCAGATTTCCGCCAGCATCGATGGCGGTGGCCACGAGCGCGGCATGCGTTCCGGCACGTTGAATGTTCCCGGAATTGTGGGCCTCGGCAAAGCCTGCGCTATTGCTCAAGAAGAGATGGCGCAAGAATCATGCCGTCTGGCGGGCCTGCGCAACCGATTACGCGACCGCATCATGAACCGCCTCGATGAAACCTACATCAACGGTTCCATGGAACATCGCCTGCCCGGCAACCTGAACATCAGCTTCGCGTACGTCGAAGGCGAGTCGCTGCTGATGGGTATCAACGACATCGCCGTTTCCAGCGGCTCGGCCTGCACCTCGGCGACCCTGGAACCATCGTATGTATTGAAGGCTCTCGGCACCGGCGACGACTTGGCGCACAGCTCGATTCGTTTCGGCATCGGACGCTTCAACACCGAAGCTGAAGTCGATTACGTTGCCGACCGCGTCATCGAAACCGTCGAGCGTCTGCGCGAACTGTCTCCACTCTACGAAATGGCAAAAGAAGGCATCAACCTGAAAGACGTGAAGTGGGCAGGAGAAGCGCACTAATAGCGGGTACCGTGTACTCAGTAGGACCAAGCCGCGAAGCGGCGACACATGTTAGCCCCGGACGTAAGTCCTGGGTAGGCCGGGATAAAAAGCACGAGTCCGCACCAGATTCCAGAAAGCTCAGGAGAAACCAATGTCATACAGCGACAAGGTGATTGATCATTACAACAACCCCCGCAACGTCGGCTCCATGGACAAGCAGAGCGCCGACGTGGGCACCGGCCTGGTCGGCGCGCCCGAGTGCGGCGACGTCATGAAGCTGCAGATCAAGGTCAACCGCGAAACCAACGTCATTGAAGACGCCAAGTTCAAGACCTTCGGCTGCGGCTCGGCCATTGCCTCGTCCTCGCTCGCCACCGAGTGGGTCAAGGGCAAGACCGTGGACGAAGCCCTCGCCATCAAGAACATGGACATCGTGAAGGAGCTTTCGCTTCCTCCCGTGAAGATCCATTGTTCGGTGCTCGCAGAGGACGCGATCCGCGCCGCGATCGGCGACTGGAAGAAGAAGCAGGAACAAACCAGCCGGGTCGCTGTCCAAGCGAAGTAAGCGGCGGACGGCGCGTTGCTGGCAGCACGGCGCCGACGGGGCGCGCCACCAGCCGCGGAGCGGCGCAAGAATGCAGCCCGCGGCGCAAACCGTGGGTAGGCCCAAGGGACGCGACCAAGCCCCGGCAGGGGCGAAAGAAACGAATGACGACTGCGACTGAAGAAACGACCAAGCCCGCCGCACCGGCCAAAGGCATTCTCGTCACCGAGAAAGCCCTGGCCAAGGTGCGCAGCGCGATGGCCAAGGAAGGCATCTCGCCGGAACAGGGCGGCCTGCGCCTCGGCGTGCAGGGCGGTGGATGTTCGGGTCTGAGTTACAACGTCCGCTTCGACACGCAGCCGCGCGAGCGCGACCGCATCTTCCAGTTCAGCGACATCCGGGTCTTCGTCGACCCAAAGTCGTTCATCTACCTGAACGGCATGACCCTGGACTATCAGGAAACGCTGATGCAACAGGGCTTCGTATTCGTGAATCCCCAGGCATCGAAGTCGTGCGGCTGTGGGACTTCGTTCTCCGCCTGATGCGAGATGATTGTGTGGCGCGGACACTCCTGTCCGCGTCTGCCTGCGCCACCGAGCCACCCTGCGCGTGCAAACAGATGCTAGAGCCTGCGCGTGTGATGTGTAAGGAATCTAGAACGCAATGACCAAGTTTGCTCTTACCGTAATCGGCGCAAAGCCCCTGCCAGAGGACACTCACTCCTGCTGGTCGTGCGGATCCATGCGCGCCGCGCACTTCTGCGAATCCTGCGGTAAGGTGCAGCCTCCCGTTCCGGTCGACTATTTCACGTTCTTCGGTCTGCCGCCCAAACTCAATCTTGATGTCCCGGCACTGGAGAAAAGCTTCTACGAATTGAGCCGCAGGCTTCATCCCGACTTGAATGCACGCGCCGGCAGCCAGGAGCAGGAATGGAGCCTGGAACAAAGTTCCCTGCTCAACGACGCGTACCGCACCCTGCGAGATCCAATCAAGCGCACGGAATACCTCTTACACCTCGAAGGCGTCGTGTTGGAGGAACAGTCCAAGAGCGCGACCGAGCAGGCTCGCGCTAGCGGAGAGCTCAAGAAACAAATCGTTCCCCCAGACTTGCTCGAAGAAGTCTTCGAACTGAACATGCAGCTCGAAGAACTACGCATGAACAATCAAATGGGCGAAGATGATGCTGCATTGATTGCAGAAATCGGAAAGCAGAAACTGTCGCTCGAAGCCAAGCACGAAGCGCTCCTGCAGGAACTGCAGGCCTACTGGAAGACCTGGGACAGCCTGGTCGATGGTGGCCATGCTGCATCCGACGAGCGAGCGCAGGCGACAAGCAAGATGGTAGATGTGCTGAACCGCCGCAATTACATCCGTAACTTGGTACGCGATGTAAATGCTGCGCTAGAGGAGTAGCCACCAAAAAATGGCATCGGATCGCATCGTCGGCATCGACCTGGGCACCACCAACTCTCTGGTGGCCTTCATGCAGGGGGACACCCCTGTCGTGATCCCCGGTGATGACGGCTTGAATCTACTTCCCTCGGTGGTCGCACTCGACGCGAACAACCAGCCGGTCGTCGGCAATGCCGCCCGTAATTCTCTGATCGAAAGGCCAGAACGCGCCGTCTACTCGATCAAGCGGCTGATGGGACGCGGCGTGGAAGACATTCAGGAAGAACTGAAGCTCTTCCCCTTCCGCCTCGCCGAAGATATGCAGGCCGGGGAAGTACTCCGCATCAAGCTCGGCGATAAGACGTTCACCCCGCCGGAAATTTCCGCGCTCATTCTTCGCCAGCTCAAGCGTAGCGCCGAACGCTTCTTCGGCGCCCCGGTCACGAAGGCGGTCATCACGGTTCCTGCCTACTTCAACGACGCGCAGCGTCAGGCCACCAAAGACGCTGGCCGCATCGCAGGCCTTGAAGTCTTGCGCCTGGTCAACGAACCGACCGCCGCTTCACTCGCTTATGGCCTCGATAAGAAGCAGAACGGCATCGTCGCGGTCTACGACCTTGGCGGCGGCACCTTCGACATCTCGATCCTCAAGTTGCATGACGGAATCTTCGAAGTCATCGCCACCAATGGCGATACGCACCTCGGCGGCGACGATATCGACAACCTGCTCATCACCATCGCGCTCGACGACATTCGCGGTGACCTCGGCCTCGACCTTCGCCGCAATGCCGAAGCTGTTCAGGCAGTCCGCAAAGCCGTGATCGAAGCCAAGATCGCGCTGTCGTCGCAGCCGTCGGTCAAACTCGACATCGAATTACCCGGCGGCAAACGCTACCAGCGCGAGATTACCCGCGAACAATACGAGCAACTGATTCAGCCGGTCATCGATCGCACCGTCGGCCCGTGCAAGCAGGCGATGAAAGATGCTGGCCTGAAACCTGAGAAGATTGACGAAGTCGTGCTTGTCGGCGGTTCGACACGTATTCCAAAGGTGCGCGCGCTGGTGAAAGAACTGTTCCGCCGCGAACCGCACACCGATCTGAATCCCGACGAAGTCGTAGCACTGGGCGCTGCCGTGCAGGCCAACATTCTCGGCGGCGGCTCTGAAGCCACGGAGAACATGCTGCTCCTCGATGTGACTCCGTTATCGCTCGGCATCGAAGTTGCCGGCGGAGTCACCGACAAGATCATCCTGCGCAATTCGACGATTCCGGCCTCGGCCACACAGTTCTACACCACCCAGATCGACGGCCAAACCAACGTGGCAATCCACGTGCTGCAAGGCGAGCGCGAACTGGCCAAGGACTGCCGTTCGCTGGCCCGTTTCGATCTCAAAGGCATTCCACCTATGGCCGCCGGCATTCCGCGCGTCGAGGTCAAGTTCTTGATCGACGCCAACGGCATCCTGCACGTTTCCGCGCGCGAGCAACGCAGCGGCAAAGAAGCGGAGATTGAAGTCCGGCCCAGCTACGGTCTGACCGACGAGCAGGTCGAAGGCATGATCCTCGACTCGTTCGACAATGCCGAAGAAGATTTCCGGCAACGCCAACTGATCGAAGCGCGAGCCGAAACTTCGACCATCCTCGCCGCCCTCGAAAAAGGCAAGAAAAGCGCGGCCTGGGGACAACTCACCACTGACGAAAAGAAGCAGATCGCGAAGATGGAAAAGGCTCTGGTCGCAGTGAATGCGGAAGAAGATTATCAGACGATCCGCAAAGCCATCGACGCGCTGAACCAGGGCACGATGCGCCTGGCCGAATTGATGATGGACACCGCCGTCTCGACGGCGCTCAAAGGCAAGAACCTGGACGAGACGGAGCTGGGCGAAGGCCCGACCGCCCCGCATCCCATGGCAAAAGCAGAATTTGAATAGCCGAGGTGTCCCCTGTGTCCTCTCTGGTTGAATTTCTTGACCACCGAGGACACCGAGAACACAGAGGAAGATCGGAGCAGTCATGTCAGAAGAAAAGACGCAAGGAGTGGGCACGTTGACCGAAGAAGCGCCCGGCGAAAACACCGTGCAGGTCACATTCCTGCCCGAAGGCAAGACGGTCCAGTTCGAAAACGGCAAGTTGCCCTACGAAGACCACGGCAAGGAGCAGTCGCTGCTCGACGTCGCCCTCAATTTCGGCGTCACGCTCGACCATGCCTGCGGCGGCAATTGCGCCTGCACCACCTGTCATATCTGGGTCAAGGAGGGCGCCGAGAATCTTTCCCCCATGGACGACGACGAGGCCGACCGGTTGGACATGGCCGCTGATCTCCAGTTAAACTCGCGTCTCGGCTGCCAGGCGCAGATTACCAAGCCCGGCAAAGTAGTCGTCGAGATTCCCGCATGGAATCGCAATTACGTCTCTGAGGAGCACTGAGGAATGGCCAAGCAACTAACCTGGGACGACGCGGAAAGCATCGGCATCCTGCTCTCCGAAACTCACCCCACACTCGATCCGCTCGCCGTGCGCTTCACCGATCTGCACCGCTACGTCACCGAGTTGCCGGACTTTGTGGACGATCCGAAAGCCTCCAACGAAGGCAAGCTAGAAGCGATCCAGATGGCGTGGCACGAGGAAGTACAAGACCGCACCCAAGGCTGACCGCGCTCTACGTAGCGCCGGCGTCTCGCCGGCTGTCGCGAGGCCATCTTGGCCTCGCGCTCGCGAACGAAACCTACTTCCCCGCGTCCGCGAGCTTTTTATAAAACTTCTGCAGCGTGTAGAATGCGAGCTTGCGCTGCCCCCGATTTGAAATCAGCCCCTTGCGGTTGTGATAGTCCTGCACGCCGGGAAGCATTCGGGTCGGTGACCGAAAATCCATCAGCACCCATGGCGTCAGTCCCGCCAGATTGGGCATGCGTTCAATCATCCCCAACTGGTGCTGGTACAAGCTGTCCTGATATTCCTCAGTCCAGATCTCATCCGCATCGCCGTGCCGGCCATACACCGCCCCGCCGCCAAATTCGCTGACGATCAGCGGCTGGTTCCACATCGATTTCCATTGCATCTTGTCGGCATCCTCCACGCGCCCCCAGTACCAGCCTAGGTATTCGTTGATGCTGAGCACGTCCAGCACTTCTGCCAGCGGATCGCTGATGGTGCGCACGTCTGCACTCGTGTCATCCACATGGTTCATCGCCGAAGTAATCAGCCGCGTGGAATCGAGTTCCCGCGCGTCCTGCGCGAGCTGCTTTAAGAACGTGAGGCGTTCCGGCTTCACTGGAGTTTCGTTGGAGAGCGACCACAGAATTACCGCCGCGCGATTATGATCGCGCGCAATCTCATCCCGCAGTTGCGCCTCGGCGTTGGCCAGCGTCACGGGATTCGACCAGTCAATATCCCAATAAACAGGAATCTCCGACCACACCATCAGCCCCATGCGGTCGGCCAAACGAACCTCATTCTCGTTATGCGGGTAGTGCGCGAAGCGGACGAAGTTGCACCCCAGATCTTTCACCCACCCCAGCAGAGTCTGCGCATCCTCCGGGCTGAAGGCGCGCCCCTCGCGAAACGGCGCTTCCTCGTGCATCGAAATGCCGCGCAAGAAAATGGGCTTGCCATTCAGCAGGATGTTCGCTCCCTGCACTTCGATCGTACGAAAACCGATCTGATCGTGAATTGTGTCAGCGCCGCTGCTCAGCATCACGTCATAGAGCTTGGGATGCACGGGAGACCATAGCTCCAGCTTGGCAGTAAAGTGAAAGCTCGCCCGGCCGGTCGCATCGGCGGGGAGCGCTTCGTGAACCCCTGCCTCCGGGATCTCCAGCGTGATCTTCTGCGGAGGCTGCGCGCCATTCAATTGCACCCATCCCGCAATCTCGCTTTGTGAGCCCCGCGCCAGGTGCAAGGAATAGTCTTGAACGAAGACCTCCGGCACTTCGACGAGCATTACGTCCCGCGTAATCCCCCCATAGTTCCACCAATCGAACTTCAACGCGGGCACAGCATCGACGCGACGGACGTTGCGAACCTCGACAATCAAAAAGTTCTCGCCGTCGCGCAGGACAGCCGTCGCCTCGAAGTTGAACGCCGTGAATCCGCCTTCGTGTTCCCCCAACTTTTCTCCGTTCAGATAAACCGTGGACTGGTAGTTAGCGGCGCCGAAGTAGACAAAGACCCGCGTGTTCGCTCGCTTGTGATACCTGAACTCGCGCCGGTACCACACCGGTCCTTCATAGAACATCAATTGTTCGCGCTGGGTGTTCCAGTCTCCTGGAACATTCAGGACGGGAGACGCATCGAAGCTATATTCAACGCGGTCACCCTTGCTGTGCGGCTTTTCATTGCGAAAGAAACTCGACTTGCCGTTGTCGAACGGGTCCACGATGGCTCGCCACGCACCGTTGAGATTCACCGTCGTCCGGCCGGGCAGGTTCGCAATCAGAGTGGATGGAGCAGGACTGGCAAAGGCCCATCCCGCCAGCAGGAGCACCAGCAAGCAGCGTTTCATGGGGAACCTCAAAACGAGAACCTCAAAAGCGCTAATGGTAGTGATCTTGAGGAAGAGACGTCAAACCACGCGGCACTGAAACTCCATCGTGCGGTTGCCCGGAATTTTTACAACTCCGTGACAAACGGCCGCACGGATCCGCCTATCCTGTCTTCCATGAGGGGCTCGCGCGGGAACGCATAAGGCTCTTCACTCTCTCTACGGCCCAATTGAAAGGGCACGGCATCAAGCCGTGCCCTAATTTTTCTTGAACCCGCGAATTCTACTTACCCGGCAGACACCCCTGCAGGCTCTTCCACATTCGCCTCGCGCAGGAACTTCGCCGCTTCTTCCGGCGGTGTGGGATTGATGTAGAACCCAGTCCCCCATTCGAATCCCGCCGTCTTGGTCAGCTTGGGCATGAACTCGATGTGCCAGTGATAGTGATCGTTGGTCGGATCCTGCGCCGGCGAACTGTGAATCACCAGATTGTAAGGCGGGTTGTCGAGCACCCGGTCGGCCCTGCTGAGCAAGTCCTTCAACGAACGGGCCAAGTTCTCGAACATATGCGACGACGAGTTTTCAAAGGCCGATTCGTGCTGCTTGGGCAAAATCCAGGTCTCGAACGGAAAGCGCGGAGCATACGGCGCCAGAGTGAGAAAGTTCTCGTTTTCCGCCACCACACGCGTGCCGCTGTCCATCTCCTGCCGAATGATGTCGCAGAACACGCAGCGTTCCTTGTAAAGGAAGTACTGCTTGGCTCCCTCGAGTTCCTGCACCACGTTAATGGGAAGAATGGGCAGCGCAATAAGCTGCGAGTGCGCGTGTTCCAGCGACGCTCCCGCCGCTTCCCCATGATTCTTGAAGATCAGGATGTACTTAAAGCGTCGGTCTTTTTTTAAATCGAGGATGCGGTCGCGGAAGGTCCACAAGACATCTTCAATCCGTTTCGGAGGCAGAGTCGCGAGGCTGGCCGAGTGGTCGGGCGTCTCAATGATCACCTCGTGCGCCCCGATCCCGTTCATGCGGTCGAACATCCCCTCCGCCTGGCGGTTCAAAGTGCCTTCGATTCCCAGGGCGGGGAACTTGTTGGGTACGACTCGGACGGTCCATCCTGAAGTGTCCCGCTGCGGAGGCGGTCCGCCGTTCGGGTTGGGACGGTACGCCTGGATCTCGGGAGGCGTCTTGCTCTCGTTCCCGTAGCAGAAGGGACAGAATCCCCCCTTGATCTTCATATTTTCGCGGACAAAATCGGTTGGGCGCTTCGCCCGGTCCGTCGAAATAATCACCCAGCGACCAACAATCGGATCTTTTCTTAGCTCAGGCAATTACTGAATCCTTTCAGTGGGATTGCGCAAACTTTATATCTTACGCCGACAAGGAAGCATTGCGAAACACTTCAATCTGCGGGCGGGAACTAAGATTGGCATAGTATACGCTTACACTCTCGAATCTCCACTGGCACGTTGGTGGCAACCGCCGCAAGTACTCTCGCGCCACCTGGGCTGCTTCGCGCCGTTGTGCCCGTCCCCGGCCGCCTCGGGAGTTTTCACATCCCGCTACGTCCGCTTCTTAACTGCAATGAAACAAAGAACATCCGCATCCCAGCCGATCAGTCGATCTGCCCTCGGCAGCGCGGCGAGCGGAAATTGCGCGCCACCACCACTTAGCCCAACTGGCGCAGGTGGAGGAACGCGTCGGCTTCCCCGTGCGTGCCAGTACGCTGGTGCCTCGGCCGCGGGTCGGCCGGCAGCACCCGCTGCCCCACCAATCCAGTCCGTGAATGATCGTCCGCGGGAAAACGGCAGGAAGCATGGTGGGTACGTTCTACTTTAGCGGCAGCCACAGTGCTGAGATGTGATTTAGCTCACATTCACGTGCGATTGTGATCGAGCCTTTCCCAGGCAGGGAAACCGCAAGTTCCTTGCCTTTCAATGCTTTAAAGCAAAACGGGCAGAACCCCAGGGTCCTACCCGTATGCACTTTGTGTGAAGGAACGTCCCTACACACCCTTGCCGACCGCAGAGATGCACTCTTCGAGTACATCGACAGCGACGTCCGCTTCTTCCTTCGTAACCACCAGCGGCGGGCAGATCCGCACCGTGCTCGGCCCACAGCCCAGGAACAGCACTCCGTGCTCGAACGCCATTTCGACGATGCGATCGCGCTCCGTGTTGCCGTATTCCTTGGTGACCTTGTCTTTGACAATGTCGACGCCAATCATCAGGCCGCGGCCGCGCACATCGCCCACCAGCTTTAGCTTCGAAGGCCAGTCAGCCATCCGCTTCAGCATGTGATTGCCCACGCTGGCCGAGTTCTCCAGCAAGTGCTCTTTCTCGATCACATCGAGGGTGGCCAGAGCCGCCGCTATCGCCACGGGATTTCCGCCGAAAGTCGAAGCATGCGATCCGGGCACCCAATCCATCACTTCCGCGCGGGTCATGGTGACGCCGAGCGGCATGCCCGAGGCAATGCCCTTCGCCATGCAGACCATGTCGGGCTCGACCCCGGTGTGCTCGACGGCGAACCACTTGCCGGTGCGCCCAATGCCGCTCTGCACTTCGTCCACCACCAGCATGATGCCGTGACGGTCGCAGATTCGCCGCAGTTCCTGCATGAAGATGTTCGGGGCCACCACGTAGCCGCCTTCGCCCTGCACCGGCTCCACGAATATCGCCGCAACTTCCTCCGGCGCCAGGGTCGTCTTGAACAGCTTCTCTTCAATGAAGCGGGCGCAGCCGAGAGCAAAATTGTCGGCGTCCTGGATGCCCCCCACGCAGCCCCGGTACACATCGGGATAACGCACGTGGGTCACGCCCGGCACAAGGGGTGCGAAACGCCGCCGCTGCTGCGGCTTCGACGCGGTCAGCGACAACGCGCCCATCGTCCGCCCGTGAAAGGCTCCGAAGAACGCAATCACGTTCTGCCGCTTAGTGTGATAGCGCGCCAGCTTCAGCGCGCACTCGATCGCCTCTGCGCCCGAGTTACCGTAGTAAATGCGGTGCGGGCCGGGCATGGGCGCAATCTTCGACAGCCGCGCCGCCAGGTCCACCATGTTTTCGTAATAGAAATCGGTGCCCGACATGTGAATGAGTTCACCCGCCTGTTTCTGAATGGCGGCGACCACCTTAGGATGGCAGTGGCCGGTCGAAGTCACGGCAATGCCGGCGGAAAAATCAAAAAACTCGTTGCCGTCCACATCGGTCACCACAATGCCGCGCCCGCTCTTGGCCACCATCGGGTAGGAACGGGTGTAGGACGGCGAAATGTATTTCTGGTCGCCCTCGAGCACACGCTTGGCGTTAGGCCCGGGCAGTGCGGTCTTGATCTTCGGACCGATCGTAGCAGTCATAGTCTTCGTAGTCATGGAATCCTCCGTTAGCAACTGTCAGTCGTCAGTTGCCCGTTGTCAGGAAATGCAACCTCGAAACGCGGGAATCCTGGTTCGGACGCACGCCAACCGAAGCGAATCAGAAGCAGAGGATTGAGAAGTTAGTCGCTACCGAAGAGGCTGGGACGAAGGCGTGACGGCAGATTGGCCCGATAGCGCCGCGGGCACACCAGACAGTGCAGCCAGCACTCGGCCGGGGGTGAATAGGGAAGACGCGAATTGGGATTGTTGCGCAGCATCGCGAACCGTCGGCATCACTAAGTCATTATAGCTGGAAGGAATGAGCCGCGTAACCCCCTTGGGTAACGGGTCCGGTGGGCGCAGTCAGGTGGCATGTGGGGACAGCCGCCCTCGGCTAGCTTGCCCTGCGCGAAGCCGAAGGGTCGAGCGCAGCTCGACCGCTGGCGAGTGGTGCGTTGCATTCCCAGCGTAAGTCGTTGAGCCTTCGTGCAAGTCGTTGAAAGTTCGTAGAAACGCTTACCAGGACCTCAGACCTCGAATCTCGCCATGGAGGATATCCTCTCCCACCGCAGCGATGTTCGCCTCCGCCCGGGCCGTTTCCGGCTCGGGGAAGGACATTCTACGTGGCGAGGCGGAGGAGATCCGGAGCAAGCGCACGAACCTCTGTTAACCTATGGTTATGTACGTACATTAATATGCGTACAGCGACTGCACGGAACCCCTGGCGTGGGCGTGGGGCCCCCGCATTCCCGACGATCGCTGATAAAGCGAACAAAATACGAGCTTAAACTCACTTTGACTTCCTGACTCCCGCGCCTTAGCATGGCTTGACCCGAGGGGCCAGGCCAACTCCTTGCTCGATCAGACCATTTCCCATTATCGGATCGTCGAAAAGCTCGGTGGCGGCGGCATGGGCGTGGTTTACAAGGCCGAGGACACGCGTCTCGGCCGCTTTGTCGCCCTCAAGTTCCTTCCCGACGACCTGGCGCAGGATCGCCAGGCTCTCGAGCGTTTCCGCCGCGAAGCCAAGGCCGCATCAGCCCTGAATCATCCCAACATCTGCACCATCTACGATATCGGCGAAGAAGACGGACGCACCTTCCTCGTCATGGAGTTCCTGGACGGCTCCACGCTCAAGCACCTGATCGCCGGCCGCCCCATGGAGTTGGAAACGATCCTGTCATTCGGGATCGAGATCGCCGACGCCTTGGATGCCGCTCACGCCGGCGGCATCGTTCACCGCGACATCAAGCCCGCGAACATCTTCGTCACCAAGCGCGAACACGCCAAGATTCTGGACTTCGGCCTCGCCAAAGTGAAGGCGACACTCTCGACGAGCACACAAATCGCGGATGTCACGGCCCCAACGTCGGTTGTCGTCGAAGAACACCTGACCAGCCCCGGTTCGACTCTCGGCACCGTCGCCTACATGTCTCCCGAGCAAGCCAAGGGCAAGGAACTCGACCCGCGCACCGATCTGTTTTCCTTCGGCGTGGTGCTCTATGAGATGGCCACCGGAACGTTGCCCTTCCGCGGAGAGACTTCGGCGCTCATTTTTCAGTCGATTCTCGATCGCGCCCCGGTTTCCCCGGTCCGCTTGAATCCCGCCCTGCCCCCGAAACTGGAAGACGTCATTAACAAATTGTTGGAGAAAGACCGCAACCTCCGTTACCAAAGCGCCGCCGACATTCGCGCCGACCTGCAGCGCCTGAAGCGCGATACCGGCAGCGGGCGCGCGGTCGCCCACAGTTCCGGTTCCGTGCTCGCCGCTGTAGAGTCGGCTCCGTCCGCGGTGACTCCACCAGCCGCACCACCTTCCGCTTGCGCGCGCCCGGGAACGGCGTCTGCCGTATCTTCCGCGGCCGTATCGGCAGCTGCGGCCAGCGCTGTGACCGCGCCAAGAAACTCCCGGAAGATTCTCGTGATTGCGGCCGCGCTGCTGGCATTGTTGGTGGCCGGTGGATTGTATTTACGCTCGCGGTCGGCGAGTGCTCTGACCCAACAGGACACCATCGTGCTCGCCGACTTCACCAACACCACAGGCGATCCTGTATTTGATGGCACCTTGAAGCAGGCGCTGGCGGTGGATCTGGAACAGTCTCCGTTTCTGCGCGTGTTGCCCGGCGGGCGGGTGCGCGAGACGCTGGGCTACATGGGGCGCTCGCCCGACGAGCGCCTGACCACCGACCTGGCCCGGGATTTGTGCCTGCGCGCGGGCAGCAAGGCCATGCTTTCCGGATCGATTGCCAGCCTGGGCAGCCAGTACGTGATTACCCTGAACGCTATCAACTGCCAGACCGGAGATTCCTTGGCGCAAGAGCAAGCCGAAGCTGCGCGCAAAGAACAGGTGCTCGGCGGGCTGGGAAGCGCGGTGTCGAAGCTGCGAAGCAAGCTGGGTGAGTCGCTGGCTTCGGTTCAGAAATTCGATACGCCGATTGAACAAGTCACGACTTCGTCCCTGGAAGCACTGAGGGCGTTTTCCCTGGGAAACGCCGAGTTCGATCAGGGCCGCGAAAGGGAGTCTCTTCCTTTTTACAAGCGGGCCGTCGAACTCGATCCCAATTTCGCCTGGGTCTATGCGCGCATGGGCGCAATTTACGGGAACATGAGCGAACTGGAACAGTCGAAAGAGAATATAAGCAGAGCCTTCGAACTCCGCGACCGGGTGAGCGAACGGGAAAAGATTTACATCACCGAGCATTACTACCAGTCGGTCACGGGTGAATCCGACAAAGAGATAGAAACCCTGGAACTTTATCAGCGGACCTATCCGAGCGATGCCATCCCCAGCAACAATCTGGCCGTAGCCTACGGGAACCGTGGAGATTTCGAGAAAGCAGCCGCCGAAGCGCGCGAGAGCATGCGGCTTGAACCCAATTCCAATGGCGCTAACATCCTCCTAATCGTCTCCTATGTGGGATTGAACCGCTTTGATGAGGCGCGGCAGATCGCGGACCAGGGACTGGCGCAGTTTCCGGCGGCGGAACTCCTGCATTTGACTGCCTATCGCACGGCGCTCATTACGGGCAGGAAGGCGGACGCGCAGCGCGAGCTCGATTGGGCGAAAGGCAAGGATGGAGAATACTTCTTTTTCTCCACGCGTGCGAGCGTCGCGGCGCAAGCGGGGAAAGTGCGTTTGGCTCGGGAACTGATGCAACAAGCGATCGAAATTGAAAAGAGCCACGGGATGCGGGAGGGATCGCAAGGCGACCTAGGATCAAGAGCCCAGGTCGAAGCGGATTTCGGCGCCTGTGACCAGGCAAGGCAAGACGCGGGCGTGTTGGCGTCGACTCCGGGGCGGGTGTCATCGACCATGGCAGGATCTGTGTTTGCCACCTGCGGTGAAACCCAGAAGGCCGAGGCCCTCGCGGCCGATCTGAATAGGAAGTATCCCCTGGACACCTTCGCGCAGAAGTTAGATATCCCGATGATTCGGGCGCGCCAAGATCTGCAGCACAGCGACGGGTCAAAGGCGATCGACGCACTGCGCCCGTCTGAGGCGTTTGAGTTCGGATGGACCGCCAACGGTGTTCCCGCCTACTTGCGCGGCCTCGCGTATCTCAAGATGAAACAAGGCACGCAAGCGGCAGCGGAATTCCAGAAGATGGTCGATCACAAGGGAGTGATGGCGCTTTCGCCCTATCTATCCCTGGCAAGGCTCGGACTAGGGCGCGCGTTTGCTCTTTCCGGCGACGCCGCCAAGGCGCGAACCGCTTATCAGGATTTCTTTGCTTTGTGGAAAGACTCCGATCCCGATGTCCCGATTCTCAAAACAGCCAAAGCGGAGTACGAAAAGCTGAAGTAGCCGGCGACGTACCGCGGCGGTCATCCTCAAATCCAACCCTTGCTCGCGCTCGTCTGATATCTTTTAGCTTCCCCCTGTTTCGCACGCCAATGCATTCCGCTCAGCGCCCAAGCCGGTGGATGGTGATTCTTGCCTTCGGACTCGTGTACCTGTTCTGGGGCTCGACCTATCTCGGCATCGACATCGCGGTCGAGACCATTCCTCCCGCGCTCATGTGTGCTACGAGGTTTTCGATTGCGGGAGTGGTCATGCTGGCCGTCTGCGCCGCTACCGGCCGCAGGATCCTCTATTCTCCACGGCAGATCGCGTTGGCCGCAGTCGTAGGCCTGCTGCTCCTGATGGGCGGCAACCTCACGCTGTCTTACGCAGAACTCTCCGTCTCGTCGGGCCTGGCCGCGCTGATCATCGCGATCACCCCGCTGTGGTTCCTGGTGCTCGATTCCCTGCTGTTGGGCGACCACCACATCTCCGGACGCGGCAAAGCCGGGCTCGCGTTGGGAATTCTGGGATTGTTTGTCCTGGTCTGGCCGCAGCTGCGCGCCGGCTCGATGGGACATCGCGAATTCTGGGCCTCGATCAGCCTGATCGCCGGATCGTTCTCGTGGGCGCTCGGATCGGTGCTCTCGAAGCGCTGGCAGTCCGGCATGGACGTATTCAGCGCCACCGGCTGGCAAGTGACCGCAGCTGGAGCGGGAAACCTTATTTTTGCGCTACTCGCCGGCGATCTCTCCCATGTTCGCTGGACCGCGCGCAGCCTCAGCGCCACCATGTACCTGGTGGTGTGCGGTTCCTGGATCGGCTACACCGCCTACATCTGGCTACTGGAGCACGTGCCCACGTCCAAGGTCTCAACCTACGCGTATGTGAATCCAGTGGTGGCGGTATTTCTGGGCTGGCTGATTCTGCACGAGCGCGTGGACCGCTTCATTCTGGCGGGAAGCGCGATTGTGGTGCTTTCCGTCATCCTCGTCACCAGCGCGAAAGTGAAGGAAAAAACGATTGCGGAAGAGCTACCCGCGGTAGAAGCGGCGGGAGACTGAAATTCTTAGCCAGGGTTCTTAATGGCGAATTGCACCAGCTGCGGGCGTGAGTTACCGGCGTTCTCCCCAGGCCGGCTCAATACTTTGTGCCCGGAGTGTCAGGCACGAGAGAACTCGGCGCCGCCCAAGCCATCGGTGGTTCCTTCTGAAAAGCGACCCTCGGCCGTTTCCCTCACCACGGTTCTGGTTGGAATCAACGTTGCCGTCTTCTTGCTGATGACATTGTCCGGCGTATCTTTCCTGTCGCCGACAAGCGCGCAATTGCTGAAATGGGGTGCCAACTGGGGACCGCTTTCGCTGGGAATGCAACCCTGGCGGCTTTTGACGTCGAACTACGTACATATCGGCATCATCCACATTGGGTTCAACATGTGGTGCCTGCTCAACCTCGGCGCACTGGCACAGCGCGTTTTTGATCGCTGGACGTATCTGTTGATTTACACGGCCACGGGGATCGCCGGAAGTATCGCCAGTCTCGGATGGCATCCGACTGGGGTCGGAGCGGGAGCCTCCGGCGCGATTTTCGGCCTCGCAGGCGCTTTAATGGCGGCTCTGTATCTGGGAAAGCTACCCCTTCCGAAAGAGGCGATACGGGCCACGATGAAGAGCCTGCTCATCTTCGCGGCTTACAACCTGTTCTTTGGATTGAGTTCGGGCATCGATAACGCAGCGCACATTGGCGGGCTGGTCTCGGGACTGGCGCTGGGCGCATTCTTTTCCAGGCATCTTACCGAGCCTGCGGAGATTCGCCAGCAGTGGCGCACCTATGCTCTGGTGTTGAGCCTATTTCTGCTCAGTACCGGTATGTACGTTGTTCGGCATCAACATAAGGAACTCGCGGCTATCGCGAACCCGTACGACTACGTGGGTCAGTATGAGAAGGCGATGGACGCTTTCCGGCGAAAAGACTACCGGGATGCGGTTTCGCCCTGCCAGAAGCTGGTTCAGCTGAATCCACAATCAGCAGAGGCTCATTTTCTGCTGGGCCTTGCCTATCAGGGCAGCGAGAGTCCGAACGACGCGATCTCCCAGTTTCAGGAGGCTCTGCGCTTGGATCCAAAATATTCTGAAGCAGCCGCCGGATTAGCCGATGCCTACAAATCCAAAGGCATGGAACGCGAGTCGAAAGAAGCGGCCCACAAAGCAGTGGAACTCAAAGGCGGTCGATAGTTCTGGAACTACTTCGACCCTTCTTCGTCCTCCTCCGCATCATTCACCAGATCCGCCACGTGTCCGCGAATGGCAAATGTCTGCCGGGCGCTGCCCGCAGATGCAAAGCTGACCTGCACCGGGCTGCGCTGCCACCATGGAACCGTGCAGGCCGAGTCGGGCGCTGCATCCTCGGCCACGCCTGCGTTGGACAGTTCCCTCTTTAACCCCGGCTTGCGCCGGCTGAGTTGCGCGATCACGGCGTAGGTTTTCTTTCCATCGTCCGCCACCCCACAATACGCGACGTAGTCGCGGTACCAGCTGGCAGCAGAATAATAGGCATCGAACGCTGGAAGATTGATCGGGGACACGCAGCCCGTCAGGCGATCGACCAGCAGCCAGCCTCCGCGTTGCCACTGCCAGCGTGGAGCGGCGTCTTCTGGAAGACGGTCATTCACCCGGAACACGCGCGGCACCGCCAACAGGCGGTCGGTCACTTCGTGCGGCGCACCCAGCACATACTCTTTCACCCGTCCATCCACGACCAGCGCGCGAATCTTGAGGATCAGCGGCTTGTCCTCCATCCCACCGGGAAACCGCTGCGCGGACGTCCCTTTTCCGAACGTGATGCCATGGACTTTCGTGGCCGCGCTCGCCGCAGTCGTCAACAGCACTGCACAAACCCGCCAGCGAAACAGTCTGTTTCGCACAAACATGCTTCGCGCAAACATATTTCGTAGAATCCGCATGAGCCGAGAGTAGGCAGCCGGCGACGCGTAAAGCAGACGCGTAAAGCAAGGGTTTCGGTCACAGCAGGAAAATGCGATGTACCGAAATGGGAATAGCCGCGTGCCACAAACGGTGGTAGTGTTCCAAAAAGCTGTCCCCAGTCCGACGGAAAAGAGAGAATGGCTGTAGAATCAAAGGACTAGAATAACGGTTTTTTAAACATGAGTATCTCGCCTCCTTCTCGTACCTTTTTACGGCCGGATGCGCGGACAACTTCGCAGGACAAAGCCGCTTCTTACAAAGAGATGGGTGATCTTCTACCACGACGTCGTGCCCCGCGAATTCTGGTCGTCGACGACCAGCCCAGTATTGCTGGCCTGATGAGCCAGTTGCTCTCCATGCGCGGATATGACGTGACCACCGCCTCGAACGCCGAGCAGGCGGAGGCTGAAGTCCGTCGGCAACTGCCGGACCTGATTCTCTCGGACGTAATGATGCCGGGCAAGTCGGGTTACGAATTGTGCCGCAGCTTGAAAGAAAACCCGGCCACACGTCTCATTCCTTTCGTCCTCATCACCGGACTCAGCGACAGCAGCGACAAGGTGCACGGCATCGAGGCCGGCGCCGACGACTTCCTCAACAAGCCGGTTCTCGCCGAAGAACTCATTGCCCGCGTGAAATCGCTGCTCCGCTTGAAAGAGTTCACCGACGAACTGGAAACTGCCGATTCCGTTCTATGCACTCTCGGCCTGATCGTTGAAGGCCGTGATCCCTACACCGAAGGCCATTGCGAACGGCTTTCCGTGCGCGCCGCCGATCTGGGCCGGCATCTCGGCATGGACGAAGATTCCATCCTGGCTCTCAAACGTGGCGGATATCTCCACGATCTGGGCAAGATCGCCGTGCCCGACGAGATTCTGAAAAAAGGCAGCGATCTTACACCCGCGGAATGGGCCGTCATGAAACTCCATCCCATCACCGGCGAGAACATTTGTAAGCCTCTGCATTCGTTGCGCTTGGTGCTGCCCATCATCCGCCATCATCACGAACACTCGGATGGTTCGGGCTATCCCGACGGCCTGACGGGATCGGAGATTCCTGTGCTCCCCAGGGTTCTGCAGGTCGTGGACGTGTACGACGCGTTGCGCACGGCCCGCTCCTACAAACCCGCGCTCACGCATGAACTAGCCGCCCAGACTATGCGCGAAGAAGCTGCCCGCGGTCTCTGGGACGCGGAATTGGTGGCGGAATACTTCTCAGTGCTCGAGCAGCAACGTCAAGTGGCGTAGGACAGTTCTCAGTTCTCAGGATCATCAACGTGAGGTAAACATGGCCGCTGCGTTCCCGGTCCGGATGGCCCTGTTCTGCTGTTGTCTTTCATTCCCAGCATTCTCACAACCAGGTTTCGCACAACAGGGCACATCCCCGTCGCAAGTCCCGCCGCCGGCGGAACGCTCCCGTACCACAGAGCCCGCTGTCGATCGCCGTATCTCCCTCGATGTGGTCGTAAGCGACAAGTCGGGGAAGCCTGTGTCCGGATTGCAGCAGGAGGACTTTACCGTTCTCGACGACAACCAGCCGCAGAAGATTCTCTCCTTCCGCGCGACCGGCCAGACCAGCGAAACCGCTGATTCTCCCCTGCAGGCCATTTTGCTCGTCGATTCGGTCAACAATGGGTTCCAGGGCGCAGGCCGCCAGCGGCAACAGCTGGACAAATTTCTCCGGCAAAACGGCGGCCAGCTTCCCATTCCCATGTCGCTGGTTCTCCTGACCGACACCTCCACTCAGATCCAACCCGCGCCGACTCGCGACGGAAAGACTCTGGCGGACTCGCTCGATTCCAATCAGACCGGCCTCCGCTCGATTGGCAACTCGCAGGGCTTCTACGGCGGTGTGGATCGTTTTCAGATTTCGCTTCGCGCCTTGGAGGAACTCATCTCCTATGAGGTAACCCAGCCCGGCAGGAAGTTGCTCGTCTGGCTCAGTCCGGGATGGCCCCTGCTCTCCGGACCGGGCGTGCAACTCACCGCCAAGAATCAGGAGTTCCTCTTCAACACCGTGGTCGAACTCTCCGCGGCACTGCGAGAGGCTCGCATCACGCTTTACAGTATCGATGCGACGGGCGTTGCCGATGCCGGCAGCTTCCGCACGTTCTATTACCAGAGCTTCCTCAAAGGTGTGCCTTCCGTCGGCAAAGTAGAAAACGGCAATCTCGGGCTGCAGGTCCTCGCGACGCAAAGCGGCGGGCGGGTTCTTACCTCGAGCAACGACATCGCGAATGCGATTGCAACTTGTCTGGCGGACGCAACCGCCTTTTACACTCTCTCCTTTGATTCTGTCCCGGCGGACCATCCCAACGAGTATCACAACCTGCAGATCAAAATTGGCAAGCCCGGACTCACGGCCCGCACACGAACCGGATACTACGCTCAAAAAAAGTAGCTCCCGAGACCTTGGGGAATTTCTGATTTCCGCAATCCTAAAACGACAACGTACAATAACAATGCTGCTCGTCAAAGCGGACCAGCTTTCAGCCACCCGTCACTCCGACTGAGAACTGAGTAGTGAGAACTGAGAACTGCTTTTGGAGCCCCATTACAGCATCGTGATTCCTGCCTATAACGAGGGTGCGCGCCTGGGCGCGACGCTCGAAAAGGTGCTGGCCTACGTGCACGTGCAGGGATGGGATGCGGAAATCATCGTTGTCAATGACGGATCGCGCGACAAGACAGCAGACATCGTTCGCACATTCGCCGCAAAAGATCCGGCGCTGCGCCTGGTGGAAAATCCCGGCAATCGCGGCAAGGGATACAGCGTGCGCAACGGCATGCTCCACGCGCGCGGCCGGCTCGTGCTGTTCAGCGACGCCGACTTGTCCTCGCCGATCGAAGAAGCTCCCAAGCTTTTCCAGGCGCTGGACGACGGCGCCGACATCGCCATCGGCTCCCGCTGGCTGCGCGCGGAAACGCAGACGCAGCGCCAGCCTCTGCACCGCCAACTCTTTGGCCGCATCTTCAACCTGATCCTGCGCCTCACGCTCGGTCTGCAATTCAAAGACACGCAGTGCGGCTTCAAAGCCTTCAAGCAACCAGCGGTTCAGGCAATCTTCCCGCTGCAAAAAATCGAACGCTGGGGATTCGATCCCGAAATCCTCTTCCTGGCGAAAAAGCTGAAATTCAAAACACAGGAAGTCCCGGTGGTCTGGGGACACAGCGGTGGAACCCGCATCAATCCGCTGGTCGACGGCTCTCGCATGGTGCTGGAGATGTTTCGAATCCGCTGGTACGACCTGACCGGAAAGTACAATGGCGGTCCCGCACCCGCCACCAAGCCGCTCCCCACCCACCGCGGCCCGCAAGCCTAGCTACGAGTTACTCCATCCTCTTCGGGAGTTTGTGGGCGAAGAGAAAGCCGCTCCCGTCCAACGCAAAGCCGCGGAGCGGCGGCATACGTTAGCCCAGAGCTTGCCCTGAGCGTCGTCGAAGGGACGTAAGTCCTGGGTAGGTGCGGAAAATTAGAACCGAGTCCCGGAGGGACGGCACCGGTCGTCGCGCATACTCAGGCCGGTTTCTCCGCGGCCGTCGTGCTAGCCATGCTTTTCACCGTCTCCACGACTCTGCGCCCCATTTCCGTCGTCGAGATCGCGGCATGCGTTTTCCCCGCCAGATCCGCCGTTCGCGCACCCTGCGAGAGCACCGCCGAAACCGCCTTCTCCACGCACGCTGCTTCCGACTCCAACCGAAACGAATGCCGCAGCAGCATCGCTACCGACAGAATCGCTCCCAGAGGATTGGCGATTCCCTTCCCCGCGATGTCTGGCGCGGAACCGTGTACCGGCTCATACAAACCCACCGGCCCTCCCACGCTCGCCGAAGCCAGCAGACCGAGCGAACCCACCACGCCGCCCGCTTGATCCGAAAGAATGTCCCCAAACATGTTCTCGGTGAGCAGGACATCAAAATCCGTGGGCCGCTGCACCAGCAACATGGCGGCGGAATCGACATACTGATGGCCCAGCTTCACCTCGGGATAATCTTTCGCCACCCGGGTCACCACTTCGCGCCAAAGCCGCGAGCATTCCAGCACGTTAGCCTTGTCCACCGACAGAACCTTGCGCCGCCGCTTCATCGCCAACTCAAACGCCACGCGCGCGATGCGCTCGATCTCCGATTCGCCGTAACGCATGGTGTTGACCGCAACCCGCGAGCCCGGCTCCCCCTCGATCGACCGCGGCGATCCGAAATAGGCGCCGCCCAGCAGTTCCCGCACAATCATGATGTCGGTCCCGCGCACGATTTCCGCTCGTAGGGGAGAACAATCCTCGAGCGCCGGAAAGAACACTGCCGGACGCAGATTGGCATACGCGCCCAACTCACGCCGTATGCGCAACAATCCCGCCTCAGGACGCAGGTGACCCGGATTGTGATCAAACGCCGGACTTCCCACCGCTCCGAGCAGCACGGCAGATGAAGCCAGACACGCCTGTACCGTATCCGACGGCAGAGGATCGTTCGCCCCGGCGAGCGCCGCTCCGCCAATGAGTTTGTGTTGAAGTTGAATCTGATGGCCGAATCCGTCGGTCACTGCCTGCAGAACGAGAACGGCCTGTCCCGTAACTTCCGGACCAATGCCGTCGCCGGGGAGGATGGTGAGTTTCAGAAGCATGCGGGAATTAGTCTAACGCAGGAAACGGATCTCAATCTCAGGGCTCACTTCGGGTCCGACCCGAACCGGATCACGTTGCCGTCCGGATCCTCAACTTGCATTTCAAGGGCCCCCGAGTGGTGTGTCGGCGGAAGGCGGATCGCCATCCCGCGATTCTTGCATTCCTTGTGCAACTTCTCCACGTCTTCCACGCCGATCCAAATCCAGGCCTTGCCTGCGCCCTGACCGCCGCGGCACCGGTAAATGCCAGCACGGTCGCGGTTTACGCTGGTGAAGTCATCCGAACCCCACGGCGCGTTCTTGAAGCCCAAAAGATCCACGTAAAATCGAAGGCTGGGCTGCATGTTTTCGACACGCAAGATAGGCGCACTACCTTCAAAATGAACGCTCGCCTGATTGGAGTCACCCATTGCTGACTCGGCTAACGGGTTAGACGCCCCAGAGATAATCTTCCTGCTGCGTCTGCTCATGGTGGGAATCGCCGTGAACCGGCAGCGGCACTCCAAACGCGTTGGTCTGCGGACCCACCGGAAACGGCTTCGCCGGCTCGGGCGCGGGTTCGGGAGTGGGTGCATTCACAACCGCAGCTTGCGCCGGAACGATCGGCTCAATCAGCGGCGTCGCCGAGCCCGAAGGCTTGTGCGTGTCGCGGATCAGTTCCAGCAAGTGGTGATCTTCCACATGCTTGATCTTGTCGGCCAATCGGACGAAGCGCCGGTAGATGTCGTCGAGCGCCCGGCGGTCGAACTGGTAGCCGAGCTGTTCGCAACGCATGCTGAGAGCGTGACGTCCAGAGTGCTTGCCCAGCACCAGCTGCGAATCCGGCACACCCACCGACTGCGGCGTCATGATTTCATAGGTCAGCGGATTTTTCAGCACGCCATCCTGGTGAATACCCGCCTCATGCGCAAACGCATTGCGCCCGGTGACCGCCTTGTTCGGCTGCACTGGAACGCCCGTGATCTCGCTCAGCATCTGGCTGGAGGCAAAAATCTGGTCGCCGACCACACCCGTTTCATAGGGATAGCGGTCCGGACGAACCCGCATCGCCATCACAATTTCTTCCAGGGACGCATTCCCTGCTCGCTCACCAATGCCATTGATCGTGCACTCGACCTGCCGCGCTCCGGCAGCCACCGCCGCCAGCGCATTAGCAACCGCCATGCCCAGATCGTTGTGGCAGTGCGCGGAAACGATCGCATTCTCAATCCCTTTCACGCGCTCCCGGATGGTCGTGATCAGATTTCCGAACTCCGTCGGCACGGTGTAGCCCACCGTGTCCGGAATGTTCAGCGTGGTCGCCCCCGCCTCGACTACAGCCTGCAGCACGCGACAGAGAAAGTCAGGGTCGGTGCGAGTCGCATCTTCCGGCGAGAATTCCACGTCATCACAAAGCGATTTGGCGAGGCGAATCGCCTCTCGGGCCTGCTCTACGCACTGCTCGCGCGTGATTCGCAGCTTGTACTGCAAATGAATATCGGAAGTCGCGAGAAACACGTGAATGCGCGGACGCGCCGCGTGTTGCAGAGCTTCCCAAGCACGCTCGATGTCAGGCCGGCAGGCGCGAGCCAGTCCCGTAATGATGGGACGCCGCACTACCGAGGCAATCGCTTTCACCGACTCGAAGTCGCCATCGGAGGCAATGGGAAACCCGGCCTCGATCACGTCCACTCCCAGGCGGTCGAGCTGGTGAGCCAGGCGCAGCTTTTCCTGCTGGTTCATGCTGCAGCCCGGAGACTGCTCGCCGTCGCGAAGAGTGGTGTCAAAAACCGTGATGCGGGCTCGCTCTGCGGTCATGGATCTCCCTCAAAACAAACTGACCCTCTATGGTACGGTGCATCGCCATAGAAGCAAAACTTATAATTCTTCAGTAATCATTAGCCACACTTGTATAATAAGTTTTACTAATGTACTTTCGAGAATTGATTAAGGAGTCACCGCATGGAGCTGTCTCAACTCGAAGTATTCCTGGCGGTGGCCCGCGAGCACCGATTTTCCCGCGCCGCGGAGAAACTCTACCGTACCCAGTCTGCGGTCAGCCAGACCATCCGCAAGCTCGAGGACGAGCTCGGCGAAGCGCTCTTTGACCGCTCTTCGCGCGAGGGTGTCCTGACCGATGCCGGGAAGGTGCTCCTCGAGTATGCCGAAAAGCTCATCAACCTGCGCAGTGAAGCGGCCGAATCTCTCACCGAACTGCGGGCACTGCAGAAGGGCAAACTGGTGATCGCGGCCAACGAGTTCACGGTGCTCTACCTGCTGCCCCTGTTGGCCGAGTTCCGCCGCCTGCATCCCATGATCAAGATTATGGTCGAACGCGCCCTGGGCAGTCATATCCCCGACGATGTCCTGCGCTACAACGCGGAGTTCGGCGTGCTCTCCTACGAACCCCAGGAAGCGAGCCTGCATTCGGTGGTGGTGTATCTCGACGAACTCGTGCTCGTCGTTCCTCCCAAACATCCGCTCGCGTCCGCGCCGCAGGTGAGCATCCGGCAGTTGGGCGCGGAATCTTTCGTGGCGCACATTGTCTCGTCGCCTTACCGCGAGAAAGTCATCCAGCTGTTCAAGACACACAAAACACCGCTGCACATGGACCTGGAACTGCCGACGCTGCAAGCCATCAAGCAATTCATAGCCATGGGGCATGGAGTGGCGTTGGTCCCCGAGATCAGCGTCGAGACCGAATTGTCCAGAGGAGAGTTGGTGGGAATCCCGGTGCGCGAGCTGCAGTTGAAACGAAAGCTGCGCCTCATCTACCGCAAAGACGCGAACCTGTCACATGCCGCCCGGGCATTTCTGAAAGTAGCCGAAGCGGTGGCCATCGAGCGCAAAGGCCGCTACCGCTTCCAGCGCGAAAACTAGGCTGCTTTCTGAACTGTTGGCGAGGACGCTGCCGCTGCTAGGCCGATTCCAGCCGCGGAGCGGCGGCATAGGTTAGCCCAGGACGTAAGTCCTGGGTAGACGCGGGAAGGATAGAAAGGATGGAACCGAGTCCGGTCGGGACGGCACAAAACTCGTCAACTCGCACCGCCGGATCAAGGGGCAACAAAACAAGCAAAAAGCAAAAAGGAGCAGAGCCGAAACTCTGCTCCTCACATTTCAACAATCCAGCTCAGCAGTCCGCGCCAACCGGCTCTTCCCGGAACGAGGCCAAAGCCGCGTCCACCGTGGGATGGATCTCCAGCACTGAATCCAGGTTCGTCAGCTCCAGTAATGTGCTGACCAGCGGATTCGGGCCGGCGCACTTCAGCTCTGCGTTCCTGCCCTGCGCCCAAGTTTGCAGCAGGGCCAGCTCTCCGATGCCGGCGCTGTCCATCGAACTCACCCCACTGAGGTCGAGCACCAGCTTTCCCGCCGGTTGCAGGACTTCCCCCACCACCCGCGACAGCGCCGCGGCCTCATCGCGATACACGATGCGGCCCTGGCAGTGCACGATGACGACATCGCCGCGATTGCGTGTTTCCAGACTGAGTTTCAACTTCAACTCCTTGTGTAGGTCAAAGGCAGCCACAATTCCCGGCTGCTCCCCTATTTGCCAATTCATGTCCATTGGTTGCATGCTAGTAGATAGACGCAGGCGGGTTGGTTTTGGCACCATGAAAATCTGGTAAATTTTTATCCATCCTGCGAGCCCGCAAGGCCACGGACAAGGTCTGCTCTGAGCTTGTCGAAGGGATGTCCGCGCCGCCTGACCCGGGCCCGGACAAATTTTGTAAACTGGGACATCTTGGGCATCCAGTACACTGCATCTAACGGATTTCGTTGATTAAATTGCACTTTTTGCCGGCGCAACCGCCGGGGAGGAATAATTCGTGTCCAAGTCTGCTACCGCAGCGCTGGCATTTGTAGGTTCCCTGTTGTTCTCGATCCCGATGTCGGCGCAATTTAACGGACTTCTTCCGAATGGCAACGTCTACGGCGGAGTTTCCTACGGTCAGCTCACGAACGCCACCAACCAACAGAGTTATCACGGATGGAATGGCTCGTTCGAGGCGCTTCCCTTTACCCGCTTCCCGCATATCGGGCTGGTGGCCGATGCCAGTGGTTTTTATCGAAAGGGCGTTACGCAATACAATTTTCTCGGCGGGCCGCGCCTGTCTAGCACCTATGGGAGATGGCGCCCCTTCGTGCACGGCATGGTTGGCATCCGGCACCTGAACTCCAGCGGCTTTGTCTACGATCCGCTCGAGATTGACGTTGGTGGCGGCACCGACTACAAACTTTTCTTCAAGAATTTCTCCTGGCGCGTGCAGGGCGACTATATGCACACGCATTACTTAAGCGCCACCCAGAACGATTACCGGGCCTCCACGGGAATTGTCTGGCGCTTCTGAATCCGTCTCGACGGGTACCTTTTCGGTCAACCGATTGAGCAATATCCGAATCTCTTCTCTGGACATCCAAAGCTTTATCGTTTCATTTGGGTTTGATGGATGCCAAGAGAGGGAGAATCGCTTCATGCTCAAAGCTGCGTGCATCAGTGTTGTTCTGCTTCTTTTCGGAGGATTGGCAAGCGCTCAAGTACCCACCTCGGGAAACGTATTTTTCGGATACTCCTTTGAAAATGCCAGCGCCTCCGCGCTCGACAACCTGACCCGTCCCAACCTGCAGGGATGGGAAGGATCCCTAGAAGGCAAGCTGATGCCGTGGGTGGGCATTGTGGCCGATTTCAGTGGGCACTACGGTTCGCAGAACTTTATCGAGGCCACGCCGGCAGGTCCTCTTAACGTGAAAGTGACCGGCCACGAGTGGGAAGTCCTGTTCGGGCCCCGACTCTCCGTGCCGGTGGGCAAGTGGACTCCATTTGGCGAGCTCCTGGTGGGCCTGGCGCATATGAACACGGGGGGAACCTTTCCCGGGCCTTCCAATACCTCGTTCGCCACGGCAGTGGGCGGAGGCATTGACTATCGCCTCATTCGCCCGGTCGCGTTGCGCGTCGAAGCGGACTACCTGCACACGAGCTTTTTCAGCACCGGCCAGAACAACATACGTCTGTCGACCGGCGTGGTCATCCGCTTCTAGGCCTGCACAACTTGCATCGTCCAAACGGGTTTAGCGGACGAAGAAGGAGGAGCCCATGCGCAGGCTTGCGGCAACCATTTTCGCTCTATGTGTTTTCGGAACCCTGGCGGGTGCTCAAGTCCCGACGGCGGGCAATGTTTTCTTCGGGTACTCCTACTACAACACAAACATTTCTAACATCTCTAACATCGGCCGCGCGAACCTCAACGGATGGGAAGGATCGCTGGAAGGAAAAGTATTCCCCGGCGTGGGGATTGTGGCCGACTTCAGCGGTGACTACGGCTCAAAGAGCTTCGTGAACCCTGGGGCAACCTGCCCGATCGGGGGAGCCTGCCCGACGAGTATGAGCACGCACATTTATCAGGCACTGTTCGGGCCGCGGTTCTCGGCATCATTCGGGAAGTTTCGTCCCTTCGCCGAATTTGAGTTCGGAGTCGGGCACGTCAACTCGAACCTTCTGGGATCGCAGACGTGCTTCGCCAATGCGGTAGGAGGAGGGCTCGACTACCGCATCATCCGCCCCATCGCATGGCGTTTCCAGGGAGATGTCTCTTGGACTCACTTCTTTGATGCGTACCAGACCAACGTCCGGCTGTCGACCGGCATTGTCCTGCGCTTCTAAGCCGCGAACCGCCTTTATGTAAAAGCAGGATTCAGCGGGTTGGCTGAATCCTGTTTTTTGTGGCCACGACAAAACTCGTTGCAGAAAGCGCCGAAGGGACTACGCGCGGGGCATGCTATCTGGTTCTGCCGCCCAATACTTGTGATCGCGCAGAAAGTATTTCTCGTTCCAGTAATTCATCGCAGTCCACAGGAACAGCCAACCCACGCGCCAGTGCCCCATCTTCTTGAACCGCCGGTTCGTGGTGTAGACCCCGCCGCGCACGATCGCAAAACGCCTGCGCTCGACTTGCTGGCTCAGCCGGTAATCTTCCGCGAACCGAATCTGCTCATGAAATCCGCCCAGTTCCCAGAATCTCTTCCGGTCAAAGAACATGAACATCCCGGTCGCAAACGGACGGTGCAGGTACGACAGGTACTGAAAAAAGTCGTTGCCTGCATAGAACGCCTTGTCGAGCCAGCTGCCTTCCTTGCACAGAATATTCGTGGTCACGCAGTGCAACTGCTTGCGCTGGGCCCGCTCCAGGCAGCGCCGCACCAGCGTCCGGTCGGCGAGTTCGATGTCGGCATCGAGAAAGAGCACGTAGGGCGTATCCGCCTGAGCCGCGCCGTGATTGCGACCCACCGAGGGCATCCCGCCGCGAATCACGCTCACGTTCAAGCGGTCGTGGAAGCTGAGTACCATCTCAGGCGTTCCGTCGGTCGAGTTCGCATCAGCGACCAATACTCTCGTACTCGACATCTTCGAGTAGTCCTGATTCGTCAGCGAAGTCAGCAAGCGTGGCATCAGTTTCGCCTCGTTCTTCGCCGGAATCACGATCGTCAGCTCGTTCGCCGGATTCGTGATCGTGGTATTCATGGATTTGTACCCCCTGTTCATCAATCGTCAAATAGGTCAGCCGGGAATCAACCCAACCACCCGAGTTGTAGTAATGAACGCCGTTCTGCTCCACGTGCGTGGCTTGATGCGTATGCCCACAGAAGATGCGGTCGGCGCCGTGCTGCCGCGCGTAGTTCAGTGCGCCCGCCGCGACTTTCGGCGACATGCGCAGCCATCGCGTGTTCAACCGGTCAATCAGCCGCGTAATCGGATTGCCCTTCAAGTCCAACTTCTGCAGTTGCAGGAATAGCGAAGTGCCCCACTGGCTGAGCCGGACCCGGTTCACCTGAAATCCGTCGAACTGGTGTCCGTGAATCGCGACGTGCCCTAGCCCCCGGTATTCCCACGCGTAGTCCTGGTACACGCGAACCCCGACCAGGTGCGACATGATGTTGGTCAGCCCGTGATCGTGATTGCCTTCCACCCACACCACCTCGATGTTGCGCTTAGGGTTCGAGAGCTTGCGGATGTAGCCGAGAAACTTCCAGTGCTCTTTTGTCAGGCGGGCAAAATTGAGATCGGCAAAAATATCGCCCAGCAGAATCAGCCGCTGGCAGCGGTTTTCCTTGAGCACTCGCGTGGCCTCGCGGGCATGACTCGTCTCTGCACCCAGGTGCAGGTCGGAAAGGATCAGCGTGTTGTACCCGTGCAGATCCATATCCCTGTTCTAGCAGCGGAATGTTACGGGGTGATTAAATATGCATCAATTTTGGTGCATAGGTAACGACCGAAGTAACCGGCGAAACCAGCGGAAAACGGGGTTTGGGAAGACTGCCGCTCTATTTGCTCAGCGCTGGCGCGGGATATTCGGGCAGCTTCTCTTTGTTCTGGTTGGCGCGCTTCACTTCAAGTTCATCGAACAAAATCGCAGGGGCCACGATGCTGTGCGGAATGTTGAGCGGGTGGTTGTCGACGTAAGGGGTATCTCCTGCCGCGATCAGATCGCTGCGCAAGGCGCGAATGTCCAAGTCTCCGAAGGCCCCGCCCCGGACCAGTTCCTCGTGACCGTCCTTAGTCCAGAACCATGCTCTGGTCGTACACGGAATAGCTGAGAAAGTAGGGAGCCGGATCTAGTTTGCCCAGGTTGGTTTGGGCGCGCTGCATTTCGTCTTGCATGGTCGCGAGCAGCGCATCGGTTTTGTCTTTATCAGCGGGAGTAGAAGCCGCCCATGTTTGGACGCCTGCGGCCAGAGCAATGACCGTGACGAGGATCCGTCCCAAAGGACGACACCCAAAACGATTCTTCATGGGGAGGCGATCTGTTCACCCAGCGCGGAGTAACCCGTAAGCTTAGCAGATCGATCGGGGCGTTCGCGGATGCGGCTAGGCGAGGTGACTCACTCTGGTTGCGAAAGCCAATCTTACTGGCGTCATCCTGAGCGTAGCCGTTTTTCAGGCGGAGCGATGGGCCTGCCCTGAGCGCAGTCGAAGGGATCTCGCGCGGACCAAAACGCAAACTGAGCCTGTACCGGTCAGGAAGTGGGAGTGAACCTCACGTTGATAAATGCCTCGCGCTGCAAAGGACGATCCTTACGCTCGGCCGGCAAGTAAGAAGAGTGCCACACAACGCCGAGGGCGGCCGCGGCGAGCGCGGGATCGGAAGTCTGTACGACTTCGGCATCGAGAACTTTGCCTTTCTGGTCAAGAATCGCATGTACGATGACGGGCTGAACCTCCCCACTGTAGCCCGCGGGCACGCGCACCGACTCAGGAAAGCGGAACGGGCCGACCATGATCGCTCCCGGGCCGTGGGAGATCATCTTCTTGGTCGGAACGAACTGGTTGGGATCCGGGTTGGCATCATCAATGTTCTCGAGGTGAATCTGCAGCACGCTGGTGCCGCCTTCCACGATCGTGGTTTGCCGCGGGAGGACGCGCCCGTGGAACTGGGTGCCACCGTTGTAGTCGTAGACCGAATAAATCCCGGGAGCTTCGGAGTGAATCCGCAGCAGGCCGGTCTTGGGGTCAATGCAGTATTCGTTTTCTTCCCAGCGCCGCCCGGGAGTGGCCGTGGCGTCGTTGCCACCGCCGGAAATCAGGATGCACGCGACTTCCGTCCCTTCCCAGTTGGCGGTCGCCATCCGAATTAGCGAAGGAGCGAAGTTGCCGACCACCGGCCAGAAAACAGAGTTGCGAACCATCTGCAGGCGCAACGGCATGTGGCCGCGGGGCTTGTCGTCGTAGGCAGCGCCTTCGTAGAAAATCCTGAGCTGCGAATAATCGCCCAGCCGCACCGACCAGCGCCAGGTCTGGCCGTCGCGCCAGGTCTCTTCGAGTTCACCGTAGCCCTGACTGTGCGCGTCTCCTCCGGTGGAGTTAAAGGACACTTTGATGGTGAAAGGCGCCATACCGGGCGTGTGCATGGCGCTGTTCTGGCGAGCATGCTCAAGCAGGTTCAGGATGGCGGCACGCTTCTCCGGAGTATCCGGAACCACGGTGGGGCCGGTCGCAAGCTCCCAGGGATCGTAAGGCAGCGCTGCAACCTTGGGAGTGGACTGCGAGAAGGTGGAAGCCACGAAAAACAGGAGGAACAACGCAATGCGCGGGGCCCGGATGGACATAAGCCACTCTCCAGCGGACAGGCAAAAATGCTAGCCTAGCACCGCCGGTTTTCGCAAGTGGGGAAGGTTCCCTGGGTTCCCTGGCTAAGAGCCAGTTTCCGATTTGCCCGGAATCCGCCCCGAGTCGCAGCGTCGCCCGGCAAAGATCAGCGAGTGGTCACTTCTCCGAGTCGCGGATCAGGACTACGTCGGATTCCCGGTGGCCGCGGATAACGGCAAGCTGCTTGCCGTCAAACGAGTAATCGAAATCGCGGATAAACTCCGACTTGAAATCGGTGAGCGGTTTTCCGGGCGAACCGTCAAGAGGCTGGAGCCAGAGATTGTCGGTTTGGCCCTCGCGAACGGGATAAATGATGCCGGTGCCGTCGCGCTTGAACAGGATCGGTCCATCGCCGAAGGCCACGGCGTACTCGGCACGGGGCCGCTCGAAATCCAGTAACCGGATCGGCTGGCTGAAATCGAGGGACAACAATCCCAGCTTTTCCTTCGTCTCCCCTACACGACTGGTGATGATGGCCGCGAGCTTTCCGTCCGGGGAAACTGTGATGCGTCCGAACACCGGGTACTCGGTAGCGGGTTGGGAAGCGCCGCCCTCCAGCGCAACTTTGTTGAGCTTGGCGTCCGCGTCCGCGTAGAGCGCAGTCTTGGAGTCGGCCGAGCAGACGGGCATAAAGTCGAACTTCCCGCTCGTGAGTTCCTTGGCGTTTCCGCCATCCGCATCGGCCCGAAAAATATGAGCCTGGATTTTGGTCTGGGCACCTGCCATGAAGACCAGGTGCCCGTCTGGGCAGGAACGGGCGAACCCAGGGAAACGGGTCTGAGAAAATAACGGAGTCTTGGCGCCGGAGTCGGGATTGAGCAGCGTGACGCCGCTGTTGGAGATTGACATCAGCAGCTGACCATCCCCGGTCCAGCCGACTTCGTAGCTCGGCGAACCCTCCATCGTGAGCTGCCGGGCCTGGGAACTGCTGCCACCATCGGGCATGACGTACGCATTGTTGTGCGTCTGCCTGGCAACGGCCGCCAGGGTGTGGCCATCGGCGGCCAAGCTGAGATCGGTATAAGCGTTGGTGTCGCGCGTCACGGGAGACACCTGGCCCGACGGATAAGAAATATAAACGATCTGAATCTGGCTGGAGAAAAGGGGCTGCGCCAAAGCCAGCAGCCCGCTGCCATCCGGCAGCCAGACCGGCCGCGTGAAGTACAGGTCATTCGAGATCAGGAATGGGTTGCGCTTCCCGGTCTCCGCATCAATCGCATCCATGCCGCCAAGCGCGTCTCCCGGCTGCCCAAGCGGCATCACGATTTTCTTGCCATCGGGCGACCACGCCAGATCCCATACCGATTCATTCAGTGGACCGGTCGCGAGGGTCTTTTCGTCATTCCCCTCCACCGACCGGATGATCAGACGGTACTCACCGACTTTCGGATTGTTCCCGAGCAGGTAGGCGAACCTTTTGCCGTCCGGGGAGAGGCTGATGTTGGAATCGATGTCGGTGACGAGCTTCTGCGGCGTGCCGCCCAGCACCGGAGCCCGGTACAGGTATTTCAGAGACTGGCTGCCCGGCTCTAGACGGACGAAATACTGGTAGTTGCCGTCGGGCGAAAAGCGCAGGCCGACATATCCGAACGGACCCGGAGCGACGACCTGGGTATTGCTGTTGGTGGGGATGTTCTGTAGCCACAGGCTCTGCTGGCCGCCGTCATCCATCACGTGGAGCAGGTATTTGCCGTCGGGCGAGATGGCGACGAGCGTGGCTTTGCCGGTCTGGGTTATTTTGCTGACGGAAAAGTTTTGAAACGGAGCTGGCCGGCTGGGCGAGAGAAACGCGTAGATCCCATAGGCAGCCGCCCCAACCAGCAGAATCGCAACCAGGCTGGTAATCCCGAGTCCCAGTTTGTGCTGCTTCGCGACGGCGACGACGGCGGAACTGCTGGAAGTATGCGCGGGCTGGGCGCCTGATGGTTGGGCAGCTGCTGCCTCCGCGACCGCCGCCGGTACCTGGCGGCTGGAATCCGCATCGCGCTTCAGCCGTTGCAGGTCGGTGCGCATGTCGGAGGCGTGCTGGTAGCGCAGGTCGCGATCCTTCTCCAGAGCCTTGTTGATGATGTCTTCCAGTTTGGGAGGCAGATCGGGGTTCAGGCGGATCGCCGGCGCTGGAGCGCGGTTGAGAATTGCCTCGAAAATCGTGGCCGAACTCTCGCCGCGGAAGGGCAGCACCCCCGTCGCCATTTCGTACAGGACAGCTCCAAAGGAAAACAGATCCGTCCGTGCATCCAGTTCTTTGCCTTTGGCTTGCTCCGGCGACATGTAGGAAATCGTTCCCACAGCCGTTCCCGGATTGGTCAGCTGCTCCTCAACCACTTCGGTCGCAGTGTTCGCCGAACCCATCTGGCTGGAGGAACTGCCCGCGAGCGTGACTTTCGCCAGCCCAAAGTCCAGAACCTTGGCGTGGCCGCGCTCGGTCACAAAAATATTTGCCGGCTTGATATCGCGATGAACAATGCCCTTGGCATGAGCCGCATCGAGGGCATCCGCAATCTCAATGGCGAGCGAGAAGATCGCCGAGCTTTCCATCGGACGCCCCGCGATCTTGTGCTTGAGCGTCATGCCCTCCAGAAATTCCATGGCAATGAACGCCTTGCCATCCTGCTCGCCGAGGTCGTGAATCGTGCAGATGTTGGGGTGATTCAGGGCAGATGCCGCCTGCGCTTCGCGCTGGAAGCGGGCCAGTGCTTGTGGGTCCCGGGCAACCTCGTCGGGCAGAAATTTGAGAGCGACGAAGCGGCGCAGGCGCGTGTCTTCAGCTTTGTACACCACGCCCATGCCACCACCGCCAAGTTTTTCGATAATGCGATAGTGGGAAATGGTCTGGCCAATCATGGGGAAAGTGGCGACTTTACGGTCGGTTCATCTTATGGACGAGGCAGGCCTTAGTCAATGAAGGACTGGGCAGGTCGGGCAGGTATGGGCAGGTAGGGTGCGTGCGGCAGTCTGGAAATTCAGAACTCGGAAACTACCGCCTACTCGCTGGTGAAGTAATCCACCGTGACGGGATTCTCAAACAACGAATAGTCACGGGTCACTACGGTGATACCGCTTTCCGTAACGAAATAGCGTTGACGGTCGGCCTCGGCGTCGTAGCCGATGGTAGTACCTTCGGGAATATGCACATCCCGGTCGAGGATCGCCTTGCGGATGCGGCAACGGCGGCCGACGCTCACGTGCGAAAACAAAATGCAGTCGTCCACTTCGGAGTAGGAATTGACGCGCACGTCAGGCGAAAGCACCGAGTTCTTCACGATGCCACCGGAAACGATGCAGCCATTGGAAACGATGGAATCCAGTGCGGTGCCAGTACGTCCGGCTTCGGCGAAAACGAATTTCGCTGGCGGATACTGCCGCTGATGCGTGCGGATCGGCCACTCTTCGTCATACAGGTTGAAGATAGGCGACACCGAGACGATATCCATGTTGGCTTCGTAATAGGCTTCGAGCGTGCCTACATCGCGCCAGTACCGCGCCTCTTTCTTGTTTTCATCCACAAAGTCATAGGCGAAGACGCGGTAGTCGTCGACCATCTTGGGCAGAATATCTTTGCCGAAATCGTGGCTGGACTGCGGATTTTCAGCGTCCTTGAGCAGCACCGGGATGAGCACGTCGGCATTGAACAGATACACGCCCATCGATCCCGCGGCCTTCTCCGGATTTAGCTGCGAACGCAGCGTGGTCGTTTTCGGTTTTTCCTGAAAACCGTTGATGCGGCCGTCTTTGTCGACGTCCACCACACCGAATTGGTAGGTTTGCGCGGGATCGATCTGAATCGTCGCCAGGGTGATGTCGGCAGCCGAGTCCTGATGCTGCTTCATCATCTTGCCGTAGTCCATCTTGTAAATGTGGTCGCCGCCAAGAATCAGGACATGTTTGGGCTGCTCGGAGCCGATCGAATAAATGTTCTGGTACACGGCGTCGGCCGTGCCCTGATACCACTGGTCGCTCACCCGTTGCATCGGAGGCAGGACTTCCACGAACTCGCCGACTTCGCGGCCCAGAATGTTCCAGCCTTCGCGGATGTGCCGGTTGAGCGAGAGCGCTTTGTACTGGGTGAGGATGTAGACGCGGCGCAGGTCGGAGTTCAGGCAATTGGAAAGAGTAATGTCGATGATGCGGTAGATGCCGCCAAACGTGACCGCTGGCTTGGCCCGGTCGCGCGTCAGAGGATAGAGCCGCTCACCGGCGCCCCCTGCCAATAGAACCCCGAGAGTATCTTTCATTACCGCCCCTCAGATTCCGTCGCTGTGCTGCTCGCCCCGGCGGAATCTCGCTTTCCGCACGGCAGATGCGAGCAGAAAACAGTAGATGGTAGCACAGGTGGGCGAGGTTGCTGGGGCTTCCCTCCGATCGCCAAGTTCGTATAATGCTCCACGATATCGTCTGGCATTGAACCTCTGGAGTCGGATTGCCAAGAAAAACGATCTTGCGTTGGAAGGAACCGAGGCGTCTCCCGACGGACAGCGAAAATTCTCGCGCCGACCATGCACTAGGCATGGAGCAAGGCATCACGCGCCGCGACTTTCTGAACGCCACGCTGCTCGCTTCCGGAAGCTGGCTGCTGAATCCTGTGTCGCCGGCAGATTTGCTGGCGGCGCACGCCAGCCCGCGTCCGAATGAAGACGACTTTACGGGCTACGGCGGCATTGGCGACTATGCGAACTCCAACGGTAATACGCTCGCCGTGTTGGAGGCCGGCCACGAAATTCGCGATGCCCGGTTTGAGAGTCTTCCGCCTAGCGTGATCGATACCGGTGAAATGTACGACTGCGTGGTAGTCGGCGGCGGCATCAGCGGTTTGGCCGCGGCACTGATTTTTCAGCGGCAGGCGGGCGCGGGCAAGACTTGCCTGGTGCTCGACAACCACCCCATCTTCGGTGGTGAAGCCAAACGCAACGAGTTTCTGGTGGACGGCCACCGCTTGATTGCGCATCAGGGGTCGGCATTCTTTCCCATTCCCTATCCGCACAGTTTCATCGCAAGGTTCTACGAGTCGATCGGGCTGAAAACCCCGCGCCTCGATTATCAGAAATGGGGCAGCTCCGAGCCAGAAATGCAGCTCAGCCGCACGCCATATCTTGGAGCGGCTCCGAACAGCACATACTTCGGCGCCAAGTTCGGCCAGCAGCAAGGCTTGTGGCTGACGGACCCATGGGGCAAGGACTTGGAGAAAGCTCCCGTTTCTTCAAAGGCGCGAGCGGAGCTGTCGAAATTTCAGTCCGCCGCAGATTCGCCGGGCGATGCGCCGCAATATCCCGGCGACGCCATTTCGCGGCGTCTCGACACCATCACCCTCGAAGATCACATGATCGAGCGGCATGACCTCAGCCGCGAGACCATCCGCACATTTCTGTCGCCCGGCGAAGGCGGCGGATACGGCCTCAGCCCGGACGCGCTCTCCGCCTATACTGCCTACGCCGCCGACATGCTGCATCCTCTCGACATCAGCGATGAGACGGGCACGCAGATGTTTCCCGACGGAAACGGTGGCATTGCTCGGCTGATCACCAAGACGCTGATTCCGGAATCCCTTGCGGGCGATCACTCGTTAGAGGATGTAGGCCGCAATGCGCTGAACTTCGCGGCTCTCGACAGCGCGGGAGCCTCGGCGCGGGTTCGTTTGGATTCCACCGCCGTTTGGGTGAAACACGATGACCGCAAGCCCAACGGCGATCCCGCGAAATCCGAGTTCGTCACCGTCGCCTACACGCGCGCCGGAAAGACCTATCGCGTGAAAGCGCGTTCGGTCGTCATGGCGGGCGGAAGCTGGACCACGCGCCACATTGTGCGCGACTTACCGGCAGATCGGGTGCAGGCCTACAGCCAGTTTTACCGCACGCCCTGCATGATGGCGAACGTCGCCGTGCGCAATTGGCGCTTCCTTTACAAAATGGGCATCTCGGGCTGCCAGTGGTTTGAGGGATTGGGAAACTACATGCAGGTGCGCAAGCTGGCGACCTGCGGCGCCGACGCGCCCACGATCGGACCCGATTCGCCCACCGTGCTCAGTGTTAAGGTTCTTTACACGTATCCCGGCCAGCCCACCGAGCAACAAGGACACCTGGGACGCGCGGAATTAATCTCCACTCCGTTTCGCGAGTACGAGCGCCAGATTCGCCAGCAGTTTTCCGACATGTTCTCCCGCTCCGGATTCGACGCGGCCCACGACATTGCGGGAATCATTCTGAACCGCTGGGGACATGCTTATCTCAGCCCCGCCCCGGGGTTTTTCTTCGGCAAAGGCGGCCAACCTGCGCCGGGCGACGTGCTGCGGGCGGCGCCGTTCGGCAGAATTGCCTTTGCCAACACGGATCTTTCCGGAGTAGCCGACCACCGGTCCTCCATTATCGAAGCGGATCGCGCAGTGGGGCAGTTGCTGGATCAGGTGTTGGCTGGGTGAGTATGGTGCTCCGCAGCAGGAGCCGCGGCGGTCCAGTTATGAGTCCTTGCCGGGCTTGTCTTTCTCGTGCTTCTCCTCGTCGATCTTGATGCGCAGCGACTTCAGGAATTTGAGGTCCTGGTCGTTGATCTTAAATTCAGGATTCGTGGACAGCGTGGTCACCAGTGAAGTCTTGTCCGGCGACTTTTCGCCCTGCTTGCTGACGCCGATGGTCGCTTCGAGGACCAGGAAGATGTCGTAGCCACCTTCCTTGATGCGGGACACAACTTCAGAGATCTGCTCGGAGTCGGAAAGAGATTCGTTGATCGCGTCGCCGAGCTCTTTCATGAGTTGCTTCAGTTGTGGATCCACCGAGTCCCCCTGGACAAAATCGCCGCCTACATAACTTGGATGCCGTCTGCGCGGGAAGGGTTCGCCGCCCGCCGCTCGCCGATCCCAAGCGTTGCGTAATTGTAGCGCCAGAGGCTGTTAAAATCGAGGGCGTGAGCAAAGTTTCTGCCTTCCGCAAGCTGGGGCTGGCGACACGCGTTGCCGGGCAACAGGCCGGACGCAGCCGCACCGTCAACGCCCTGATGATCGGGGTCCGCACCACGGCGCGCGCGTTCGGGCGCGCGGCCCACCAGTTGTGGCTCGAGGTCACGGGAGTCATTTTCCTCATCATGGCCCTCAGTTTTGCGGGTGCCATCGTGAAGGAGTACGGGAAATACCACGCCGGCGGGGCAGGGCCTGGTCGTTTGGCGATGGCAATTTTCTTCACGCTGGCGTTTGCCTGGTTCGGGCTGAGTTCGTTTTGGAGAGCGCGCAGGAGAAGCCAGCGCCCGTGAGAACATTTTGAGTTCGCGTCGGCCTGCGGAACGGTTTCGAGAGAACTGTCAGGTGGAAAAGCGATGACCGAAAAGCTCAAGACCCGCCCAGCCACAGCTGCAGAAATTGAAACTTCCTCCCACATTCCGGTAAATCCGCTCTATACGCCAGCCGATCTCAAAGGCTGCGACTACGAAAGCGAAGTTGGATATCCCGGCGAGTATCCCTTCACCCGCGGCGTGCAAGCCACCATGTACCGCGGCCGCCTCTGGACCATGCGCCAGTACGCCGGCATGGGCGACGCCGAGGAATCGAACAAACGTTACAAATATCTGCTGGCCAATGGGACGACCGGGCTCTCCGTGGCGTTCGATTTGCCGACCCAGATCGGGCTGGACTCGGATCATCCGCTGGCTGCGGGCGAAGTCGGCAAAGTGGGCGTTGCGATCGACTCCATCGAGGACATGCAGCGGCTCTTCGACGGCATCGAGCTCACGAAAATTTCTACATCGATGACCATCAATGCGACGGCATCGATTCTGCTGGCCCTGTACGTGGCCGTGGCGCGCCGGCAGGGCGGGGACATGCGCAAGCTCTCGGGCACGGTACAAAACGACGTGCTCAAGGAATACATCGCCCGCGGAACTTATATTTATCCGCCGCAGCAAGCCATGCGCGTCATCACCGACATGTTTGCCTGGGCCAACGAAAACGTGCCCGACTGGAACACGATTTCGATTTCTGGGTACCACATGCGCGAGGCCGGATCGACCGCCGTGCAGGAAGTGGCCTTCACGCTGGGCAACGGCATGGCATACGTGGAGGCGGCGATCAAAGCCAGACTCGATGTGGATCAGTTCGCGCCGCGCCTTTCTTTCTTTTTCAACGCGCACAGCAACTTCCTGGAAGAAGTGGCGAAGTTCCGCGCCGCCCGGCGCATGTGGGCGCGCATCATGCGCGAACATTTCAAAGCCAGAAATCCCAAGTCGTGGATGCTCCGCTTCCATACCCAGACCGCAGGCTCAACTCTCACGGCACAGCAGCCGGAAAACAACATCGTGCGCACGGCGATTCAGGCGATGGCAGCCGTTCTGGGCGGAACGCAGTCGCTCCATACGAATTCTTACGACGAGGCCCTGGCCTTGCCCACCGAACAGGCAGCGCGCATCGCGCTGCGCACGCAGCAGGTGATTGCCTACGAGTCAGGCGCTCCGCAGACGATCGACCCGCTGGCGGGATCGTATTACGTGGAGTCGCTGACCAATGAAATCGAAAAGCGCGCGGCCGAATATCTGGGAAAGATCGAAGTCCTCGGAGGGATGCTCAAGGCCATCGAACGCGGCTTCGTGCAGCACGAAATTCAAAATGCGGCCTACGAATACCAGCAGACCGTGGATCAAGAGCAAGCGATCGTGGTCGGCGTAAACCGCTTCGAAGTGGAGGAAGAAAAGCCGATCCCGATTCAGCGCATCGATCCGGCGCTCGAACCGAAGCAGGTAGAACGCCTGCGCGCCTTGCGTGCGAAACGCGACGCTGGCCCTTGGCAGACAGCCCTGGCGGGCGTGGAACAAGCAGCGCGCTCAGGCGCAAACGTCATGCCCCGCATCCTGACCGCAGTCGAGGCCTCGGCCACCGTCGGAGAGATCTCCGACGCGATGCGGCGGGTCTTTGGCGAATACAAAGAGGCCGTGGTGATCTAGTGGAAATCGAGCAGAACACCACGGCCCCGGTGATTTCCTTCGTGAACCTTCGTGTCCTTAGTAGTCAATGATTGAAGCAGGGTCCGCGCCACACAGCCTAGGCCGGCTGCGCTTGCATCTCGGCGACGACGGCATCGAGGTGAGTGAGCGTTTCTTCCACCGTTAGCGAGTACATCTCGCGGCCAACGCCTTCGCCCGCTTCCAGCGCAGTCTTCAGATAGTGCCCAGCGATCTCCTGCGCCAGCGAATCGGTAATGGCCTTGCCGGTGCGTTTCTTATATTCCACCCATGCGGGATGCGGCAGCGCCACCCACACTTTCCGGCCATCCACCAGAAATTTGATGTCCACCGCGTCCGCATGCCGCGTGGCAATGGCGACAATCATGGCCTGATACACGCAGTGCACTTGCTTCTTGGTCCAGCAATCGGTAGCAGTGAAGTTCGCAAACATGCATAAAACTATAGCGGAGGGCCGGGGGACCGGGCAAACCGCAAAGGGGATCAGAGGCGACCTCATACTTCGGACCTCGGACATCTGGATCGGGCTGAGGTCCGAGGTCGGACGTCGAAGCCCTCGCTGCCTTGACCCCTCGTAGCGCACACTGCTATACATGACTGCCTTCGCCCTAGGAACTCCTATGCTCAAGAAGATTTTGCCCTGCACGGTTCTCCTTCTCGTCGCGATTCTGGCGCAGGCCGGGACCGCCAAGCCGGCCAGCCAGCACTTTGAGATTTCCTTCCCCAAGGAGCTGAGCGCTACACCCCTCGACGGCCACGTCTTGCTGCTGATCTCGAACAACGACGAAAAAGAGCCCCGCTTCCAGATCAGCTATATGACCCCGGATTCGCAGCAGGTCTTTGGCGTCGACGTCGACGCGCTCGCCCCGGGCGCGCCGGCGGTGATCGACACGGCCACGCTCGGCTATCCCGCCGAAAGTTTGAACGATATTCCTGCCGGCGACTACTGGGTACAAGCCGTCCTAAACATCTACGAAACATTCCACCTGGGCAACGGCCGCACGCTGAAACTGCCGCCGGATCATGGCGAAGGCCAGCACTGGTCCGTGAAGCCGGGCAACCTCTACAGCAAACCGGTGAAGATGCACCTCGATCCCACGTCCGGCCTCACGGTTCGCATCTCGCTCACCGACAAAATGCCCTCGGTCGAAGATAATCCCAAAGTTGTCGACTCCGTTGTGGGATGGGACGCTGCCAACGAAGATCACGCCATCGTCGACAACAAGTGGGTCAAGCACATCCGCATTCAAAGCGACTTGCTGACCAAGTTCTGGGGAAGGCCAACCTATCTCGGCGCGGTCGTCCTTCTGCCCGACGGATGGGAAGATCATCCCGACGCGCACTACCCGCTTATCGTCGAGCAAGACCACTTTCATCGCGATTTCCCCGCTGTCATCGCGTTCCGCACCCAGCCGCCCGGCGACAATCTGAAAGGCGGGGAACTCCGGCAGGCCAAGAGCGGGTACAAGCTCTACCAGGACTGGACCGCGGGCCGCCTGCCGCGCGTCATCGTGCTCACCATCCAGCACGCCACGCCCTACTTCGACGACTCTTACGCCGTGAACTCGGAAAACGTTGGCCCCTACGGCGACGCCATCACGCAGGAACTGATTCCCTACCTCGAAAAGAAGTTCCGTGGCATCGGCCAGGGCTGGGCGCGCGCCGTCTATGGCGGATCCACCGGTGGCTGGGAGAGCCTGGCCTCGCAGGTGTTTTATCCCGACTTCTACAACGGTGCCTGGGTCTTCTGTCCGGACGTTGTCGACTTCCGCGCCTACATGACCATGAACCTCTACGATGACCAAAACGCGTTCTGGATGGAGAGTCCCTACGCGCGCGTTCCGCGGCCATCGGTTCGGCAATCGGACGGCCTCATCCTCTCCACCATGGAGCAAATGAACCGCTACGAACTCGTACAGGGAACGCACAGCCGCTCGGGCGAGCAACTCGATACCTGGCAGGCCGTGTTCAGTACCGTCGGAGACGACGGATACCCCAAGCCCATCTTCAACAAACGCACCGGCGAAATCGACCACGAGGTCGCGAAATACTGGAAGGAACACTACGATCTCAGCGCCATCATGCAGCGCGACTGGAAGACCCTGGGCCCCAAACTCGCGGGAAAACTGCACTTGTATGTCGGCGAGGCGGACACGTTCTACCTCGACCGCGCCGTGCATTTGCTGAAAGATTTTCTGGAGTCGACCACCGACCCCTACTACCACGGCACGTTCGACTTCGGCGTGCGCAAGCCCCATTGCTATCCCGGAGATTTCGATCCGGCAGTAGGAATCAACCAGCACTACTGGCCCGAGATGGTGAAACACATGGAGCAGACAGCCCCCGCGGGCGCGGACTTGAAGAGCTGGAAGTATTAACCATACCTATGAAGATGCACGTGTGGAGCGGACACTCCTGTCCGCGGCCTTTGACTTTGCCTTTGACCTTTCTTTCCACACCGTCGAAAGCCAAGACAAACGCAAATCCCCGCGCCGCCGGTCCGCTACCCACGTTTCGTTCAGGTAACATAGACGAGTGCCAACCCGGGCCCCAATCAAGTCCCACCTCACCATTCTTCGCGCGAAGCCCCTAAGCCAGTTCCCATGGCTAGTGCACGGATTTTCGACGCGCGTCGCCGGATCCTCCCGCGCCTACGGCAAGGGCGACCTCAATCTCGGCTTCACCAAAGACGACGCCAGAGCCGCAGTGGAGCGAAATCGCGCTGCGTTTCTCCGTGAAATCGGAGCCGTCACCCGCAAACGCCGTAGTTCGAAGAACGCTTCGCGCCCCACTACCTCTCTCTGGCCCCTGATCACCGTGCGCCAGATTCATTCCGACATCATTCGCTGCGTCGATTCGATTCCCGACTTGACTCGTGACGAACCGCTCAGCGGAGACGGTCTAATCACCGCAACTCCTGGCCTGCTGCTCGCGATCCAGACTGCCGACTGTCTGCCCGTGATTCTGGTGGATACCAAGCGCCCTGCAGTTGGCGTGTTTCATGCCGGCTGGCGCGGCACGGTGAAACGCATCGTCCAAAAAGGTGTCGGCGAAATGCACCGCTGCTTCGGCACCAATCCTCGTGATCTCAAGGCCGCAATCGGTCCCGGAATTCAAGGCTGCTGCTACGAAGTCGGAGAAGAAGTCCGCATCAAGTTCGAATCGCAGTTTGAGTACGGAGCGAGCCTGTTCCGCGAGGTCAAGGATTCCGATCCCGTCCGCGAAAAATATCCGCTCCTGTTTCTGACGGCCCGCGCCCCCGGACACAGCGAATTGCCGAAGAAGATTTTTCTAGACCTGGGAGAAGCAAACCGCCAGCAGCTCCTGGCCGCCGGAGTGCCCAAGAAAAGCATCGAAGCGTCTCCCCTGTGCACCCACTGTCATCCGGAATTGCTATTCTCCTATCGCGCCGAGAGAGGCAAGACAGGCCGCATGATGGGAGTGGCAGGAATTCGCCAATGAGTAGGTGTATGTGGCGCGGGCGCCCCCGCCCGCGAGAGGGAGGTACATTTGGACTCAAGACTCGCAACCGCATTCCTGCTTGCGCTCACCTTTTCCGCCGTCACCGCCTCCGCCCAGGTTTCCCCCACCCAGATCGACGCCATCTTCGCCCCGCTGCGCTCCACCACCGCTCCCGGCGTCGCCGTCCTCGTCGTCCGCAACGAAAAGCCCGTCTTCCACCGCGGATACGGCGTCACCGATCTGCGCACCCTCCACCCCATCGACGCGAAAACGAATTTCCGCCTCGCATCCTTCACCAAGCAGTTCACGGCCGCAGCCATTATGCTGCTCGCGCACGACGGCAAGCTGCGCTACGACGACCACCTCACCGACTTCTTCCCCGAATTCCCCGCCTACGGAAAGGCGATCACCGTCCGCAATCTGCTCAACCACACTTCCGGACTCGAAGACTACGGCGACCTCCTGATGAAGCAGTATCCCGACACTCCACCGGAAAAAGTTCCCCAGATTCTCGACGCCGGCGTCCTGAAACTGCTCGAGCAGCAATCCAGCGGCGAGTTTCCACCGGGCACAAAGTGGGAGTACAGCAACTCAGGCTATGCCGTGTTGGCCATGATCGTAGAGGGAGTTTCGGGCGAAAGCTTCGGCCAGTTCCTGCACGAACGGATCTTCGTCCCTCTGAAAATGAACCACACGCTCGCCTACCAGAAAGGCAAGAACGAAGTGCCGCATCGCGCCTACGGCCACACCAAAGACAAAGACGGCTGGCAGCAGACCGATCAGAGCCCAACGTCGGCCGTGTTGGGCGACGGCGGCATCTACTCTTCGCTCGACGACCTGGCCCAATGGGAC